>OGJY01000574.1_pt1 | contig 51185 bp, 36 predicted proteins | sample 1572231 | NCBI WGS metagenome assembly OGJY01 (sample SAMEA2582121, study PRJEB24529) | metagenome | biome: Human gut stool | place: China | collected 2011
GTCATGAAAGATGAAAGCAAAAGATTGAAGATATCAAAGGAAAGGCAATAACTGGGTTGGATAGCTCAGTTATTGCCGGATTTGAATGTTCACTATTTGACAGAAGTGAACGTGTGTAGCATGAATGTTCCCGGGACGAGCATAGGAACGGGCGGATGAAAATACCTGAACAAACCACCTGATTCCCGAAAAAAGTCCTAACTTTGTGATAACTAATAAAAGTATTCGTTATGGAACAGCAGGACAGATATATTCGTTTCGACTGGGCAATCAAGCGGTTGCTCCGCAACAAAGCTAATTTCGGAGTACTCGAAGGCTTCCTGACCGTACTCCTCAACGAAAAAGTGACTATCGTCGAACTACTGGAAAGCGAAGCCAACCAGCAGGAGTCTGACGATAAATTTAACCGGGTAGACATCAAGGCGAAAGACAGCAAAGACGATATCATCATCGTCGAAGTACAACTGACCCGCGAACTCTATTATCTGGAACGTATCCTTTACGGGGTGGCGAAAGCGATCACGGAACATATATCTTTGGGAGAACGCTATTATGCGGTAAAGAAAATCTATTCGATCAGTATCTTGTATTTCGATATCGGCAAGGGAAGCGATTATCTGTATCACGGACAAAATATCTTCACCGGTGTCCATACGGGCGACCGCCTGGAAGTGAGCGTCAAACAAAAAGACGCCCTGATCCGTAAGCTTCCAGCCGAAATATTCCCCGAATATTTCCTGATCCGCGTAAACGAATTCAACCAGGCTGCCATCACTCCGCTCGAGGAATGGATAGAATATCTGAAAACCGGTTGCATTCGTCCGGATACTAAGACACCCGGTTTGCAGGAAGCTCGCGAAAAACTGATATATTATAATATGTCCGCCGCCGAACGCCATGCTTACGACGAGCATCTGAGTGCCATCATGATTCAAAACGACGTGCTGGATTCAGCTAAGTTGGAAGGAAGGATCGAAGGGAAAGCTGAAGGGTTGGCTGAAGGAAAGATAGAAGGGTTGGCTGAAGGAGAAGCTAAAGCGCAACGTCTTATTGCTGCTAATCTGAAAAAGCAGGGAATCGATGCAGAAACGATCGCCCAATGTACCGGTCTGTCTGTTGAAGAAATTGGCGAATTGTAGTTTATTCGTACGATATTGAATCAGCAAAGTGTTCGAACCATCGGGTCACTTTGCTGATTTCTTGTTTCACATATTACCAAATATGAATCATAATCACCTCGACAGTCTTATTCCATCAACATAAAGTCGAGCTGCTTACGTTCCAGGTTGGCATTGGCTATCTTAACGGTAACCGGATCACCCAGACGGAAACGGCGTTTCTTACGACGACCGATCAGGCTGTAGGTTTCTTCGTCCATATCGTAGAAGTCGTCACCCAGGTCACGGATAGGAACAAGGCCTTCACATTTGTTCTCGTTCAACTCGACGTATAATCCCCATTCGGTAACACCGGAGATAACACCGTCGAACACCATACCCAGTTTATCCTGCATAAACTCTACTTGCTTGTATTTGATAGAAGCACGTTCGGCATTGGCAGCCACCTGCTCCATCGTAGAACAGTGGTCGCATTTCTCTTCATACTTCGCTTTTACCACGCTGCGGCCGCCATCCAGATAACGCTCCAACAGGCGGTGCACCATCATATCCGGATAACGACGGATAGGTGAGGTAAAGTGTGTATAATATTCAAAGGCCAGACCATAGTGGCCGATATTTTCTGTCGTATAACGGGCTTTCTGCATCGAACGGATAGCCAGTGTCTCGATCAGGTTCTCTTCCGGTTTATCGTGTACTTCATCCAGCAGACGATTCAGGTTGCGTGAGATATCGATCTTACTGCTACCTTCCGTCTTCATCTTATAGCCGAAGCGGCGGATAAAAGCGGCGAAGTTCTCCAACTTGTCGGGATCGGGCAGGTCGTGGATACGATAGACGAACGTCTTCTTCGTTTTCCCTTTTGGCACTTTGCCGACAAATTCAGCCACCGTACGGTTTGCCAGCAGCATGAACTCTTCAATCAGCTTATTGGCATCTTTCGACTCCTTGATATAGGTGCTGATAGGCTTTCCGGTTTCATCGATCTCAAACCTTACTTCAAAGCGGTCGAAGTTGACGGCCCCGTTCTTGAAACGTTTCTCGCGCAGTTTCTTTGCCAGCGCATCCAGTTTCAGTATCTCGTCTTTATAATCGCCTTCCCCTGTTTCGATCACCTGTTGTGCTTCTTCGTAAGTGAAACGGCGGTCGCTCTTGATCACCGTACGCACAATACGCGATTTCTTCACATTGGCATCTTCATCCAGTTCGAAAATGGCTGAGAAGCTTAATTTCTCTTCATCCGGACGTAACGAACAGATCTGGTTGCACAACCGTTCCGGTAGCATCGGAATCGTACGATCCACCAGGTAGACGGATGTCGCACGGCTTTCGGCTTCACGGTCGATCAGGCTTTCCGGTTTTACATAATGGGTCACGTCGGCGATATGCACGCCCACTTCCCAGTTGGCATTATCCAGTTGGCGGATAGAAAGAGCATCGTCGAAGTCTTTCGCATCTTTCGGGTCGATAGTGAAAGTCAACACATTACGGAAGTCTTCACGTTTAGCGATCTCTTCTTCCGTAATCGTATCGGGTATTTTATTCGCAGCTTTCTCCACATTTTCGGGATAGACATACGGCAAACCGAACTCGGCCAGGATCGCATGCATTTCGGCGGTATTCTGACCGGCCACACCTAATATGTCGACTACTTCACCCAGCGGGTTCTTGGCATCTTCGGGCCATTCCACGATACGGACGATCGCTTTATCGCCGTTCTTACCGCCTTTCAGTTTGTCTTTCGGGATGAATATATCGTTTGCCAACGTCTTGTTCTCTGTAATCAGGAAGGCAAAGCCTTTCGTTACCTGCAGTTTACCGACAAATGTTTTTTTCTGGCTTTCCAGCACCTCGATCACTTCGGCCTCTGGCTCTGCACCTTTGCGTTTAGCAAATAGCTGTACCTTCACCTTGTCGCCGTCCATAGCATGTCCGGAATTGCGTTCAGCCACAAATACAGGGGTTCCGCCATCCTCGGGAATGAACGAGTTCTTTCCGTTGCTGCGGCGTCCGAATGTACCGATAGCAGTTGTTCCCAGGCCGTTATACCGATAACGCCCGCGGTCTATTTCCGTAATAAAGTTTTCGGCGGACAAATCATACAGAAGATCCACTACCTGGAGCTTCTGAACCTGACTTTCCACGCCGATCAGCTTGCTTATCTGTTTATAGTTAAATGGTTCCTTGGGAGAGGACTGAAAAACGGACATTACGGAATGCAGCATGGCTTCTTTCTTCATGCGCTTTCCTTTTCCCTTTTTCGGTTTGTTTTCTCTATTGTCCTTTTTCCCGGATTTGTTTTTCGTCATATATTTCTTTCGTAATTAAATGAGAGATGTATCATCTCCCCACAAAATAAACAATTATAATCGAGATACTGTTTACAAACAGACTAAATTATATTGCTTACCCTGTTATTATTTGAAGCGGTAAGGCTCCGGACCGTTTGCTCCCGGTTCACAAACAAAAAGACTACCGCTAAGGGGGTATTCTTCCAGTTGTTCGTCAGAAAGTCCGGCGCGTGCCGTTGTTATGTAGAGCGTATTCATATCCTCGCCGCCGAATGCACAGGAAGCGACATGAGGAGCCGGCACCTCTACTTTTGCCAGCAATTCTCCCGTATAGGGATTGTAACAATAGACACCGAAACCTCCCCATTGGGCTACCCAAAGGTTATCGTTGCTATCGATTGTCATACCGTCGGGGGAACCGGTACCCGGACGCATCATAACAGCCACCCCGTCGAACAGGATCTCGGCCGTCTTTTCATCATAACGGTAACGGGCAATCCTTCCTGTTGCCGTATCGTTATAATACATGTATTTCTTGTTGGCAGACCATACGATACCGTTGGAGATCGTCACTTCATCCAGCTTGGTCGTTACGGTTCCGTCAGGAAGTACGGTGTAAAGTGTTCCGGCACCTTTAGGAGCACCGAATCCCATCGTACCGATCCACAGACGGCCGGCCGGATCGCATTTCCCGTCGTTACAGCGAACCTTTCCTTCGTGGTCGGGTATCGGGGCGATGGATGATAAACCGCCGTCGTTCAGGTTTACCCGCACGATCTCATCCTGAAGGGAGACAACAACCGTACTATCCGTTTCCGGCACTACGGTAGATACCATGCGGTCGAATTCCCATGTTTTACAATCCTGCTTTTCAGGATAATACTCATATAACGTTTTGCCTTCGATATCCACCCAGAATAACGTATTTCTATCCGGATGCCAGATAGAACCTTCTCCGGTTGTCGCTTCTGCTTTAAAGGCTAAATTTGCATTGAGAACTTTCGGCTCGGACGAACATCCGCCTGTTATAAAAGGTATTGTCAACATAAGTATTCCTATTAAGTTTTTCATGGTAAATAATCAATTTCACTGCCTGTTATTAAGTGCAAATATAGCGTATTTTACTCATCAGCAGGTAATCGATATCAATTAAACGACCTTATTCGTGTTAAAAGTCCTAATCTTAGCTTCAAAGAAACAATCTAACGAATTAATTATGTAAATTTGCCGTTCAAACTAAAAATAACCGATGAGCGTAGTAATTAAAGAAGTTACCAGCAAAAAAGAGCTTAAGAAGTTCGTTAAGTTCAATATCGATTTATATAAAGGCAATCCATACCACATACCGGGATTGATTGAAGAGGAGATGGTTACGTTAGATAAAGAAAAGAATCCGGCTTTTGAAGTCTGCGATGCTGTCTATTATCTGGCTTACAAAGACGATAAGATAGTCGGCCGCATTGCCGGAATGATCAACCGCCGCAGTAATGAGGTGTGGAACCAGCAACGTGCCCGATTCGGATTCCTCGACTTTATCGATGATGCTGAAGTTGTAGACGGTCTGTTCAATGCTGTTGAAAAATGGGCGACTGAACAAGGTATGACTGAAATTCACGGGCCGATGGGATTCACCGACATGGATCATGAAGGAATGTTGGTTGAAGGTTTCGACCAGCTGGGTACAATGGCTGCCATTTACAACTACCCCTATTATCCGAAACATATTGAACGTATCGGTTACGAGAAGGATCAGGACTGGCACGAGTTCAAGATATATATACCCGAAGGTATCCCGGAGAAGCATCAGCGCATCGGAGAGATCGTAAAAAAGAAATACGGCCTGAAAACCATGAAGTTCAAAAAGACGAAGGAGATATGGCCGTATGCACAAAAGATATTCGAGACGCTGAACGAATCCTATGCACCTCTGTACGGCTTCGCTCCGCTGACGCAAAAGCAGATCGACTATTATGTAAAAATGTATATTCCGATGATCCGCCTGGATCTGGTCACCCTTATTATCAGGGAAGAGGACGATACGGTAGTCGGTTTCGGTATCTCACTGCCCAGCCTTTCACACGCTATGCAAAAAGCAAAAGGACATTTGTTTCCTTTCGGCTGGATACATTTGCTGAAAGCGTTGAAAACAAAACCGAAGGTAATCGACCTGTATCTGACCGGCGTATTACCGGAATACCAGAATAAGGGAGTAAATGCGTTACTGTTTAACGATCTTATCCCCGTATATATCGGCTTAGGTGTCGAATATGCCGAAAGTAACCCGGAACTGGCAAGCAATAATGCCGTACAGGCTCAATGGGATTACTTCAAGCGTGAACATCATAAAACAAGAAGAGCTTTTATCAAAAAATTAAAATAAGGATTTTCTATGGAAGAACTGAATTCAACAATGCAACAACCGACAGCGTATAATGACGACGATATCAAGACGCTGGATTGGATGGAACATATCCGCCGGCGCCCAGGTATGTATATTGGTAAATTGGGAGATGGTAGCTATGCGGATGATGGTATCTATGTATTGCTGAAAGAGGTACTCGACAACTCCATCGACGAATACATGATGGGGTATGGCAAAACCATAGAGGTCACCGTAGAAGAAGGAACCGTCTCTGTCAGGGACTACGGACGCGGCGTTCCTCTGGGAAAAGTTGTCGACGTTTCCAGCAAGATGAATACGGGTGCCAAATACGACAGCAAGGCTTTTAAGAAGTCAGTCGGACTGAACGGTGTCGGTATCAAGGCAGTAAACGCCCTGAGCAGTTATTTCCTTATCACCAGTTTCCGTGACGGAGAATGCAAACGGGTGGAATACAGCAAAGCGATCATCACGGAAGAGTCAAAGATACAGCCTACTACGGAGTCAAACGGTACATCGATCTATTTCATCCCCGACCGCGAAATATTCAAGGAATACCAGTACAAAGACGAGTTCATCGAAAGTCTCCTGAAGAATTACGTCTTTCTGAATTCCGGCCTGACGATCGTATTCAACGGCAAGAAGTTCCACTCCCGCAACGGGCTGGTCGACCTGCTGAACGAGAACATGACAACCGAACCGTTATATCCGATCATTCACCTGAATGGCGAAGATATTGAAGTGGTTATCACCCACAGCAACCAGTATGGTGAAGAATATTACTCGTTCGTCAACGGCCAGTACACGACACAGGGGGGAACGCATCTTTCCGCTTTCCGTGAAACACTGGGACGCGTTATCAAAGAATATTACAACAAGAACTTCGAATACTCCGATATCCGTGCCGGTATCGTTGCCGCCATCAGTATCAAGGTGGAAGAACCGGTATTCGAGAGCCAGACAAAAACAAAGCTGGGATCGAAGGATATAGGCCCCGAAGGCCCTACGGTAGCCAAGTTTGTTGGCGACTTCATCAAGAAGGAGCTCGACAACTACCTGCATAAGAACGTAGACACCTCGGAAGCCCTGCTTCGCAAGATACTGGAATCGGAAAAAGAACGCAAAGCCATTGCCGGTGTGACCAAACTGGCCCGCGAACGAGCCAAGAAAGCTAACCTGCACAACAAAAAGCTGCGCGACTGCCGTATCCACCTGAACGATACCAAAGGCGACCGTACGGAAGAAAGCTGTATCTTCATCACCGAGGGCGACTCGGCCAGCGGATCTATCACCAAGAGCCGCGACCCGAACTATCAGGCTGTATTCAGTCTGCGTGGTAAGCCGCTCAACAGCTTCGGCCTGACCAAGAAGATCGTATACGAAAACGAAGAGTTCAACCTTCTGCAAGCTGCTCTCAATATTGAAGACGGCCTGGACGGTTTGAGATACAATAAGGTTATTATCGCAACCGATGCCGATGTCGATGGTATGCACATCCGCCTGCTGCTGATCACATTCTTTTTACAGTTCTTCCCCGACCTGATCAAACGTAATCATGTCTATATCCTGCAAACCCCGCTTTTCCGTGTCCGCAACAAGCAGAAAACTTATTACTGCTACAGCGAAGAAGAGCGTCTGGCAGCCATACAAGCTGTAGGAAAGAATCCTGAAATCACCCGATTCAAAGGATTGGGAGAGATCTCACCGGACGAGTTCAAGCATTTTATCGGCAAAGATATACGCCTGGATCCGGTTACAATGAAAAAAGAAGACCTGGTAAAAGATATGCTCGAATTCTACATGGGTAAAAATACCATGGAAAGACAGAACTTTATCATCGATAACCTGGTTGTTGAAGAAGATGTGGTTAATTAAACACGAAGAATGAAAAAGCGTATCGCCCTTTTCCCCGGAACATTCGACCCGTTTACCATCGGACATCAGTCGCTGGTAAGCCGTGGATTGGCTCTGGTAGATGAAATTATTATCTCTATCGGTATCAACGAGAAGAAGCAAACCTATTTCTCGATCGAGAAACGATTGGAAGCAATCGAGCAACTGTATAAAGACGAGCCCAGGGTAAAGGTGATGTCATACAACTCGCTTACGGTAGATTTTGCAGATGAAGTGGGAGCAGAGTTCATTCTGCGCGGTATTCGTACGGTTAACGATTTCGAATATGAGAAAAGTATTGCCGATGTGAACCGTAAACTGAGTGGTATCGAAACATTTATCTTGTTTACAGAACCCGAACATACGCATATCAGTTCCAGCATCGTACGCGAACTGCTGAATTATGGAAAAGATATATCCCAGTTCGTGCCGAAGGGTACGAACTTATATTGACAACTTACGAAATAAAGATCAAAAATGAAACAAATCCTATTCACCCTGCTCGCAGCGATGCTCGTCATCACTTCGGCAGTGGCCCAGAAACCGAATCAGGATGCCCGCAAATTATCCATGGCCCTGTATGCCATATCGAATCTGTATGTAGATCCGGTGGATGATTCCAAGCTGGTAGAAGATGCGATTATCGGTATGCTGGAAAAACTGGACCCACATTCTAATTATATGGATCCGGAAGAAACAAAAGAGATGACTGAACCTTTGCAAGGTAACTTCGACGGTATCGGTATCCAGTTCAACATGCTGACCGATACGCTATACGTCATCCAGGTTATTCCCGGTGGCCCGTCTGAAAAGGTAGGTCTGGTAGCCGGTGACCGTATCATCCTGGTTGACGACACCCTGATTGCCGGTGTTAAAATGAAAACAACCGATATTATGAAGCGTTTGCGCGGGCCGAAAGGTACCGAAGTCAGCATAAAAGTATTGCGTAATAAGAATCCGGAGCTGATCGAGTTTAAGATTATCCGTGGTAAGATCCCTGTAACCAGTATGGATGCCGCTTATATGGCAGATAAACAGACCGGATATATCAAGCTGAACCGTTTTGCCGCTTCTTCGGCCGACGAGTTCCGTGAGGCGCTTGCCAAACTGAAGAAACAGGGAATGAAGAACCTGATTCTCGACCTGCAAGGGAATGGGGGAGGTTATCTCAATATCGCTATCGAACTAGCGGATGAATTCCTCGATAAAGATAAACTGATTGTCTATACTGAAGGTAACAAGCAGCCACGTGACGAGGCCAAGTCGACTGTACGTGGCGGATTTGAAGATGGACGTCTGGTTGTATTGGTTGACGAATCTTCTGCTTCAGCAAGCGAGATCCTGGCCGGTGCCGTACAAGATTGGGACCGTGGCGTAGTAGTAGGCCGTCGTACATTCGGTAAAGGGCTGGTGCAAAAACCGATCCCGATGCCTGACGGATCTATGATTCGCCTGACGGTAGCCCGCTACTACACTCCTACCGGACGAAGCATCCAGAAACATTATGAAAACGGTAAACTGGAAGATTATCAGCACGACTTGATCGATCGTTACAACCGTGGTGAGCTGATGAGTGCCGACAGTATCCATTTCCCGGATTCAATGAAATATAATACACTGGAAACGAAACGTATCGTTTATGGTGGAGGTGGTATCATGCCGGACGTATTTATTCCGGTTGACACGACCCGTTATACGGATTATCACCGTAGCCTGGTTGCCACCGGACTGGTGAACCGTGTTGCCATGAATTATCTGGATCGTAACCGCAGTGAGATGAACAAGAAATATCCTAAGTTCAATCAGTATAAGAAGGATTTTGTCGTTCCTGAAGAGACTTTACAGGAATTGATTAATCTGGGTAAGGAAGAAAAGATCGAGTTTAACGAAGAACAGTATAATCGTTCCAAACCTCTTATCACCCTTCAGGTAAAAGCCTTGATTGCTCGCGACCTGTATGATATGGCTGAGTACTTCCAGATTATAAACGACGATAACGAAAGCTTTAAAGAAGCTCTCCGCATCATTAATGATGAGGCGGTTTATAATAAGGAGTTGGGAAGGTAAGAACAAATATATGATTTTGAAAATGCAGGGGAAGTCGATCGGTTACTTGGATTATGACTTTCCCTGCATTTTTGTATTACATAATTATTTAAACTTTATAAGATGAATTTATCCGGAATAGACACTTTAATCTGGGATTGGAACGGGACACTTTTGGATGATGTGAATGTAAACGTTAGGGTTATCAATGAAATGCTTTTAAATAGAAATTTGCCTCAACTGGATTTAAATACCTATCGGGATATATTCTGTTTTCCTGTCAAACAGTTTCATATTCAAATCGGTATTGATTTTGAAAAAGAATCGATCGAAGGTGTTTCTGCGGAATATATGGAACGCTATAAAAGCTATGAGAAAGAGATAGCGCTACACGCCGATGTCCCCTTCATTCTGGATATGATCAATACTAAAAGTATCAATCAATATATATTGTCAGCAGCCGGGAAAGATGATTTGCTACGAATGCTCGGTCATTTTCAATTGACTGGAAAGTTTAAGGGGATATATGGTTCCGGTGATATCTGCGCAACCGGGAAAGTGGAGATCGGACGGAAGTTGATGGAAGACAATGCATTGAATCCAGATAAAACACTGATTATCGGAGATACATTACACGATGCGGAAGTAGCCAAAGCTTTAGGTGTAAACTGTATTCTTTATGCAGGAGGGCATAACAGCTACGATCTTTTAAAAAGCGAGTCTGAAGTAATAACAAGTCTGAAAGATATGAAGTTCGCATGAAAACACTCCGGAGAGTTATCGGTTATATTTTTCTTTTTCTGTTTAGCCTTCAGGTTTCAGGGCAGGAAACAGACAGTGTGATTGGTAAGCTCACCCGCTATATCCGTGCCACGGATCAGTTTTCGCAATATATACCCCGTGAGAAAGTCTACTTGCATTTTGATAATACCAGTTATTATCAAGGCGATAACATTTGGTTTAAATGTTATGTGGTTACTTCTGAGTTGCATGAGCCAACCCAATTAAGTAAGACCTTATATGTCGAGTTGTTAAACCCCGGTGGTGAAATCATAGATAAACGGGTACTGAAAATAGAGAACGGACAATGTCATGGTGATTTCACATTGGGACAGTTGCCTTTTTATTCTGGCTTCTATGAAGTCCGTGCCTATACGAAATATATGTTGAATTTCGGCGAAGACGCTCTCTTCTCCCGGCTGTTGCCAGTATTTGACAAACCGAAAACAGAAGGGAATTACGAGGAAAAGAATATGCTGAAATACGGCTATGGCAAATACCCGAAGAAGCGGGAAAAGCCCCCAAAAGGGAAAAAGGTAAACCTGAAGTTCTATCCGGAAGGAGGAAACCTGATCCAAGATGTCCCTTCCCGTATCGCATTTGAAATAACAGATGCTTTCGGTAATCCATTGGACGCAACAGGAAAGATTATAAATGAAGACAAAGAAGAAATCGTCGGCTTTAGCGTAGCACACGAGGGAAAAGGTTTCTTTAATTACACTCCTCATGAGGGCAAACAAAAAGCCATAGTTGACTATAACGGTAAAAAGTACCAATTCGATATGCCTCAATCTCTACCTCAAGGATTTTACTTACAGGTAGACAACCTTTCTTCCCCTGATAGTCTCGAAATCTCTTTACAAAAGAATGAACAGACACCTGCCGATATGCTTGGGATGGTTATTATTTGCAGGGGGAAACTGTATAACTATTGCGTTGCCAATGTATTTCATTGTGAACCACTTCGTTTTAAGGTAGACAAAACGATATTACCTTCCGGTGTTTCACAAGTAGTTGTATTCAACAGTAATGGAGAAATACTTTGTGACCGCCTGATTTTTAATAATAAAGAAAAGCCGCTGGCAATTAAAGCAAAAACTGTAAAAGAAACATACGATCCGTATGAACCGGTCGACATGGAGTTTACAGTAACCGATCAGGAAAATACCCCGGTACAATCTCCCTTTTCTTTATCAGTGAGGGATGATATGAATGAAGTTAAGTCGGATTGTAATATCCTGACAGACTTACTGCTTATGTCCGACATAAAAGGATATGTCCACAATCCATCTTATTATTTTGAAGCGGATGATTCCATCCATCGTTCATCTCTCGACCTGCTTATGATGGTGCAAGGTTGGCGACGTTATTCCTGGAAGCAGATGGCCGGAGTAGAACCGTTAGATTTGAAATACACGCCGGAGCAAGGCATCGAGATGCATGGCCAGGTAGTTTCCTTTGTCCGGAAAATACCCAAACGCGACGTAACTGTTTCTTCTTTCCTGCTTAAAAGAGGAGAAGAAGAAAAGGCAACCAGTGCTTTCGATGTATTTGTAACGGACAGCCTGGGACATTTCGCTTTTCGGGCCGATATAACCGGGAAATGGAATATGATCTTGTCTGTAAGCGAAAAGGGAAAGAAAAAAGACTATCGGATCATACTGGACCGGCTTTTTACACCTAAACCTAAAAGATACCGTTATGCAGATATGCAAGTAATTCTTACAGATAGAGAAGAAGAGCAAACAGCAGAATCCGGTCCGGAAGAAATCCCTGACACTCAGGAGCCGGAAGAAGATATCGATGCTTTCCTGACAGCTTACGAGGATTCCTTGAGCAAAGCAGACAATAAAGAGAGAGTCCTCCGCCTGGATGAAGTAACCATAACTGCTAAAAAGAGATCGCGGGAAAAGGATATATTCAACAACCGTTCCAAATCAATCGCCTATTATGATGTACAGTCGGAATGGGACGATATTACAGACCAGGGAAAATATATCGGAAAAGATATACATGAGTTGATGATAAACATGAATAACAATTTTAGGAAAACCTTCTCCCGACAGGATGAATACCTGCAATATAAAGGAAGAATGCCCCTTTTTGTTGTGAACTACGAACCGACCATGGCTACTGAAATGGATTACAACAAATATAAACTGATACGACTCGAAGCTATCAAATCCATTTACATCAATGAAGATCTTTCTATTATGTGCCGGTATGCAGATCCTAGGATGTCACCGTTGGAAGTAGATAAGTTCTACAGTTGTGTTGTTTTTATCGAAACATTTCCGGAAGATAAGATTCCGACGGATGCAGGTAAAGGCGTACGAAAAACCTGGCTGGAAGGTTACAGCCAGGTTAAAGAATTTTATAGTCCGGATTATTCCATCCTCCCACCGGAACCGGATTACCGTCGTACACTCTACTGGAATCCTTCGGTTATCCCTGATAAAGAAGGTAAAGCCAGTATCAGGTTCTACAATAACGGTAGCTGCAGAAAGTTCAGTATTAGTGCCGAGACGATCACCTCAGATGGAATAATCGGTATTTATAAATGATCAATATAAGTATAGCTGTTTCATTTTATCGAGATCCACACCTAATGTTTCAGTAAGGAACTTAGTCATGGAACCGTACTTTTCGTCTATTTTATTATAGGCGGCATTCAGATATTTCTCATCGACGGTGACTAACGGGGCAATTTGGGGATAGTATTTCAAATATGAATCATACTTACCTTTAATATATTCCTTGCTTAACATATAATCTTTCATTATCGTTTCTTTATCTACACCGAGAGCAGATAAAATAAGCATGGTTGCCACTCCTGTACGGTCTTTTCCTGCCGAACAATGGTAACTCAACGGTAGTGAATTAGCATCCTGGACATATTTAAAAAAGTCTTTGTACTTGGCCACATAATCATCATAACTTACCATTTCGATATAACCATCTATCATGATCTGAGCAGTTTCCTCCTCACTAAGGCCTTTCGATATACTTCCGATAATCTCATCAGAAAATATATTACCGGCATTGATCTCCAAATTATAAGGATTCTTTACCGTAGAGGGTAATTTGTCTGGAGCAGCAGGTAACATACCGCCCAATCCACCTTCTTTTTCTGTGGCAGTACGAAAATCGACAACAGTTTTCAATCCTGTACTTACAAGGTAGGCAAGGTCAGCATCTGATAGTTTATTCATTTCATCCGTCCGGAACAATCTTCCCCAACGTACATATTTACCTTCGCTATTTTTTATACCACCCAGATCCCTGAAATTATATCCGTTAACCGGCAAAAGTTTTTCAGCCAGCAGAGCCTGCCCTTCAGAGTTCTTAAATAAAAAAAGCTGTCTTTTCGTAGCATCCACACTCAAATCGAAAGAACCTTTTCCGTTACCGGTTAAGCAAGGAGTATCCATATCGATATCTTCCGCTGTAGAACCGGCATATAACTCCCAGGCTTTATCGGAAGTCACACTTAAAACGGCTTTTTTTGTTTCTTTATCGCGGGCAATCCCGGCATCTCCGCTTATGTCTTTTCCGGAATAGCCGATAGTGGGTTTTTCATCATCATCGTCTCCACAAGAAACAAACAGTCCGGAGACACAAAAAAGTAACAGTAAATAGTAAGATAAATTCTTTTTCATAACGTTTTTTACTCATTAATAAATGTTGTTAGGATGCGCAAGTTAAAGATTTAAAACCAATTACACAAAGACAAGGTGGCTTTTACCCTCATAAATGAAATTTGGAATATCGTTTATTTATTTTAGAATATAAAATAAGATTTGATCTGGAATAACTACTGTTTCCAGTTCAAACACCAAACAGAACCATTCAGCGAACCAAATCCGCAACTCTGCAACTATTATTATGCAAACTGACTTTTACACCTTTACTTTACAGATATAAACGGATACTTATGAAAGCTACATTCCGCAATTTCCGGATTACACTCTTACGGTTCAGGCTGGCTTCTATCCTAAACATTCTGGGATTAAGCACAGCATTTGCCGCTTTCATCATTATTATGATCCAGGTAAGATATGAACACACATTCGATACCTCCTATAAAAAGTCGGGCCGTATCTATCGTGTCGAGTCTACATTGGTACCCACGGAATCGGATCTTTCGTTGAAGGAGACATATACCGCCTTTTGTGCACGCCCTCTTATCGAAATGCTACTCCCTTCCATTCCCCGGATCGAGTCGTATTCCATCATGTACGGAGGATCTTCAGAAATATATGCAAAATATGACACTGCAGAAGGAGAACCGAGAGGGATGATGATCCCGTTCCGCAAAGTATCGGATGGTTTCATCGAGGTTTTTGATGCAGAAATAACAGAAGGGACAGCCCGGTCTTTATCCGAACCTGGAAAAGCATTACTACCCGAAAGCCTTGCCCGGAAAATGTTCGGTCAGTCCTCCCCTATTGGCAGGCAAATCACTTTATCAGATGGTACTTTCTTCACTGTCGGAGCTGTCTATAAAGACTTTCCGGAAAACACCAGCCTGGTAAATGATATAAAAATAAGCCTGACAGACGAATATAAAAATGACTGGACAGACTGGGCCTTTTTTCTTTTTGTAGCCTTGCCACCAGATACCTCCTCTGATGAAGTGGCCAAACAACTTGCCAATTTCTTCGGGAAAACAGGTATGGGTAAGCAGATGGGATTTACCCAACCGGTATCCTTCCGGCTTAATCCGATAGAAGATATTTACTACCGCCATGACACAAGCCTGGATTTCGCCCCCAAAGGCAACCGGCTAATAACAAATATCCTACTATCCATCGCATTGCTGATCATTGCCATTGCAGCCATTAATTTTCTTAACTTCTCGGCAGCACTTACTCCGGCACGGATAAAAAGCATAAACATCCGGAAGGTATTAGGTGAGTCGACAAGCAAACTTCGTTGTGTCCTCATCTTCGAAGCAATGGGGATCTGTCTGCTATCCTTCCTTCTTGCGTTATGCTGGGTCTGGATCTTTCATAAAACAGGATTATCTTCCATACTCCTGACGCCGGCAGATCTGTTGAAAAATACCGACGTGGTTCTGCTCACACTCCTTTTGGCAGGAGTTGTCGGTATAGGTACAGGGATATATCCGGCATTCTATATGACATCGTTTCGTCCGGCTCTCGTCCTGAAAGGTGCTTTCGGAATGAGCCCGGCCGGGCGTAAACTCAGAGTCGCACTAACAGGATTTCAGTTCCTGATATCGATTGGACTCATAACTTCCGCCTTTTTCATCTGGCTGCAAAACAACTATATGTATCATAAAGAGAATATTCTGAATAAGGATCAGATCGCAACAGTTACACTGGATAAAGAGATCATATCCAGACAAGGAGAAGTGCTGTTTGAAAAACTGAAGTCGGTACCATCAATAACAGGCGTAACCTGTTCGGACTGGCCTGTCGGTTTCCTGGATTATTACCTTTATACATACAGTAAATCTCCGAATAATGAAGATATTATGTATTACTTCATCCCTGTTTCTTACAACTTCGCCGATATAATGGGGCTTGACATCGTTGGAGGACGCAATTTCGATAAAACAGATGAAACGACTCCCGAAGAAAAACTGATCCTCAACGAACTGGCCGCCCGTCAATTCAACGTAAAACCGGGAGATAAGCTGGCAAACGGCAGCCAAGTCATCGGCATTGTCAAAGATTTCCACTTTATGAATCTTCGGAAAAAGATTGAACCGATGGCGCTCTCATCCAAACAATTCCAAAGTCCAATCCTGCATCCGACCCTTTATATGCGTACGACCGGTAATGCTCATTCTGCCATCGAACAAATCAAAGCCTGTATCGCAACCATCGACCCATTATATCCGGTCGAAGTAAAATTTTATGACCAACAGTTCGAACAAGCCTACCGGAAAGAACGCAATACTTCAGCCCAGATCACTTTATTCAGCCTATTGGCAATAATCATTTCACTGATGGGCGTATTCGGCCTGGTAACATTCGAGACACAGTACCGCCGGAAGGAAATTAGCCTCCGTAAGATCATGGGAGCTACTGTCACAGAAATCCTGATCATATTCTATAAAAAGTTTGCCTGGATAATGATTGTCTGTTTCCTTCTGGTTGTACCGATCATCTGGTATGGAGTAAATAAATGGTTAGCGGCTTTTACTTACCGGACACCGTTACACTGGTGGATATTTATATTATCCTTGTTAATTGTTATGGTAATAACTTTTATTACAGTAACTTTACAAAGCTGGCAGGTTGCAACAAGCAATCCGGTGCACTCGCTTAAAAGTGAATAAAAAATACTATGTTTGCAGAAAGATGAATAAGAACAAGAAACTAAAGGTATTTACTACAACTCTAATAAGTTGTATCATTTTCTCTTTGCTTTTCAAATGGTGGACAACAGGAATGCCCTTTCATCCGTCTACTATACTTTTCGGCACCATCCTATTTACTCTTATCCTGATTTCATTAAGTATCAGTAATGTGTTTTTTGGCTATTTTCTGTCTTTGCCGATCAAGAAGATAAAGAAGATCATCATACCTGCATTTATCATTTTCATGCTTATCATCTTAGCTATTTCTCTTCTTATAATCAGTCTGTCAATATACACATACTACCTAATCATGGGATTTGATACGGCTCATTTTATAAATACGTTGTTCGAAGTAGAGTTTCCCGCCACAATCAGATACTATTCAGTTTGTGCCCTGATTGCCGCTGCCTTTTTCTTTTATAGCATCTGGCGGCAAGCAATCGACCGCGAACAACAATTGAGAGAAGAAAATCTTAAATATAAATACCGGACACTGAAAACACAGGTTAATCCGCATTTCCTGTTCAACAGCCTGAATACACTCTCCGAAATTATTTATGTGGATACCAAAAAAGCCGATAACTATATTCAGAAACTAGCCAACATCTACCGATATATTCTTGACAACGAAGAAACTGATCTTATCCCGCTGAAAGATGAAATCAGATTCGTCACCCGATATTTTGAATTACAAAAAGAACGTGACGGAAACAAGATCCAATTGGAAATAAATATCCGGCAAGCTGAAAAGTACAGGATCATTCCTATCTCTTTACAGATATTGGTGGAAAACGCTCTTAAGCACAATGCTGCCTCCGAGAAAAAACCTCTTCGGATTGTTATTCAGAAGAACGATGACTCATCTATCGATATCAGCAATAATATGCAAAAACGGAACATTTTGAATAATTCTCACGGAATGGGACTATCCAATTTGAAAGAAAGAGTTCTGTTGATTATGGGTAAAGAAATGACGATAGCAACCGACAATAATCAGTTCACTGTTAAATTACCAATCGACCATTTATAAAATGAAAGTATTAATTATAGAAGACGAACAACCAGCAGCTCATAAACTGATACGTTTATTACAAGAGGTTGACAAACAGATAGAAGTACTCGATATACTTGTATCGGTAGAGCAAACAACGAATTGGCTCGCCAATAATCCGGCTCCCGAACTTATTTTTATGGATATACAACTGGAAGATGGGATTAGTTTCGAACTTTTTGAAACCTGCCAGATACAAACTCCGGTAATTTTTACAACAGCCTACGACGAGTATGCCTTGAAAGCCTTCAAAGTAAACAGTGTCGATTATCTTCTAAAGCCAATAGATCTGGATGATCTAAAAGCGGCTTTAGATAAATTCAATACTATCTATAGACAACAGGTAAATTATTCCAGACTCAATGCCATAATAAACCAACTGCAACCACGAACAAAGGAACGATTCCTTATCAAAGTAGGCGAACATTACAAATCGATACAAACCTCTTCCATCAACTGCTTTTTTATTATGGAAAGGAGCACTTTTATCCGAACCGATACAGGAAAAAGCTATGCTATAGATTATTCACTCGACAGAATCGAACAGCTAGTTGATCCCAAGCTTTTTTTCCGGGTCAACAGGAATTTCATTGTCAATTTTTCTGCCATACAGGATATTTTAGTCTATTCGTCCAACAGATTAAAGATCATAGTCAATGCTGGGGCAGAGAAAGATGATATACTTGTCAGCCGGGAACGTGTAGCGGAGTTTAAAGGATGGATGGACAGATAGCTTTCCTGGTCAAAGTCCCCATCTATCCCTATTCTCCTTCGTATCCGGATAAATATGCCATAGCCTGACTTTTCCCTTGACAATCTCCGCAATCCAGATAGCATGAAGGTTATTCAATACCTCATCGGAGCAGACAGCGTATCCTTGTAGTATAACAGTCGATCCTTTTACGAGTATTTTCTTAAAGATATTATGATAACCGGGAAACAAACGAAAGAAAGGTTCCCAGGCCATTTTCCGGTTATTCAATTTCCCTTCAATACGGGCATTTGCCATGTCAATAAAAACATGGTCATCCGTCATTAAGTCAACAAGGCCTTCAATATCTGCATTGCCAATGCATTCATTGAACTTCAATGCAATCGCCTTAGAGTCAGTCTGTGTTTCCATTTTATACTTTTTGTGGAATAAAGATCATATCGATAAGAAACGTCCCATCCGGCTCAAGATAATCTTTCCGCAATAAATTGACTATTGTAAATCCGGCATCCGACAACAATATCTATGAAATTCGGATTTTTATCATCCGTTTTATATATTACTCTGCTCCCCATACTCCTTAATCTTCTCCTCACAAATCCGCTTTGTTATATCCCTAAGCAATTCTACCTTTGGGATAAGCGCATCGATATCCTCTTTAGTCACGACGAAGTGAGGATTATAGCGGGCATCTACATAAGCGGCTTTTAATAGTTTAAAAAGTCGTTTCTCTTCAGGAATGTTCTGAGGGAATACAGTACTCAGATCATCGGAATAACGCCTGGTGGTAGAAGATAATTTAGATAGATTATGTTGTTTGTTATTTCGCAAAGTAAATGTCAATCGGATAGCATAATAATAATTTTCACAGGATTGATGAAGATAAAAAGATGCCATTTGATACCTTTCTCTTTCTTTATTTGTTATGGCATCATCAAAAAAGAAATTTCCTTTTTCAAACTTCTCATCAAAATAGTCCTGTGCCTGTTTCTTTATCTCATCAAAATTGAGTTTTCTCCTACGGGACAATTTGTATTTTCCACTATCATAAAGTATAACTCCTTCATGTTTTATTTGTGTATGGAAATATCGACCCTCTTCAATAAACTTATTAAGCTGTGCAATATCATCGTTAATAAACTCAACAGGAGTGTCGCGGTCAAAATCTTTTCCGGCAAAGAAGATATCTTCTACATTATCCAGGATGGTTTCCGCCTTTTTACTGTTTATTCCGCTCGTTATCACGTAAATATCATAATCTGATATTTTAACGGTAGGAATACCGCCGTCTTCAATCCGTATGCTACGGCGAACATAATTGCCCCTCGCATAACTTCCATACAAAATAATAAACTCCGTCTGAGGTAAGCGACGAAGTATCTCCGTTACAAGGAAATTCAGTTCTTCCTGTTTGTCTTTAGGCAGATAAGCGATCGAGTCTTTCATTATGCTTAATTATGTACAACGTTAAAATACAAAAGTACAAAAAAAGCAGAATTACCTTTAGCTTTTTGATTCTAAATCATATATTTGCACTACGTTCCTGTTTTTATTTGTTTTGTTTGTTATTACAGAATGAATAAGTCTATATAATACAGGTAATTAAAATATCATAGTATTAATATAGGCTCGATTCCTCCGAATCAGGCTTAAAAAGGAACGTATTCATATGGACAATAATAATATAGTTGGGATAAAAAGCTATTACTATCTGCTACAACAAATTACGTCTTTATTAAATCTGTCATTACCAGAAATCAGACAGAAATATATAAACTATCCATATTGCTTAATAAACTATTTCGAAAAAGAGGTGGAAGAAAAATCGATCGAGATACGATTTGACCAGGAAGAGTTTACATTGACTTGTTTTTTCAGCAATGAAGGTAAATGTGAGTTTGTTTATTTATTCCCTGATAAAAATGAGTATGTAAAAGGATTCATCTCTTATCTGGAGATAACCCAGAGCTACGACTATTTAAAGAATAGATGGACGACATCAGGTTGTTACATAAAAGCAAAAACAACCCATCTATCCAGTGACATTTGTCTGATGTTTTATAATTAATCGTATAGTCCCTAAACCGTAAAAGACTATACCCAAAAGCCTCTTTATACTTTTTACAGGCACGGATTATACGGATTTGACAAATTGTTTATTAATCTGAACAATGAAATCTGTGTAATCCGTACTTGAATTATATTATTATGAAGAACTCACATGTATCAAACTGTCAATTCAACCCACTTATGGAAAAGCTGTACGGGAGAGAATCAACACCTGCAACCTTTTAGATCACTGTCAGCAACTTAAGAAATAACATATCATCTTGATTAAAGCAAACAAAACAGCATTATGCTAGCTATATCAAATAAAACAAAAACAATCGGCCAAATATTTATCATATATACTACATATTATCTATCTACTTACAGCACTCATTTGCTTTGTCATAGACCATGAAAAATGTTATTAAACATGCTTATATACTACAAAATAGCTTCCAAAGAGGTTGCTATCAACACTTATTAACAAAAAATCTCCCTTTAAATAAATCCCCATCTCGTTTAAAACGAAAAAAAACTCGTTTTAAACGAGATAAAAATCCTTTTAAATGAATTACAAAAGTCATATATCCGAAGAGTATTGTTAAATATTGTATTCAAAGCTCTTCTATAACGCCTATTTGACATAATATGCAAGTTACAAAAATATCTATAATAAAATCTTTTTATTCATAAATAAAGTATTATTATTTCATTTTGTCAAATACCATAATTTCACTTCAAAAGTTCGTATTGCCATCTTATCATTTTACGTAATATCCCACTTTAACACATTGCTTTAAAGGATAAAGCATCTGTTTCCCAAATAATTACTATATTTATGAACCCTATCGAATCAGTTCATATTAAATAGCAACAAAAGAATAAAAAGAAAAGACATATGATTGAATCCAAAAACGTTGATAAAGCAGGTACTACTATTGGCAATATATTGACCGACAGGTTGATTATACGGTTAGCTAAACCGGATGATGCGGAAGAAATATACGCTTACCGCTCTGATACTATTGAAAATCAATATCAGGGCTGGTTCCCCGAGTCAATGGAGGAAGTTCGTAATTATATAACCAATATGCCGGTGACTATAGATACAGCCGACGTATGCTTTCAATTTTCCATTCTAACCAAGAATGGAAACCGTCTGATCGGGGATATGGGAATAATCTTCACAGGACATGAAAGAATGCAGGTAGAGGTCGGTTGTACGTTGAATAAAGCTTTTCAGGGCAAAGGATATGCTACCGAAGCATTGACAGCAATGGTAAACTATTTTTTCGTGACACTAAAGAAACATCGTATTATAGCATCTATTGATCCAAGAAATACAGCCTCTATCCGACTTATCGAACGATTGGGATTCAGAAAAGAAGCTCATTTTAAAGAGAGTTATTTCCTTCGTGGCGAATGGGTAGATGATATAATTTACGCTATGCTCGATAAAGATTGGAGTAATTGAGTAGGGGGAGCTAAATAAATATCCACATATTGCATTTCTAAACAAATTTGTTTATTTTTGTAGTGATATGAAAGATCAATTAGAAATATTGAAAGGTATTCATCCTGGCTTATTTTTAAGCAGGGAGTTACGAAATCGTCAATTAAGAAGTGGTGCATTTGCAGAATCCATAGGAGTTCATCCTCAAACGTTAAGTGCCATCATTAAGGGACGAAGAAATATGAACATACCTTTGTCTCTAAAGATCGAGAGATCACTTCATTTAGACGAAGGACTACTAATGACCTTACAGGTTTATTATGATATTGAATTGGAAAAGAAGAAAGAAGCTCAATCATATCATCCTGATCTTTCTATATATCGTAAGATCTTGTTTTGGGATACAGACTTTGAAAAATTAGATTGGAACACCAATAAACGGTATATCATTAATCGTATTTTTGAACGGGGAAATGAAAAAGAAATACTTGAAACAATTCGTTTCTATGGTAGAGACACAATCCTGTCGTTGCTGGACTTAAATAATAAGTATGCAGTCAATCTAAAATCTAATATTCAAAAATATCTGAATTATGCCAACAAAACTCAAATATCAAACAGTAACGCCATTTCTAAAAAAGGTATTGACACAATTAATGTCTAATGAACTTTTTCAACCTTTCCAGCTTGTAGGTGGAACATCATTGAGTTTACAGTTAGGACACCGTATCTCTGATGATATAGATTTATTTACCGATTACGAGTATGATTCTATTGATTTTAGGGTTATTCAAGACTGGCTAAGAACTCAGTTTGTATACTGTAACGGAGATTGTGGTGAAATTATTGGTTTCGGATGTTCCTATATAATAGGTGACTCTGCTGACGATTCTGTTAAACTCGATCTCTTTTATACAGATCCTTTTATTCGTCCTGCAAAAGTCATTGATAATATACGTCTCACGTCTTTTGAGGATATTGTAGCCATGAAGCTAGATGTTATCGGACATGGTGGACGAAAAAAAGACTTTTGGGATATTCACGAATTACATAATACATATTCGATAACTGAAATGTTAAACTTATATGTAGAACGTTTTCCTTACAATCATACGAAAGAAGAAATTATTCAAGGTTTCACTAATTTTGATATTGCAGATTCCGATCCCAATCCCAAATGCCTGAAAAAGAAGAACTGGCAGCTGATAAAATTAGATTTCATTGATTGGTTGAAACAAACCTAATAAACAGCATAAAACAAAAAATCCCTCTAAGAACACTTAGAAGGATTTTGCATTTTGTGCGGCTGAAGGGACTCGAACCCCCACGCCGTGAAGCACCAGATCCTAAGTCTGGCGTGGCTACCAATTACACCACAGCCGCATTTGGATTGCGGTGCAAAGGTAATCCTTTTTTATTAATCTGCAAGTTTTTCTGCGGAGATTTTACTTTTTATCTGCCTCAAAGGCTATTCATCAAAAAGTTTCATCTGTCCTGTTATCTCATCGATAATATCCGAATTACTCTGATCCTGCTCTTCATCGTCATCCTCCGAATTACCGGTGTTCCCCACTCCTGTCGGTTGGTCAGGTGACGCAAACCGGGTCGGTTCGAGTTCGTTGACTGTTTCTACCTCAAAGGTAGTGATACGTTTGCCTTTCGCTTTGAAGCCTTTCACTGCGATAAACTCTTCGGCATCCAGCACAAGAGGTTCACGGAAAGCATCGTGACCACCGAATACCACCTCGATACGCGGATACATTTCGTCGGTAAGCAACAACAGGCGACTCTTCGGGTTGTCCCCTAGGAAGTTCTGTTTACGGCTGCCGGCTTCAAGCTGGAAGCGTTTCATATAAGGATATTTCTGATCTGCATCATACAGGGCAGCTGTCCATACCTTATTCGCATCGAATTTCTCGATTATCTGTATATTATCTTCGTAATGGTTACTAAGATCGAAGTTCGTTGTGTAGAAGTCACCGTTGCGCAAAACAACCAGGATCACATCGTCGCTCTGGAACTCGCCCAGTTCATCGCCACGTCCGTCATAGTTCAGGCGTAACACATCCCAGTCGAACCATACCTGGCGTCCTCCGAGAGTCGAGCTACCCTTTTGTTTCAGGCTGATCTTATGCACATCGGCTTTCGTCAGGATATTCCCCATCGAACCACGTCCCTTGATAGCAATCTCACTGAAATCTTTCTCAAAGACAAGCAACTTCTGGCGTGGTTTAGGTTTCAGTATCACTTTCACCGTTTCAGCTTCTCCATTCGGGTTGGCACTGAAATACAGTATACGTGAGCCCTCTGATCCTTTCGTTACATCATACTCCTTGTCACGCGTTACCCCTGTAACGGCAAAACGCTTGATATAGTTATAACCGACTTTACCGTCGCGGTAGATAACATTATAGATCGTACGGTTATCATTACGCTTGAACACATTCAGATATAATACGTCTTTTCCGACAAACATCTTATCGCAAACCTTCACGATCTTATACGTACCGTTACGATAGAAAATAATTATATCGTCGATATCAGAGCAATTGCAAACATACTCGTCCTTTTTCAGACTCATACCGATGAAACCTTCGGCACGGTTGATATACAGTTTTTCGTTTGCTTCCACAACTTTGGTCGCTTCAATCGTATCGAAGTTGCGTACTTCGGTCATACGCGGATGATCCTTACCATATTTCTCCTTCAGCATAGTGAACCAATCGATCGTATAATCTACGATATTTTCCAGATGATGGTTGATACGTTCGATCTCTTCGCGTATCTGGGCGATCAGGGCATTACTCTTATCCGAATTGAATTTAAGGATACGCCCCATCTTGATCTCCATCAGTTTAAGAATATCCTCACGGGTCACTTCACGGATAAAATCAGGTTTGAACGGAGTCAGGCGCAAGTCGATATGGGCAATCGCTTCATCCATATCTTTCGCGTTTTCAAACTCTTTATCCTTATAAATACGTTCTTCGATAAATATCTTTTCGAGGGAAGCAAAGAACAGCGTTTCTTCCTGCTCCGCCTTATGGATTTCCAGCTCGGTACGCAGCAGATGCAGGGTATCATCTGTTGAATGGCGCAACACGTCACTTACCGTGAGGAAGTGAGGTTTGTTGTCCATGATCACACAACAGTTCGGAGAAATACTGATCTCACAATCGGTAAATGCGTACAAGGCATCGATCGTTTTATCCGATGAAACGCCCGGAGCCAGATGCACCAGTATCTCTACGCCACTTGCCGTATTATCGTCTACCTTCTTGATCTTGATCTTTCCCTTATCATTTGCTTTCAGGATCGATTCGATCAGGGAAGAAGTCGTTCTACCGTAAGGGACTTCACTGATAACCAATGTCTTGTTATCCAGCTTTGTTATTTTGGCACGGACTTTTACGGAACCACCGCGTTCGCCGTCATTATATTTTGTTACATCGATAAATCCTCCCGTCTGGAAATCAGGATATAAAGAAAACTCCTCCCCTTTCAGATAGGCGATGGATGCGTCCAGCAACTCATTGAAGTTATGCGGCAATATTTTAGAAGAAAGACCAACCGCAATACCTTCGACACCCTGAGCCAGGAGCAAAGGGAATTTTACCGGAAGAGTGACCGGTTCTTTGTTACGTCCGTCATAAGACAGTTGCCAAAGGGTTGTTTTCGGGTTGAACACTGTTTCAAGAGCGAACTTGGAAAGACGCGCTTCGATATAACGGGGAGCAGCGGCACCGTCACCGGTCAGAATATTACCCCAGTTTCCCTGACAATCGACTAACAGGTCTTTCTGTCCCAATTGCACCAGCGCATCGCCGATAGAAGCATCACCATGCGGGTGAAACTGCATGGTATGTCCGACAATATTGGCCACTTTATTATACCGTCCGTCATCCAGACGTTTCATAGAGTGAAGGATACGACGTTGCACCGGCTTCAATCCGTCGTTGATATGCGGCACGGCACGCTCCAGGATTACATACGAAGCGTAATCCAAAAACCAATCCTGATACATCCCTGAGAGATGATAGGATACGCGCCCTTCCCCTTTACCGGGTATTTTGTATTCCGAATGTGTAGCAGCATCAGACGGCTCATTTGGTTGAGAGTCTGCATTTGTTTGCTCTATTTCCTCGTTTTCGTTTTCTCCTGTGAAATCTTCAATATCCTCTGGTTTCATATACTTATATCGTGCTCTTTCTTCTATTTTCAGCCCCTGAACGGAAGTAATTCCGGGGTGTAAATATACGAAATATTAGCGAGATAATAAAAAACCGTTATTGTTTCGATGAGATATATTATTTCTCCCTATATTTGCCCCCTCAAAATAGACATTCATGCTCACACTCGATAAGATTTATCAGGCATCTTTTGCCCTGAAAACAGTTATCCGTCGCACGGACTTGATCAGTGCGCCCAATATCAACCCGGACTCACAGATATATCTGAAACCGGAAAACTTGCAGATAACAGGTTCATTCAAAGTCCGCGGGGCTTGTTTTAAAATATCCCAACTGACGGAAGAAGAGAAAGCGAAAGGCGTCGTAGCCTGTTCCGCCGGGAACCATGCACAGGGAGTTGCTCTGGCAGCTACTACACATGGTATCAAATCGTTGATCTGTCTCCCCGACAATGCTCCGATCTCCAAAATAGAAGCAACCAAATGGTACGGTGCCGACGTTTGTCTGGTAGAAGGCGTATACGACGATGCTTACCAGAAAGCGTTGAAGCTGAGAGACGAGAAAGGGTATACCTTTGTTCATCCATTCGATGACGACGATGTAATTGCCGGACAGGGAACAATCGGCCTGGAGTTGCTGGAACAGTTGCCTGACTTGGATGCCGTTATCGTTCCCATTGGCGGGGGCGGCCTGATCTCAGGAGTCGCCTTTGCGATCAAGCACCTGAATCCGAATGTAAAAGTATATGGCGTACAGGCCAGTGGTGCTCCGAGTATGCTTAATTCCATCGAGCACAACAAGATCGAACGAATGGGTTTTGTTCGCACGATTGCCGATGGTATTGCCGTAAAAGAACCGGGTGAACATACGTTTGAATATTGCCGCCAATACGTTGACGAGATTGTAACCGTTAGCGACGATGAAATATCCACCGCCATCCTGGCTTTGATCGAACAACAAAAGTTGATAGCCGAAGGAGCCGGCGCGGTTGCTGTTGCCGCCGCCATGTTCAACAAGGTTCCGGTCAAAGGAAAGAAAGTGATCTGCCTGGTATCGGGTGGTAATATCGACGTAACGATCCTCTCGCGTGTGATCGGACGTGGTTTGCAGAAATCCGGCCGTTCTTATACCATGACGATCGAACTGGTCGATAAGCCGGGACAGTTACAGCATGTATCCGAGATCATTGCCGGTACAGGTGCCAATGTAGTCTCCGTCCATCATGAACGGGTCAGCCATACAGCCGACATCAACGGTTGCTATCTCCGCCTGGAAATGGAAACCCGCAACCAGGATCACATCGATCAGATACAATATACATTAACGGCAGCGGGGTATAAGATTATTCCGGGATAGTGATTCCGCATCGATAGCTTGCTTATACCGGTAAAGGAACACAGTAGTGTTAAGATAGCCAACACTACTGTGCTGACTCACTTAATACTACTGTGCCAATCTACTCATTACTATAGTGCTAAGGATGCAAGACCTTCGCATCCTTGCCCATTTCAATAATAATCTTTCCTCCTTTCAACACTTCCTCCTGCGGTATTTTAAAACCATTGACCAGTTTTCCGTTTAAGGTAACCGATTGAATGTATTTATTTTCCTTGGAGGCGTTGGGAGCTTCTATCACAAAAGTCTCGCCCCGGTTATACTTTCCATCCAGGCGGATTGTTATTTTCGGGTAGCGGGGAGAAGCTAATTCATAGAACGGTTTCTCCGAACAACCACCTTCCATCTGGAACAGGCCGATAGCACTCATTACAAACCAGCTGCTCATTTGTCCCAGATCCTCGTCTCCCGGATAAGCATCATAAGGAGTAGTTCCGTAGTACTGTTCCTGTATCGCCCGTATCCATTTCTGTGTCAGATGAGGAACGCCAGCCCAATTAAAGAGATAAGCCACTTCCATAGAGGTTTCATTTCCATGATTGATCGGGAAAGCGGAAAAGTTATCTCCTGCCGCATTAAAGTTGGCATGAGCAGATTGTTCCATTGCCTTGTCCAGACGATCGATAAAACGTTGTTTACCAACCATACGGATCAACTTTTCAGGATTATGAGGAACAAACCAGGAATAGTTGAAGGCATTTCCTTCCGTAAATCCGGGTGTATGATAAGGATCGAAAGGTTCTATCCATTTCCCGTGTTCGTCTTTAGGACGGATGAAACCGGATTCAGCGTCAAACAAGTTATACCAGTTGTCAGACCGTTTGTCGAAGAAATGAAAATCGTCTTCTTTTCCCAGCAGGTGAGCCATTTGCCCCAGACACCAGTCGTCGTAAGCATATTCCATCGTATTGGAGACAGTTCCTTTTCCTGCGGGAATATATCCATACTCCATATAAGGCACCAGATTCTCAACGCCGACAGTGCCTCCTCCCGTATACTTTTGGGGTGGCGTCAGCATCATCTTCTTCAAGCCGTCGTAAGCTACATTCAAATCAAAGTCACGTATGCCACTTTGCCAGGCTCCCAGAATCTGTGAGATTGGATGCATAGCCACCATAACTCCCGTATGTTCGATTCCGGCAGGATCTGTATTAAACCACCCACTGTTCTGATACAACTGGATAGCCGAACGAGCCCATAGACTCGATATTTCGGGAGTAATCAGGTTAAACAACTGTTGGTTATTCCAAAACGTATTCCAGTATTCACCGCTGACAATACAATCGCCTGGTTTCTCCAACTGTCTGATTCTCTCATTCTCATCCACAAAACGACCGTCCACGTCGCTCCAGGTTGCTTTGGCAGCCAGCGCACGATAAAGATTCGTATAGAATTTCTTCTTTTGCAGGTAATCGTCCGTTTCAATATCGATCCTTCCCAGATACTCATCCCAGACAGAACGGGCGTTATTCACTACTTTCTCAAAATCCCATCCGAATGGGTCAGCCAGTTCCTGTTTCAAATTATTTCTTGCTCCTGCCATGTCTACCAGAGAGACACCGGAACGGACAAGAACCTCTTCCCCCTCTGTAGTCTTATAGTTCAGGAAGATTCCGACATCCCCCTTCCCTTCTATCTCGTCAATATTCTGGCTGATCTCTGCAGGTGTATCAAATTCATGATTTCTGTTCCATCCCGGTATATAACCCGTCACAGGTTTAACGCCTTCATTGACCCAGCCCCCCATCGACTCGAAAGGCTTGCTGAACTGAAGGACAAAATACAAGGTATAAGATTGTTCCAGAGTATAACCGGTAAATGCATTATAATAAGTTGCATGTCCCTCTATTTCAGTATCATTTACTTTAGTTATATGTGCATTCACCAGATTATGCGGGTACTCGTTGGGACTAAACATATCGATCAGGATACGGGCATCTTCCCTTGCCGGAAAAATATAGCGTTGTAAGGCGGCGCGACGTGTTGACGTAATCTCCGCCTTGATTTTTGTATCGGTCATATAGACGGAATATCTACCTATTTCAGCTTTTTCGGAAGCCTTATCGATACGCGAACGGTAACCTTCATCGGGAAAATCTTCCCTGCCGGGATTTACTTGCAACTCCCCACAGGTTGGCTGCATCAGGAAGCCGGTCATCGTCCAGTCGCTGAAATGATTGAAGCCCATGATATTTTCAATCGTATATTCATATCCGGCTTTCCATATCTCATCCTGGTTGTCGGGGGCAATCTGCACCATACTCAGCGGAAGGCTAGGTCCCGGCTTGAACATCCAGCGTGAATTACCAGTTCCCATCAGCAAATCGACATCATCCGAATAGGAATGAAGAGGTTGCCGGCTACGGGTAATTTCGCCTTTATAAACAATCTCCTTGCCATCCTGTATTGTGAACTGCAAAGTTTCCTGTTTGTCATAGGTCTTAGCAGCAGGCATTAATATTTCCTGAATGCTCTCCCCTACTTCGATTGTACGCGAAACAGGCTGACATCCTTCTACCCGGAATATTAATTCCCGGGAACAGTCAAACTGGTTCATATCCACCAAAACCGGTTGCATACGTTCCCCGTTTTCTTTTTGGTATTCGAACGGAGCTGCTTCGACAGAACGTATCAGGGAAGAAGAAGCTTTTCCCAATTGCATGTTGGCCGGAGTCTCCAAGCGGATACAATCGAATATTGCCCAGGTTCCTTTGATTGTTCCCAACTGGATTTTATTCATCCCTGTGGTAAGCCACGAGGCGGGGAACTGTATTTTTATTTCTTTAGCCTTCCCGTCTTCCTTATTCGTAAGTAACTCTCCAGAGTTTTCTCCATTCAAATCCTCCTCAAACCGGTTACCGTTTATCTCCACCCGTATCTTAATAGGATTACTGTTATGTGCTCCGGTAAAGAAAAAGGTCAGATAACATTCTCCCTGCGCAGATGTCTTATCAAGATTAAAAAACACAGAAGGGAAATGACGCGGATGGAATCCGGCCCAATACCCACCGCCTGCCCAGTTATCCAACGGCCCCGGTAAAACATAGGGCCAATGCTTATCGGCGGTCGAATAACCGACATAAAAAGATTTCTCCCCTCCGAAGTTAGCCAGAAAGCTATTATAGTTATCAGGATATAATGCAAACTCAGCCGCCGAGTTATCCTGCTTGCCTATTTCAAAAAGGACCTTGTTCCCGGCATATAGACCGGAAGACGATAAAAACAAGAATAGAAATAAGAATAAATGCTTCATTTCAATTACTAGAATTACAATCAGATTATTAAGGAAACCTCAAAAAATTAAAGCAGTTTCCAAGATACAAAATAAAAGCAACCTTCATTACTGAAAAATAGCAAATAGTTGCCTATTTAATGGATTATTATTGCTTTAATATGAATTTTCAGAATATTCAACCGTCTGTTTAGCATCTTCAGGACTTAACGAAAGCATATTTGAGTTATCTTTGTCCGGTAATTACAGAATACAAGAAAAATGAAAATATTAATCCTATGTACCGGCAACAGTTGCCGTAGCCAGATGGCACAAGGCTGGTTACAATCCTTCGATAAAAACCTGATCGTTTGTTCAGCCGGAACGGATCCTGCGGGGGAAGTAAACCCTCTTGCCATTAAGACAATGAAAAATTCCGGAATAGATATCAGTAGCCATACGCCGAAATCGATTGAGCGCTATCTGAACGAACCTTGGGATTATGTAATTACAGTATGTGGAGATGCGAACGAGAATTGCCCGGTATTCAAAGGGAAAGTACGCCACCGGTTACATATAGGTTTCTATGATCCATCACGTGCAACAGGGACACCCGAATTTATCGAAAGTGAGTTCCGCCGGATATGCATACAGATCAAGACAAAAATGTACGACTTTTATAATGATGAAATATTAAATGGTGACGGAGGGCCCACCTGTACTTGCGGCGCCAACCGTTTCTGCCGTTGTAATTAAAAAAGAGGGTGTCAAAAAGCTATTACAGAACGAAACTTTTGACACCCTCCTTTTATATCATCGATTTGTTATTATATATTATAATATTCCTCCCAACCTTTACGTGGCGGTTCACCGACCAACATCTGGTTAGCAAAATCATCATTTACAATTTCCTTGGTAACACGGTCGAAGACCAGCTTACGGTTCAGACGCTGTGCTAATACACCCATACAGAACACCTGACTTAACGGGCCGGCAATAGAGAACGGAGAGCGAGTCTTTTCTTTTCCCTGGCAAGCCAGCAGGAAGTTTGCATAATGATTAGATGTGCTCTTTTCGTATTCAGGCAACTTCGGATTCATATCCTTGGCTACCTGATCAGGAATAACGGACAATGTACTGCCATGAGACCCCCCTTTAAAGGTAAGCGTCTTCGAATATATCTCTTTACCCGGATTCAGTTTCATCAATTGCAGTTTACCACCTGCAACAGTCGGAATATTTGGATCGACATCCGATGAACCGAAGTTCTCGGGAACAACCGGAATATTATCCAAGCCATCATACCAAGTGACATCTACAGCCGGCATATTATTCCTTTCAGGGAATTTAAACAGGATGGTAGACGACATCGGGTAGAAAAATGGATTATGATCTTTCAGGTATAACGGATTAACTTCCGAAGGCAAACCTAAATCCAGGAATTCGTGTGCCGTATCCAGGATATGTGCCCCCCAGTCACCCAGCGCACCCATACCGAAGTCATACCAGCAACGCCATTGTCCCATGTGGTAATCATGGTTATAATCATGATGCTGTACTACACCCAGCCAGGTATCCCAGTCCATTGTTTCAGGAATAGGCTCACCCATCGGCATATGTTTGATATTCGGATTCCATCCGTGCCAGCGACGAGGAGAGTTCATGTGCGCTGTTATGGCTGTTACATCTTTTATAAGTCCGGCCTCTTTCCAGGCTTTGAACTGGTAATAGTTCGCCTCAGAGTGTCCCTGGTTACCCATTTGAGTAACTACTCCATATTTCTTTTCGCCCCTCATCATCAGTTCCACTTCATTGATGGTACGAGCCATCGGTTTTTCCACATAGACATGTTTACCATGAGCCATTGCTTCAATTGTAATAGGGAAATGCGAGTGATCGGGAGTTCCTACCGTAACTGCATCGATCTTGTCCGCCATCTTATCAAACATCTGGCGGAAATCCTGAAAACGTTGGGCTTTCGGGAACATAGATATAAGTTCCTGCGTATGCTTGGCCCCCATATCCACATCACAAAGAGCCACTACATTACATAAGCCTGTCTTATATAACTCTTTGGCAATCTCGCCACCCCGGTTTCCGATGCCGATAAATGCAATATTAACTTTTTCGTTAGGACTAACGAAAGGTACACCTGGAAAAGCATTCGCCTTTGAAGGAATCCAAAACGACGGGATCGCCGTAGCTGCAGAAAGTGCCAATGCCCGCTTCAGAAACGAGCGGCGTGAAATGTCTTCTGATCTCATGGTATTTTATATTAGATAAATTAAGTCTGTTTGCGCAAACATTAAAAACATCAACTATGCAAAAATAGATATTTTTTGTTGATTTGAAAGGAATCAGCAAATAAACTTCTCTATTTTCTTCAAAAACAGAATGAAAGTATCTCGAAGAAGAATTACCAGTTTTTATTGGTTCCATGTTCAGCGAGCACGGCTTCCACTTTCTGTTTATAAGTTTCTGCTCCAGCAGCAATGCTCTTGGATGCTTCACTTGTCCCCATACCATAAACAACCAAAGGCGTCTGCCAAACCATTCCGGCATGGATAGCACAACCCTGATAAGGACGCAGAAGTTCATCCATAGTGAAACAGTTGCGTCCGCCACTTCGGTATGCCGCATATTCCGATCCGGTAGTCGTAACAACTTGCAAAGGCTTACCGGCCACGGCGGGTGTCTTGGCAAGCGACGTAAATACTTCATCGAGCCATCGCTTTAACAAGGAAGGAGCTGACATCCAATGAAACGGGAACTGGAAAATAACCATTGAGGCATCAGAAATAATCTTACTCCATATATTCACGTCAAAAGATTGATTCTGATATTCATATAAATCATATACCATTACACCGTCAATATCTTTAACTGAATCAGCCAGAGCTTTGTTTGCCTGCGATTCGTTTAAATTGGGGTGAGCCAGAAGAATTACTACTCTCTTGGAATTGTCATTCATAATATTTAGTTTTATATTGTAATACCCTAGTTGATCCGTTATCACAAAAATAAGCAAATCCATAAATATCCTACAATGAATCAACATATTTATTTTATATCAAAGACTTTCTTATAATAACCTTTTGAGAGACTAAAGAATAAACCCGGGACCAAATATTCAACATAATTTTTGATGGTGAAGAGTGGCTGTAGTGGTCACACTTCTTTATATGTATTAACGAATAAGCCGCGTAAAATGCTGTAACTTACAGAAAAAATCATTTACTTTGCAGGTTGATAATAATGTGCAGGGCACATTGGCATATTAAAACAAATTGGCAAATTATAGTTATGGCACAAGAAGATGTTTTCAAGAAACTGGTTTCACACTGTAAAGAATACGGATTTGTATTTCCCTCTTCAGAAATATATGATGGTTTAGGCGCAGTGTATGATTACGGACAGTATGGCGTTGAGCTGAAAAACAATATAAAAAAATACTGGTGGGACAGTATGACATTACTCCATGAAAATGTAGTAGGTCTCGACTCCGCCATCTTTATGCACCCGACTATCTGGAAAGCATCCGGTCACGTCGATGCATTCAACGATCCGTTGATCGACAACAAGGATTCAAAGAAACGTTATCGTGCAGACGTCCTGATTGAAGATTATCTGGCTAAGATCGATGACAAGATACAGAAAGAGGTAGACAAAGCCGCTAAGAAATTCGGCGAAGCTTTCGACGAAACACAATTTCGCGCCACGAACGGCCGCGTATTGGAACACCAGGCTAAACGTGACGAGATACATACCCGTTTTGCAAAAGCACTGAACGATTCCAACTTCGAAGATATCCGCCAGATCATTATCGACTGTGAAATAGCCTGTCCGATCTCAGGAACACGCAACTGGACAGAAGTACGCCAGTTCAACCTGATGTTCTCTACAGAAATGGGTTCTACAGCCGAAGGAGCTTCTAAAATATACCTGCGTCCCGAAACGGCGCAAGGTATTTTCGTGAACTTCCTCAATGTGCAGAAGACAGGCCGTATGAAGATTCCTTTCGGTATCGCACAGATCGGTAAAGCATTCCGTAACGAGATCGTAGCCCGTCAGTTCATCTTCCGCATGCGTGAGTTCGAACAGATGGAAATGCAGTTCTTTGTTCGTCCGGGCGAAGAAATGGAATGGTTCAAGATGTGGAAAAAGACTCGTCTGAACTGGCACAAGGCGATGGGACTGGGTGATCAGAAGTATCGTTACCACGATCACGAAAAACTGGCGCACTATGCTAATGCCGCTACAGATATCGAGTTCGAAATGCCATTCGGCTTCAAAGAAGTGGAAGGTATCCACAGCCGTACAGACTTCGACCTGAGCCAGCACGAGAAATTCTCCGGCAAGAAAATACAATATTTCGATCCGGAACTGAATAAGAGTTATACTCCGTATGTGATCGAGACATCTATCGGTGTAGACCGCGTATTCCTGAGCGTTATGGCAGGTTCATACTGTGAGGAAACGCTTGAAAACGGTGAAACCCGTGTTGTATTGAGACTGCCGGCTGCCCTAGCTCCTATCAAACTGGCGGTATTGCCATTGGTAAAGAAAGACGGTCTTCCTGAAAAGGCAGAAGAAATTATCAACATGCTGAAGTTCGACTTCCGTTGCCAGTATGATGAAAAGGATTCTATCGGTAAACGTTACCGTCGCCAGGATGCTATCGGAACCCCGTACTGTATTACAGTTGACCATGACACTTTGAAGGATAATTGCGTAACGATCCGTTTCCGTGATACGATGGAACAGGAACGTGTCAGCATCGACAAGTTGCACGACATTATCTCCGAAAAGGTAAATATGAAGACATTATTAAAAAAGATAATTGAATAAGTACATGAAGAAGTACCTGCAAATCGCGTTGATGATTTTTTGTATATCCGCCGTCTTTACTTCCTGTAAGGATGACGATGATAATAGTGATGATGCAATTGTCGAAGCTTACAAGTTGGAGAACGAACGACTTTTCCAGGCAAAGGCTAACGATCCGGATTTCATGCAAGTGAAAATAAGTGGCAGTGGAGACTACTTTGTTTATGCCAAAAAACTAAAAGAAGGCGATGGACAACAAGTCTATTACACAAGTCATGTTACAGCTTATTATAGAGGCTGGTTAGCCACTAAAACAAGAGATGACTACTTTGATAAGCGTGAATTTGAGGATGGCGCTCCGGGAAAATTTGCAGTTAGTCCAGATTATGCAACCTATGACAACAACTATAATCCTATATATGGCTCAGTAATTACTGGTTGGACTATTGCATTGCAAAATATGAGAGTCGGTGATAAATGGGAAGTATGGATTCCTCAACAACTGGGCTATGGTACACAAGATAAAGGGGATGATATACCTATCTATTCTACCTTGGTCTTCGAAATTGAAGTGATGGACGTACCTGCGATTGTTGGTAAATAATAAAGTTATTATACATAATAGAAAAAGGAGCATCAATATGATGCCCCTTTTTATTGTTGTTAGTTTGATATTAAAAAAGGCTTGTTGCAAAGAAACCCCTATAAACAATTAAAGCCTGTCTCACGACAAGCCCTAACCAAACTTTGTTAACCTTAAATCTAATACTATTATGAAAAAACCACAGTACAAAGATACGGCTGTAGAGGGTTTTTGTCAAGTCTTTTCAGACTAATAAACGTTAATCAAGACACTTATCCGTGCCAAATTTTGTTACTGAACACAAAACTATATACATTACAATCAAAATCTGCTAAAATTAACAGTTTTCCTGTCCGATTTCAGCAGATCTGATTGTATATATACGATTTGTCAGTTATCAGTATGCATCACTTAGCGAGATAATTTTCAACTGCTTCTCAAAGTCCGATACCGACAGTGTCGATTTTACTTTGACTGCAACGGTTTCTCCCGGAAGTATATCAAAGTAATTATTTTCGAAGAAATTATCGATCCCATTTAAAGACATAAATACCGCACGCGCGAATTTATCAGAAGTGAGAAGAACCTCATATCCTCCATCCACTGATTTAATTTGCTTTGAGATCATGGCTCGGGGATAATTCATCTCTTTTTGTTGTAACAAAAAATAATTATTGGTATATATCTTTCCTGTTTTATCCACCAAACGCGCATGTATTACCACTTCGCTCTTTGAACGATCTTTTATCAGTCGACTGACATTCATCGACAAAACATTTTTACTTGTATTGGCTGCAATTGTCACTGTCTTCTGTACTTTATCAATAACTGTACCGTCCAATGTCAATGCAGTCAAAGTAAGTTCACCTTTGGTGGCTGTTAATCTGTCGGACACTACATATACTGATAACCTGTTATCTTTTTCTATAGGAGAAATCAATATATCCCTATAAGCATCACGGGCAAAATAATGTTGGGCTTTCCAACGACCGTAATAATCACGGCTAGACCATGAAGCGACGGGCCAACAATCATTATGTTGCCAAAATAAAGTACCCATGCAATAAGGCATATCCCTCCGATGAGCCTCCATCGCAATCTTAACGGCATCACCCTGTAAGACCTGATTCATATAAAGGAAAGATTCAAAATCTTTAGGTTTTCTGTATTCATTCAAAAGATATTCTTCTATCAAATTGTTCGCATAAGATCCGGCTCGTTGATGTTCCATCATGACCTCAGATGTAATCGCCCAGTCTCCGGATTCCGGCGCATATATCTTAACCGACTCAAATTCAGGGAAAGATTGAAATCCGTATTCACTAAAGAATCGACTTCGCTCATTGTTATATTGAGTAATAGGTTTCCTGCCATGCCAGACTTCCCAATAATGCCGGTCTCCATTTTTATCATCACATCCTTGCCCCGGAAGACCATAAGGGGAAGAAGGCCAATAAAATGCCCCCGGAGCATACTGTTCCACCATATCCGGCAACAGTTTATGGAAAAGATCAGCGTATTGTTTCCACATAACACGTGCGTATTCCGGATTTTGTTTGGTATAGTCTTCTTTACGGCCCCAACCGAACCAACCATCGTACGATTCGTTATTTCCGCACCAAAGAGCAATTGAAGGATGGTTCCTCAAACGTTTTATATTATCTATCGCCTCATAACGAACACTTTCAAGATAGTCTCCTTCAGAAGGATACATGCCACAGGCAAACATAAAATCCTGCCAGACCAAAATACCGTGTTGATCACAAAGATCATAAAAGATATCGTTCTCATACGTTCCTCCACCCCAAACTCTGAGCATATTCATATTGGTATTCACGGCATCGAGGATCGTCTTTTCATATTTTTGCTTGGTAACACGAGGTAAGAAGTTATCACTAGGGATGTAATTCGCTCCCTTCATAAATACCGGAACTCCATTTAATTCAAAATAGAATGTCGTACCATACTGATCCGGTTTATTAATCACTTTTACCGACCGTATGCCTGTTCTGGAAATATTGGAATCAATCACCTGAGAACCTAAAACGATATCTGTCTGAAATTCATACAGGTGAGGTTCTCCTAATCCGTTTGTCCACCACAATTGAGGATTATTGATTACAAAATCAGTTGTTGTAACGTTTGTACCCTTCTTTAAATCTGCCGTACATGTAGCATAAATCTTTCCTGATTTTTTGTCTTTTACAATGATTTGTGCACCGGAGATATCCTTATCAGACAAAATATCAACGTGAACTGTAATTGAAGCCTTTTGTTTATTCACCTCTTTTTGCTGGATAAAAATATCTTCCAGCTTGGCCTCATTCCATGCTTCTAAATAAACCGGACGCCAAATGCCGGATGTAACCAGGCGCGGCCCCCAATCCCAGCCATAATGATATCCGGCCTTACGTGCAAACGAACTAACCGTTTTATTAAAGATACCACCTTGCTGCGATTGATCCGGTCCTGTAGGGTATTGATAAGGCAACGCATCCCATTTAGGTATATCTTCTTTTATAGGAGAACGAAACAGAACCTCCAACTTATTGTCTTTCTGCTTTACCTTATCTTTTATATCCACTTTCCATTCACGAAACATATTGTCGCCTTCCAATATCTTTTCGCCATTCAGATATACACTAACGTAAGTATCCAATCCCATAAAGTGCAACCGGATGTTTTTCTTATCAAACATTTCATCGTTCAGATCGAAAAATGTTTCATACATCCAATCTTCCTTATCAACCCATTGTACGCTTCGCTCGTTAAGACGGAAAAAAGGATCTTCAATAATCTTATTTGCAATAAGATCCGTATGGACCACACCGGGAACCGTAGCCGGATACCAGTTGTTCAACCTCCACTGTCTAAAACGCCATCCGGAATTCAACTCCGTTTTTAATGGAGCCCCGCTAACTCCCGTATAAGATAAAATCAATAGAAAAAAGATTATGATTCGAGTATAGTTATTCTTTCTTTGAATGTTCATGTCAATACGTTATTAAATACTTGAAAATAAAAGGGGGTAATATAGAATATAACAATATTACCCCCATACTCCACAACTACAGATTGCCTTGTGCAATTTAATTAATAACCCGGATTCTGATCATCCTTTGTTAAACTCGGATTATTATTGATTTCGGAATCAGGGATAGGATAACGCATGTGGTATTCCTGAATCGTATTCGATTCTCTTGCCCAACGGTTACGTTGTTTGATCAACTCCACAAATTTACCTGTTCTGATAAGGTCCATACGCCTCCATCCTTCAAAACAGAGTTCCCGCATACGTTCATCCATAATTTCGACCCGGAACTGTTCTTTCGACAATCCTTTCCATTGCTTATCTACCGGAAGATTTCCGCCCCAGGCACGACTACGGATTTGATTGTTTACAATGTCTATCGCCTGAGCAGTGTTTCCTACTTCGTTCAAACATTCGGCATAACAAAGCAGAACATCGGCAAAACGGATCATCGGATAATTCTTACCCACACGATAATAACTTCTATTGAATACATTGGGATATTCAGGTGCAAATCTGTCGATACGCCTGTCTTCCCATTTCTTAATATGCGGATCCAATTCGTCGGCAGCATCCGTAGGAACAGTGTAGGTAATCCCATCATAGGTCCATTCATAGCGCAAGTTTACATTTTTACGCAAGTCGCCTTCTTCCCATACACCACCGTCTTTTCTCATGCTATACTGGTATACTGTCGGCATAATCACATCCCATCCGCCTAAATAACATTCCTCACTATAACCGGCTTGTCCTAAGGTTTTAGACCCCATATCCCATTGCCAGCCGCTTCTTCCGTTATCATTCGGTTCGTAATCGATCTCAAACACCGATTCAGGAGAGTTAAATTCCAACGTTCCCCATTCGTCGAATAATGTTCCGTAATCCGGTTCCAAAGAATAAAGTCCATTATTCATTTGCTCGAAATAGCCGATAGCCTTCTGGAAGTCGCGATAACCGCTTTCTTCAGGTGCATACATACAAACCTTACCCAACATGGCAATAGCCGATCCTTTGGTAGCGCGTGGACCTGTTTGTCTACCTTCGCCCAGGTTTTCTGAAGCGTATGTGAAATCATCGAAGATTTGTTTCCATACTTCAGGCAAAGGTCTTCTCGCATAATCCGTATCTGTTTGATCCAAAGATGTAATTTCAACGATAGGAACCTCTCCCCAATGCATAGCCAGTTCAAACATAGACATGGCACGCATAAAACAGGCATTTGCCTTCAGCAATTTGATTTTTTTCAGATTTTCGTCATTTGTTTCTGACTCCTCCAGGATAGTAAGACCACAAATAGACAATGACGCCGTATTTATGATAGGCCATTTACTTTGCCACATAGCCGAAATCTTATCGAGTGCGCTGTTCAGCTGTCCGTTATAGTAATCAAAACCCGGCTGGCTCGAATAAGTGAGCACTTCTTTAATACCCTGCTGGGCTTCATCCGTACCGATCATATAGAAAGTAAAACCTTCCCTATTGACTTTCGTATTACGAAAACTGGTGTACAACCCGTCAACCGTAGGCTCCAATCTGTCCAAATCAGTATAAATCTGGTCCGCTGTCAATGCGCTCTGAGGTTCCTTATCCAAAAAATCCTGGCATGAACTTGTCCCAAACAAGCACAGAGCAGAGAGTGATAATATCGTTATTGCTTTCATAAATTTCATTTTAAAAATTGTTTACAATCATTTTTTATCAACGGTAGCTTAGAATGATACGTTAAGACCAAAAACAAACATTCTTGTAGGTGGATACCAGTCACCCGTTTCAGGATCATATCCTTTATACGGAGTTATACAGAATACGTTAGAGGCTGTACTATAGACTCTCAGATTATCCAATTTCAGTGTATTGGTAATTTTTTTAGGAAGAGTATAAGCCAACGTCATTGTAGACAAGCGCAGGAAAGATGCATTCTGTACAGAGAAATCCATCTGGCTGGCACTAAACGGGTTATACGACGGAGCCGAATCGTTACCATCCTGATACATCGGACGGGGGAATTTGGCTCCCGTATTTTCAGGTGTCCAACGGTCAAGCAGATCGACCGATGCAAGCGAACTACCCGTACTTCCAACCAATGTTTCATACAAAGGACTTAATTTTTTTGCACCGTAAGAATAATTGAATACAAGGTTTAATGAAAGACCTTTGTAACTGAGATCCGTACTGAATCCTCCGTAAAATTTAGGATCGGGAGAACCTACAACAACGCGGTCGTATTCATCGTCGATCTTTCCATCAGGTACACCATCAGGACCAGAAACATCCAACGGATATAGATCACCAGGACTTACATTTTTTCCCTGCCAGTTGATCTGATTCAGACGATCCATATCACCAACTTGGGCAATACCTCCGGTTTTCCAGATATAAATAGTGTTACGCGACTGGCCCAGGAACAGGTTACCCTCTTTTTCCAGGTTATGATCCCCATTATATTTCTTAATGAATTCCACTCCGTCACCATACAACTTGGTCACCTTGTTACGGTCTCTGGAGAAATTGGCTGATATATTCCATTCCCAGTCTTTCGTTTTTAGAGCATTTACATCCACTGTGAACTCAACCCCTCTGTTCTTGATTTCACCGATATTCATTACTGCAGTTTTAAAACCGGAGGTCTCTGCCAGATTTCGTGTCAGCAGCAGGTCGCTGTTGATAATATTGAAATAGTCTGCCGAAAATTTAATCCGGTTATTAAGAAATGCCATATCGAATCCGAGATTGAACTGACGCTGTCCTTCCCAGGTAATATCTGATGTACCTTTTTTAGAATCAGGAACATAAGTAGTAGATCCGGTAGTGACATTAGGTTTATATAATGTAAGGAAAGCATAATTATCAATTTCCTGATTACCCACGATACCATAACCCAGACGTAATTTTAACTGGTCGAAGATTGTCTGATCCTGCATAAAATCTTCCTGAGTAATATTCCATGCACCGGAGAAAGAAGGGAACAAACCCCACCTGTAGTCTTTGCCGAATTTGGAAGATCCGTCGTAACGAGCCGTTACAGTCAGATAATATTTATTGTCATACGTATAGTTGGCACGCAAATAATAAGACATCAATGAAGAAGAATAGAAATCCGATTCAATACGTCTGTCTCCGGTTTGTTCAGATGCACCGATGTTATGGTATCCCAAAAGGTTAGAATCGAATCCACGGCCGGTTGCATTAGTATAGTTACGGGAATTATTAGAAGCACTAGTACCCAACATAGCATTGATACGGTGAACTCCACCGAAAGTATTATCATACGAAATAGTATTATCCCACTGCCACATAGTTACATTATCTCGTTTATGCTGCGTTTCTCCATGATTGGAATAACGGATAGCCTGCTGGATATCGTTCGGTTGATATCTGAAAGTAGATTCTTCCAAATGGTTCAGTGAAAAAGTCGTACGGAAGTTCAGGCCCTTGATCGGATTAATATTCAAAAAGTTAGAACTGATAAAACGGTTTCTTATCCGATCGTGGTCGATACGCATCGTACCCAGCGGGTTAAAATAGTTTTCGTCGATACGATCACCATAATTCAATGTAAGCAAGTCATAATCAATTGGTAACATAGGGTTCGCACCTCTTGCTTTATCGAAAACATCGTCATTTTCTGCTATTTCTGATTCAGTACGTATAAACGAAGTATTGGTACCGACTTTCAACCAGGATTTAACATTGTAATCGACATTGACACGGCCGGTAATATTCTTATTACCCAGGTTTTTCACCATTCCCTCCTGATTGGCAAAGCCAAGGCTTATAAAATAAGTACCTTTATCACTTCCACCGGCAAAACTCAATGAATGATTATGTTCTATGGCATTACGAGTCACTTCGTCCAGCCAGTCGTAATCCTGAAAATTAGGATTGTTGTAGGCATCCAATTCGTATTGTCCGAATACATATCCTCCTCCTCCAAGCGGGTTATAAGGTGTCATGATACGATTTTGCAGATTGGCATTAATCTCTGCTTCCGTTGCATTAGGATGACGAGCGGCAAAACTATTCATTGCAGCATCTCTACGAAGTTCGAATAACTGTTTGGAATTCATTGTTTCAGGTCTTTTTGCATAAGAACGAACGCCAATCCATCCGTCATAGCTAACTTTACCTTCTCCCTTGCTTCCTTTTTTGGTTGTGATCAAAACGACACCATTAGCTGCGCGTGAACCATACAAGGCTGTAGCCGAAGCATCTTTCAAAACTTCGATGGAGGAAACGTCATTCAGGTTGACTGCATTAAATCCACCTCCATAATTGTCCATGATCAAACCGTCAACCACATAAATAGGATCTGTAGCCCCATTAATAGTATTGATACCCCTGATCTTAATTGATGAGTTATCTCCCGGTTTTGCTGCAGAACTGATAAACACACCAGCCACACGACCTTGAAGTGCCTGGTTTATATCGGTTACAGGCTTTTCCTTTAACACTTCACCGCTAACACTGCCCACAGCACCGGTCAGATCACTCTTTCTCATCACAGTACCCACAACAATCACTTCGTCAATGGATTGTGAATCTTCCGAAAGTGCTACGTTGATCACATTCTGGTTTCCAACTCTTATTTCTTTGGTATCATAACCGATATAGCTGAACACCAGTGTGGTACCCGGCGTCGCTGTGATAGAGTAATTACCATCCATATCGGATACAGTCCCTTGCGTTGTTCCCTTGAGAACAACGCTCGCTCCTAGGAGCGGCTCCGACGTATTAGCGTCGGTGATTATCCCTGTGATCGTGGCGTTCTGGGCAAACATCGTGCCGCAGCATAACACAAGCATCATCAAAATACTGAAAATCTTGATCTGTTTCATAATTGATTAATTTAGGTACACCTTAATTGTTTATAATTTTATATAGTAATACATCTGCGGAAGGAACTGCTACCTGCATGTATCCCTTTACGTTTTGCTCCTGTCCGCTCCAAAGTTCTTTAGCTTTATACTCTGTGGCCGGGTTCAACCCTATTCTTTCGAGTGAAATCGTGGCATTCATATCTTTATCCGCATAGTTAAAGATAGCGAAATATGTAGTTCCATCGGCATTGTGAAGAACAAATTGGTTCTCCGAACGCTCGCCGTTCCCTTCCACCGGAGCAAAAGAAACACCTGTCGCAACGGCATTGACTTCAGGATTGGTGAGGAATTTCATAGCACGTTCCTTGTCGATGGATTTACCTCCCGCACTGAAGTCATCCCCAACAATATACAATCCGGTAATGGCTCCCGAAGTAACGCGGGCACGATTTTCACCCTCGGTAGCTTCGCGCAGCACCAGATGGTCGGCGTCATTATACTGATACACTTCATCCTGCCACCATCCGTAAGAAAGAGCATTCAGCGTATATTCGGTATCTTTGATCTTGTTCCAGGCATCACAGGCAATACGGCGCGAATTGGCATAATGAGCCGGGAATACCGGTGAGATAGACAGGTTGATGTACATATCGCCGAAATACTTATCCAGCAGCTGCATACCATAATTATATGCCTGGATACCTGTCTGAATATCGGGGTTATACCATTTGTCGGCTTCCATCGCACCATGTGTCATAAAGTCCATTTTGACATACTTGAAACCACTGCGGCGGAACAGGTCAGACGTCTTTTTCATCATTTCCTCGATAGCCGGATGAGTCGGGTCGATGGCATAAGCACCGTCCAGTTCCTGCGGCTGTCCGTTGGCATAGAGATAAACATCTTTGTAGGTGTAACCGGGAGCATCTTTGATGATATTATCAGGACGTTTACCCCAATCGGTGAAAGGAGTCCAGTAAACACCGGCTATCTGGCCGTTGGCAGCACAATGATCGACAAAGCTTTTCAACTCTTCGTCAGTAAAACTGTTCCAGCCGGAGTCGAGTCCGATCGTTACGTTACCGTCGGTATTCACGAAATGGTTGTTCTGAAGATTGTTTTTGAAGAAATCAGACACTTCAAGCGCTTTCTTGTAAGTCAGGTTGAACTGCAAAGCACCCCAGCTGTTCCAACCAAAAGTAACGGCACCCGGCCATTTCTTTACCGGAGCAACGACAGCGTTCGCCTTTCCATACTCCTCCAGCCCGGTACGCCAGTCATTGAAGAAGCCGAGGAAGATCTTCGGCGATTTCACTTCCTTGCCTTTCAGTGCACCGTGTGCTTTCGAGTCGCGCGTCAACGTGTCGGCCACACCACCGAAACAAACCAGCGAACCGATATTATTACGGTCGCCCCGGCTCATATCGATACCAGTCTTCCAGTCCGTATGTTCCACCGATCCTACGATAAGACCGTTACGGTCGTTATTATTCAGGACAGTAGCCACCTCATAACTACGCAATTTATCGAATGTAAGCGGATGGGACTGGTAGCGGATCCAACAGTCGTTATCGAATGGCTGGAACAGGGCACGGTTATCCCCTTCAGCCAGGATAGCCGGCATCGGGTCGATATTGACCGGAGCCATGTAGTTCGATTCAATGTCGGCATCCCCTCCCTGAAGAGTGAATTCCGTCAATAGATAATCTTTCTCCGGGTAGATATAGAAAGATTGTACCAGTGTAGGCAGGTTACTGTCCGTATAAGTAACCTGTAATAAAGATCCCTGGCCGAAAGCGTCATTGACAGGAGTCAGCTTCGCCCGGCTCTTTTGGTAATCGCGGGTCGTGACCAGTTTATCTCCCAGCTTATAAGAAGCATAGGTGCCACCGGAAAGAAGTTGATTTTCTTTCTCGATGCGATAGCCTTTCTGTTGCGGATCATAACTAACCTTCCATTTACCCGATGAAACGGACGGTTCGCTACAAGATACCAGCAAGGCGAGAAATAGCAGCAGATTTAAATTGATAAGTCTCATTTGTTGATAATTAATATGTGTTCTTATTGTTCCGTGATCAGCAGGACGGTACTTTCGTACGTATTCCCGATTGTCAGGCTGATACCAGCTTTCATCAGATAATCGCCGGGGAAGACCTGACTGTCGCCATAGAAAGTACTGTTCCCGGCTTTATTCAACTCCGTTACCTTATACATTTTAGCCGGGTCCAGTCCTTTCAACTTGGTCTCAAAGAATGTTGTACGTCCGTGGTATTTCAGGCTGTATGCGAAAAATACCGATTCTTTTTTATCTTTAGAAATATACATATGTGAAGCCCAACCGTTTCCGTCGTAAGGAGATTTCAGACGATAAAGGTCGCCCATCTGTACGATCGGGCGGATACGTTTATAATTCTTCACGGCTTCTTCTGCAAAAGGAAGCTCGTCGCCGGTCAGATCTTTGGGTTGCAGTTCCATACCCAGGCGACCGGTCATGGCCACATCAAAGCGGAACTTCAGCGGTGCCATCATACCGGTTTGATGATTCGGAGTGGTCGAAACATGGGCTGCCGTAGCCTTAGCCGGGAAGAAAAGGTTTGTGCTGTATTGAATGAATATACGGTCGAGCGAGTTGGTATTATCACTTGCCCAGAACTCGTCGTGATATTTCAATGCACCGAAGTCGAGACGGCCACCACCGGAAGAACATAGCTGAATCATAATATCCGGATGGTTCTCACGGATACGTTCATAAGCGCTGTACAGTCCTTTCGTATATTCAATCCAGAAATGAGTCTGGTTTTCTTTCGAAAGATAATCGGAACCGAAATTGTCGACGTGACGGTTTGCATCCCATTTTATATAGGAGATATGGGGCGACAAGGCCACTACCTCATCGAATGTCTTTACCACGAAGTCCTGCACAGCCGGATTACTCAGGTCGAGCAGCCACTGGTTACGCATCGGGATAATATCACGCTTGCCGCTCTTTACGATCCATTCGGGATGTTTTTCCGCCAGTTCGCTCTTGGGGCTTACCATTTCCGGTTCGATCCAGATGCCGAATTTCAGTCCTTTATCTACCGCATATTTAGCCAGGTAATCGATCCCGCGCGGCAGTTTCTTCTTATTTACCTGCCAGTCTCCCAGGCTGACCTTATCCGAATTACGGGGATACTTATTTCCGAACCAACCGTCGTCGAGTACGAACATTTCAACACCGAAAGCAGCAGCGTCATCGATCATATCCGTAATCGTTTTTTCACTGAAATCAAAGTAAGCACCTTCCCAGCTATTCAGGACAACAGGCAATTCCCAGTCACCATGTGCCAATGCATAGTTGCGCGACCAGTCGTGCAAGTTTCTCGATACCTGCCCCTTACCGGTAGAACTGTATGTCCATACCATTTCAGGCGTCTGCAACGTTTTACCCGGTTCCAGGTTATAGGTAGAGGCAAAATCATTCATACCGCTCATAACATGAAGCAAACCGCATTCATCTATCTCAAAGGAAGACAAATAGTTGCCCGACCAGGCCAGAGAACCGGCATACACTTCGCCCCTGTCTTCATTAGCCGGGCCATTCAGCGAAAGCAGGAAAGAAGAGTTTTCGGACTGGGTGGTACGCACCCCTTTCTTCGACTCCACCCGTTTCATACCCGGCGTCAGCTTCTCTTCTACCAGTTGCATTTCGGAAGCCCAGGCCCCATGGAAATGGGTCAGATAATAAGAGTCTGCATGCAGGGGAAGGTAAGCGGAAGCAATATTCTCGACAGCCAGTTTGTTTTTCTCCTGATGAGATATGGAAACAGATTGGCAGATCACATTTTCTTTGCGGTAAGCCGTGAAGTTCAGGTTAACGAAAACCGGATACAAAGGATCTTTCAGCCGTATCACTGTTTCCGTTCTGTTACCATCTATATTCTTTACCTGATGATCTGCATAGATTAATTCGGTAGTCTGCACACCATCGTTATGGGTCAGTTTCAATGCCGGATTCAGGAAGAAGCGTCCTCCGTAGGCCGGATAGATCACCGGAGCATAACCGATCCCGTTATCCGGTTGTTCTTTATACTTCTTATTAAGGAAAGGAGATACATGCTGGAATTTATCCCCGAAATAGTTATACACCACTTTCTTATCCGCCGAGATGGAAAAGACCATACTCAGGTCGTTCGTAGAAACGGTAATGATACCCGTATCCTTATCCTGCGAAGAAGCAGTTATGCATCCCAGCAGCAGGGCAACAGTTAACAATAGTGCTTTCATGTCTATCAATTTTATACTTATTACTCATGGTTGACGATGCAAACTAAACCAATAAATAATAGTACAAAAAGCACGGATTCGCCAATTACTTGTAATTATGAGCTTAATTAATAAGGACTTAATGAAGATGCAACATTTGTGTCATTTTTTGACGCATCTGTTACAATGCGGAGAATAAAAAAAGGCCTGCATCGGATAATGCAAACCTCTATAAAACATTAAAGGCTGTCTCACGACAACCCCTAACCAACTTTGTTAACCTTAAATCTAATACTATTATGAAAAAACCACAATGCAAATATACGGCTGCAACAAGCATTTGTCAAGTCTTTTACAGACAATATATGTTAAGCCATCGAGGCATTGTAGCTAAAAATTGTTTCCGAACACAAAACTATATACATTACAATCAAAATCTGCTAAAATTAACAGTTTCCTTTCCTCTTTTTATAGAGAAAGACGCTCTTTCAATAACTTATATCCTCCTGCACTTGCCCGCAGGGAAACACCTGTCTTCAGCCGAACCTGCCAGATTTCTTTTCCGAATAGCTCAATACGCGTAATATACTCGCAGTTCACTATACAAGAACGATGAATACGGATAAAAGTATTGGCCGGCAAACAAGACTCGAAATATTTCATCGTCTGATCCTTCACATACTGCCCGTTTGTAGTAAAGAGAGTAACATAATCGCCACTCGCCTGAATATAGAGCAGTTCATCCAGTTGGATCAGATGGAAACGGCTACCATCTTTCACCGAGATACGATCCAGCTTCGGTTCGACAGATTCTGCCGGAATAGGTGATAACTCCGTCTCCGAAGTATTTCCCTCTTCTTCCTCCTGTTGGCGCTGTTCCAGCCAGCGGGCATAATACCACTGTGACAGAATGATCCATCCCAACACCCCAAATAGAAAGCGAAAAGGAACCGTATACACGAATGTATCTATCCGGTCGGGACATCCCAGCAACTCGACCATATATCCTCCTGCCAGGCAAAGAACCTGCACTAATACAGCCACCGCCACTTGTACCTGAACCAGCCGCAACACACCTGTCACAAACCAGAGCAAGAAGCCACAAACAGCAAAGAGGCCGACAGAAATAAAACTATCCAGACAAGCAACGACCCATCCCGCCTGTGTATAGAAGTACAACAGCAAAGCGCCGACCACCCATCCAACCGTAGCTGAGACAATTCCCGCAATCTTATAAGGAACAGATATTATAAACGGATGTGCCTGCATACTCAACTCTTAACAACGATACCACTCAAAGTAACATCCCCGCGAATAATCAATATATGCTCCTCATCGATAGCTACTCCTCTGTTGTAACGTTTATCTTCACATCCCCCTAGCATTGAGTTCGTCTGAAAATGCAAGCGCCAACTGGCCGGCATATAAATCTCTATCCCGCCCAGGGAACAATCCACCTCGATCACAGTTTCCGGGTTTCCCAGTTTGGTCTGTCTGAGATCGAGGACCGTTCCGCCTAACGAAGTCTTAATCCGTGCCCCTCTGAATACCGGGTCGAGAATAATCTGTTGTACGGAACCGAATGTATTCTCAATCTCCACATAACCGTCGGTACTAACAAAGCTTTCAGTCTTATGCCCGGAAGATACACTTCCGGATTTAAAACGGTCATGTCGTCTATAATGTGATTTCCTGAACAGAGGTTTCAGCAGAATGATGATACCTATTACGACTAATGTAATCGGCCAGTTCACACTCAGCCAGTTGCTATCTATCCATCCCAGTTCGGGCATCAGGAACAGTGCACCGATCATAAAGGTGATCAAACCACCGGTAAAATGCCGATTCAACATATTGCCTACGCCGACATACATCAACAGCATCTGCCAGGAGACAATTATATCGAACAGTTCGAATGTAACCATCCCCATATTTCTAAGCAACCATACAATCCCCACCACAATAAACGGGATCGCCCAAAATACATTTTTCCTTACGTTCATAATAAATACAGTTTAATTGTTTGAGGACAAAAGTATGCTCCGGCCAGCCTTCCGGCAATAGAAATACGTTGTACCACCGTCAAATATCGGTGAATTACCGATAATTATCGACAAAAAAGGGGAGATATTTTAATTTTATCTATACTGATGGCAGCTACGGTAATCTCCGCTGCCAACTGAAATTTGTTTATAATAACAATAGCTATTATTATAACTGCGGGAATAAGGCGGATCCTCATAAAAGACTCAGTATTTCCTTAACACGTATCTTTTAACCTGTCCAAATTACAAACTAACCTATAGAAGTCTGGATAGTAATCTATTCCTCCTTACTAATTAATTGAAAAGTAAGGACTCTTTATTATTAGGGTGTACAGAACCGTCAAGTAAGGTGTACAGGGTAATTCGACAAGGTGTACAGGGTAGTCGGTTATCCTGTACAGGGTAATTATAATAAGTCGGGAGTTAACATTTAGTTTCTTATAGGCTTTGATTTAGTGAGACTGGAGAAAAGCAATAGCGTTTGCCATTTGCCATATATCAACAATAAGAAGTATTATGACAAATGGCAAATAACATGGCAAATAAGAAAGCCGTTTGCCATAGCATATCACACTGATTTACATAATATTAAAAACGAATATTGCAAATGGCAAATAATTGGGCAAACATTCTGTTAGAGAGTGATTAAAAAGAAAAGGCCTGCATCATCAAATGCAAACCCCTATAAACAATTAAAGCCTGTCTCACGACAAGCCCTAACCAACTTTGTTAACCTT
>OGJY01000586.1_pt1 | contig 50647 bp, 46 predicted proteins | sample 1572231 | NCBI WGS metagenome assembly OGJY01 (sample SAMEA2582121, study PRJEB24529) | metagenome | biome: Human gut stool | place: China | collected 2011
TGGCGGATACGCCACACCGACGAAATGCGTAGCATTTTGGAGGTTGGCTCTGAACCGTTACATTTTTATTATAAAAAAAGCGCTGTTATTTTCAATTCTTCTGGCACGAATCATGGTAAAAATGGCACGAATTGTAAAAGACACCATCTCCTGACCGAATTACTTTTCAGCCGGAGATGGTGCCTTCGTTATCCACATTCTTCTGTTAAATGAAATCTTTTTTCCACATTTATTTAATGTTTTTCACATTCCGGATGTGGATTTCCCATTCCTTTTCACACTGCGTGCACTCAGCAACAATTTCTCTTCATTTTTAAAAATTAATATACCCCTGCAGCCAGATCGTACCTTTGAACCGTCTTCCGATCTCCGGCTCTCCCATCACGGAATCTGCCGGAACACAGATATCAAATGTCAGTTCATTTACATTCAGGCGCATCTGATACAATCTCACACCTGTCATTCTGTTGATCCTCTCTCTCACCGCCAGGATTTCTCCCATGATCGAATACATATCACATTCTGCTCCAAACGGCATGAAATACGTATCCACAATGGAAAATACATCCTCATTCGCCAATCTCTTTGACACCTTGGAATAGAGATCCATATCGTCAAATGTCAGCGTCTCGATTGCTGCCTGGTCTCCCTTGCGGGCTGCGTTCATCAATTCTCTTCTTGTATCTGACGCACGCTTTTCATTTAAAATCTGTTGCTCATTTTTATTGACCGGAAGCAGAATCATTCCATCTTGTGCCAATCCTGAAAATGTTACAGATGTCTGCACATCCTTTGTAAGACCGGCCTGTTTCTCCCGCATATATTCCACACCATTCTGCAGTGTGAAGATCAGACTGATTCCAATCTTGGAATCCTCACAAAGACCAACATACTGTTCTTTCTCAATCTTTCTCTGCACATCGATTTCTGCATAAGTTGTAACTCCGCTCCCCTCAAAATATGGGAAATAATATGCAGCTTCAAAATGTTCTTCATCATCAAGTTCTCCGCAGAGTGTGATCCCTACATCCTGACCGAACTCTTTCTGGAATTCGCAGAAATCTTCGCCCGGTCTGTAGGATACAATTGTCTGATGCGTAAAATTCTCTTCTACGTCTTTTAAGAGCTTTTTCAGATCTTTTCTTGTTTGAATATTTTCAAATCCAATTGCTTTTAAATACTGATGCATATTTTATTTGCTTTATATTTCTTTATTTGTTCTTTGGTGTAATTTCTTTGTTTCCACCCATGTATGGCTGAAGAACTTCCGGGATTCTTACAGAACCATCTGCCTGAAGATTGTTCTCAAGGAACGCGATCAGCATTCTCGGTGGAGCAACAACTGTGTTGTTTAATGTATGAGCGAAGTAGCTTCCGTTCTCTCCTTTGATACGGATACCAAGTCTTCTTGCCTGAGCATCTCCTAAGTTAGAGCAGCTTCCTACCTCGAAGTATTTCTGCTGTCTTGGTGACCATGCTTCTACGTCAACAGATTTTACTTTCAGATCTGCAAGATCTCCGGAGCAGCACTCAAGTGTACGTACCGGAATATCCATAGAACGGAAAAGATCTACTGTATTCTTCCACAGTTTTTCATACCATTCTTTGCTTTCTTCCGGTTCGCAGACAACGATCATTTCCTGTTTCTCGAACTGATGGATTCTGTAAACTCCACGCTCCTCAATTCCGTGAGCACCTTTTTCTTTTCTGAAGCAAGGTGAATAACTCGTCAGAGTCTGTGGAACCTGATCTTTCTCCAGTGTCTGTCCAATGAATTTACCAATCATAGAATGCTCACTTGTTCCGATCAGATAAAGGTCTTCTCCTTCAATCTTGTACATCATAGCATCCATCTCAGCGAAACTCATAACACCTGTTACAACGTTGCTTCTGATCATGAAAGGTGGGACGCAATATGTGAATCCTCTGTTGATCATGAAATCTCTTGCATAAGAGATAACTGCTGAGTGAAGTCTTGCGATATCTCCCATCAGATAATAGAAACCATTACCTGCTACTCTTCTTGCAGCATCGAGATCGATTCCATTGAATGACTCCATAATCTCTGTATGATATGGAACTTCGAAATCCGGAACAACCGGCTCACCGAATCTCTCAACTTCTACGTTTTCACTATCATCCTTACCAATCGGTACAGATGGATCGATGATATTTGGGATAATCATCATGTTCTTTTTCAGTTTTTCTTCTACTTCTTTCTCTTCTTCGGAAAGTTCATTGATACGTCCATTGCTCTCTGCAACTTTCTTCTTCAGAGCTTCTGCTTCTTCGATTTTTTTCTGAGCCATCATTGCTCCGATTTCCTTAGAAGCTTTGTTCTTCTCTGCGCGAAGTGCTTCTACTTCCTGTTTGATTTCTCTGTTTCTCTTGTCCAGTTCAATTACTTCATCAACAAGTGGAAGCTTCTCATCCTGAAATTTATTTTTGATGTTCTGTTTTACTACATCCGGATTATTTCTTACAAATTTGATGTCTAACATGTTATTTACCCTTTCCTGTCTAATTTCTTTTTTACTATTTATTTTCTTGAAAAATAGCTTTCTCAAGACTTTCTCTTTCTTCCTCTGCCAGCTGAATTGTACTCTCACCTTTTACAATATCTTTCACATATGCATAACATCCCTGACGACTATGCATTATATTTAAAATCCATCCAGTATTGTTTTCATCTAACATTGTAATTGCAAAACTTAATTCGCCTCCCATTTCATGGAATGCATCATATTTTACGATTCCGACTTTCTGGTAATGCGTTCTCATTTTATTATAAAGTTCTGCAATCTCCTCACGGTTTTCTTCTACCTGATCTACGACTTCGTCGATCTTGTCAAACCGTTCAAAAATGGATTCCTCCAGTGATTTCCCATTCTTTCCCTTCATAAAGGTATTAAATACTTTTTCCAGGTGTTTATACTTATCATACACTAACACAAGTACGACAAGCAAGGCTACCTGCAAAATAAGTAAAATAAGAAATGCGTAGAATGGATCAATTCCCAGATTGCCAAATACTCCAGTCACTTCTACCATCTCCTTTTTAGTTATGCTGTATTGTCATGAGCAACTCATAGATTCTTTCCAGATCATCCGGTGAGTAATACTCAATCTCAATCTTTCCTTTTCCATTTGCTTTCGCGTGAACACTTACTTTTGTACCGATCAGACTCTTCATCTGCTCTTCAAGATTTGTGTATACGAACTGATTTTCTACTTCCGGCTTTTTTTCTTCCTTTTTCGGATTCTTCAGAGCCTTCACCAGTTTCTCTGTCTCGCGAACACTAAGCTTCTCATCAAAGATTTTATTGGCAAGCATGTACTGCTGCTCTTCATCCTCGATTGCCAAAAGAGCTCTTGCATGGCCTGTACTGATCATATCGTCAATGATCATCTGCTGAACTCGTTCATTCAGTTTTAATAATCTCATTGAGTTCGTAACCGCAGTTCTGCTCTTTGACACTCGTTCGGCAACTTCATCCTGTTTCAAGTTGAATTCTTTCAACAGTCTCTTATAAGCCATTGCTTCTTCAATCGGATTCAGATTTTCTCTCTGAATATTTTCAATCAAAGAAATCTCAACGATTTCCTGCTCCGTAAATTCTTTTACGATAATTGGCACTTCTTTCAATCCTGCCAGCTTTGCTGCGCGCCATCTTCTCTCACCGGCAATAATCTCATAATAGTCCTTCTTCTTCTGAACAAGAATCGGCTGCAATACACCAAACTGCTTAATTGAATCTGCAAGTTCCATCAATGCATCTTCATCAAAATCTTTCCGCGGCTGATCCCGATTTGGTTCAACTTTATTTATTTTCACCATGATCGTTCCTGCCTCTAAAATTTCTTCTTTCGGAGTTGCCTTTTTCTCGTCCGCTTTTACAGAAGGTTTTGCGCTTTTAACGTTTTTGTTTGGGATTAGACTATCCAATCCTTTTCCAAGTCCGCTCTTCTTCACAGGCATACTTATTCTCCTTTATTAATCACTTCTTCTGCTAAAAGCATGTAACTCTCTGTTCCTTTGGATTTTGGATCATACAGATTGATTGGAAGTCCATAACTTGGTGCTTCAGCCAGTCGGACATTTCTCGGAATAATTGTCTTATAAATATTTTGGTTCAGGTTATCCTTTACATTTTCCACTACCTGTAATGATAAATTTGTTCTTGCATCGTACATTGTAAATACGACACCTTCCATTTCAAGTTTCGGATTCAGTCTATCCTGAACAAGTTCAATCGTATGCATCAATTGACTTAATCCTTCCAGTGCATAATACTCACACTGAATTGGAACAATCACCGAGTCAGAAGTAGTCATTGCATTAATTGTAAGCATGCTCAATGCCGGAGGGCAGTCAATAATTATAAAGTCATAATTGTCTTTTATCTTTTCAACTTCATCTCGTAAAATATATTCCTTATTGTCAACGCCAATCAGTTCAATCTCAGCGGCTGATAAATCAATACTTGACGGAAGCACATCTACACTCAGATTTTCTATTGGTTCCTTGCAAATACACTCCTCAATTTTACACTTACCAATAATAAGTTCATAAATTGTCTTTTCAACCTCATTCTTATCAACGCCCAATCCACTGGACATATTTCCCTGAGGATCCATATCTATAGCAAGCACTTTTTTTCCCGAACTAGCTAAAGAGGCCGATAAGTTGATTGCTGTTGTAGTCTTACCAACTCCACCTTTCTGATTCGCAATTGCTATCACTCTACCCATTATTTTTACTCCTTTCTCTCGGACATTCATTATTATATCACCTTTCTTTTCATTAATCTAGAACTAATCAAATGTTTCACGTGAAACATTGTGTTTTCTCTTCTATTTCTAGTACTACGTTTCGTAAATAACTATATTACACGCGCAGGGTGCGGATTCGATTGTGCAGATCAAAAATGTTTCACGTGAAACATTTTTAAGAGATAAGCCACTTCTTCTATAATTAAACATTAAGATTTTTTCGCTTTATTTGAATTTAAGAATGTAGTATAATAAAGTAAGAGTTTCTTTTAATTCAGGCTCTTACTTTTATATAAAACAAACCACTATTATAATAAGGAAGGTGAGTAATTTGAGTATTAAGAAAAAACTAACTTTTTTTACTACTTTAGCAGGAGTTTCTCTCGGTGCAATGCATATTGCCAACCGTGTATTAGAATATATCTCAACTGCTGATAAATTAATCAATTCTGATGAATATGAATACTATAACTGGAGATTCGGTAAAATCGCATATAAGAAAACTGGTGAGGGATCACCTTTACTTTTAGTGCATAATCTCAATGTATGTTCTTCTTCCTATGAATGGAGAAACAATATAGCGGAACTTGCCAAGTCCCATACTGTATATACAATTGATCTTTTAGGCTGCGGTTGTTCCGACCGGCCGGGATTAACATATACTAATTATTTGTATGTAGAATTAATCACGAACTTTATCAAACATATTATCGGAGAAAAAACTGATGTAATCGTTTCTGGTGAATCCTGTCCATTTGTACTGATGGCCTGTGCAAACGATGAAACAATTATAAATAAAGTTATTATGATAAATCCACCGAATTTGGTAGGCTTGGCAAAGATTCCTACAAAACGTAGTAAATTCATAAAGAATATCCTCTATTCTCCTATTCTGGGTACATTTATCTATAATATGTATGTAAATAAGAAGACAATTGCTCATGCCCTCTGCTCTTCTTATTATACTCAGAATGAAATTAGTGAAAAAGATATTCTCACCTACTTTGAAGCAGCACACAAAGAACATACAAATTCCAAATATCTTTTCGCCTGTCAAAAGACGAGATATACGAATGCAAATGTTCTTCACTGTCTGAATAAATTAAATAACAGCATCTCCATTATTGTAGGAAATAGTAATCCTGAAAATTCTTTGGCAGCCAGTGAATATCAGAACTATCTTCCTTCGATTGAAATTGCAGGAATGGCCAAAACCAAACAACTTCCTCATATTGAAAAATGTGACGAATTCATTGAAAATGTAGAAATTTTCTTGTCAGACGCTGAAGAATGTGAATAGAATATCGCATAAATTAGAAATTTTACTCGCATCATATTTTTTCTAAAAATTAGAGTTATCCACATTTTCCACATGAGATATCCACACAGAGTGAATATCTCATGTGGAAAATGTGGATAACTCCTTCTTTTTTTGAGGATATCTTCTTTTTAAACTTATTTTCTGACTATTTCAGCATTTTTCAACAATACACTCAAAAAAGAAGACCTGTTCACCAGAATACCAGTAAACAGGTCTTCCTATATTTGCTTATTTTAATGGTTCTTTTGCCGGTAATCCTGCTTTTCTAGGATATTTTCCCGGTGTCTGCTTTGTTTTTTTGATTTCAACAAGTGCACGCCCCATGTCTGTTCCAGGTAATTGGAACTTATCCACATTCTTTACTTTTCCACCCAACAGTGAAATCGCATGTTTTGCCTGCTGGATTTCTTCTTCAGAATCTCCACTTTTATAAGAAACAAAACTGCCATTTACAGCTACAAATGGAAGGCAATACTCACTCAATGTTGACAGATTCGCGACAGCTCTTGAAACGCAGAGATCAAACTGCTCTCTGTATTCCTTTTTCTTTGCAAAATCTTCTGCTCTTCCATGAATTGTACCGATATTTTCCAATCCTAATTCTTCAATTACTGCATCTAAGAACTTAATTCGTTTATTCAATGAATCAAGAAGTACAACCTTCAGATGCGGAAATGCAATCTTCAGAGGAATCCCCGGGAAACCAGCTCCTGTTCCGATATCGATCACGCTCTGCACCTTCTGCATCTCCTGTGTTCTTGCGATTGTCAGACTATCTGTAAAGTGCTTCAGATTCACCTCATCATACTCCGTGATCCCTGTCAGATTCATCACTTTATTCCACTCAACAAGCATCTCATAATACTTGTCGAACTGCTGCTTCTGCTGCTCATTTAATGTGATTCCGATTTTTTCTAATTCTAGATCAAATTTACTCTGTGCGTTCTCTCCCACTCTATTCTCCAATCATTACTTCCAACGGAACAGTTTCACCAATCCTACAATACCATTCCGCGGAATATTAATATAGCATTTTTAAATTCTCATGTATTGCTTTAACTAACCATTTATTTACTGCTCAAATATACAAGAAGCACGGACACATCTGCCGGTGAAACTCCTGAGATTCTGGATGCCTGGCCGATTGACGACGGACGGATCTGATTCAGTTTCTGCTTTGCCTCAAGACGAAGGCTCTGAATCTCATCATAATTAATATTTTCTGGAATTCTCTTGTTCTCAAGCTTCTTAAACTGCTCTACCTGACGCATCTGACGCTTAATATAACCATCATATTTGATATTAATATCAACCTGTTCTTTTACATCATATGGCAGTTCTTCTCTGTGCTTATCGATCGGTGCAATCTTCTCATAAGACAACTCCGGTCTGCGAATCAGCTCTGCAAGTGTTGTTCCTGAGGTCAGCGGTGTGCTTTCATAGGATTCAAGCAATGCCTGTACAGCTTCTGTAGTACCTACATTTGTGTGCTCCACACGCTCGATCTCTTTCTCGATCATCTCTTCCTTTTTCAGCAGTTTCTGGTATCTCTCCTCATCGATCAGTCCCACTTCGTAACCAATCTTTGTAAGACGCATGTCTGCATTATCCTGGCGGAGAAGCAGTCTGTACTCCGCGCGTGAAGTCATCATACGATACGGTTCATGACTCTCTTTTGTGACAAGATCATCGATCAAAACTCCAATATATCCCTGAGATCTGTCGATCACGATACCTTTTTTTCCCTGCAGCTTTCTCGCCGCATTGATTCCTGCGATCAGTCCCTGGGAAGCAGCCTCTTCATAACCTGAACTTCCGTTAAACTGTCCACCGCTGAACAGACCTTCAATCTCTTTGAATTCCAATGTACTCTTCAACTGTCTCGCATCAATGCAGTCATACTCGATCGCATACGCATTTCGCACGATCTTCGCATGTTCCAGTCCCGGTACACTTCTGTACATTGCATACTGGACATCTTCCGGAAGTGAACTGGACATTCCACCGACATACATTTCATTCGTCTCAAGTCCTTCCGGCTCAATAAATACCTGATGACGGTTCTTGTCCGGGAATTTCACAACCTTATCCTCGATAGACGGGCAATATCTCGGTCCCGTACCTTCAATTGCTCCTGAATAAAGCGGTGAACGATCCAGATTGTCACGGATGATCTCATGTGTTGTCTCATTCGTATAAGTCAGCCAGCAGGACGCCTGATCGATCTGAACACTCTCAGGATCTGTAGTAAATGAGAACGGTACAACCCTCTCATCTCCTTTCTGCTCCTGCATCTTGCTGAAATCAATCGTATTCTTATCAATACGCGCCGGTGTACCTGTTTTGAAGCGATACATCTTAATTCCGAGTGCTTTCAGACTATCTGTCAGATAGTTGGCACTCTGAAGCCCGTTAGGGCCCGTATGTGTGCTTATTTCGCCGTAAATACAGCGTGCCTTTAAATATGTACCCGTACAGAGCACAACGGCCTTACAGCGGTAAATAGCACCTGAGTACGTCTGTACTCCTGTGATCTTGCCATCCTCTGCCAGGATCTCTGTCACTTCCATCTGACGGATATCCAGATTCTCCTGGTTCTGAAGCACCTGACGCATTGTTTTACTATAATTTGCCTTATCCGCCTGTGCACGCAGTGAATGCACGGCAGGACCTTTTGAACTGTTAAGCATCTTAGACTGGATAAATGTCTGGTCAATGACTTTTCCCATCTCTCCGCCAAGTGCATCCAGCTCTCTGACCAAATGTCCCTTTGAGCTTCCTCCGATATTCGGATTGCATGGCATCAGCGCAATACTGTCCACACTGACCGTAAAGATCACTGTCTTAAATCCAAGTCTTGCAGTCGCAAGTGCAGCCTCACAGCCCGCATGTCCTGCGCCTACAACGACAACATCATATTCATCTTTATTTTCCCATACAGAACTTGCTGAATATTTCATTTACTAAATCTTCTCCTATTGATTCTCCGGTAATATTTCCAAGTGATTCATAGGCATCCATCAGATCGATCGAATAGAAATCCTCCGGCATGCCGGCGTCAATGCTGAAAATGACTTTCTTCATACTCTCCCTCGCATTGACCAATGCATTTTTCTGTCTTGCATTTGTAATATAAACCTCTTCATTGAATGAGAGATCTCCCTTTAAGAACATTGCTTTCACGGTGTTCTCAAGTTCCTTGATTCCCTGCTCTTCCTTCGCAGAAATCGCAATCACAGGAATCTGCTTCTGAACACCCTTTTGTGAAATCCTTTCGCGGATCATCTCTTCTGTCACTACGGTATCCAGATCCGACTTATTAAGCAGAATCACTGTTCTTTTATCATAAATCAAATCAAAGATTTTTTCATCATTTTCGTCAAGATTTCTTGATGCATCTACAACATAAATAATAAGATCTGCCTCTTTTGCGTATTCTTTCGCCTTATCGACACCCATTTTTTCCACGATATCGTCTGTCTGACGGATTCCGGCAGTATCAATGATATTCAAAGTCAGTCCCTGCAGACGGATCTGCTCCTCTAAGACATCTCTTGTCGTTCCTTCAATATCTGTAACGATCGCACGGTCATGCCCCGCCAAAATATTCAGAAGGGATGACTTTCCTGCATTCGGTTTTCCAAGAATTACTGTCTGGATCCCCTCTTTCATGATCCTTCCATCATCCGAGGAATCAATCAATTCTTTCAGCTGATCGATCACCTCTTCTGCTGCCTCCTTTAACACCTCACCGTATCCATCAACACTGATATGCTCCGGATCATCCAGCGCAGTCTCAATAAACGCTGTATGATAAATAATCTTCTCACGGATCTCTTTGATCCTGTTCTTCACACTTCCCTTGAGCTGGCTGATCGAACTCTGCAACGCATACTCATTTTCTGATGTGATCACATCGATGACCGCCTCTGCCTGTGACAGATCCATCTTGCCGTTTAAGAATGCCCTCTTGGTAAATTCTCCCGGCTCTGCCGGTCTTGCTCCCGCCTTTAAGACCGTCTCCAAAACTCTGCTTACAACATAAGTTCCACCGTGGCAGTTAATCTCAACTGTGTCTTCTCCTGTAAATGTACGAGGTCCGCGCATCACCATCACAAGTACTTCGTCAACTGTCTCATCTCCATCCATTATATGTCCATAATGAATCGTATGCGTTGGCACTTCTGTAATCGTTTCTTTCCCTTTATATACACGATCTGCTATCTCCAGCGCTTCACTTCCGCTGATTCTTACAATTCCGATTCCCGAATTAGTCATACCTGTAGAAATCGCTGCAATCGTATCCTGATTCATGCCTTATTTCCTTTCTGTTTTCCTGCTCTGTGCTTGGCACACTTCCTGCTTCCAACTGTTTTTTCTTTACAGTATTTCCTTTTTTCTATACTTTACATAGAAAAAAGGACGTTCCACACCTCACGAAAGTATCCGTGAAGCGTAAACGTCCTTTCGCTTCCGATTCATAAACAGTATTATTTCTTCAAAGTAATAACAACTTTTCTGAACGGCTCTTCTCCCTCACTGTGTGTCATCACATAAGGATCTGACTGCAGTGCTGAGTGGATGATTCTTCTTTCGTAAGGATTCATCGGCTCAAGTGCTACCGGTCTTCTGTTTCTCTTTACCTTATGTGCAATGTTCTTTGCAAGGTGTCTCAGAGTCTCTTCTCTTCTTGCACGATAGTTCTCTGTGTCAAGCTTTACTCTTACATAACCTTCCTGATGCTTGTTCGCTACACGGTTCGCAAGATACTGCAGAGAATCCAGAGTCTGTCCTCTCTTACCAATCAGAATTCCCATATGCTCTCCACTCATATCTACGCAAAGTGCACCATCCTGATCGATCTCAGTCTTAAGCTCAACTTCCATGTCCATGGCTTTCATTGTATTCTTGAGGAAATCTTCTACTGCTTTGATTGTCTGAGGCTGAACTTCTACAAGTTTTGTCTCTTTCTTAACTTCCTCTTTTGCTTCTTTTTCTACAGCTTTTTCAAAAGCAGCCTTCTGAGGTTCATCCGCTTTCTTTTCTGCAGCTGCTTTCTGAGGCTGAACTGCTTCAACCTTCTTTGGCTCTACTCTCACAGGTTCTTCTACTACAGGCTCTTCTACCTTCTCCTCTTTCGGTTCCGGTTTTCTTCTTGCTTCAATAACTGCCTGCTTCATTCCGATTCCCAGGAATCCTGCGCTTCCCTTCTCGATTACTTCGTACTCCAGTCTGTCGCTTGTTACACCAAGCTGGATCAATGCTTCTGTGATCGCATCATCAACTGTTTTCGCCGATACTCTGATACTACCGTTCATCCCGATTCCTCCATCTTCAAATCCTGACCCGTCTCCTGCTTTTTAAGAGAACGGTTAGGAGTTACGAATCTTCCTTTATTTTTTCTTGCCCTTTTTTCCTTTGGAGCTGCTCTCATCTTCTGCCTTCGGCTGGTTTGTCTGCTGTCCGCTGTTATAACGGCTTACCAGATTTGCCTTAGAAGCAAGGCTTCCCGGCTTAGAATTCTGAGCCTTCTGCTGTGCTTTCTGGATCTTTTCTTCTCTCTCTGCTTCAGAAATTCCAGATTTTCCTTTTGTAACAGTACCCACATTACGAGTACTTGTTGTTGCCATCTTATTGATCTCTTTTGCAGGAGCTCCGTGTTTCTCACGTTTCTTCTGTGCTTTCTCCTGGTTCTCTTTGATCATCTCATCAAGAGACTTTGTGCTGAGATATTTGTTGATTGCAAGCTGCTGAATACATCTTACTGCTGCACTTGCTGCCCAGTAGAGACCAAGACCTGCCGGAAGTGTGAATCCCATAACTACTGAGATCAGCGGCATTGTGTATGTCATTGTCTTCATAGAGCTTGCCATCGGGTTATCTTTGTCATCTCCTGCCGGCTGTGGCTGAAGCTTAACACTGATAAACTGTGTCAGACCTGCAAGTACCGGAATAAGTACTGCAAGGATGATTCCTACAACAGATCCGTTGTGTAATGCAGTTGTCAACTGTGTCAGCGGCTGCTCTCCAATATTAATTCCAAGGAAACTGTTCAGGTGAGTAACCTTATCCATTGTCTGCTGTGCAAGATCCGTGATACTCGGCATCTTTTCCATCAGCGTATTCCATGTAGAATCCTGGAATTTATAAAGTACATTTACAATTGTATCTGCCTGGGAATAATCATAAGCCTTTGGGTTCATAAGAACCGGGCTTACTTCACCGATCGTCTCCATGATCTTCTGGAAGCCATTTGTATTCATGATTGCTTCTGTCACAGGCATATAAACATCTTTAACACCTTTTACATACGTCGGAATATCACGGATAACCGGATACAGCGCGAACAGAATCGGCATCTGGATTAACATCGGGAGGCATCCACCTGTCATGGAAGTTCCATACTTCTCATAAACAAGATTGATCTCTTCCTGCTGCTTCATCATTGAAGCCTGATCTTTCTTTCCTTCGTATTTTTTCTGAATTTTCTTGATCTCCGGCTGCATAACAGCTGACATCTTAGAAAACTTCTGCTGCTTGATTGTAAGCGGAATCATCAATGTATAAATAATGATTGTGAAAATAATGATACAAACACCAATATTCTCAATACCAATCTTGCTAAGTACATTGAAGATACCATTCATTACCTGACCTAAAAGCCAGGCAATCTGTTTGATAATCGGCCAGTCTCCATAACCTGAAGCCAAAAGTCCGTATACTTCCATTACTTATCCTCCTTAAGGTACCGGATCATATCCACCTTTTGAAAATGGATTACAGCGCAGGATTCTCCATACCGCCAGAGCCCCTCCCTTGAGTGCTCCGTACTTCTCGATTGCTTCCAACCCATACTGTGAGCAGGTTGGATAATACTTACAAGTGCATCCGCCCTTCATTCCGGACAGATATTTCCTGTAAAAACGAATCATCCATAACAAGACATACTTCATCTGCGCCACTTCCTTATCATTGTCTTATCAGACATATATGTGATGAAGCTTTCCGAGATGGATCAGTGCACTTTCCACATCATGATAATTCTTATCCTTTGCACTTGTTCTCGCGATTACTACTATATCATACCCACATCGGAAATGTTCTTCTGATAATCTATAACTTTCTCTGATCAATCGGGTAAGATGATGTCTTACCACACTGTTTCCAACCTTCTTACTAACTGATATTCCCAGTCGGTTCTTATTCAGTTCGTTCGGGATTATATACATTACAAGACATTTATTAGCGAAAGATTTTCCATTCCTGTAGACTGACTGAAAATCTTTATTCTTTTTTAAAGACTCAGAAAATTTCATCAATATCCTCTTCATTCCAGATAACAAAAATCCTGTTATCATTTAATATTAAATAGAAGAAAAGGCCACATATATGCGGCCTATGCTGATAACTGTTTTCTTCCTTTTGCTCTTCTTGCTGCCAGAACTTTTCTTCCGCCTGGTGTGCTCATTCTTGCTCTGAATCCGTGAACTTTAGATCTTGATCTCTTCTTCGGCTGAAATGTCATCTTCATATTCTTACACCTCCCTTATGCCTGATATACCTTATAATAAAAGTATTCACAAAATTAACTTCGTTACTGCGCCTCAATATTAAAAGACACTGCTCTTAATTATAGAGGGAAAACCGCATAAAGTCAAGCTTTATCAACAATCTTTCCCTCAATTTCTGGCCTTTTTTCATTTTAAAGAGTTTTTCACATTTTCTGTGAATAATTTCACAGTTCTTCGAAACCCTTATATATCAAGGGATACAACTATTTTTTCACATAATTATACAACAGTTATACAGAAGTTATCCACAAAGTTATCAACATATGTGGATAACTTCTGTATAACCTGTGGAAAACCACTAAATATCGTGTTGATAAAATTTTTTTTATTCATAAAAAACCATATTTATCAACGTTTTAAGATGTTGATAAAGTTATACACACTGTTTTTCCATTGATTCTACAGCTTTTTTGATGTAGAATGTAATGGAGAGACTCTACCATTTTTAGAGTTATCCACATTATTTTAGTACGAAGTTAATAAAAAGTGGCTGTTTTTCACTTTTTTAACAAACAGTTGCTGAAAACATTGTATTTGGGTAGGGGGAAGTCTGCCCTAAAAGCCATAATCAGGAGTTGAATGTGGATAAGTCCTGAATTATTTGCGCTGGATTTTCAACCTTTCCATTATAATTTTAAAAAATTAGGAGTTACTATCGATGAACATTGTAGAACAAAACTGGGATCAGGTACTAAACAAGATGAAGCTGGAATATTGCTCATCCAATATTTCTTATACTACATGGATTGCACCACTTACTGTTTATGAAGTCAAGGACAATACCGTATATATTCTCGTCAAACTGAAGGCGAGTCTTGAACATATTCAAGATAAATATCTGCTTCCTTTTAAGGTCTGCATCGCCGAAGTAACCGGTACAGAATATGAAGTGGAATTTGTAACCGACAGCCCGAAAGTGATTAAGGAAAAGAAAGAATCTTCCGTCCAGAAGACCCGTGTAAATGCGATTTATGAAAAGGCAAACTTAAATCCAAAGTACACGTTCGACACATTTGTCGTTGGAAGCAACAACAATTTCGCTCACGCTGCTTCCCTCGCAGTTGCCGAATCTCCGGGAGAGATCTACAACCCTCTCTTCTTATATGGAGGTGTTGGACTTGGAAAGACCCATTTGATGCACTCCGTGGCACATTACATTTTGGAACATGATCCCTCCAAAAAAGTACTGTATGTCACAAGTGAAACTTTTACGAATGAACTGATCGATGCTCTTAAAGTAGGTAAGAACGGAAATGAATTGGCAATGACCACATTCCGCGAGAAATATCGCAATAATGACGTTCTTCTGATCGACGATATTCAGTTTATTATAGGAAAAGAAAGTACACAGGAAGAATTTTTCCATACATTTAATCACCTTCATGTGTCAGGAAAACAGATTATCATCTCCAGTGATAAGCCTCCGAAGGACATTGAGACACTGGAAGCCAGACTTCGCACACGTTTTGAGTGGGGTCTGATTGCTGACATCTCCTCTCCTGACTATGAGACAAGAATGGCGATTCTTCGTAAGAAAGAAGAACTCGACGGACTTGAGAAATATCATATTCCGGATGAGGTTATGCAGTACATTGCCAATAATATTAAATCCAATATCCGTGAGCTTGAAGGATCTTTGAATAAACTGATCGCTCTTTCTAATCTGGAGAATAAACCGATCGACATTCCTTTGGCTGCTGAGGCCTTGAAGGATATGATCTCACCGGATGATACCCGTGCAGTTTCACCAGAACTGATCATGGATGTAGTTTCTGAACACTTTAATGTACCGGTAGCTGAACTAAAAGGTAAAAAACGAAACGCTGAGATCGTTCTTCCACGCCAGATCGTCATGTATCTGTGCAGAAATATGACCGATACACCACTAAAATCCATTGGTGCCCTGCTCGGTGGTAAAGATCATGCTTCCATTAGCCATGGTGTACGCAAGATTGAGAATGATCTGAAGACAGATGAAGCTTTAAACAACACTGTGAATATAATTAAGAAGAAAATCAATCCTGTATAAGGAAGATAACTCTATAAAATGTGAATAACTTGTCATTTTTTCGCGTTAATTGTGGATAACTTTGTAGAAAACCTGTAGATTTCTATGTGAATAACGTTGGGATAACAAAAATGTGGATTTTTTGCCGAATTTTTTCCCCACAGTTTCAACACGTTATTTTTCTGTAATCTACATAGTTATCCAAACCCGCAAACCCTTGATTTTAAAGGGCTGCAGGTACTTATCCACTTATTCACACCCCCTAAGGCGGAGAAGACGGAATCGATTTATATAAATATACATAAATTACGCGAGAAAAAAACGTTATCCACATATCAACTGTAACCTTGAAACCTGAAAGGAGTAATCATCAACATGAGAATCATATGCAAAAAATCGAATCTCGTAAAAGGAGTTAGTATTGTTTCCAAGGCAGTACCCTCTAAAACAACAATGCCTATTCTTGAATGTATTCTGATTGATGCAACAACGGATGTAATCAAACTGACTGCCAATGATATGGAACTTGGAATTGAAACTACAATTGCTGGAATTATTGATTCCAGAGGTATTATTGCATTAAATGCAAAGATTTTTTCAGAAATTGTCCGTAAACTTCCAGACAATGATGTTGTTATTGAAACAGAATCTGACAATCAGGCAATTATTACTTGCGAAAAAGCGAAATTTAATATCGCAGCCCAGTCAGGAGATGATTTTTCTTATCTTCCGGCGATTGAGCGTGAAGATTTTATTACTATTTCCGAGTTTACTTTGAAAGAAGTTGTTCGCCAGACTATTTTTTCAATTGCTGACAATGATACGAACAAGATGATGACAGGAGAACTTTTTGAGATTGACAATGATGTTCTCAGAGTGGTTTCTCTTGATGGTCACAGAATTTCAATCCGGAAAATCGAACTGAAAGATGCTTATCAGCCGAGAAAAGTAATTGTTCCTGGAAAAACTCTTCAGGAAATCAGCAAGATTATTGGCGGTGAAGCGGATGCTGAAGTTGAGATTTCGTTTACAAAAAATCATATTGTTTTTGAATTTGACAGAACATTGGTTGTTTCCAGACTGATTGAAGGTGAATATTTCCGAATTGATCAGATGCTGTCCAGTGATTATGAGACAAGAGTACATGTGAATAAAAAAGAACTGTTAGATTGTATTGATCGTGCAACTCTGCTTATCAAAGAGGGAGACAAAAAGCCGATTATCATTGACATCAAGAATGAATCAATGGAGTTGAAGATCAAATCACAGATTGGATCTATGGATGAACTGATTTTCTGTACAAAAGACGGAAAAGATCTGATGATTGGATTTAATCCAAAGTTTTTGATCGATGCACTTCGTGTGATTGAAGATGAAGAAGTAGACTTGTATTTTATGAATGCAAAAGCACCTTGCTTTATTAAAGACGAGAATCAGTCTTACATTTATCTGATTCTTCCAGTCAATTTTAATGCAGCTGTCTAAACTCAGAAAATAATAGATTATGCGGAGCAGACGCCCTGCTCTGCAATTTTTTGACTTTTCAAAATCTAGAAAATCAAAAGTTTAAAAATGTTTAAAAAGTTTAAAAGAAAAATAAAGATCAAAAACACTGATAAAAATTAATTAAGGAGTAATAAGAAATGGAAATAATCAAACTGCGCCCTCAGGATGAATTCATTAAACTCGGTCAGGCGCTCAAGGCAGCCGGGTTAGTTGAAAGTGGTGTTGAGGCTAAGGACGTAATTCAGAACGGGCTTGTTCTTGTAAACGGAGAAATTGATACGAGACGCGGAAGAAAGCTTTATCCGGGCGATACGGCTTCTTTTGACGGAAATGAAATAAAAATTGAAAAATAATTAAAAAACGTGTAGAATAACATGTGAGAGGTTTTCTCGCTCGTGTTATAACGTGATGGCGGGGAAATTATGATAATCAAGTCTTTAAAGCTGAAAAATTACAGAAATTATGATTTATTAGATTTGACCTTTGATCCGAAAACCAATATTTTGTACGGTGACAATGCTCAAGGAAAGACAAACATACTGGAAGCATTGTATTTGTCAGGAACGACGAAATCTCACAGAGGAACGAAGGATCGGGATATGATACAGTTTGGGTATGATGAATCCCATCTGGAGACAGTAGTTGAGAAAAAGGGAATCATTTTCCAGATTGATATGCACCTGAAGAAAAACAGTCCGAAGGGAATTGCAATCGATAAGGTACCGATTCGCCGTGCAAGTGAGTTGTTCGGTATTGTCCATTTTGTTTTCTTTTCTCCGGAGGATCTTAATATTATCAAAGAGGGGCCGGCAGGAAGAAGAAGATTTATTGATCTTGAGCTTTCCCAGCTTGATAAGATCTATCTGAACAATCTTTCGAACTATAACCGTATTATTAACCAGCGTAATTCACTTTTGAAGGATATCTATGGCTCGAACCAGCAGCATTTGCTGGAGACACTGGATATTTGGGATATGCAGCTGGCTGCTTATGGAACAAAGGTTTTGGAAAGAAGAAAAGAATTTGTACGACAGGTGAATGAGATTATTTCAGAGATTCATTTCCGTCTGACAGGCGGGAAAGAACGGCTGACATTGACTTATGAATCAAGTATTGGTGAGATGTCGATGGAGCAGGCTCTGAAGAAAAACAGGGAGAGGGATCTGCGGATGAAAAGTACGTCTGTAGGTCCTCATAGAGATGATCTGTGTTTCCTGTCAGGAGATTTGGATATTAGAAAATTTGGTTCTCAGGGACAGCAAAGAACAGCTGCGCTGTCGCTGAAATTAGCTGAGATTGAACTGGTGAAGCGGATCATTGGGGATACGCCGATCCTGTTATTAGACGATGTTTTGTCTGAATTAGATAAAAACAGGCAAAACTATTTACTGGATAGTATTCATGATATACAGACGGTGATTACTTGTACGGGACTGGATGAGTTTGTAAATCATAGATTTTCTATCAACAAGATATTCCATGTGAAAAGTGGACATGTAGCAAAAGAAAACTAGGAGGTTTAAGAATGGGTGCATCAGGTACAGAATTTGACGCTGAATACGGAGCGGACCAGATTCAGATTTTGGAAGGATTGGAAGCCGTAAGAAAAAGACCGGGTATGTACATTGGCAGCACTTCCGTCAGAGGACTTCATCATCTGGTTTATGAGATTGTAGATAATGCGGTGGATGAGGCTCTGGCCGGATACTGTGATAAAATTCAGGTAGACATTAACAAAGACAATTCGATAACGGTCACAGACAATGGGCGTGGAATTCCTGTAGGAATCAACCATAAGGCAGGACTTCCTGCAGTTGAGGTTGTATTTACAATCCTGCATGCCGGTGGTAAATTCGGCGGTGGAGGGTACAAGGTATCCGGAGGATTGCACGGAGTAGGTGCATCTGTTGTTAATGCTCTTTCTGAGTGGCTGGAAGTAGAGATTGCCAACGAAGGCAAGATTTATAAACAGCGTTATGAGCGTGGTAAAGTATGCTATAAACTCAGAGTTGACAGAGAATGTGAGCCGGAGATGAGAGGAACAAAGGTTACTTTCCTTCCGGACAAGGAAATCTTTGAGGAAACAGTATTTGATTATAATACACTGAAACAGCGTTTCCGTGAGATGGCATTCCTGACAAAGGGATTGAAGATTCACTTAAGAGATCTTCGTGAAGAAGAGATCCATGAGCATATATTCCACTATGAAGGTGGTATTAAAGAATTTGTAACATACCTGAACAAGAGTAAAACTGCGCTTTATGAGCAGATTATTTACTGTGAAGGTATGAAAGATAATGTTGCAGTTGAGGTTGCTATGCAGCATAATGACTCCTACAATGAGACTACTTACGGTTTTGTAAACAATATTACAACGCCGGAGGGTGGTACTCATATTGCGGGATTCAGAAGTGCATTGACCAAGGTATTCAACGATTATGGCAAGAAAAATAAGCTGCTGAAAGAGAATGAGCAGCTTTCAGGAGAGGATATCCGTGAGGGACTGACTGCGATTGTCAGTGTCAAGATTGAGGATCCTCAGTTTGAAGGACAGACAAAGCAGAAACTTGGAAACAGTGAAGCACGTGGAGCTGTTGATAATATCGTCAGAACACAGCTGGAGATCTTCCTGGAGCAGAATCCAAGTGTTGCAAAGATGATCATCGAAAAGTCTGTTATGGCACAGCGTGCCCGTGAAGCAGCCAGAAAAGCAAGAGATCTTACAAGAAGAAAGTCAGCTCTTGAGGGAATGTCCCTTCCGGGAAAACTGGCAGACTGTTCAGATAAAGATCCGTCCAAGTGTGAGATCTATATCGTCGAGGGAGATTCCGCCGGCGGTTCTGCAAAGACAGCCAGAGACCGTGCAACTCAGGCAATCCTGCCACTTCGTGGTAAGATTCTGAACGTAGAGAAGGCACGTCTTGATAAGATTTATGGAAATGCTGAGATTAAGGCAATGATCACAGCATTCGGAACGGGAATCCACGAAGATTTTGATATCAGTAAGCTGAGATATCACAAGATTATTATCATGACCGATGCCGATGTCGATGGTGCACATATCAGTACACTTCTTTTGACATTTTTGTATCGTTTCATGCCGGATCTGATCAAGGAAGGATATGTATATCTTGCGCAGCCACCACTGTATAAGCTGGAGAAGAACAAGAAGGTATGGTATGCATACAGCGATGACGAACTGAACCAGATTCTTACAGAAGTTGGCCGTGACAGCAACAATAAGATCCAGCGTTACAAAGGTCTTGGAGAGATGGATGCAGAGCAGCTTTGGGAGACAACTATGGATCCGGAGCACAGAATCCTTCTGCGCGTAACAATGGATGATGAGACCTCTTCCGAGCTCGATCTTACTTTCACAACCCTTATGGGAGACAAAGTAGAACCAAGAAGAGAATTCATCGAAGAAAACGCAAAATACGTACAAAACCTGGATATCTAGTAGTTATAGCGACACAACAGGTAGATTCAGTCAAGCATGTTTCAAGTTTACTTGAAAGCATGATTGGATGAATCTATCTGGGTTGGCATTAGAAATGCCAACCCAGCGAAAAAATCGTCAGATTTTTGAGCTGGTGTAGAGCGTAAAAACGCGAAACCCAGTCAGATTTTGAGTTGGTGTGGAGCGTGAAAATGCGAAATCCAGTCAGATTTTGAATATGATAGACTGACCCTAGAAAAAAGGAGACAAGTGATGGAAGACAATATTTTTGACAAAGTCCATGAAGTCGATCTGAAAAAGACGATGGAGACTTCATACATCGACTATGCCATGAGCGTAATCGCTGCCCGTGCTCTTCCGGATGTTAGAGACGGACTTAAGCCGGTACAGAGACGAATTCTGTACTCAATGATAGAATTAAATAATGGACCGGACAAACCGCATCGTAAATGTGCGCGTATTGTCGGTGATACGATGGGAAAATACCATCCTCATGGAGACAGCTCGATTTATGGAGCTCTCGTTAATCTTGCACAGGAGTGGTCTACACGTTATCCCCTTGTAGATGGACACGGAAACTTTGGTTCAGTGGACGGTGATGGCGCTGCTGCAATGCGTTACACAGAGGCACGTCTGAGTAAGATCTCTATGGAGATGACAGCGGACATTAACAAAAATACCGTAGATTTTATCCCGAACTTTGATGAAACAGAGAAGGAGCCTACTGTACTTCCGTCCAGATTTCCGAATCTTCTGGTAAATGGAACATCAGGTATCGCAGTAGGTATGGCAACGAATATCCCGCCGCATAATCTGCGTGAGGTTATTTCAGCAGTTGTTCAGATCATAGATGATCAGATTGCAGATAAAGAAGAGACGACAATCGAGGAAATCCTTGAAATCGTGAAGGGACCAGATTTCCCTACAGGTGCGGAGATTCTTGGTACAAGAGGAATTGAAGAGGCATACAGAACAGGACGCGGTAAGATTAGAGTGCGTGCGGTGACAAACATTGAGCCAATGCAGAACGGAAAGAACAGAATTATTGTTACTGAGCTTCCGTATATGGTAAATAAAGCACGTCTGATCGAAAAGATCGCTGAGCTTGTAAGAGATAAAAAGATTGATGGAATCACTGATTTAAGTGACCAGTCTAACCGTGAAGGTATGAGAATCTGTATTGAGCTTCGTCGTGATGTGAATCCGAATGTAATTCTGAATCAGTTATATAAACATACACAGCTTCAGGATACATTTGGTGTGATTATGCTTGCGCTCGTTGATAATCAGCCGAAGGTTATGAATCTCCTTGAGATGTTGCAGTACTACCTGCGTCATCAGGAAGAGGTTGTAACAAGAAGAACACAGTATGACCTGAATAAAGCACAGGAGAGAGCTCATATCCTGGAAGGATTACTGATCGCTCTGGATAACATTGACGAAGTCATCCGCATCATCCGTGGTTCTAAGAATGTTCAGGAAGCAAAAGCAGAATTGATCAAACGCTTTGGACTCAGTGATGCCCAGGCACAGGCAATCGTAGATATGCGTCTGCGTGCACTCACAGGTTTGGAACGTGAGAAGATTGAAGCTGAATATGCAGAGCTTAAGAAGAAGATTGAAGAGTATAAAGCAATTCTTGCTGATAAAAAACTTCTTCTTGGTGTGATCAAAAAAGAGATTCTTGTAATTGCTGAGAAATACGGTGATGACAGAAGAACTAAGATTGGATTTGATGAATTTGACATCTCCATGGAAGATCTGATTCCGCGCGAGAATGTCGTAATTACAATGACAAAACTTGGATATATCAAGAGAATGTCTATGGACACATTCAAGAGCCAGAATCGTGGTGGTAAAGGTATTAAGGGAATGCAGACACTGGAGGATGATTACATCCGAGAACTGTTTATTACAACCAGTCACCATTACATTATGTTCTTTACGAACACAGGCCGTGTCTACAGACTGAAAGCTTACGAGATTCCGGAGGCAGGAAGAACTGCACGTGGAACAGCAATCATTAACCTACTCCAGCTGATGCCGGAAGAGAAGATTACTGCGATCATTCCGCTTCGTGAGTATGAGGAAGGTAAGTATCTGTTCATGGCAACGGAGAAAGGTCTTGTGAAGAAGACTCCGATTCAGGATTATGCAAATGTCAGAAAGACAGGACTTGCGGCGATCGTACTGCGTGAGGATGATAAGCTGATCGAGGTTAAGATCACAGATAATACAGAGGATATTTTCCTCGTTACAAAATACGGTATGTGTATCCGTTTCAATGAGACAGATGTACGTTCCACAGGCCGTGTTTCTATGGGTGTACGCGGTATGAACCTGACAGATAATGACGTTGTGATCGGTATGCAGATCGAAAGCCAGGGCAAAGATATGTTGATCGTATCTGAGCGTGGTATGGGTAAACGTACAGACATGGATGAATTTACTCGTCAGAATCGTGGCGGTAAAGGCGTGAAATGTTATAAGATCACAGAGAAGACAGGAAATGTTGTCGGAATGAAAGCTGTAGATGAAGACAGTGAGATTATGATCATCAACACAGAGGGAATTATTATCCGTATGAAGTGCTCTGATATCTCTGTTTACGGCAGAATCACATCAGGTGTAAAACTGATCAACCTGAAGGAAAATGACACTGTAGCAAGCGTTGCGAAGGTGAGAAAGGCTTCTGCCGAGATCGACGGTGAAGAAGTTGAGATTTCTGATGAAGATGAGTCTGAAAAATCAGAGGAAGGATCAGTTTCTGAGACAACTGAGCAGGAAACAACAGAGGAATAAAGTTGTTATGTTTTACAGAAGATTGTAAGCTGTCCTGAAAAATAAAAAGATAAGAGAAAGTGGATGGAGTTTACTTGATTACAGTGAACTTTAGCCGCTTTCTTTTTTGATTATAAAGAATTGAAAATGGAATCAAAAGGAATAAAAAAGAGACGGAAAAAATAAAATAAATCAAGAAAAACAGATTGGAAGAGTGAAATGAAAAAGAAAACAGGATACTTTTTTCTCAAGTTTTTTGTACGGGCAACCATAGGAATGGCGTTGATTTTTATAATAAACAAATATGTTCTTCCAGCAGATTCTTCAATTAATGTCGGTTTGAATCCGATGACCTTTTTGACATCCGGAGCCCTTGGAATTCCTGGGGTTTGTCTTCTTTATAGCATTACATGGTATCAATTTTTGTAAGTTTTTTACAAAAACATTATATTTTTAATTTTGGTATGGACAAAACAGAAGTGCCCGTATATAATCTCACTTACCAACAGAAAATCATCTGTTGCAGCATCAGTGAATTGGGGAATTACTGATGTATCTTTTGCATCGAAGCGTTGGACCTTCGGTACAATTTCTTTATTCAGGCTGTATGATCGCAGCAAAGTTTCGAATTATGACAATTGAGCAAAGAGCAGTAAGAGGAACTGCTGAGAATTTTGTGATTTGTGATACACAAAAGAGTTATTCAGAAAATCTGTTCAGAAGATTATCTGAGAAATTATCCGGTTATTTTCAGTTTCATGTATTTCATGATATTGAGAATCTGAAAATAGCAGCCAAGAATATGCAGGTAAATATTCTGCTGATCGGAGAAGAGTATGGAAAAGAAGACCGGGATGAGATTCCGGCAAGCCAGAAGTATCTTCTGATCGGCGAGAAGATTCCGAACGAGAGAAGTCCCACAGAGATTCCATTCTTCCGGTATCAGAGTGTCAGCAGTATGCTGGAACTTTTACTTCAGGAAAAAGATCAGGAAAATTCAGAAGTACAGACGCATCAAATCCAACTCGTCTCAGACAGATCGCAGACAGTGAAAGCAAATGTAAATGGTCTGATCGGGATCTATTCACCGGTTCATCGAATCGGGAAGACAAGGTTTGCCATGCGTATGGGACGAGTTCTTTCAGAATCGATTCCTACGTTGTATCTGAATCTGGAAGGGTATTCAGGATTAAATTATTACCTGCCGGAAGAATCCGGAATGAATCTTGGAGATCTGCTGTATTACATGAAGCAGGAAAGTATCAATCCGGTATGGAAGATCAGTACTTTGATCAGCCATATGAATGGGGTGGATTATATCGCACCGATCCGGGCAGAACAAGATTTCAGAGAAGTGACAAAAGAAGAATGGAATCAACTTTTGGATCTGATTCTGGAGAAGAGTATTTACAAAGTGATCATTCTTGATCTTGGAGATACGGTAGACGGTCTGTATGATTTGTTGGGAAGATGCAGCAAAATTTATACGCCTTACATTGAAGAAGGTGCAGCAAAAGCAAAACTCAATCAGTATGAAGAGAATCTTAGATCAGCAGGATATGGTGAGATTCTTAAGAAGACGGTAAGACGCAGAATGGGAAAGCCAAGAAATCCGGTTGCTTTAGAAGCATCTGAAAGTAAAATTACGGAATTTCCGGACGGAGAAAGGAAGTCGTAAGGATGATTAGAAAAGAGCAGCTGTATGAACAGATCCTGGAACAAATTGATCTTACGAAGGAGACGGATGATGAAGAACTGCAGGAGCTGATCCGCATAGTATTGGATGAGGCAGCAGATGAAGAATATATTCCGTTGAGTGATAAGATCAGAATCGGGCGTGAGTTATTCAACTCTTTTCGTAAACTGGATGTTCTGCAGGAGCTTCTTGAAGATGATTCGATTACAGAGATTATGGTAAATGGAATCGACCATATCTTTTATGAGAAAGAAGGAAGAATTTTCCGGTCTAAGAAGTGTTTTTTGTCTCAGGAGAGATTACTGGATGTGATTCAACAGATTGTAGGTGAATCGAACCGTTATGTAAATGAGGCCTCTCCGATTGTGGATGCAAGGTTGAAGGATGGATCTCGAGTAAATGTTGTATTGAATCCGGTTGCTGTGAATGGACCAATCCTTACAATCCGAAAGTTTCCATCGGAAGCAATTACGATGGAAGAGCTGATCCGTATAGGTAGCGTAACTGATGATGCCGCTAACTTTTTAAAAAAGCTGGTAGCAGCAAAATATAATATTTTTGTCAGTGGTGGAACAGGAGCAGGAAAGACAACTTTCCTGAATGCGTTGTCGAACTATATACCAAAAGGAGAACGTCTGATCACGATCGAGGATAATGCAGAGTTACAGATTCAGGGAGTTCAGAATCTGGTGCGCTTAGAAGCACGCGGACCGAATGCAGAAGGAGAAGGGGCTGTAACCATCAGAGATTTGATTAAGTCAGCACTTCGTATGAGACCGGATCGAATTGTTGTAGGAGAAGTAAGAGGAGAAGAGACGGTAGATATGATCTCTTCAGCAATGTTGAATGGTCACAGTGGTTCAATGTCAACGGGGCATGCCAATAATCCAACAGATATGTTACACAGACTGGAAACAATGATGCTGATGGGGATTGATCTTCCGTTACAGGCAATTCAAAGACAGGTTGCATCGGCACTTGATATTATCATTCATCTTGGAAGACTTCGAGATAAGACAAGAAAGGTTTTGCAGATTGTAGAAGTGGAAGGTTATGAAGATGGAAGGATTCAGACAAAGGTTCTTTATGAATTTAAGGAGGAGGGGATGAAGAATGGAAAGATACAGGGATGCCTTATGAAGAAAAATGAAATCACGAATAAAGAAAAACTCCTGGCTGCAGGATATCACACCGTCTGAATATACTGTCGGAATCATAAAATGTACGGTGAGATTTCTTCTGATTTTGTATTTGTTTTATGAATCAATACTTCCGGCAATGCTCCTGTTCCCGTTATGGTTCTTATACATGAAAGAGTGGATGGAAGAGAAAGCAATCGGAAAAGAACAGGAATTCAGAAGGCAGTTCAGAGATAGTATCCAGACAATGGCAGGGGCACTTAAGGCAGGATATTCTGTAGAGAATGCAATCAGGGAAACAAATCGTGATCTGATCGGAATGTATGATGCGAATACAAGGATTCGAAAAGAATATGGTCAGATGGTAAGGAAGCTGGATCTGAATCTGTCAGTTGTAACTGTATTGAATGAATTTGCGGCAGAAGTAAAGCAGGAGGATGTGACGAATTTTATTACAGTTTATGCAGCGGCTAAGGTCAGTGGAGGGGATTCCATTGCGATTATCAGAGATGCGGCCAGAACAATCGGAGAGAAGATCGATACAGAACGTGAGATACAGACCATGCTGGCTGCGAAAAAACTGGAATTTGAAATCATGAGCGTAATCCCATTTATAATGATTCTCTACATGAAGATGACATTTGGTGAATTCTTAAGTGTCTTGTATGGTACATGGAACGGATGTATTGTAATGAGCATTTGTCTTGTGCTTTATCTTGGAGCATACAGGTTTGGAAGGAGGTTGCTACAGATTGAGATTTAAAAAGAAGTGGAAAAAAGTACTTCAGCCTGACAAAGGAAAATATGGAATCTATAAAAAGGCCGGAATCGTTCTTTTATTGTCAATCGTAATGTTTAGTGCAGTGTATGTCACAGATAATCATCGTCAATTAGCACAGGATGAAAATGGAAACCGGATTTTGGAAAGAAAAGGACAGGGAGAAGGAAAAAAGACAGAAAACATCCAGATGGAGACAGGAGAGTGGAAAGAGAAGATGAAGGTTCAGATTTCGGAAAAGAAGTATGCAAAAGAAGAGATTGGAGAACAGCTTTCTAAGGCGGCAGAAGAACTTCCGGCTCAGATCCTTGGTGAAAACAAAAGTCTGGATGAGGTCAGGTCAGACCTGAATCTTATTATGGAAATTCCACATACGGGAATCAGCGTGTCATGGGAACTTGATAACTATGAGGTTATGAACAGCAGAGGTGTTTTAAAGCAGGAGAAGCTGACGGAAGAAGGAACACTCGTCAAATTAACCGCTGTCCTTCGATATGATGAGGAAAAAATGTCCTGTGAATTTTATGCACACCTGTTTTCCACACCGTTGTCAAAGAAGGAGGGGGTTCTGAAAAAGATATCCCAAGAAGTAGAAAAAGCAGATCAGGAACAGCGGGAAAAGGATTACCTGATATTGCCAGATCAGGTAGATGGAAGAAAATTATCCTGGAAGCCTGTGAAGGAAATGAGAGCATTTGGAATTCTTTTACTTGGTGGAGTGATGATTGTATTCCAATTTACAGCAGAGAAGCAAAAGCAGAAAGAAAAACGAAAGAAAGAAATCAGACAGATGCAGTTTGATTATCCGCAGTTGATCAATAAATTCAGTTTGTATATAGGGGCAGGAATGACAGTGAGAAGAGCCTGGATTCAAATTGTAAAAGAATATGACAAAGAGAAACACTATCTTGGAGAAAGAACAGTGTATGAAGAGATGAGATATACAATGAATGAACTGAAGAATGGAAGAACGGAATGTGAATGCTACGAGGCATTTGGAAGGAGGTGCGAGAGTCCGGTTTACCGAAAGTTCGGAATGCTTTTAAGTCAGAATTTAAGAAAAGGAACCAGGGGACTGACGAATCTGTTACAAAGAGAGGCGCAGGAAGCTTTTGAGGAACGAAAAAATATGGCAAAGAAACTTGGTGAAGAGGCAGGAACAAAGTTGATGATACCGTTGTTTCTTATGTTGGCAGTCGTGTTCGTGATCGTGACTGTTCCAGCGTTTTTGACGATTCAGATTTGAGAAAAAAGAGAGAAAAGAAGGAGAGATACAAGATGAGAAAATTATTGGTAAGAAAAAATAAAGATAAGAAATATGTTGCTGCGATTACAACAATTGAACTGGTTTTAATTCTGGTTATATTAATTGCGCTTCTGCTGATTTTTAAAGAACAGTTGATTAGTTTGATCACTACGATTTTTGAGAAAGTGACATCAGAAAGCTCCGGCATATAGCATGCGGTCCGTAAAAGGCGAAATTACTGTATTTTTAAGTTTATCATTTACTTTGTTACTTTCATTTATCTTTGGAATTCTAGAGTCTGCTGTGATTCAAGGATCAAAAAATTTCAGCAGAATTGACACAGATCGGGCAATCTATTCCGTTTTCGGAGAATATCATCAGGAACTTATGGAACAATATCATGTTTTTGGAATTGATCTTGGTTACAGGACAGGAAATTATGAAGAAGAAAATCTGATCCAGCGTTTGCATTATTACAATTCGGGTTCTACAGATCATCAAATCAAGGGAATTCAGTATTTGACAGATCAATCCGGACAGGCATTTCGAGAACAGGTGCTGGCTTATATGGAACAAAGGTATGGAATGGATCTGGTTAAAAAGTTTACCGGAACAACAGAAAAATGGGAACAGACAGAGACAGAAGAATCTGATATGGAAAAGAAAACAGATGAAATGACAGATGCAATGGAACGGGTGAATGACAGTCTTGACGCATCCGGCAGTCAAACGGAAGGAGAAGACGTGGAAGAAGGTCCAAGTCTGCCAGAGGAGGAGAATCCGTTTCGTATTATGCAAAAGATAAAAAAAGAAGGAATTCTTTCTGTTGTGATTCCGAAAGGAAAAAAAGTATCTGAGAAGAGTGTTGATTTGTCGGGGCAGGCATCAAAGAGAACTTTGAAAAAAGGATATGGGACATTCCCAACAAGAAAAGGACTTGATCAGACAACGGAGAAACTTCTGTACAACGAATATCTTCTCAAAACATTCGGCTATGCATTTCGGCAGGATTCAGAACAATCAGAAGGAACGGATGAGAGTGGAGAGAAGGAATGGCAGTCTGATCGGTCGGATGCTTTAGCATACGAACTGGAATATATTCTACAAGGAAAAGGATCAGATAAAGAAAATCTGGAATCCGTGTTATTTCGTCTTTTTCTTCTGAGAATATCAGGAAATTATGGCTGTCTGGCAAAGGATATGGGACGAGTGGCAGAGGCAGAAGCGCTGGCTGTGACAATATCTGCACTACTACTGATGCCTGAAGCGGTAGAAGCTTTGAAACAGATGATACTTGTTGCGTGGGCAGGAGGAGAAAGTGTTATGGATCTTCGTTGTCTTTTGGATGGAAGAAAAGTTCCATTGGTAAAAAGTGCAGATAAATGGGTTGTTTCTCTGTCACAGCTGCCACTTCTTCTGACAGATGGTGGAAGTGTAAGGGGGAATGATTCCGGAGAAGGAGTCGGATATTCCGATTATATCAGGATGTTTCTCTTTTTGAAATCAGTGCCGGAAATTACAATGCGGACTTTAGATTGTGTAGAAGAGTCATTCCATTCCAAACATATTTTATTTCAGGCAGATCAATGTGTGACTAAATTAGAAATACAGAATAAGATAATCGTTTATAAAAATCTAAGTTACCAATATCCGGTTTATTTCGGATATGAATGAAGCCAGAATTACCCCCGGTGCAGATGCCCTTTCAGACCTTCTTTTGTACACCCCAAAACGTACACTCAGAATCCTGCAATCCCTCTTGCAGGAAACCCACACACTTTAGAAAGGAAAAGCTGCGATGTCAAATAAACAGGTAAAAAATACCAGTCCAACAAGAGAAAGGGCATCTGCACCGGGGGTAAGAGCAAGTGTAACAATAGAAGCTGCATTTGCAGTTCCCCTCTTCATATTTGCAGTATTAAGTTTGATTTTTTTAATTGAAATCCAGAGTATACGAGGCTGTATCCATGCAGCAGGAAGTGATGCAGCCAAACAGGCAGCAGAGTCAACGGCTGTCCTTCCTGTATTGAATACAATTCAATTAAAATCAGATCTGGTGAATCTGATTGGAGAAGAAAGAATTGAGAGAAGTATTCTGAATGGTGGTACATCAGCGATCAGTTGCTGGAAGTCTTATTGGATTCCGGGAACAGAAGAGATAAATGTTGTTATCGAGTACAAGATAAAGATTCCGGTTCCATTACTGAAAAGTCCTTCGGTGAAGTTGAAAGATGAGTTTAAAGTCAGTGCATGGAATGGCTATCAAAAAGATAGAAAGGAAAATGAAGACGGACAGATTGTCTATATCACAGAAAAAGGAACAGTGTGGCATTCGGATTATCAGTGCAGCTATCTTCAATTATCTATTCAATATGTTCAATACTCAGAATTACAAAATATGAGAAATGAAGGTGGAGGAAAATACCATAAGTGTGAGCAATGTGTTTATGGACAGGCAATGAATGGTGTATATATTACCAGTTATGGAAACCGGTATCACAACTCATTGAATTGCAGTTCTCTGAAGAGAACAATACGTGCAGTTCATAAAAGCGAAGTAGCAGGAAGAGGAGGATGTTCTAAATGTGCAAAATAATGAATGTATTCGGGCAAAATGGAAGGGAAAATCTATGGATGTTTTTTCAAGCTGTTATAGCGGTGTATCTGTTGATTTTGTCTGTGATAGATATTCGTTGGAAGAAAGTAAGTGTAAGAAGTCTTTTGATTTTGCTTGCGATTACAGTTTTATGTCAGGTACTATGCAGCAAAGGAGAACTCAGGATGATGGTAGCCGGCGGATTGTGTGGAGGAGTATTTCTTTTTTTAAGTTGGTTCACAAAAGAGTCGTTTGGTTATGGAGATAGCATATTGATTCTGATCCTTGGAATTTTATCTGGTGGATGGAATCTTCTTTGGATTCTGTTTGCTGCATTTCTGATTGCATCTGTTTACGGAGGGATTATGATCGCACGAAAGAAGTATACAAGAAAAAATTCATTTCCGTTTATTCCATTTCTGACAGTTGCTTATATGGGAGGCATGATTGGTGGAGTTTACTGAAAAATATACGAAAAAATACGTGAAAGGAAGTACAGTGGTAGAGATGTCTTACCTTATTCCTTTTTGCTTAATTTTATTTTTTCTGCTCATCACGATTATTTTTTACTTTCATGATAAGGCAATTTTAAACGCAGCGGCAGCGGAAACGGCTGTGACAGGAGTTGAAATGGACAGGAAAAAGATAGAAGATGTAGATCTGGATGCTTTTTTCCAAGAAAGGACGAGTGGAAAATTGATTTTTCTGGAAAATATAACAACCAGAGTTGATCTATCTGGGAAGAAAATAGAGGTAGAAGTTTTTGCATCAAAAGGACGAATGAAGATTCATCTGATACAACGTGCAACGAAGGTGAAACCAGAAGAAAAAGTCAGATGGAAAAAATAGATTTCTGTAAAGCTGAAAAAGTGAAGGGAGAAGAAAATCAGATGGAAGAAAAAAAGACAAATCAGCAGAGCAGAGTGGCAGAATCTGAACTCATAATAGACAGCGTACAACCGTATCGGGAGAATTATCAGATGCGGATGCTTAAGAATAATCGGATTCCCGGATTATTGAGAGTAAGTGGATGTGGAATGGAAGGTGCAAGTAGATATTATTATCATACAGGACATTCACAGTCGTTGGAAACGTATTATAAAAATAAAGATATCAGAGCAGAAGAGATATTAAAACTGACAAGACAATTTCTCAGTGTTATGGAAAAAATGAAAGATTATATGTTAGAACCAAATTATCTGATGATTTCAGAAAAATATATTTTTAAAAAGAATGAAAACTATTTTTTCTGTTTTTTTCCAGAGAATGAGAAGACCTGGCAGGTGTCTTATCATGAGCTGACGGAATATTTTGTAAAGAAAGTTGATTATCAGGATCTAGAGAGTATTCAACTTGCCTGCATGCTTCACAAAGAAACGCTAAAAGAAACCTATGATATAGAAAGCATACTGCAGCAGTATGAGGAAGAAGCAAAAAACAGGAAAGAAAAGTCCAAAGAAGAGAAGATCAGAGAAGAAAGTAAGAGAGAAAAAGACAGAATAGAAATGGAAGAAAATCAAAACATTGAGGTACAGGAAAACAGCTATTATAGCAAGTCGAGAGGGAATTATGCAGTGATGGAAGAAAAGAGATATGGTCCGATCAAGAAATTTGCAAAACGCTTTAAGTCTGGAAAATGGGGAGAATGGGAAGATCTGATAACAGAAGCCGATGACTATGAATGATATATAGGATGTGGTATAGTATACGCAGATTCAAAAACATATCATAGAAGTCAAAAGGGAGTCAGAAAGAATGAAAGAGAGACCAAAAGAAATAATGACGATCATGTTGATAGGAATCAATATTCTGGTGTTTATTGCTCTTACCATGATCGGACGGACAGAGGATGGTTATTTTATGTTGCAGCATGGAGCCATGTATGAACCGTATATTATAGAAAATCAGGAATATTATCGACTGTTTACCAGTCTTTTTCTGCATTTTGGAATCTCACATTTGTTAAATAACATGGTGCTTTTGTGGGCTCTCGGATCGATTTTTGAAAAAGAGGCCGGTAAAATTCGATTTTTGTTCTGTTATTTTATCAGCGGAATAGGAGGTAATCTGCTGTCTTTATACTGGAATACCATGCACGACAGACAGATTGTATCTGCCGGGGCATCAGGAGCAATTTTCGGACTAATGGGAGGGTTGCTTTGGATTGTATTTGCAAACAGGGGAAGGCTTGGAACGCTGTCAGGAAGAGGCATGCTGATTATGGTTGTACTGAGTCTCTATTTTGGATTTACCAGTACAGGCGTAGATAATCTGGCTCACGTAGGAGGATTGATTTGCGGTTTCCTGACAGCGCTTTTAACCTATCGAAGAAAAGATCAAAAGATCCTAACGGTATCTGATATTAACGATATCTGATATTTTACGCAGGAAGTGTGATCGATACGATTGTTCCATTGGTATGGTCAGATGTAATGTCGATCGTTCCATTATGTGCTTCAATGATTCTTTTGGAAACTGCGAGACCAAGACCGGTACCGTTTTCTTTGGTCGTAAAGAATGGTTCATAAAGCTTATCAACAATTTCCGTTGGAATACCACAGCCGTTATCCTGGCATTGAATCAGAATTTTATCGTCAAGTTTCTTTGCACGAAACTGCAGACGTGGGGCATACTTACAATCGGCAAGAGCGTCTTTGGCATTTGTAAGTATGTTTAAGAAGACTTCCTCTAATTTGGTGCGATCACCATTGAATCTTTTTATATTCTTATCAATACTGGAAGTCATCTCAATCTTTGATTTCTCAAAGTTGAGAGACATGGCGAACAGAACAGCAGAGTTGCGAAGAACATGTCCAAGAGGAAAGGAAGCACGGTTTAACTGGTTCCCGTTGTTGAGTTCTGTCAGGTCATCCAGCAAATCACACATATGTCTGGCGCCATCCATGCATTCTTCCCAGACACAGGAACCTTTAGCAGTTTCAGCATAAAGAGAGCTCATTAATTGCATAGAAGAATAAAGAACCGTCATAGGGTTGCGGATCTCATGCGCAATTGTAGCAACAGCAGCATCATGGTTCTTCAGAAGCTGGGTGATAATCTCTTTTGCATCTTTGTTTGTTTCCATCAGGTGGTTCATTTTTTCAAGATCGATATTTGTTAACATAATACTTACTCCTAATAGTTAGATTTTCTTGAGTTCGCTAAGAGTGTAGCACCACCGAAAACAGCATTCAATAAAAATCATTCGACTATTTTCGACCTTTTTCGACCTGGTGTCTGAAAAATGTATTCTCTTTTTCTGAAAAATGGTCTATACTACAGATAAAATAAAATGGAAAGAGGAAAGATCATGAGAGATGATAATTGTATTTTCTGTAAAATAGCAAATGGAGAGATTCCATCAGCAACATTATATGAGGATGAGGAGTTCAGAGTAATTCTGGATCTTGGACCGGCATCAAAAGGACATGCGCTGATCCTTCCGAAGAATCATTACCGCAATCTGTATGATATTGACGAGGCAACAGCTTCAAAAGCAATCTGTCTGGCGAAAAAGATGATTACAAAGATGACGGATGTACTTGGATGTGATGGTTATAATATCGTTCAGAACAACGAAGAGGCAGCTGGACAGACGGTATTCCATTTCCATATGCACTTAATCCCAAGATATAAGAATGACAATGTAGGTCTCGGATGGCATATGGGAGAACTTACAGAAGAAGATAAGAAAGAAATACTTGAAAAATTAAAGTAGTACTGGAGAAGATATGTTAACGGAAAATCGCGAATTCAATGAGATTTATGAACAATATAAAAATCTCATTCTAAAAGCGGCATACACTTATTCAGGCAGTTATAGTGCAGCGGAAGATATTACTCAAGACACTTTTCTGAAACTGTATATGGGATATGACAGCATGAAGAAGAAAAATATTTCTTCATGGCTGTTTACAACGGCAAAAAATGCGGCATTAAATTACAGGAAAAAGCATAGCCGGGAGATTTTCGAGATTGATGAGAATTGGGACAGTGAAGAGGATACCGAGAAATATGAAGCACAGGTAAAAAGTGCAGAGGAACAGTTTCTGGAAGATGAGCTTCAGAAACAAAGGTTAGAGCTTCATGAAAAGATTTTCACCAATTTGATGGAAAAGAATGAAAGATGGTACGATGCTATTGTCCTTGTATATTACATGGAGATGCCACAGGCAAAAGCAGCAGAATTAATGGGCATTCGACTCGAAGTGCTTCATAGTCTTCTGCACAGAGCAAAGAAATGGATTAAGAAAAAGTACGGAACGGAGTACGAAGAAATGAACCGGGAAGACTAAGAGCAAAACCAAATGTTTACTGTTCAATGTACAAAGAAAAAGTGTATAAGGAACAGTGGTGCCGATAGTTTCCCGGTATCTTTTTGAATACTGTAGTTTTATGAAGACGGTTGCCAGTAGATGAACTACATTATTTTGTGGCAGCTTTCTCAATGAGGCCGATAATAGTAGCAATCGGATCCTGTTGCCCAGAATTGTGCATTGCATTTATGAACTGCTCACGGTTTTCGTACAGGTTATGAACTGCATCCAAAAGCGTTGCATTCGTAAGCTGTTCTTCCTCGATTACAAGACTGAATCCCTGACGTTCGAAAGAGTGTGCGTTAAGAATCTGATCACCACGACTTGCACGGGCAGAAAGCGGAATCAGAAGATTCGGTTTTCTAAGAGCAAGCAGTTCACAGATTGCATTCGCACCGGCACGTGAGATAACAACATCTGCAAGAGCAAAGAGATCACGCAGTTCGTTTTTAATATATTCAAACTGACAGTAGCCTTTGATTTCTTTCAGAGAATGATCAACCTTTCCTTTTCCGCAGAGATGGATGATCTGGAACTGTTTCAGCAGTTCAGGAAGGGCAGCACGTACAGCCTCGTTGACAGCTACAGCACCAAGACTTCCGCCGATTACGAGAATGACAGGTTTTTCATCTGTAAAGCCACACATCTTTCTGGCGGCATCCTTATCACCAGTAAGAAGTTCCTGACGAATCGGAGAACCGGTAAGAACAGCTTTTCCTTCCGGAAGAGCATCTAACGTCTCCGGGAAGTTACAGCAGACTTTGACAGCAGATGGAATTGCAAGTTTATTTGCCAGGCCAGGTGTCATATCAGACTCATGAATAATGACCGGAACTTTGCATCGCTTTCCAGCAAGAACAACTGGAACTGAAACAAATCCGCCTTTAGAAAAAATAACATCAGGCTTTAAGCTTTTGATTAACTTACGGGCTTCACCAAAGCCTTTAATCACACGGAATGGATCTGTGAAATTCTGCAGACTGAAATAACGGCGCAGCTTTCCAGAAGAAATTCCATGATATGGAATTCCAAAAGGTTCAATCAGTTCCTTTTCAATTCCATTGTAAGAACCTATGTATTGAATATCATAGCCTAATTCTCTAAGCTTTGGAATCAGGGCTATATTCGGAGTGACATGTCCGGCAGTACCGCCGCCGGTCAATATAATTCGCTTCATAAATTAACCTCCAGATTTAGTGTAGAGTGCTACTGTTCGAAGTAAATTGGGAACACTAGCCTTATAGCATCATATTACCCTTATTTGAAAAAATGTCAAGAAAAACGGGACACACAAACTGGAGAGAATAAGGTGAAGAAAATGAAAAAACTGAAAAAATTATCATTGGAAAATGAAATGAAAAAAGAAGCTGAACAGATTGAAAAGAAAGTCCGTAAGGACAGATCTCTGGATGACATTACAGTGTCTGATGAGATGGAAAAAGAGCTTTTCAATAAGATTCAGGATTACGAATACGACAAGAGGCATAAAAAAGTCGTCCGCAAAAAGAAGAAAAGCAAGCTTGTAATCGGAGCACTGGCAGCAGTGCTGATTCTGGTGTGCGGAAGTGTGATGACCAGTGTGGGGAGTAAGTCGTATTGGAAAGTTCTGTGGGAACGAGAAAATGGGGATGAGAATTCTAATATTATCAATGTAGAGGATATGGAGACGAAGGAATCAGAGGATATTGATGAGGTTGGAGTTTATAAAGAAATTGCCAAGGTAATGGGAAATTATTTGGTTCGTATGGAGTATAAGCCAGAAGATATGGTATTACAGAAATATATGATAGATGAAGAACAAAGAATGGCTGTCTTATTTTATACATATGGAGATGAAAAAATCAGATATTATATGTATATGAATTCTAAAGATTCTTCTTTTGGTGGAAAATCCGTAGATGATTTAATAGATGAATATGAGATTACAACGAATGGTCATAATATTTCTGTGAAAGAGTATTCGATTAAAGGTTCAGAACAAAAAAGATATATTGCTGATTTTGAACATAAGGATATTCAATATCAAATTAAAGGCAAACTAAAAAGAGAAGAATTGGATGAAATATTAAAAAATTTATTTTTTATGTAAAAACGCGTAAGTTTTTAAACTCTCAGTTGTTTACTTATCAGAAGACAATAATAAAAGGGGGAAGATAGTCTTATGATAAGTAAAAAAATTGTATCAGTTATAACAAGTGTTATGGTTTTCTGCTGTGTAGCAGGAGTATCTTTGACAAATGTTAAGGCAGATGATAGTGCTCCAAAGTCAGTAGATGGATCATATTTGACATCAGCAGATTCATCTACAGGTTATACACCTGATAATGAACGTGGAAAGCATTTGATGGATGGTCAGTGTTCAATAACGAAAAGTGGAACAAAACGTATTTATACATATGGTGCGACTACAGCAGATCATACAGTTGATGCAATAGCTGTAATTGTATATGTGGATAGATATAATGAAAAAGACGGAAAATGGCATCAGATTGACGCTTATTCCAAGAAAATAGAGAATGATTATTATGTTGCCACATCTAAGTCAATTCAAGTTGACAGGGGATATTATTACAGAGTACATGCAGATCATTTTGTAAGAATGGGAGAAGAACCAATTGAGGAAACATTTTCCTACACCGATGGCATCCTAGTCCCATAAGCATCTTTCTCCCACATTAACGGCAGAAGATGCAGCCCGTGGGCTGGCCTAACAGCCGCTGCGCGGTGGTTCGCTCGGACACTCACAAATTAGATTCTAATAGATAAAAGTGAGAGCCTTGTTCCTTGATACACCACAATTAAATAAATGAGCACATAATCACCAAAAGCGGCTGTTAATCAGTCCATGGACTAGTAGGGCAGAAGGGAAGGATTGAATCAAGAGTAGCGATCCTTCCCTATTAGTTTGCTATTTTTTAACTATTTTCCTGTTGCTTCTTTCAGTGCCTGAGCAAGCTGATCCGGGCAGGAAGTTTTTTTGAATCCACACTGGATTCCTTCCAGGCGTGAGATGGCCTCATCTACATCCATTCCTTCAACCAGGTGGGAAATTCCCTGCAGGTTACCGTTACATCCACCAACGAAGGAAACATTATGAATCTTGTTATCTTCGATATCAAAGTGAATGCTCTGGGAACAGACACCTTTTGTTCTATAATCCATATCTAGATATCCTTTCTTTTGAAATTTTAGATCTTTTAGTTACCTTTTGAATTATAGCAAATCAAATATAAAAAAACAATTTTTCTTTTCACATCTTTCATCATGATTTTCCTCAATACGACAATTTTGACTTTTGCTGTAGAAATCTGTAGAACGATTTATGCGGACAGAATATAAAATCAGGTTTATAATATCTACAAACGTAACGAAGGGGAGGCCCGAACAGTTGCGCAATATTTTTAAAACCAGGAGGGGTTGCTATGTTAAGAGAACTGGCAGTGAACACGAGAGTCATCTATTATCTGATGGCGCTTCTGGGCATGATCGGAGTGCTGGCAAAAGCAGTGAATCAGCAGACATTGAATCAGATGCTGAAGGCGGCAGGGAATATGTCCAAGAGTACACACCGACTGATAAAACTCGTAAGAGCAAAATACGAACATGCATGTATGGTGCATGACAGTGTAGAGAATACGAATGCATTTGTGGAGAAATATATTTATGAATATAGAGGATTTTTGTTTGGGATTCATACCTGGAGACAGATGCAATTGCTGACGGTGTGGTTTGTTGGAATTCTTGCAACTCTTGGTGCATTCGAATGTTATATTACTTATGGATTTTCAGATGCGGCGTATCAATATATAGAAACAGGATTAGCAGAGATGGTACTTCTTTTTGTTATCAGTCATCTTTCAGACGAACAGTACAAGCTTAATGCTGTCAGGATGTATATGGTGGATTATCTTGAGAATAATTGTGCATTTCACATAAAGAGACAGCGGACTACGGATAGAGAAGAATTGAATGTGATTGCTGCGGAGAATACCGGAAAGCAGGAGTGGGAAGAAAAGAAAGGGGAAAGAGAGATACACAGAGAAGACGACGTACAGATTGGAAATAAAACGAAAGCAGAGAGGACGGAGTTGCCGATCAATATCGAGGGGGAACCAAGAGCGGTAGAGCCGGCAAGGAATTCGGAAGGAAATTCAGAGAGAGACGTAGATAGAGATTCGGAGCGAGATTCAGGAAGAAATGCAGAAAGAGAAGCGGCGATTCGTCAGATATTGGAAGAATTTTTAACATAACGAAAACTAAAATTTCTTGAGCAGCATTTGTAAATAAGGTATAATAAAAAGCAGTTGGTAGCCGCCGGTCATGGAATATCAGGAATGGCGGCAGGGAAAGAAGAACCAACTGCTTTTTTAGGGCTTATAAACAAGAAAAGAAAGTAACTGATTAAGACAGGTATAAAGAGTAATAGGAGGAGTTGCCATGTTAAGAATAGGAATGTTGACCAGCGGTGGAGACTGCCAGGCACTTAACGCAGCAATGCGCGGTGTTGTAAAAGGAATTTGCAACAAGCGCAAAGATGTAGAAATCTACGGATTTAAAGATGGATACAAAGGTCTGATCTATTCGGATTTCAATATGTTGACATCAAAGGATTTCTCGGGAATCCTGACACAGGGTGGAACAATTCTTGGTACATCCCGTCAGCCGTTCAAACTGATGCGTGTGCCGGACAAGGATGGAATAGACAAGGTGGAGGCAATGAAGCACACATATCATAAGCTTCATCTGGATTGTCTCGTTATTCTTGGAGGAAATGGAACTCATAAGACAGCAAATCTTCTTCGTGAGGAAGGACTCAATGTAGTGACACTGCCGAAGACGATCGATAACGATCTGTGGGGAACAGACATGACATTTGGATTCCAGAGTGCAGTTGATATCGCAACAGATACGATTGACAGAATCCATACAACAGCAACTTCCCACAGCCGTGTATTTATTATCGAGGTTATGGGTCACAAAGTTGGTCATGTAACTCTGCATGCCGGAATTGCAGGCGGAGCAGACGTAATTCTTCTTCCGGAGATCCCATATGATATTAAAGCAATCAAGAATGTGATCGACAAACGTACACAGGCAGGTAAGAGATTTACAATTCTTGCTGTTGCAGAGGGGGCGATTTCCAAAGAAGATGCAAAACTGAAAAAGAAAGAGTACAAAGAGAAGCTGGCGAACAGAAAATATCCTTCTATTGCTTACGAACTGGCAGAACAGATTGAAAAAGAGACAGACAAGGAAGTTCGTATCACAGTTCCTGGACACACACAGAGAGGTGGCACACCTTGTTCTTATGACCGTGTATTTGCAACAAGAGTCGGAGCGAAGGCAGCAGAATTGATCCTGAATGAAGAATACGGATATATGGTAGCCATGAGAAATGGTGAGACAGTGAAAGTTCCGTTGGAAGAGGTTGCAGGAAAGCTGAAATATGTTGATCCGAACTGTGGTCTGATCAAAGAAGCGAGAACAATCGGTATCAGCTTCGGAGACGAGGTGTAATTCATGTCATATACGGCGCTATACAGAAAGTTCCGTCCTTCTGAATTCGAAGATGTAAAAGGACAGGATCATATTGTTACAACGCTTCAGAACCAGATTAAGGCGAACAGGATCGGACATGCGTATCTGTTTTGCGGAACGCGAGGAACCGGTAAGACAACGGTTGCGAAAATATTTGCGAAGGCAGTAAACTGTGAGCATCCGGTAAATGGAAGTCCATGCGGAGAGTGTGAGATGTGTAAATCTATCGCTGCCGGTACTTCAATGAATGTGATCGAGATCGATGCTGCATCGAACAATGGTGTTGATAATATCCGTGAGATCCGGGAGGAAGTGACATATCGACCGACAGAAGGTAAGTATAAAGTATACATTATCGACGAGGTGCATATGCTTTCTATCGGAGCATTTAACGCATTGCTTAAGACACTTGAGGAGCCGCCGGAGTATGTTATTTTTATTCTGGCGACGACAGAAGTGCATAAAATCCCAATTACGATTCTTTCCAGATGTCAGCACTATGATTTCAAGAGAATCAGCATTGAGACAATTACGGATCGTATGCGTGATCTGATGCAGACAGAACAGGTAGAAGTGGAAGAAAAAGCACTTCGCTATATCGCAAAGGCGGCAGACGGATCTATGCGTGATGCACTCAGCCTGCTGGATCAGTGCATTGCATTTTATCTGGGACAGAAGCTGACGTATGATCATGTGCTTGAAGTGCTTGGTGCGGTGGATACGGATGTGTTCAGCCGCCTGCTTCGGAAAGTATTGGAAAGAGATGTTGCCGGAGTTCTTGATATCGTGGAAGATCTGGTTATGCAGGGGCGTGAACTGACCCAGCTGGCCGCAGATTTTACATGGTATCTGAGAAATTTGCTTTTGGTTAAAACTTCTGATAATATAGAGGACGTGCTGGATGTGTCTACGGAAAATATGCTGCAGCTCAAGGAAGAATCAAAGATGATCGAACTTGATATGTTGTTGCGTTATATCCGTATATTCTCAGAACTTTCCGGTCAGCTGAAGTATGCAACGCAGAAGAGAGTGCTTCTGGAAGTTGCACTGATCAAGCTTTGTACTCCGGCGATGGAGACTGGTCAGGATGCACTTCTGGACAGAATCCGTGCGGTAGAAGACAAAGTAGAGAAAGGGCTTGCTGCAGCCGCAGATATGCCGCAGCGAGTTGTTTACGTGAATGGAGATGATGCGTCATCATCCGGATCAGGCGTTGCGGGAAGCAGGAAGGCGAAACCGGAGCTGCCGAATGCAATTCCGGAGGATGTGCAGGAAGTGGTGAAGAATTTCCGTTCTATCGCAGATGAAGCGTCAGGTATGATCAGAGGCTTTCTTAAAAAAGCAAGACTGAGTCTTGGTGGTGACAATCGCTTGCTGATTGTACTGCCAGATGCTATGTCGGCAGATATGGTTGGCAGAGAAGATCATGTGCAGGAACTTGAACAGCTCATTGAAGAGAAGATTGGAAAGAAAGTCGAGGTGGATGTCCGTCATGTAGAAGAGGGCAGACACTTTGAGGATACATTTGTGGACATAGAACAGAAAATAAATATGGAAATAACAGTGGAGGATTAGACATGGCAAAGCGTGGAGGATTTCCAGGCGGCGGAATGCCGGGAAATATGGCGAATCTGATGAAGCAGGCACAGAAGATGCAGCGTCAGATGGAAGAGCAGCAGAAAGAACTTGAGACAAAAGAGTTCACAGCAGCTGCAGGCGGCGGAGCAGTAGAAGTAACTGTATCCGGCAAAAGAGAAGTAACAAAAGTAAAACTTGCAGAAGAAGTTGTAGATCCGGATGACATTGAGATGCTGGAAGACCTGATCGTAGCAGCGACAAATGAAGCACTGCGTCAGGTTGAGCAGGAGACAAATGCAGCAGTATCTAAGATGACAGGCGGATTTGGCGGTCTTGGAGGCGGAATGTTCTAATGGATTACTACAGTAATCAGATCAGCCGTCTGATCGAGGAGTTCTCGAGACTTCCGGGAATCGGGAATAAATCAGCACAAAGACTTGCATTTCATGTGATCAATATGCCGGTAGAACAGGTAGAAGGACTTGCGAATGCAATTGTAGATGCCCGCAAGAATGTCCGTTACTGTAAGGAGTGCTGTACGTTGACGGATAAGGATATCTGCCCAATCTGCAGCAATCCGGACAGAGATCATAAGACAATTATGGTGGTGGAGACACCGCGTGATCTGGCAGCGTATGAGAAGACCGGAAAGTACAACGGAGTCTATCATGTACTTCATGGAGCAATTTCTCCAATGCTTGGAATCGGTCCCGGGGATATCCGTCTGAAAGAATTGATGGAGCGTCTGCAGGGAGATGTGGATGAAGTGATCATTGCGACGAATTCCAGTCTGGAAGGCGAGACAACAGCAATGTATATCAGTAAACTTATCAAACCGGTCGGAATCAAGGTGAGCAGGATTGCCAGTGGTGTTCCGGTTGGTGGTGATCTGGAATATATTGATGAGGTAACACTGCTCCGGGCATTGGAAGGAAGAACAGAATTGTAAAAGCATTTGAGACACCGGCAGGAGGGACTGGCTATGGCGAAGAAAAAAGTTACATCTTCAGATGTGGCAAAGCGCGCGGGAGTTTCACAGGCAACGGTCTCGATGGTACTCAATAAGAAGTATAACGTCTCTTTTTCAAAAGAAGTAATCCAGAAAGTGGAGGTAGCGGCGGAAGAACTGGGGTATGAACTTCCGAAACGCAGAACACAGCGTGGAGAGCGACGAGAAAAACTGCTTGTTGTCATCAGCCCGAACCTGACAAACCCATACTATGTAATGCTTTTGCAAGGAATTGAATCAAGGGCAACAGAGCAGGGGTTCGGAATCTTTGTCTGTAATACACAGAGAGATTTAAAACTGGAAGAGCGTTATCTGAAAATGATCTCGACTCTGAATGCACAGGGAATTATCTACATGTGCAATCCGGGAAGATGCTTTCTCGGACAGCTCAAAGAAATGTCTGAAAGGATTCCGGTTGTTGTGATCAATAACCAGGAGAAGCATTTGGATGTAGATGCAGTGGAGTTGGACAATACAAAGCTTGGAAGATTAATGGGCAGACATCTTCTGGAGCTGGGTCATCAGCATGTGGCATACATTACACCGCCATTAACTGCAAGACAGAAGCAGAGATTCCGCCGGGTAGAAGGTTTTCTTGATGAATTCAGAAAAGCCGGATATGGTGATCAGGTGATTGTAAAAGAAGCAGATGAAGAATTTGACCGGAATGTTCCGGGAATCGATTCAGAGTACCGCATCGGATATGATCTGACAAAAGAACTGCTCCGGACAGAAAAAGATCTCACTGCAATCGTGGGGCTGAATGATATGATCGCATTTGGGATTATGGATGCACTCCAGGATATGAAGTATAAAGTTCCCGGAGATGTCTCGGTTATGGGATGTGATAATACTTTATTTTCCAAAGTTAAGAAAGTGTCACTTACAACGATCGAGCATTTTGTAGTTCACAAAGGAATGGATGCCTGTGATATTATCATGAAAAAGATCAGTTCAAGGGACTGGAAGTATACGGAATTTGAACCGGTCAGTATTTATCATGTGGAATATGAGCCACAGATCGTGGTTCGTGGAACAACGTCTTATGCGAAGACAAAATAGTTGATGTATAGACGTTATATTATTTAAAAATTAATGTAACTGTTCAGAGCCAACCTCCAAAATGCTACGCATTTCGGAGGTGTGGCGTATCCGCCAAATAAAATTTCAAAAACAGTCTAAAAAATGCAAGCATTTTATACCTTTTTTTGAAATTTTGCTTGGCTCTGAACAGTTACAAATTAATAAAAAATAATAAAATTATTACTAATAAAAACAACAAAAATAAACGATTCTGATTTTAGAAAATGTTGATAAAGCCTTTAAAATAAAGATTTTTATACAGAATAAAAACGATTGATATTAACTAATATTAATAAAAACGGTTAATATGTCGGATTATTAAGTGAAAAATGACTATTAATAATTTTTCAGACAGTTGACCTCAGGTTTTGGAAGCTATATAATCAGCTCATAAACAAACGAATTACTGCTGGAAAAACAGTGAGTTGTATCAGTGGTAAGAGGAAGATTCATGTATAGGAGGACTTAAAAATGAAATTTTTTATCGACACGGCTAATGTAGAGGATATCAAGAAAGCAAATGACATGGGAGTGATCTGCGGAGTTACAACAAACCCGTCTCTGATTGCAAAAGAAGGACGTGTTTTTAAAGAAGTTATCGCTGAGATCGCATCTATCGTAGACGGACCAATCAGTGGAGAGGTTAAGGCTACAACAACAGATGCAGAAGGCATGATCGCAGAAGGACGTGAGATTGCAAAGATCCATCCGAACATGGTAGTTAAGATTCCTATGACAGTAGAAGGTCTGAAGGCTGTTAAAGTTCTTACAGCAGAGGGAATCAAGACAAATGTAACTCTGATTTTCACAGCAAACCAGGCACTTCTTGCAGCAAGAGCAGGAGCTACTTATGTTTCTCCGTTCCTTGGACGCCTGGATGACATTTCTACAAAGGGAGTTGACCTCATTGCAGAGATCGTAGAGATGTTCGAAGTAGCAGGAATTGAGACAGAGATTATCGCAGCAAGTGTACGTAATCCAATCCATGTAACAGAATGTGCACTGGCAGGAGCAGATATTGCAACAGTACCTTACAAGGTAATCGAACAGATGACACATCACCCACTGACAGATGCAGGTATCGAGAAGTTTAAAAAGGATTATATTGCTGTTTTTGGTGAGTAATCCGGGAAATAACGTTAAGACTGAAAATGGAATCAGAATGGAAATTAAAAAGGAGATATCATGAACAAGTTAGAGCTTATGAAAACTGCGAATGAGATCCGGAAAGGGATTGTAACAGCACTGCATAGCGCAAAGGCTGGACATCCAGGTGGATCTCTCTCAGCAACAGAGATTTTTACATACCTTTATTTTGAAGAGATGAACGTAGACCCGAAAGATCCAAAGAAAGCGGATCGCGATCGTTTCGTTCTTTCTAAAGGACACACAGCTCCGGGATTATATTCTACACTTGCGCAGAAAGGATTCTTCCCGAAGGAAGATCTCGTGACACTTCGTCATACAGGATCTTATCTGCAGGGACATCCGGACATGAAACACATTCCAGGTGTTGATATGTCTTCAGGATCTCTTGGACAGGGAATTTCAGCAGCTGTAGGTATGGCAATCGCAGGAAAGCTTGACAATGCAGACTACAGAGTATACACACTGCTCGGAGACGGTGAGATCCAGGAAGGTCAGGTATGGGAGGCTTCCATGCTGGCAGCACACAGAAAACTGGATAATCTTGTTGTTATCGTTGATAATAACAATCTTCAGATTGATGGAGAAATTACAGAAGTTAACTCTCCGTACCCAATTGATAAGAAGTTTGAGGCATTTAATTTCCATGTAATCAATATTGATGGAAATGACTTTGATCAGATCGATGCTGCATTCAAAGAAGCAAAGACAGTCAAAGGACAGCCGACAGCTATTATTGCTAAGACAGTAAAAGGAAAAGGTGTATCCTTCATGGAGAACCAGGTAGGATGGCACGGAAGACCGTTGAAACCAGAAGAGTTCGAGACAGCTATGAAAGAATTGGAGGCGTAAGAAGATGGGAAAATCATTAAGAGTTGCTTACGGAGAAGCATTAGTTAAATTAGGACAGAAGAACGATAAGATCGTTGCATTAGATGCAGACCTTGCACACGCAACAATGTCAGCTACATTTGCTGAGGCATTTCCAGATCGTTTCTTTAACGCAGGAATTGCAGAGTGTAATATGATGGGTATGGCAGCTGGATTTGCTCATACAGGATACATTCCATTTGCAAGCACATTTGCACTTTTCGGATCAGGAAGAGCTTATGAGATCATTCGTAACTCTATTGCATACACAAACACAAATGTTAAATTTGGATTATCTCATTCCGGACTTTCAGTAGGAGAGGACGGAGGAAGTCATCAGTCTATCGAGGACGTTGCTCTTATGAGAGAGATGCCGAACATGACAGTATTTGTACCATGTGACCCTACAGAGATGGAGAAAGCTGTATTTGCAGCAGCAGAGATTGACGGACCAGTTTACATCCGTGTTGCAAGACCTGTTTGTGAGGATATCACAACAGAGGATACACCATTTATCCCGGGAAAAGCTAACATCTTAAAAGATGGTAACGATGTTTGCATCATCACAATGGGACTTATGGTACCAATCGCATTAAAAGCAGCTGAGATGCTTGAGGCAGAAGGAATTTCTGCAGCAGTTGTTAATATGCACACAGTAAAACCTATCGATGCTGAGACAATCCTTGCTATGAACGAGAAGTGCAAAGGTATCGTAACAGCTGAGGAGCATTCTGTGATCGGTGGACTTGGATCTGCTGTAGCAGAAGTCCTTGCAGGACATGCCGGAGCTAAATTCGAAAGAGTTGGTATCCAGGATAAATTCGGAAAATCCGGTAAACCAGCTGAACTGTTTGCAGCTTATGGACTTACAGCTGAGAACATTGTTGAAAAATGCAAAGCAACATTAGCATAAGAATCTGATCAAATTCATTTTATTATATAAAAGGGAGATAAGAATCATGGAAATTTTAAATTATTCATTTGACGGGGAAGGAATGCAGAGAGTATTCGAGAACGAGAAATGGACAATTGGTATCAAAAACTGGAAACCAGCTAACGACATCACAGGAATCAACAATCTGGAGCGTCACAACAAGACTGATGAGCTTTTCGTACTTGTTGCCGGATCTTGCACACTGATCTATGCAAATGAAGTAGAAGGCGGTCTTGATATCAAGGCAGTTAAGATGGAGCCAAACAAGGTTTACAATATCCCAGCTACACTGTGGCATAACACAGTAACATGCAAGGATACAAAGATGATCCTGATTGAGGACTCCAACACATCCATGGACAACAGCGATATTTTAGATCTGAATGAAGATCAGATTGCTGCTATCAAAGCTTTAGTATAGTATCTTACGTAATGCATTAGCTGCATCGCGACAATAAAACAGGCTCTCTACGACATAATTATGCGAGATTATGTGTTGAGAGCCTTTTTTGTAAAAAAATCCAGACAATTTTGCAATAAATAAGAATATTTATGCATTTATCGGTATTTTATACAATAAGCTTGATGCGGATATTTATAGAAAATTATAAAGGAGGTCGGAAGAAGTGTACAATTTAAAATTTGGCTGTCAGTCCTATCCATGGAAGATGGGAAAGCATTTTGGTCAGTTGCCGAGAATGCTTAAAGTGGCAGCAGAGTCAGGATTTCAGAGCATTGAGTGCGAAATCGACATGCTTGGAACATGGTTCCATGACCCGGAAGGTGTGAAAAAACAGCTTGAGAAATATAACATAGAATTTGCGGCACTTGTTCTTCATCAGGATTGGAATGGCATGGAGGAGACTGTGGAAGAAGCAGCGTTAAGCCGTGAAGCAATTGAATTCGTGAAACATTTTCCAAATGCCAAGATTATGCTGAGTCATCATGCAGGAAATGCACCTAGAGGAGAAGGTGAAGCATTGGCAGAAAGAAGAAAATGTCTGATCAACTGCATGGCATCTGTAGCGGCTAAGGCAGCAGAGGCAGGAATCGTATGTTGTTTCCATCCGAACAGTGCAAAGAATTCGTTGTTTCGTACAGAAGAAGACTATGAAGCCATGTTTGAGTTGATTCAGCCGACTGCTATTGGCTGGGCTCCGGACGTAGGACATATTGAGAATGGTGGTATGAGTGCAATTGAACAGATGAAAGCACACAGAGATCTGATACGCCACGTACATTTTAAAGACCGTATTGCTCAGAATGAATGGGCTGTTATGGGAGAAGGAAAGATTGACTATCCTGCAATTATCAAATATCTGGCAGAGACAGGATACCTTGGCTGGATTATGGTGGAAGATGAAAGCCCGCGTGCAGAGACAGACAGTGACGGGGTTGTTGCTGAGGACGGAAAATATATGTGCCGGCAGATTCACAGGTAAGCAATCAGACAGAAACAGACTTTGCTGGAAGAAGAGATATTTCAGTAAAGATACAAAAAAGTTTTTTCTCAGGAGGAAAAGAGACTATGAGTATGCATACAGTTGCGGTAATGGGTCTCGGAGTCCGTGGTAAGATTCATCTTCACGGGCTTCTGGAAAATCCAGATTATTATAAAGTAGTAGGCCTTTGCGATATTGATGAGCCTAAGATGAAAGCAGTTGCTGAGGAATACCATCTGGACGATGTACCACTTTTTACGGATGCAGAAGAGATGTTAAAGGAGACAAGACCGGAAATATTTGTATTTGTTACATATCCAGATCTCCGGCTTTCTGTCATTCAACTGGCAGTAAAATACGGTGTAAAAGGAATTTCCTTTGAAAAACCGATGGCTGAGAGTCTTCAGGAGGCAAAGAAAATTGTAAAGTTGTGCCATGATAACGGAATCAAAGCAGTTGTTTGTCATCAGCAGAAATATCTGTCCCAGATGCAGACACTAAAGAAACGTATTGAGGACGGCGAAATTGGCGAGATCACAAAAATACATGTAGAGTGTCAGGCCTGGTTCAGCCAGCTTGGAACACACTATGTAGACTATATTCTCTGGGCGAATGGCGGACATCGTGCAAAATGGGTATGTGGACATGTACACGGTCCGATTTGTCTGGATGATAACCATCCGGCACCAGATTACCTGCTTGGTACTATGGAACTGGAAAATGGAGTACATGCTTATGTAGAGTGTGGATATCTTGCAGAGGCTCACAACCCACCGGAGTATGGAAGCAGTGATAATCGTCTGACTGTTTATGGTAAAGAAGGTTATGTATATGCTGAGACAGACGGGTTCTGGGGAGCATGCACAAAGGCTACAAATGGTCGTCTGATAGAAGGAAAGGATCCAGGCTGGAGAAATCATCAGCAGATTCCGATTCAGACACCTTACTATACAGAGTTTGCAGAGTGGATGGAGGATGATTCAAAAGTTCACAGCTGCAACATTGATACAGCATATCACGGATATGAAATTCTGGAAGGAATGTGCCTGTCAGCACTGAACAATGTGCGTGTAGACCTGCCGATTCAGGATCTGGACTATGAGCCGGTATTTGACCGCATGAGAAAGGATCTTCCAGAGTGCGATAGCCGTAAGATGTACATTTATGATGGCAAGACACCACGTAAGGAGCGCGACTAGCCAAAAGGAATATTCAAAGGTCGGTTAAGAGTAGAAAAAGCAGAAAGTGCAGGTTCATAAAATGAATCAGAAAAAAGAATGTATGGATGTCCATGTAAATGGATTGAAATTTCATGTACAGACATTTGGAAGCGGTGTCCCTATTATGATGATTATGGGACTTGGAGCACCGGGAGATAAATGGAAGCATAACTATGAGCTATTAAGTAAATGGTTTTGTTGTATTGTTCCGGATAACAGAGGAGCAGGATTAAGCGACAAACCGGAAGCAGAGAGTTATACAACAGAGCAGATGGCAGACGATATCATCGGTATCATGGATACATTAGATATCAAAAAAGCCCATGTTATGGGTGTCTCTATGGGAGGCGCCATTGCACAGCAGGTGGCACTGAAAGTTCCGGACAGAGTTCTGAGTCTGATTTTGACAAGTACATTTGCAAGTGTAAGCCCGGCATTTAAAAAGGCTTTAAATCTAATCTGTGAGCTGAAAGAAGATACAGATCCGGCAGTATTAAAGCAGTTGAATCTTTGGATGACCTATGGCCAATACACGCAGATACATCACCCAGAGAAGATTGAGAAATCTATTGAAGAAGATGCAGCGTACCCTTATCCAATGCCTGTGTATGCCTATAAGGCACAGTGTGGGGCATC
>OGJY01000588.1_pt1 | contig 50580 bp, 51 predicted proteins | sample 1572231 | NCBI WGS metagenome assembly OGJY01 (sample SAMEA2582121, study PRJEB24529) | metagenome | biome: Human gut stool | place: China | collected 2011
AGAAGGAGCAGGCGGAATTTCGGCGTGCGGCGGAGCAGGTGAGGGAGGCACTGCGCCCGCTTGCGCGAACAAACGCTATTTTTGCCGCTCATCTGGATATGGCGGAGGATGCAACGCTTTTGCAGGGCGTGGAAGAAAAAATTGCCGCAGGGAAAAATGCGGAATGGGCGTTGGAGGAGGAAACGGAGGAGCTTTCCGGGATGCTGGAAAGTCTGGAGGATGCCTATCTGCGCGAGCGTGCGGCAGATGTGCGTGATGTATGCCGGCGGATGATGGCGGCGCTCAAGGGAGTCTCGGAGACCTCCCTTCGGAATATCACCGAGAAGGTCATTCTTTTTGCGGAGGAGCTCCATCCCTCCGATACCGCTCAGATGGATTTTCGATACATCCGGGGGATGGTGACGGAAAGGGGCGGCACGACCAGCCACGTTGCCATTCTGGCGCGCAGTCTGGAAATCCCTGCCCTTCTGGGGATGGAAGGGATTCTGAAAAGGGTACGGGAGGGCGAAGCCGTCATTCTGGATGGAAAGGAGGGGCGGCTGATTTTTTCTCCCGATGCCAAAACGCAGGCGGCGTATCAGGAAAAGCAGCAGGCGGAAAAGGAGGTGAAGCGAAAGCTGAAGGAGATGAACCGCCTGCCTGCTGCTACAACGGATGGGCGGCAGGTCGCGCTTTTTGCCAATGCAGGCAGTCTCAGGGATATTGAGCTGGCGAAAAAGCATGGCGCGGAGGGCATCGGTCTGTTCCGCAGTGAGTTTTTATATATGGAAAGCAGCCGCTTCCCGACAGAGCAGGAGCAGTTTGAAATTTATAAGCAGGCGGCGGAAAGGCTGAAAAAACCGATTACCATTCGCACCTTGGATATCGGTGGGGATAAAAATCTGCCGTATTATCAGTTTGAAAAGGAAGAAAATCCGTTTCTGGGGTGGCGCGCCATTCGCTTCTGTCTGGATATGCGCGATGTGTTCAAAACACAGCTGAAGGCGATCCTGCGTGCCGCCGCCTTCGGGGATATCCGCATCATGTACCCCATGATTGTTTCCGTAGAGGAATTTCGTAAGGCAAATGCCATTCTGGAGGAATGTAAGGCGGAGCTGCGCGAGCGAAAGCTGCTGTTTCGGGAAAGCATCAGCACGGGCATCATGGTAGAAACGCCAGCGGCGGCCTTTATAGCGGAGGAATTGGCGAAGGAGGCTGATTTTTTCAGCATCGGCACGAATGATTTAACACAGTATATCCTTGCGGCAGATCGCGGCAACCGAAAGCTGACCAAGCTTTATAGCCCCTTTCATCCTGCGGTGCTGCGCGCGGTGGCGAAGGTAATCGCGGCAGGGCATAAGGAGGGGAAGGAGGTTGGGATGTGCGGCGAATTTGCGGCAGATGCAAGAGCGGTGCCGCTCCTTCTTGGCATGGGTCTGGATGAATTCAGCATGGCATCTAATGAAATTGCGGCGGTGCGCTATCAGGTGCGGGGGCTTGCCGCAAAGCAGACTGCGGAGCTTGCGCGAAGGGCTCTGGCGGCAGGAACGGAAAAAGAGGTCAGAGGGTTACTGGAACGCTGAAATCGAAACGCTGAAATCGGAGCGGAAAATCGGTGGAAAAACAAAGTGGACACATCTGCAAAAACGGCTGAAAAGATGTGTCCACTCGGTGTCCACTCTGTCCATAAGTCCGCAAAAGTGGACACCCTGTGGACAGCTGTTGAATTTTGGCATATTTTCGCCTAGTTTCAAAGAATCTCCCGTTGCATAGCCGCAGGATTTTGTAGTACAATAAAATAGAAGAGATATGGCAATTTAGTCGAAGGAGGAACCCCTTTGGAAATTATAAATTGGAAAGAATTACTTTATCCCTATGAGCAGGCGGTGGAGGAGCTGCTGCTGAAGTTCAAAAATCTGGATAAAGAATGTCGACATTTAGGCATTTATTCTCCTGTCGATTCTGTCACGGGCAGGCTGAAAACCCCTGCCAGTATTCTGGATAAGGCAGGCAGAAAGCATATCGCACCCGATCATATCGAGGAGGAAATCGAGGATATCGCAGGCATTCGCATTCTCTGCCAATTCGTGGAGGATATCCAAAAGGTGGTTGATATGGTGCGTTCCCGCACGGATATGACCATCGTGCAGGAGAAGGATTACATAACAAATACAAAGGCGAGCGGCTACCGCAGCTACCACATCATCATCCGCTACCCCCTGAGTACGGCGCTGGGGCCGAAGGAGGTTTTCGCGGAAATCCAGATTCGCACAAACGCAATGAATTTCTGGGCAACGGCGGAGCATTCCCTGCGGTATAAATACAGCGGCAACATTCCGCAGGAGCTGCAGGACAGACTGCATAACTGCGCGGAGGCGGCGTTTCACTTAGATCAGGAAATGTCTACGATTCGGGAGGAAATCACGAATGCACAGCGGCTGAATGAAATCCGCAGAAAGATGACCTCGAATATTCTGGATAACATCCAGAAGCTGCATTTTATGCTGAATCTGGAGGATATGAGCGCCATCAATAAGGAATTTTCGGATGTATGGAACAGCAACGATATTGATAAACTGCGCGAATTCAACGAAAAGCTGAATGTGCTGGTGGAGGTTTATCGGATATAAGAAAGGAAGGGAGAAAATGGCACTTTTTGCCATTGCAGACCTGCATTTTGCCTTTTCCGTGGATAAGCCCATGGATATTTTTGGGGAGAACTGGAAGAATCACAGTGAAAAAATCATCGCAAGCTGGAAGAAGTATATCACCGAAGAAGATACCGTTCTTCTGCCGGGAGACCTTTCCTGGGGGATGCGGATTGATGAAGCGGCGGCGGATTTGGATGTGATTTACAGCCTGCCGGGGAGAAAAATTCTGCTTGGCGGCAACCATGATTACTGGTGGAAATCCTCCTCAAAATTAGAGGCGAGATACCCCGGAATGCGGTTTCTGAAAAACAATTTTGATCGGTATGCGGATTGGCATATCTGCGGCACAAGGGGCTGGCTTTGCCCGAATGATGTGCAGTTTACGGAGCAGGATAAAAGGATTTATGAAAGGGAGCAGGTGCGGCTCAGGCTGTCTCTGGATGCTGCCATGCGCGATGGTGCGGAAAAAATCATACTGATGATGCACTTTCCGCCGATGAATGATAAGCAGGAGGATTCTGCATTTACGGCGTTATTTCGGGAATATCCCGTCAAAAAGGTGATTTATGGGCATTTGCATGGTGCGGCAAGCCATAAAACGGCATTTGAAGGAAAACGGGAAGGCATTGATTACGCGCTGATTGCGGCGGATTATATTGCGTTTTGTCCGAGGCGGATTTTATAAGGAGGAAGGCAAGTGAATATCGACAGGGAAAAAATACGGATATTTCTTTGTGCCCTTTGGCCCGGCGGCGGCTATATGTACTTCGGCATGATGAAGAAGGGGACAATGGTGATGGCACTTTTTACGGCGGTTGCGGGGCTGACGCTGACAATTGGATGGAAATTCCTTGCATTTTTGCTGCCCGTTATCTGGTGCTACTGCTTTTTCGATACCTTCCATGTTGCAAAGCTGCCTGAGGAAATCCGCGAATTTGAGGATCAGGATTGCTGGGATACGGTGGCTGCGTTTGTGAAAAGCGACCCGCTGAAGCGCTTTGAGGAAAAGAAAACACTGGCAGGCGTGCTGATTCTGCTTGCGGCACTTTATACGATGATTTATGGCGTATTTCTGCCGTTCTTCCGCTGGAGTGAGGAGCTGCGGCTGGTGCGGATGGCATTGACGGCAATTCCCCCTGCGGTGATTGCGGTGCTGCTATTTATGGTCGGCAGAAATATTTTGCAGAAGGAGCAGGACAGAAGGGATGCCGAGGCAGGCATTGCGGAGACGGATGCACCCGATATGGAGGAGACTGCTCTGGAGGAAGGCAATGTAGAACAGCTGGTGGAGGCGGTTCTGGGGGCAGAAGCCGAAAAGGAAGCAGAAGAAACGGCGGAAGCGGAAGAAATTGAAGCAGAAAATGCCGATAAAGCAGAAGAAACAGAAAAAACAGAAATCAAGGAAACGGCATAAATAAAAGGTCTCTTGGACGAAATGTCCGAGAGACCTTTTTGCTGTTATTTTTTCTTTGCTTTTTTCTTTACGGATGGGTTTTTCGTTTTGCCCTTTGCAGGCTTCCGTTCGGTTTTTCTGACGGGTTTGGTTTCCTCTTTTTTGCGGACGGAATAGCCGAAGGTACCGATTTTTCTGCCCAGACCGTAATACGCGCCATGCGAGTAGCAGATAGGCTTTGCACGGTCGAAATGGAACTTGCCTGTTTCATCTAAATATTCATCGCTGACCTGCACGGAAACAACCTCCGCGAGGAACATATCATGCGTGCCAAGGGGGATAATTTCCTTTACCTTACATTCAATATTTACAGGGCTTTCATAAATGATGGGTGCATTGACCTTTTCGCCCTTCTTTGCGGTGAGGTGCATGGCTTCAAATTTATCCAAATCTCTGCCGCTGCGCACGCCGCAGAAGTCGCAGGCATACGCCAGCCTTTCCGTAACCAGATTGATGACAAATTCGCCTGTTTCCTTGATGATATTGTAGGAATGGCGGCTCGGACGGATGGAAACGTAGGTCATGGCAGGGTCGCTGTTGACAGTGCCTGTCCATGCTACGGTGATGATATTTTTCTGCTCCATTGTGCCGCAGGAGACCATAACGGCAGGGACGGGATAAATGACAGTCCCCGGTTTCCAGATATCTTTTCCCATAGTGCTGTACTCCTTTCATGGGTTTCTTACTGCTTATCTTAGTATGAAGCGAGGCGGTTTGTAAAGAGAAAAAATGAATTTTACTTGTAAAACCGACATGGCTTCGGTATGATAAAATCAAACAAAAACGATAGGAGAAGAACGATGAAGCTACCTTTAAAATATACCGAAACAATGAAAGCACTTCTGGGGGAGGAATATGACGCATATCTCGCCTCTTTTGACGAGGAGCGGTTTTACGGACTGCGCGTGAACACGCTGAAGCTTTCCGCGGAAGAAATGGCGGCGAAGGGGGTATTTTCTCTCAGGTCTGTGCCGTGGTGCGAAACGGGATTTTATTATGACGGAGCAGAACGCCCTGCCAAGCATCCGTATTACCATGCAGGGCTATATTATTTGCAGGAGCCAAGCGCCATGAGCCCTGCGGCGACGCTGCCGATTGGGGAAGGAGACAGGGTGCTTGACCTTTGCGCCGCACCCGGAGGAAAAACCACACAGCTTGGCGCAAGACTGGGCGGAACGGGACTTCTGGTTGCGAATGACATCAGCGCAGGCAGAGCAAAGACGCTTCTGAAAAACGTGGAGCTTGCAGGAATACGCAATGCGATTGTGATGAGCGAAACACCGGAGCGGATTGCGGAGCGGCTGCCGCATTTTTTTGATAAGATTCTGGTGGATGCGCCTTGTAGCGGCGAGGGAATGTTCCGTAAGGAGCCGGATATGGTGAAAAGCTGGGATGCGGATATGCTTGCGTTTTGCCGCAGTGAGCAGGCGAAGATTCTGGAGGCTTGCGCACCGATGCTCAAGGCAGGCGGAATGCTCCTTTATTCCACCTGCACCTTTTCGCCGGAGGAAAACGAAAAAAGCATTGGTGATTTTCTGGAACGGCATCCCGAATTTGATCTGATGCCGATTGCAAAGAAAAACGGCTTTGCGGCAGGGCTTGCGCCGTATACGGACTGCGCCAGACTCTATCCGCACAGGCTGAAGGGCGAGGGACATTTTCTGGCACTGCTGCGGAAGAAGGAGGCGGCAGAGGGCAAGGCTGTTCCCTTGGAAAGCGGCGGATGGACAAAGGAAATGGATGCCTTTGGAGACTTTGCAAAGGAGGTTTTGCAGGAGAAGCCGAAGGGAACCTATAAAATTTATGGCGAGGGGCTGTATCTTCTGCCGGAAGGGACACCGAAGCTGGAAAAGCTGCGCGTACTGCGGACGGGATGGATGCTTGGGACGCTGAAAAAGGGGAGGTTTGAGCCTTCGCAGGCATTTGCAATGGGACTGCGGAAGGAAGAAGTGAAAAATGCGGCGGATTTTTCTCTGGAGGATGAACGGGTGATTCGGTATCTGAAGGGGGAAACGGTTGAGGCGGAAGGCAAGGATGGCTGGACACTGGTTTGTGTGGACGGGTTTCCGCTTGGCTGGGCAAAACGGCAGAAGGGACGCTTGAAGAATAAATACGCTGTCAGCTGGAAATGGGAATAAAAATGTGTACAATAGACAGACATTTGTTTGATTCCTGTTGACAAATGCGGAATCGTCTGTAAAATAGAACTATCATAAGCAGACATAAAAGAAACGAAGGAGTGGAACAAATGGCATTGACATATATCGGCACAAGAGACAGAAGCATCAAGGCGACAGCATCCGAGGCGATTCTGAGGGGGATTTGCCCCGATGGGGGGCTGTATATTCCGGAGGAGATTCCCAAAATGGAGAAATCCTTGGAGGAACTGGGCAGGCTGGACTATCGGGAGCTGGCGTATGAGGTGTTGAGCAAATTTCTGGACTTTACGGAGGAGGAGCTGAAGGCGTGCATCAGGGGGGCGTATGATGAGAAATTCGATACGCCGGAGATTGTGCCTGTGGTGAAAAAGGGCGATGCACTGTTTTTGGAATTATTCCACGGGAGAACACTGGCATTTAAGGATATGGCACTTTCCATCCTGCCCTATCTGATGAAAACTGCGGCGAAAAAGAACGGCTTGCAGAAGGAGATTGTGATTCTGACTGCGACAAGCGGTGATACAGGCAAGGCGGCACTGGAGGGCTTTGCGAACGTGGAGGGTACAAGAATTATGGTATTCTTCCCGGAGGATGGGGTCAGCCCCGTGCAGAAGCTGCAGATGAATACGCAGGAGGGCGCGAATACCTGCGTGGTCGGCATTAAGGGCAACTTTGATGATGCGCAGTCTGCGGTAAAGAGCATTTTCACAGATAAGGAGCTGGAGCAGGAGCTGGCGGAAAGAGGCTTCCAGTTCTCCTCTGCAAACTCCATCAACATCGGCAGACTGGTGCCGCAGATTGTTTACTATTTCTGGGCATATTTGCAGGCGGTACGCATGGGCGAAATCAAAAACGGCGAGGCGCTGAATTTCACTGTACCGACAGGGAACTTCGGGGATATTCTTGCAGGCTGGTATGCGATGCAGATGGGGCTGCCCGTAGGACACTTCGTTTGTGCATCCAATGACAATAAGGTGCTGTACGATTTCTTTCGCACGGGGGAATATAATAAAAACAGAGCCTTCCATGTAACGGTTTCTCCCTCCATGGATATTCTGATTTCCAGCAATCTGGAACGTCTGCTGGCACACATGGGCGGACAGGCTGCGACAAAGGCAGAGATGGAAAGCCTGAATAAAACAGGGGTATATCATGCGGAGATTACGGAAAAGAGCATCAGCGGCGAATACGCAACAGAGGCGGAAACCTTTGGTGCAATCAAGGCTTTTTATGAAAAAACAGGCTATGTGATGGATACGCATACGGCGGTTGCCTATGCGGCATATCAGAAATATAAGGCGGAGAGCGGCGACGATACGCCGATGGTGATTGTTTCCACGGCAAGCCCGTATAAATTTACAAAGGACGTAATGACAGCACTGGATGCGAAATACAAGGATGGGGATGCCTTTGCATTGCAGGCGGATTTGGAGAGAATCAGCGGCGTGGCTGTGCCTGCACCCATTGTGGGCTTGGCGCATAGACCGATTCTGCATAAGAACGTCTGCGAGAAAAATGAAATCAAGGAAGTTGTGAAAAACTGGCTGAAATAAAAAAGGAGGCGCGTATGGAAGAAAAAAAGTTTGAACATCCGGAGGAAAGACAGGACGAAACGCAGGAGAAAAAGGAAAAGAAGCAGTACCCTGTGACACGCAGGGATTTTTACGGCTGTGTGATTATTCTGCTGATTGCGATTTTTTTGCAGGGGATGCAGACAAGAGCACTCATCCGCAGGGGGAATACACAGCTTGAAAACAGCATAGCAAACCGAATCTCAAGCGTGGAGAGCCGCATTGGAAACATCCCGAACAGCATTGAGACTGCATTGCTGGAGGCGGATAATCCCTTTCGGGAGAGCAGCGTGGAAATTGTAGCGGCAAATCTGAAGGAGAAAAAGGTGACGCTTCGCATGACGGCAATGCCGAAGGAATGGAAAACGGGGGATACCTCCTTGAAGTTCTATCTTTCCTGTGACGGCGGCGAAAAGATTGCCATTGATGCGACCGCAGGTGCAGACCATAGCTTTACGGCGGAAAAGGAAATTCCCTTTTGCGAAACAGCGGCGGTTACGGCAATCCTGCAAAGAGGGGATACGGAGTACCCCTTCGATTTGGGCGAAACGAGTGTAGCGGGTGCGGTATATCCTTTCTTTAGCGGTGATTTTTTGGGCAGCTATTCCTGGGTAGCTGTCGGCAAAGAGGCAACGGTCGGTGGAGACATCAATGTTGAGGTGCAGCCGAGCGACTGGATGATGCAGAAGGACAAGAGCCTGACGCTGAAAAATCCCGCGATTGAAATTTATGTGGACGGAAAACGAGTACAGAAGCATAAGATGCAGGCAGAAGTGGCCGATACGAATTTTACATGCTACACCTACACGATTGAGAAGGCGTTTAAAGTGAAAGAAGGACAGTACATTGAGGTTTACTTCAAGGCGGAGGATGAAAACGGCTTGAAATATACCTATCTGGTAGACCGCTCCCATGTGACAAACGGCGATGTAGAGACGGCGGGGTCGGTGATTGAGGCGGCTGATTCGGTGCAGGAGGGCAGATTGAAGGTAGAATAAATTAAGTTGAAAACGGGGTTTTCAACTTGCTGAGACAGAAGAATAAACCGTAGGTTCCGGCGGCGAACGCTTTGAAACCTACGGTTTTCCTCGGCGAAAGTAAATTTCGCCTGCGGATTCCGGTCGGGAAAACGCTTCGTTTCCCGAACCCTTCCGCGTTTTGCAAAAAAATCAAGCAGGAGGTTTCCTGCTTTTTTTGTTTCTTTGGCAGAAAAACGGAAAAGCATTGATTTTATTGCGTGCATGACGTAAAATAAAATCAGCATATTATGTGCGTTCGGCAGGGTGCCGGATGAAATGGATACTGATAAAAAAGATAAGATAAAAAAGGAGACAAGCATCATGAAAATGTTCATTGACACAGCCAATGTTGACCACATCAGAGAGGCAAACGATCTGGGCGTAATCTGCGGCGTTACCACAAACCCTTCCCTGATTGCAAAGGAAGGCAGAGATTTCGTTGAGGTGGTAAAGGAAATCACAACCATCGTAGACGGTCCCATCAGCGCAGAGGTGATCAGCCTTGACCACGAGGGCATGGTAAAGGAAGCAAGAGAGCTGGTGAAAATTCATAAGAATATCGTTATCAAAATTCCTATGACACTGGAGGGCTTGAAGGCGGTTAAGATTCTGGCGGCAGAGGGCGTAAAGACAAACGTGACACTGATTTTCTCCGCTACACAGGCACTGATGGCGGCAAGAGCAGGTGCAACCTATGTTAGCCCCTTCCTGGGCAGAGTAGACGATATCGGCTCTGTCGGGATGACACTGATCGAAGAAATCGTTGATATTTTTGATATCCACGGCATTGAAACAGAAATTATCGCGGCATCCATCCGCAACCCCCTGCATGTAATTGATGCGGCAAGAGCAGGCTGCCATATCGCAACGATTCCCTACAATGTACTGATTCAAATGGCAAAGCACCCTCTGACAGATATCGGTATCGAAAGATTTTTGAAGGACTGGGAATCCGTACCCAAGAAATAAGATAGTTTTAAAACAGCAAAGAAGAAATTGAACCCTTTGGAGGAAAACCAAATGAATAACATGGACAACCTGACAATCAATACCCTGCGTTTTCTGGCGGCAGAGGCTATCCAGAAGGCAAAAAGCGGTCACCCCGGTCTGCCCCTTGGTGCGGCACCTGCGGCATATACCCTGTGGGCAAAGGAGCTGAAAGCAAACCCTGCAAACCCCAACTGGGATGACAGAGACAGATTTATTCTTTCCGCAGGACATGGCTCTGCACTGCTGTATTCCCTGCTGCATGTGTTCGGCTACGGGCTGACGATTGAGGATCTGAAAAACTTCCGTCAGAGAAATTCCCTGACACCCGGTCACCCCGAATATAAGCATACAACAGGGGTTGAGGTGACAACAGGCCCTCTGGGACAGGGCATTGCCAATGCGGTTGGTATGGCACTGGCAGAAAGCCATCTGGCTGCAAAATTCAATACACCCGAATTCAAGGTGGTAGACCATTACACATACGCACTCTGCGGTGATGGCTGCTTGCAGGAGGGCGTTGCCTCCGAGGCGGCTTCTCTGGCAGGGACAATGGGTCTGAATAAGATTATCGTACTGTATGACAGCAACCATATTACGATTGAAGGCGACACAGCAACCGCATTCTCCGAGGATGTGCTGAAGCACTTTGAGGCTTACGGCTGGGACACACAGGAGGTTGCGGACGGCAATGATGTTGACGCAATTCAGGCAGCGATTGCGGCAGCGAAGAAATCCGACAAGCCTTCCATTATCAAGATTGAAACAAAAATCGGCTACGGCGCACCCAATAAGCAGGGCAAGGCTTCTGCACACGGCGAGCCTTTGGGCGAGGAAGAAATTAAGCTGACAAAGGAAAATCTGGGCTGGCCTTATGCCGACAAGGAATTCTTTGTTCCCGAAGAAGTGAAGGCGCACGTTGCGGCAATCACAGCAGAGGGTGCAAAGGCGGAAGCAGAATGGAATGAAATGTTCCGCGCGTATGCGGAAAAATATCCCGAACTGGCGAAGGAATATGCACAGTGGCACAGTGATGAGCTGGCGGCTGATTTGTTCAATGACGAGGATTTCTGGAAGAACGAGGGCGACCTTGCAACCAGAGCGGCATCCGAGAAGGTGCTGCAGAAGGTGGCAAAGGTAGTGCCGAACCTGTTTGGCGGCTCTGCTGACCTTGCACCCTCCAATAAATCCCAGATGAAGGATAGAGAATATTACAGCAAGGAAAACCCCGCGGGCTCTAATGTGCATTTCGGTATCCGCGAATTTGCGATGACAGCAATCGCAAACGGGATGTCTGTGCATGGGGGTGTAAGACCTTATATTGCAGGCTTCTTTGTATTCGCAGACTACATGAAGGCAGGGCTGAGAATGGAAGCACTGATGGGTCTGCCCGTAATCAGTATTCTGACACATGACAGCATCGGCGTTGGCGAGGATGGCCCTACCCATCAGCCCATTGAGCATCTGGCAATGCTGCGTAGCCTGCCCAACTACAATGTATTCCGTCCCTGCGATACAAGAGAAACCGCAGCGGCTTGGTATACTGCACTGCACAGCAAAGCAACACCTACCGCACTGATTCTTTCCAGACAGAATCTGCCTGCACTGGAGGGCACAGGCAAGGATGCACTGAAGGGTGCGTATGTGTTGAAGGATTGCGCGGGTACGCCTGACGTTCTGCTGATGGCATCCGGTTCCGAGGTGGAGCTGATTTACAAGGCGGCAGACGAGCTGGCGGCAAAGGGCGTAAAGGCAAGAGTCATCTCCATGCCCTGCTGGGAGGTATTTGAAGCACAGGATGCGGCGTATAAGGAAAGCGTACTGCCCAAGAATGTGCGTGCAAGACTGGCTGTGGAAGCGGCGGCTGATTTCGGTTGGCAGAAATATATCGGCTTGGACGGCGACATGATTTGCATGAACGGCTTCGGAGCATCCGCACCCGCAGGCTTATTGTTCAAGGACTTTGGCTTTACGGTAGAAAACGTAGTAGAGAAGGCGTTGGCACTGGTAAAATAATAGCATTTTAATAATAGTATTTTAAGGAAGGAAAAGGCTCTGTGCAGTCCTGCGAGATAAGGCTGTACAGAGCTTTTCTTGAGAAAAGGAGGTGGATACGCTTGCGTACATTTATTGCGATTGAACTGGAGGAGGAAACCAAAGCACAGCTGGCAGAGGTGCAGGCAGAAGCAGAGAAGCTTTGCCGCAGGGGGAATTATACACCGAAGGAGAACTTTCATCTGACGCTGCATTTTCTGGGAGAGGTGCAGGAGGAGGATCTGGATTATCTGCATGAGGCAATTTACGAAACGGCACGCCGCAATCGTCCCTTTACGATGACGATAGATAAAATCGGCTTTTTTCCGAGAGGAAACAAGGGAATTTTATGGGCAGGGATTGAAAGAAGCAATCATCTGCAAAGATTGTTCAGCACGCTGGAAAAATCTCTGGAGCAGCAGGGCTTTGCGAGGGAGAGAAAGGGACTCAGCCCGCATATCACCCTTGGCAGAGAGGTGGAGCCGCAGCGGAATTTTACTGATGTGCAGAGAGGCGTTCGGGTGGAGCCGATGCGTGTTTCTGTGAGAAGCATTTCGCTGATGGAAAGTGTAAGAAGGGGTGCAAGGTTGATGTATGTGCCTGTTTTCAGACAGAATTTAATCGGAAAATGAGACAGAAAAATTTCATTTTGCAGGATGTAATAAAAAAAATACCAGTCTTTTCGTGGGATTGGTATTTTTTATTTGTGCAAAGTGTGGGAGACAGAGGGGAATCCTTCGTATAGAAGTAATTTAAAAAAATTAAACATAAGGTTTGATTTTGTGAAATTAGCAACAAAAATGAACAAATTTTCAGCAAAAAAAGGAAGAAAAAGGCATATTTTCTTGTTCATTGTTCCAAAGATGATTTGTTGTTTGCGAAATTGATTGAAAAATAAAGGGTTTTTACATATACTTTATTTGTATAACAACGGAATGTATTTCCGCTGTGTACAAAGAGGAGCCTGCTTGACAGGTATGAAAAGTTTTTGTTCAAAATAAAGAGGAAGTTTTTGAGAATTTAAATTTTTTAGGAGGAATGTAATTATGGCAAACAATACTGTATTTTTCCCCGGCTATTCCGCAGGTGAAAATGCTTACAAGGAAATCGACAAGGTATGCTCTCCCTATGGTACAAAGGCTGTTGTCATCAGTGATGAAATTTCTATCAACGCAACAAAGAAATATCTGGATGAAGCAACACAGGACGGTATTGTAAAGATTGATTATATCCTGTTCCCCGGTGAAGCATCTTTCGAGGCTGTAGATGAACTGGAACAGAATGAAATCGTGAAAAATGCAGATATGATTTTCTGTCTGGGCGGCGGCAAGGCAATCGACACAGGCAAGCTGCTGGCACACAGAATGAATAAGCCTTACTTTACATTCCCCACCATTGCATCTACATGCGCTTGTAACTCCGCGCTGGGGATTTACTACTACCCCAACCATGAGTTCCGTACCTTCTTCCGCGTGGACAGACCCCCCGTACATATCTTCATCTCTACAAAGGTTATCGCAGAAGCACCCGCTGCATTCCTGTGGGCAGGCATCGGCGATGGCATGAGTAAGGAAACAGAGGTAAGATTCTCCGCAAGAGGCAGAGAGCACGAGCTGACACTGGAGGAACAGGCAGGCGTTGCACTGGCAGCATGCTGCACAGAGCCTCTGCTGAAATATGGCGTACAGGCAATGGAGGACTGCAGAAACAACCGTGCATCCAAGGCAATCGAAGAGGTTGCACTGAACATCTTCATCAACACAGGTATGGTTTCCAACATGGTTGACTCTGCAAAATACAACACATCCTTGGCACACGCTTTCTTCAACGCAAGCACAACACTGCCTCAGATTGAAGCAAGACACAAACACGGCGAGGTTGTTTCCTACGGCACACTGCTGCTGCTGACACTGGATAAGCAGTATGACAAGCTGGAAAGATTCTTCGACTTCTACAAAGGCATGGAGCTGCCTACAAAGCTGGCTGACCTGGAAATCGAGGTTGACGAGCTGGATCCCGTACTGGAGCTGGCAGTACAGAGATATGACCTGGATGTGGTTCCTTACGAAATCACACCTGCTATGATTAAGGATGCAATTCTGGAATTAGAAGAATATAACAAAAAAAGAGCATAATTAGGGGAATTCAGGGGGATCTTTATTGTCAATTTTGTTGATATGCAGAGCCCCCTGAAAATTGTTTAATTTTTTTAAAAAAACACTCTGGTAAAACGGAAAAAAGTACATTATACTAGGATAGTGTGAAAAAATCGAAAAAATCGAGGATTTCATCTATATAAACCGTGAGACTTGTCTCACAAGAGCAAAAGACGATGCGTCTAAAGACACAAGCAAATGTTTAAAGGAGGAAACAAATTTATGGAATTCGGATATTCTAAGGAGCAGGTACTGCTGAGAGAAATGTACAAGAAATTCGCTGAAACGGAAATCAAACCTCTGGCAGAAGAACTTGACGAAGAAGAAAGATTCCCCGTAGAAAGCATTCCCAAACTTGCTAGATACGGTTTTATGGGCATTCCCTTCCCTAAGGAATACGGCGGCGCAGGCGGCAACTATCTGACATACGCAATGGCAGTTGAAGAACTGGGTAAGGTATGCGCGACTACAGCAGTTATCGTTTCCGCGCACACATCTCTGTGTGCAGGTCCTATCTATTACTTCGGTACAGAAGAACAGAAACAGAAATATCTGGTACCCCTGGCAAAGGGCGAAAAAATCGGTGCATTCGGTCTGACAGAGCCCAGCGCGGGTACAGACTCCTCCATGCAGCAGACAACAGCTGTTCTGGATGGTGACGAATATGTTCTGAACGGTACAAAGGTATTTATCACAAATGCAGGCTACGCTGATATTTATGTAGTTATCGCTATGACAGATAAATCTAAAGGCAATAAGGGCATTTCTGCTTTCATTGTAGAAAAAGGCACACCCGGCTTCTCCGTTGGTAAGAAGGAAAGAAAAATGGGTATTCGCGGTTCCGCAACCTGCGATCTGATTTTTGAAAACTGCAGAATCCCCAAGGAAAACATCCTGGGCAAAGAAGGTCAGGGCTTCAAGATTGCAATGCAGACACTGGACGGCGGTCGTATCGGTATCGCTTCTCAGGCTCTGGGTATCATGCAGGGTGCAATCGATGAATGTGTGAAATATGTAATGGAAAGAAGACAGTTCGGCAAGAAGATCGGTCAGTTCCAGAATACACAGTTCGAGCTGGCAGATATGGCTACAAAAGCAGAGGCTGCAAAGCTGCTGGTTTATGAAGCAGCGGCAACAAAGGATGCAGGCAAGCCTTACAGCCATCTGTCTGCAATGTGCAAATACTTTGCCGGCTCTACAGCAAGCGATATCACAAGAAGATGCCTGCAGCTGTTCGGTGGCTATGGTTATACAAGAGACTACCCCGTAGAAAGAATGATGCGTGACGCAAAGATCACAGAAATCTACGAAGGTACATCTGAAGTTCAGAAGATGGTTATCTCCAGCTGGATGAAACTGAAATAATTTGACATAAGAGAACGGAAGGAGAAAAAAATCCATGAAGATTTTAGTTTGTATCAAACAGGTTCCCGATACAGTTGAAGTAAAGATTGACCCCAAAACAGGCACACTGATTCGTGACGGTGTACCCTCTATCATCAACCATGACGACAAGACAGGTATTGAAGCTGCACTGAGAATCAAAGAACAGCTGGGCGGCACAGTAACAGTTGTTTCCATGGGCCCCCCTCAGGCAGACGTTGCTCTGAGAGAAGCACTGGCTATGGGTTGTGATGATGCTTACCTGGTATCCGCAAGAGAATTCGGTGGTTCCGATACATATGCTACATCCGGCATCATCGCAGCAGCTCTGAAGAAAATCGGCTATGATCTGATTATCACAGGTCGTCAGGCTATCGACGGTGACACAGCTCAGGTTGGTCCCCAGATTGCTGAAAAACTGCACCTGCCTCAGGTTTCCTACGTTGAAGAAGTTGTTGAAGCAGCAGCTGACCACGTAGTAGTTAAGAGACAGTTCGAAGATGGTTACCACATCATCAAAATCAAAACTCCTTGCCTGCTGACAGCAATCGCTGAACTGGCTACACCCAGATACATGTCCGTAAGAGGTATCGTTGAAGCTTATGAAAAAGAAATCAAAGTACTGGGCTTCGAAGATCTGAAAGATGGTCTGGAACTGGATATGATCGGTCTGAAGGGTTCCCCCACAAACGTATATCAGTCCTTCACTAAAGAAGTTAAAGGCGCTGGTACAATTCTGGAAGGTCTGTCTGCAGACGAAGCTGTTAAAGCTATCATGGACAAACTGGAAGCTAAGTTCATCATCTAATTTATTTAGACGAAGAATCGGATACTAAATTTAGAAATATAAGGAGGAAACCCTACAATGAGTAAAGGTATTTTCGTAGTAATGGAACAGAGATACGGCAAGGTTCAGAACGTAGGTCTGGAACTTGTTGGTGAAGCTACAAGACTGAAAGAAGATCTGAAGGATGACGTAGTAGCAGTACTGCTGGGTCATGATATCAAAGGCGAAGTTGACAAAATCTTCCACTATGGTGCTGACAAGGTTGTCCTGGTTGACGATCCCATGCTGAAGGACTATGTAACAGAACCTTACACAAAGGCTGTTTGCGAAGTTATCAAAGCATTTGATCCCGAAATCATGCTGTTCGGTGCTTCTTCCATCGGTCGTGACGTTGCTCCCCGTGTAGCATCTCGTGTAAAAACAGGTCTGGTTGCAGATACAACAGGTCTGAGAATGGCTAAGACACAGGAAGAACTGGATAAGGAAGCAGCAATGGGTAACACAACACCCGAAAGAGCTCTGCTGATGACTCGTCCCGCATTCGGTGGTAACATCATGGCTACACTGATGTGCCCCAGAACAAAACCTCAGATGGCAACTGTACGTCCCGGCGTTATGAAAATGATCGCAAAGGACGAAACAAGAAAAGGCGAACTGGTTGAATTCAAGGTAGATTTCACAGCAGCAGACATGAACGTTGAAATCGTTGAAGCTGTTAAATCCGACAAGAAATCCGTTGACCTGACAGAAGCAAAACTGATTGTTTCCGGTGGTCGTGGTGTTGGTTCCGCAGAAGGCTTCGATGTAATCAGAGATATGGCTGATGCACTGGGCGCAGAAGTTGGTTCTTCCAGAGCATGTGTAGACGCTGGCTGGATTGAAAAAGACAGACAGGTTGGTCAGACAGGTAAGACAGTACGTCCCGACCTGTACATGGCATGCGGTATTTCCGGTGCTATCCAGCACGTTGCAGGTATGGAAAACTCCGAACTGATCATCGCTATCAACAAGAACGAATCCGCTCCTATTTTCGAAGTAGCTGACCTGGGTATCGTTGGCGATCTGAAGCAGATCCTGCCTAAACTGGCTGACGCTGTAAGAAAATACAAAGCAGAAAAAGCAAACAGCTAATTAAAACCGATTGGTTTTGAAATAAGCGAATCAAGACTCTCCCTTATGGGAGAGTCTTTTTTTGTCAGAAAACAGCAAAAATAGACAAGAATAGTCGGATATGCTATACTTAACATAATGAAAAAGGAGGCGAAAAAATGGAATTAAATAAAGTGATTGACTTGGAGGCACTGGCTGCATCAGGGTTTCCTGAAGGATTGATTGAACAGGCAAATGCGTTCATGGAATTGATGATGCAATACAGATGTGCATTGATGGAGGTGCAGACAAAGCTGAATGTGCTGAATGCCGAATTTACTATGAAAAATAACCGAAATCCTTTTGAATCAATTAAGAGCAGAATCAAAACGCCCAAGAGTATTATAGAAAAGCTGAAAAGAAAGGGCTATGAAATCAGCGTGAAGGGGATTGAGGAAAACCTTGCGGATGTGGCAGGGATTCGTGTGATTTGCTCCTTTCCGGATGATATTTATGCGACAGCAAAGATGCTGACGGATCAGGATGATATTCGGGTGCTTGAGGTAAAGGATTATATCATCAACCCGAAGCCGAACGGCTACAGAAGTCTGCATCTGATTCTAGAGGTTCCGATTTTCTTATCGAACGAAAAGAAGAATATGAAGGTAGAGGTGCAGTTTCGCACGATTGCGATGGATTTCTGGGCAAGTCTGGAGCATAAGCTGAAATATAAGAAAAATATCGAAAATGCAGAGGAAATTTCCAAGGAATTGCAGAGATGTGCGGAGGCGAGCAGCCAGTTGGACTTGCGGATGCAGGCATTGAGAGATCGAATCGAGGCGGAACGCGAATGAGCATGGATGGAAAAAAGCCATTAGGCGATAGCAGTGTTATTCAGAAGGGGCGCAAGGGCGCGATGCGTGTGATTTACGGACGAACGGCGATTATTGTGGTTTCGTTTCTGGCGCAGATTATTCTGATAGCCAACGTAGTGAATTTCTTCCGTCCGTACATACCGATGTTTTTCGGTGGCTATATGGTGCTTGGACTAGGCATTGTGCTTTTGATTCTGAATAAAGAAACGATACCGGAAACAAAGCTGATGTGGACGGTCATCACGATGCTGCTGCCTCTGGTTGGCGCGGCGTTATATGTATATGTGGAAACGCAGCCGGGGTACCGGCTGTTGGCGAAACGCCTGAAGGATATTTACAAGCAGACGGAGGCATTTGTGCAGCAGGATGAGGCGGTTCTGGATGCCTTGGAGCAGGAAGACATCGGGACGGCGCAGCTGGCGAGATATGTGCATAAAAACGGAAATTTTGCGACCTATCAGAATACAGAGGTGACATTTTTTCCGCTTGGTGAGGACAAATTTGCGGCAATGCTGACGGAGCTGGAGCAGGCGGAGCAGTTCATTTTTATGGAATACTTCATCCTGAAGGAAGGCTATATGTGGGAGAAAATTCTGGAGATTCTGGAACGGAAGACACAGGCAGGTGTTGAGGTACGGGTGATGTATGACGGAACCTGTGCGATGTTTGATTTGCCGTATCGGTATCCGGAGGAGCTGAAGGCGAAGGGCATGCAATGCAAGATGTTTGCGCCGATTCATCCGATTCTCTCCACGCATTACAACAATCGCGACCACAGAAAGATTCTTGTGATTGACGGGAAGGTCGGCTTTACGGGCGGTGTAAATATCGGGGATGAATATATCAACCGTGTGGAGAAACACGGGCATTGGAAGGACACCGCGGTGATGCTCAAGGGCGATGCGGTGCAGGGGCTAACGATGATGTTTTTGCAGATGTGGAACGTAACGGAGAAGGAGCCGGAATACGAAAAATATTTGCAGAAGGCGGAGAAAGGCTCACAGGCAAAGGGCTTTGTATTGCCTTATGGGGACAGCCCGTTTGATGAGGAACCGGTTGGCGAAACGGTTTATATGGATATTCTAAACCGTGCGAAAAAATATGTGCATATCATGACACCATATCTGATTATCGACCAGAGCATGATTACGGCACTGACCTTTGCGGCGAAGCGTGGCGTAGATGTGAAGCTGATTTTACCACATATTCCGGATAAGAAATTTGCATTCGCATTGGCAAAGAGTCATTATAAGGAGCTGCTCAAGGCGGGGGTGCGGATTTATGAATATACACCCGGCTTTGTGCATGCAAAGATATTCACAAGCGATGATGAAAAGGCGGTTGTGGGGACAATCAATCTGGATTATCGCAGCCTGTATCTGCATTTTGAATGTGCGGCGTTTTTATATCAGGTGGAGGAAATCGCGGAGATTGAGAAGGATTTTCAAAGGACATTGGAAAAATGTCAGGAGGTTACTCTGGAAAACCGCAAAAAAGGCACGTTTTTCCTGCGGCTGGAGGGGTGGCTGCTGAAATGGCTGGCTCCGCTGATGTAAAAACGGGAAAAAGAAAAAGCAGATAGACCTTGCATTTTCTAAAAAAAGTGCTAAATTAAATACATTATTTTATGTACGAGGAAAAGTACATAGTATACAGAAGATAATTATTTTACAAAAGAGGAAATTTTTATGAGAGCAAAATTCGTATCTGACAATCTGAACGTCCTTCTTGGCGGCGTGCTGCTTCTGGTTTTGGCAGTGACAGCGGTCTTTTGAGTGATGCTCGGATTTCAGCGAATCGGCAGGAATGGCGATATTTGCTTTGACAGAAATTGGAACGACCCGGCAGCGTTTACTGTCGGGTCTTTTTATTTTGAACAAAAGAGAAAATACAGAAGAAGTACAAAGGAGAGATGGTTATGGAGATGACAGGCGCGCACCTTCCTGACCAGCGGCGGACTTGGCACGATGGGCTTTGGTATGGGGGCGGCAAACGGTGCCTGCATCGGGACAGGAAGGAAAACCGTACTCTTTACGGGGGATGGCAGCTTTGCAATGAACTTTAACGAGCTGGGGACAGCGGTATTGCATCACTCTTTGCGCGCAGAGGATATAATATTGATACGCTGACGGTTGGGGAAACGGTGAATCCGCAGGTTTCCCGTATGACGATTATGATTACGGGGAATGACCATGACAGAGACCAGATGATCAAGCAGTTGAGAAAGCTACATGATGTGCATTTCGTAAAGGAAATGGTGGCGGAAAAATCGGTTTGCAGAGAGCTGGTGCTGTTAAAGGTGGCAACAGGCCGCTTTTTTGTGTGCGGAGGGCGAAAAAAGACGGATATTGCAGAGGAAAAAGGGGCATCACCGACAGCGTTTGACAGGATATGCAAAGAAGAAATGGTATCTTTGTAGACAGGAATGGAAAGATACGATTTTCAGTCTGGCAAAGAGAAAGCGCAAAGGAGGATGCAGGATGCAATATCAATTTGACGGTGAAAGGGAACGCAGGGCGGAATTTGCTATGCCGAAGCGGACAAAGCAGATGGGCGGCATTGAGCAGCGGCTCAGAATCTTTGTAGAGGATTATGTATATACATATCTTTATCAATATGGAAAAAGCGGCGGCGGAGCAGAAAAGCTGGCGGCGTTGGTCGGGAAATATTATGAGCTTGAGGGGCAGAGGGTGCTTCTGATTTCGGGCGCAATACAGGCGAAGGGAACGGTGCAGGAAGGCGGCACAGAGCGATTCGGCGACGAAACATGGGAATACATCGGCGGGCAGCTGCAGCAATACTTTAAGGGGATGACGGTGGTCGGCTGGGTGCATTGCCAACCGGGCTTCGGGGCGTTTCTGACGGCGAAGGACGAGCAGTTCCATCGGGAATATTTCAAGGAGGACTGGCAGGTGCTTTTTGCGATGGACACAGTGGACAGACTGGACAGCTTTTATCTCTATAATGAGGACGGGAGTGGACTGCGGCAGGCGAGAGGGTATTTTGTATACTATGACAGAAACCGAGAGATGCAGGAATATATGCTCGATAACAGCATGATTCGCCCAAGGGAGGAAGCGGCAGAAATTGAGACTGCGGCAGAGCAGCCGAAGGAGGGCACAAGACGGCGGAAGAAGCCCACGCAGGAGGAGCGGATGGATGCGGCAAAGGAGATTCGCAGGGTGCTGCAAAAGCGCGAAACGGTGGTGAAGCAGGCAAAAAGGGAGCATGATCTGATGCTGCTGGCGGTGAGCGGCGTGCTTTGCGTGGTGTGCGTGTGCATGGGAATGGCAATGATGCAGAGCCTTGGCAGGCTACAGCTTGTGGAGAAGGAATTGACGGCAATGCAGACCTCCTATCAGACGTTGGCGGAAAATCTGGAGGATGCGAGGGTGCAGAGCGTTTTTGCAGTGCAGAAGCAGCCGCAGAGTGCAGAGGAGCAGCCGGAACAAAAGCGAAGCTATACCGTGGAAAGCGGCGACAGCTTAGGATTTATCAGCAGGAAATTTTACGGGGACAGCAGCGGGATTCGGAAAATCATGGAGGCAAACGGATTGGCAAATGCAGATATGATTTTCGAGGGGCAGACACTGCTGATTCCGTAAGAGGAACTGCTAAAATTGGAGAAAGCCTATGGTTTTGAGAGAAGCCATGGGCTTTTTTTATTTTGGGAAAAGGGGGGTTGACAGAAGGATAAGGAAAATGATACATATATGCAAGAACGAATGTTCTATGCAGAAGGGAATGTAAGTTCTTATTACGGAGAGGGGGAGAAGGATATCTGGAAGGCGTATGTGAGAAGGGGAATGAACAGCGAGAAGGGGCAGATGAAGCTTCGGCTGCTGGATTGGGGCTGCACGGTGGAGCGATGCAGGCGATTGCAGGAGGAGCTGCGGCGGCTGGAGGAGCCGGAGGAGACAGAGAATGCTTTCTTGCAGGAGGAATTCAAAGCGGAGCGGGCGCGACTGGAAGGCAGGCTTGCGGAAATCTGGAGAGAGAAAAAGCGGATGGATGCACTGCTTGCAGGATTGGAGGAGAACGAGCAGGAATACATCCGACTGCGGTTTGAGAAGGGATACGGGATTGATTACATCGGCAGGAGGCTGTATATCAGCAGGGCAACGGTGTTTCGGATGCAGGACAGGATTCTGGAAAAGCTGCGGCAAGCGGAGATTGAGACTCTGTGAGACTAAGGGGAGGGTATATTGAAGGAGCAGCGGAGAAAGGAGGCGATGCAAATGTGGAAAAGAGACAGGGGTTAAGCGAAAAGCAGGAGGAATTTTGCAGACTGCTGGCAGAAGGCAAGACAACAGGCGAAGCAGAGCGGCTGATTGGGTTTTCCAAGGGATATGGCTGGAGGCTGATGCGGAAGGAGCATATCCGAAGGGCAATTAAGGTGAGAAAGAACCCAAGTGCGGCAGATGCGGAGGAAACGCAGAAGGGCGTACAGCAGACGGAACAGCCGAGAAAAAGAGAAACGGCGAAGAAGGCCGAGATTCTCAGCTTTCTGACGGAGGTGATGCGAGACGAGGAGGAGGCTGACCTCAAGACAAGGATGAAGGCGGCGGAGCTTCTGGGAAAGAGAGAAAGCCTTTTTGAGAAGAAAACGCCGACGGAAAAGGAAAGCCGCGTAATCATCGTGGATGACCTGCCATGAAGGAGATACGATTAAGCGAATGGATCGGAGAGGGGTTTTATGACATCCACAGAGACATTCGGGAGGGCAGGCACACGCATTACTGGCTGAAGGGCGGCAGAGGAAGCGGCAAATCCTCATTCCTTTCACTGGAAATTTTACTGGGGCTGATTGCAGACAGGGACGCAAACGCAGTGGTGCTGCGAAAGGTGGCGGCAAATTTGCGGGACAGCGTATTCGAGCAGATGAACTGGGCCATTCATGCTTTGGGTGTGGAGGAGGAATGGGAGAAAAAAATTAGCCCGATGGAGCTGATCCGAAAGGGGACAGGGCAGAAAATCCTCTTTCGGGGGTGCGATGACCCGAAAAAGCTGAAATCCATCAAATTTCAGAGAGGGTACGCGAAATTCATCTGGTATGAAGAAGCGGACGAATTCGGCGGCATGGCGGAGCTGCGAAGCCTGAACCAGAGCCTGCTGCGCGGCGGTGAGAAGCTCTGTGTTTTTTACAGCTACAACCCACCGAAGCAGGGACGCAGCTGGATAAATCTTGAGACGGCAGAGGAACGGGCAGACAGGCTGATTCATCATAGCACATATTTACAGATGAAGGAGGAATGGCTCGGAAAGCAATTTCTGGCGGAGGCGGAATATATACGGAAGCGACACCCCGAAATCTACCGACACGAATATTTAGGAGAGGTGACGGGGAGCGGCGGCGAGGTATTCCGCAACCTGATGCTCAGAGAGATTACGGATGCGGAGATTGCCGCGTTTGACCGCCTGCGGCGCGGACTGGACTGGGGGTACGCAGTAGACCCGCTGCACTACACGGTGAACCACTACGACAGGACGAGACGGCGGCTGTATATTTTCTACGAGCTGCGGGCGCAGGGGATGAGCAACCGCAGACTGGCAGAGGAAATCAACCGAGAGAACCCGAAGCATCGGGAGGTGATTTGCGACAGCGCGGAGCCGAAATCTATTGCGGAGATGCGCGAATACGGCGTGGCGGCGATTGGGGCAAGGAAGGGCCCCGATAGCGTTTATTACGGTATCAAGTGGATGCAGGACTTAGAGGAAATCATCATTGACCCGAAAAGATGCCCTGAGACGGCGAGAGAATTCAGCAGCTATGAATACGAAAGCGATGGGAGGGGCGGCTGGCGTGCGGCTTTTCCCGACAGGGACAACCATGCGATTGACGCGGTGCGCTACAGCAGAGAGGAGGACATGCGGCATATTCGTGTGCGATAAGAAAGGAGAAGGGAAGTTTGTTTATCACAGAGATGGAGCTGCTGCAGGCAAGACTGGCGGCAGGGAAAAGGTTGAATGACAGCCATATTCTGAAGGAGATTTTGCAGGAGGACAGAAGCAGCGAGAAGAAAAGGCGGATGGCAGAGGGGGAGCGGTATTACCGCGGAGAGCATGATAGCCTACAGAAGGACTTCCGCAGAAGCCCGATTTCCGAGACAAAGGAAAACGGGGAGGAGGAAATGCGGATGTTTTTTAACCCGAACAGAAGCAACCACCATTGCGTACACCCGTTTCATCACACACTGGTGGCGCAGAAAACGGCGTACCTCGTGGGGAGAGAGCCGACCATCAGCGTAAGAAACGGAGACAGGGCGTTTGAGGAAATGCTGACGGAGCTGGCGGATGAGCACTTTAACGGGGTACTGCAAAGCTGGCTGACAGGGGCGGCGAACAAGGGGGTGGAATACCTGCACGTTTATTATGACGGAGAGGGGAATTTTCGCTACTGCATTGTGCCGGCGGAGGAAATCATTGCAATTTACGACGAGGAATATCAGCAGGAGCTGCGCGAGGTGATTCGTTATTATGACATCAAGGTTCTGGACGAGGGCAGAGAGAAAACAAAGCGGCGCGTGGAATGGTGGACGGCGGAGGACGTGACCTATTTTACGGAGAACGGCGACGGAGAATTTTTGCAGGAGAAAAGCTGCGGACACTGGGCGGTGACGGCGCTTCTGGACGGAGAGGAAGCAGAAACAGAACAGCATGGCTGGGGGCGCGTGCCTTTTATTCCGCTCAGGAACAATGAGAAGGAACTGACGGATTTGCAGTTGGTGAAGGGGCTGATTGATGCGTATGACCTTGTGAGCAGCGAGGGGACGAACAATCTGCTGGATCTGGTGGATCTGTACTGGGTGATTCAGGGCTACGGCGGCGAAACGGCAAGCGCGGTGGCGAAAAAGCTGCAAATCAACAAGGCGGTGCAGATCAGCGACAGCAGCGGCAACGTGGAGGCAAAGCAGGTGCAGCTGCCGGTAGAGGGCAGGCTGGACTGGATGCAGATGCTCCGCAAGGATATTTTCCACTTCGGGATGGGGGTGGATACGGACAGCGACGATTGGGGCAAGGCGGCAAGCGGCGTTGCACTGAAATTCCAATATGCGATGTTTTACCTGAAAATCAACGGGATTGTGCCGGAAATCAAGCGGGCGGTGAAGGAATTCTTCCGCTTTGCGACAGAGGATCGGAACAGGGAAAACGGGACGGATTGGGATTGGAGAAAAATTCAGATTACGCTGAACACCAACGGGATTACCGATGACATGGAGACGATGCAGATTATTGCGGCAAGCAAGGGGATGGTGAGCGAAAAGACGCTTCTGGGGAAGCATCCCTTTGTGGAGGACGTAAACAGTGAGATGGAGCAGCTGGAGAGAGAAAGAAGGGAGAAGGACAATGAAATTGACACAGATGATTGAGAAATTTGCCAAGCAGGGGATGCTGAACGGCGTGGCAAGGGCAGAACTGCTGCAGGCGGCAGAGGAAACAGAGCAGGAAATGGCGGAATTGCAGGAGGAGCTGAGCGGCAAGGACGGCGAACTGGCGGAAAACAGAAAAACGGCGGCAGTGGAAAGAGCCATTCTGGAGGGCGGCGGCAAAAACGTGAAGGCGATTTTGGCACTGCTTGATCCGGAGGAAATCAGCTATGACGCGAAGGAAGGGCTGAAAGGGCTGGATCTGGAGGAAGTGAAGGCGGAAGCACCCTATCTGTTCTATGAAAAAACAGAGAAGAAAAAGGGGACAGGCGTGCCCATGACCAGACAGAAAAGGAAAGAGGACGAAATCAGAGCGGCATTCCGCAGAGGCTTAGGCAGATAAGGAGGAAAGGGATATGAGTTTTAACAGTTTTGAATATGCAACCGTTTTTATGGAGGAGCTGGACAGCCAGCTGCTGGATCAGTCTACCACAGGCTGGATGGAGGAAAACGCGGGACAGGTGCAGTACAACGGGGGTGCTGAGGTGAAAATTCCCAAGATGCAGATGAGTGGTCTGGGGAATTATGACAGGGACGGCGGCTTCGCGAAGGGGGCTGTGACCGTGACATACGAAACAAGAAGGCTGACACAGGACAGAGGCAGAACCTTCCAGCTGGACGCGATGGACGTGGATGAAATGAACTTTGCGCCTACGGCAGGGGCGGTGATGCGGGAATTTCAGAATACAAAGGTGATTCCCGAAATTGATGCTTACCGCTACAGCAAAATTGCGGAGCTGGCGCAGGCGGCAGGCAAGGCGAGAGCATACACCGTGGAGGTGGAGACGATTTTTGAAAACCTGCTGCAGGACATGACTACGGTGCGAGATACGGTCGGCGATGGGTGCGAAATGGTGATTGCGATGAGCGCGAAGGTGGCAGGCAAGCTTGATTTGGCGAAGGGCGGCAGCCATATTCTGGAAAGCGGTACATTCCGACAGGGGAGCGTGGAGCTGAAGGTAAAGGAGCTGGACGGTTGTCCCATTATTCGCGTACCTTCTGCGAGATTCCAGACAAAATACACATTCCTGGATGGCGTAGAAAAGGCAGAGGGCGGCTTTGCGGCGGCAGCGGATGCGAAGGGCATTAACTGGATTATCATGGTGAAGCAGGCACCTGTGGCAATTTCCAAGACGGATGTGACCAGAATTTTCGACCCCATGACGAACCAGAATGCAAACGCATGGAAAATCGACTACAGAAAGTATCACGATCTCTGGATTGCGGACAACAGCATGGACGGCGTTTTTGTGAACGTGAGCGCATAAGAAAGGATGTCGGACGGATGAAGGAGAGGATTCCTGAGGAGCTGCGGAGGCTGGGCAGAGAGGAGGAAGAAAATCTGCTTGCCTTTGCGGCGGAAAGAAGCGTTTCCATGATGCAGGCATATTGCAGACGAGAGGATTTGCCGAAGGAGCTTTGGAGTGTTGGTGTGGCACTGGCACAGCAGCTTCTGGATGCGACAGATGTAAAGAGCATTCAGGAAGGGGACGTAAGCGTAGCCTTTGCGGAAGGAAGAAAGGAAACGGAGCTGCTGAATGGCTTTCGGACGGAGCTGGACAGATTTCGCAGAGCAGACTGGTAAGAAATGAGAAAAGGGGATGGTTCGCATGAAACGAAGCTTTGAGAAGGCGAAAAAGGCGGTGGAGCGGCTGTTTTGTGACACCTGCTGTGTGGAGACTTTTTCGGAGGAAACGGCGGCGTGGGGCGAAAGCCTGCACGAGAAGGGGGAGGGAGAGGCCTTCCCCTGCCGTCTGACGGAAAAGGCAGAGGCCTGCGGCACGGACGGGCTGCTGACACAGACAGAAAAGACGGTGATTCTGCTTTACCCTGCAGAGAAGGAGATTGCGGCAGGGAGTGCGGTGCGGATTCGGCAGAAAAACGGCGCGGAACGGCGCTACATTGCGGCAGGCGACAGCCGGATTTTTCTGACGCACAGGGCGGTTGGACTGAGAAGGGATGAAACGGTATGACGGAGGAAATCAGACGAGCGGTGATACAGGCGATTGCGGCACGGTTTCAGTTGCCCGTATATGGGCAGAGGGTGCCGCAGGGGGCGAAAAAGCCCTGCTTTACGGTGGAATTGAAGGAAACGGAGCAGAAGCGTCTGCTTGGCAGGAGAGCGGCGAGAAAAGCAGCCTTCGAGGTGACGTATTACTGCGGTGAGGAAAAAGCTGCGGCGGCGGAGTGTGCGGAAGCTTTGGACGGACTATATGAGGTGCTTTGCATCATCGGGAGAGAGGAACGCTTTGCGGCAAGCAGTATGCAGGAGGAAAGGACAGAGACGGGCATCCGATTTACGGCGGAATATGAATATCATGTAATGCTGACGGAGGAGACGACGGAGAGGATGGAACGGCTGAAATATAACGGAAAGGAAGCGGTCGGCTATGAAGAAAAAGGCGACATTCAGCAGAGAGCAGCTGAGTAAAAGCAAGACCTTCGGCTATGGGAAGGATCTGGTGCTGGCGGTGCTGGAGGACAGGGACTATACGAAGGACGAGGCGGAGAAGGAGATACAGGCATATCTGACAGGAGAAAGAGAGGGGATTTGATATGGCATTAGGCGGCGGTACATTTATGACACAGAACAAGGTTCTGCCCGGGGCATACATCAATTTTGTTTCCAGACCAAGAGCCATGGGCAGTCTGGGCGAAAGAGGCGTGGTCTGCGTCGGGATGGAGCTGGACTGGGGCAGGGAAGGTATGACGGACATTGCAGCGGCAGAGTGCAGAACGAATTGCAGAGAGCTTTTCGGCTACACCTACCTGAGCGAGGAAATGAAGGATCTGCGCGAGCTGTTTGCGCATGCGAAGGAAGGAAAGCTTTACCGACTGAACGGCGGCGAGAAGGCGAGGATGACGCAGGACGGGCTGACCGTGACGGCGAAATATCCGGGAAAAAGAGGGAACGACATCTGCATCAAGATTGCGGAAAACGTGGACGAAAGCGACTGCTGGGATGTGGAAACGTATCTGGATGCGGAGGTAGTAGATGCACAGACGGTGACAAGGATTGAGGATTTGCAGGAAAATGCATTTGTGGAATTCGGCGGCACAGGCGTGCTGACCGCGGCGGCAGGCGTTTACCTGACAGGCGGCACAACCGCTGCGGCAACGGGGAGCGCATATACGGCATTTCTGGAGGCGGCAGAGAAGGAGGACTTCAATGCACTGGCATACAACGGCGCGGACGAGAAAACAAAAAAGCTGTTTGTGAATTTTACGAAGCGGATGCGCGAGGAGGAAGGCGTAAAATTTGTGACGGTGCTGCATGATTACCCTGCGGCAGACCACGAAGGCGTGATTTCCGTCGGGACAGCGGCAGAGTTGGTTTACTGGACGGCAGGGGCAAGCGCAGGCGCAGAGGTGAACGAAAGCCTGACGAACACAGCCTATGACGGAGAATACGAGGTGGACGCAAGGCTGAAAAAGAGCGACTACATCAAGGGCATCCGGAAGGGGCAGCTCCTGTTTTATGAGGAGGACGGCACACTGCGCGTACTGCGCGACATCAACAGCTTTACCTCCTTTGCGGCGGCAAAGAACAGCGATTTTTCGAGCAATCGGGTGGTGCGCGTGCTGGACAGCATTGCAAATGATGTGGCGAATATTTTCAGCAGGTATTACCTTGGGAAGCAGAGCAACAACGCAAACGGCAGAAATCTGCTGAAGGCGGAAATTCTGGCGTACCATGAGGAGCTGATGAAGCTTGAGGCAATCGAAGGCTTTACGGCGGATGACATTACGGTGGAAAAGGGCGCGGAGAAGCAGGATGTTGTGGTATATGAGGCAATTCAGCCTGTGGATGCGATGGAAAAGCTGTATATGAAGGTTGAGGTTGTATAAGGAGGTACGAGGATGGGCTATTTGAGAGCAAAGGACACAGTGAACGGTGCATTGGGGACCTGCTTTGCCATCATTGACGGCAAGCGGCATGAGCTGATGCAGGTGAAGAATATTCAGGCGAAGGTGAAGAAAACCAGAATGACGATTCCCATTCTGGGGATGACCGCAAAGCAGCAGAAAAGCGGCGGCTGGGAAGGCACAGGGACGATGACGGTATATTATGTGAGCAGTCTGTTTCGCAGGGTGATGGCGGATTATATGAAAAACGGCGTGGACACCTATTTTGAACTGCTGCTGACAAATGAGGACCCGACAGGGGATGCCGGCAGACAGACGGTGCTTCTGAAGGATGTGAATATTGAGGAAATGCTGATTGGCAAGATTGACGTGGAGGAAGCGGCAATGGAGGAGGAAATGAAGTTTACCTTTGGCGGCGTGGAGCTTCTGGACAAATTCAATCAGATGTAAGAAATTTTGAAGAACGGGAGGGGTTATTTTGGGACAGGAATGCTTTTACAGAGAGAACAGGCAGGACCGAGCGGAGGAGGAAATTCTTCTGACAGAGCGATTGGCTGAAGGCTGCGGTGAAACGCACTGGCGGATTCGCCCGATGACACAGAGGGAAAATGAGGAAATCTGGAAGCGGTGCGGCGAGGACGAAGGACGATATCAGGAAATGATTCTGGCGGAGAGCGTTGTGTTCCCTGATTTGAAGGATGCGGCACTGCAGAACAGCTACGGCGTGATTGGGGCAGAGCGGCTGTTGGCAAGACTGCTGCTGGCGGGGGAATATGACTGCCTGCGGCGAGAGGTGGAGCGTATCAACGGAGGGGAGGATGACGGATGTACCGATTATATTTAAAGCAGAACGGGGAGCAGCTTCTGCTGCCCGTGACACCTGCGGAGATTGAGACGAGGACGGGAAACCGGAATAAGACGGCGTATATTCTGGATTTCGGGGAGATGAATCTGGCGAAAAAGCCGGGACTTACGGAAATCCGCTTTACGGCACTGCTGCCGGGACGGGCATACAGCTTTGTGCAGACGGAGGGCGGCTTTCGGGAACCGGAATATTTTCTGAATCGTTTTAAGGAATACAAGGCTTCGGCAAAGCCTGTACAGATGATTTTATTTCGCAGGCTGGCAGATGGCAAGCAGAAATTCTGCGGCAATACGGAGGTGCTGCTGGAGGAATACACGGTGACGGAAAAGGGCGGCGAACAGGGGGACTTCTGGGTGGAATTTTTCTGGAAGGAATGGAGAGCGGCAAAAAGTATTCGTTACAGTATTCAGGGGAACAGCATGATGGCACAGGGACAGGCGAGGCAGGCAAAGCAGCCTGCCGCCGGCTATACGGTGCAGAGGGGCGACAGCCTTTGGAGCATTGCGAAAAAGCAGCTTGGGGATGGGACGAAATACAAGGAGATTGCGCGGAAAAACGGGATTGCAAACCCGAATCGTATCTATCCGGGGCAGGTGCTCAAGCTGTAAAAAAGAAAGGGGAAAACGGGGATGAATATAAAACTATTATTGCAGCATGGAACGAGCATCTATGACGCGACACCGATTCTGGAAGGGCGCGTGGAATGGTTCGCAAGCGTGATGGGGAAGGCGGGACGGCTGAAATTTCGCGTGGTGCGCGACGGGATTGTGAATTTCGTGGAGGGAGACAGGGTTTCCTTTTATGTGGACAGCGTGCTGCGCTTCAGCGGCTTTGTGATGACGAAGGAGAGAACCTCGGAGCAGATTATTTCGGTGACGGCGTATGACCAGATGTTTTATCTGGTGCGGAACAAGGGGACGTATGTATTTCTGAATAAGAGTGCGAAGGAAATTATGCAGACCATCGGGGCGGATTACGGCTTGGAGATTGGCTACATCAATGACGGCGGATGGAGGATTCCGCAGAGAATTGAGGAGGGGGAAACACTGATGGATATGATTCTTTCTGCACTGGAACTCTGCGGACAGGCAACGGGAAAGGAATATTTTTTATTCGACAGAGGCGGTCAGCTGATTGTGAAGGAGAAAAAGGAGATGGCAGTGGAGGCGGTGCTGCGGTGCGATGGGGGCATCAGCGAATATACCTATCGGACGGACATCAGCAAGGATACCTATAACGCGGTGCAGCTTTACCATGCAGGGCGGAAGGAAATCGAGCGAAAGGCATGGAAGGCGGAAAACGCGGAGAAGGTGAAGAAATGGGGCAGGCTGCAGTATTACAAGCGCGTACCCTACACGATGAACAGCGCACAGCTGAAGGAGCAGGCAGAACGTATTCTGAAGGAAAAATGCAGAGTGGTGAAAAAGCTGACGGTGGAGAACATCAACGGGGATGTGATGCTTTTTGCAGGGAATACCATCTGGCTGGAGATTCCCGGACTGGCGGAAATCAGTTTACAGGGGCAGGTTTTGATTGAGAGCTGCACACATATTTTTGAGGAAGGCGCGCATCGGATGCAGCTGGACATTCGCATTGAGGAGGTTGGCTAATGGATTTGAAAGGCTTTTTGAAGGAAAACAACGGATTTCCCGAAAACAGAAGGGTGCGTATTTCGCCCTGCTTTCGGGAGAACGGCGAGGAGGTGCTTTGGGAACTGCGTGCGGTGAGCGAGGAAGAATACCGCAGGGCGGCAGAGGGCAAGCGAGATAAATGGGCGGTGCTTTGTATGCTTTCTGTAGTGGTGCCGGATTTGACGGACAGGGCACTTCAGGAAAGCTATGGCACGGACAGCGGAGAAGCGGCATTGCAGGAGATGCTTTATCCGGGGGAGTATATGCGGCTATTGGAGGCGGTGAAGGATATCAACGGATTCCGAAGCCGCAGAAGGGTCTGGAAGGAACAGGCAAAAAAATGATTGCGGAGGGCGTAGATGAGGCGGATTATGCCTGCTATGCTCTCCGCAGATACGGCATACGCCCGAAGGATTGGGCGGAAATGACAACACCTGAGCGAATGTTTTGCTGTGCGGTGATTGAGATGGAGATTGCGGCAGAGGAAAAGAGGTGAAGGGATGCAGCAGGAGAAAAGGGGGCTGTTTGGGCGGCTGTTGGACTTTTGGAAGGAAAAGACGGAAGAAACCGGTGGTGGCATCGGTTTTTGGAGCGGAGGAAAAACGGAAGGAAAAACAGCGGCAGAAAACCGACAGGACGCACTGCCGCAGGAGAAAGCGGAAAAGAAGCCCTTCTTTTGGGAGGAAACAGTGCGGACAGCAAAGGAAAAGAAGGCAGAGGAAGCAGAGACTTTCGGGCAGGAGCGGCGAAGGTCTTTTGCGGAGGAGAAAACGGAGGAAGCAAAGGGGACTGCGCTGCGGACGGCGGAGGAAAGCACGCAGGAGAGAAAAACGATTGCCCCGATTTTTACGGCAGAGATTTTTCGGGAGAAAACGGAGCGGCGCGAAGCGGAAGAAAGGCGGAAAACGATTTTTATGCAGGAAGCACCTTTTGCGGAGCAGGAGAAACGGAAAACGATTCCGATTGTGGCAGAAACAGGGCTTGCCGAAAAAGCGGCGGCTGCCGAAGAAGCGGAAGATGTGCCGCAGGAAGCACCGAAAAAGGAACGGGAGCAGGCAAAGGGCGCGGAGATTGACATAGAACGGCTGATGCACGAGATGACGAAGCGGCTCTGGGAAGAAAGGGAAGCGAGCGGCAGGCGGCTGAGACGATGAGGAGGAGAAGGGATGCTTGAAATTATCAAACAACTGGCACTGGATGCGGCGGAGAAGGGTGCGGATTTCTGCGTAGGAACAGTGACAAAGGCGGCACCGCTGACAATTCGACTGGAGGAAGGACTGGAGCTGACAGAGGCGTTTCTGGTGCTGACGGAGGATGTTTTGCAGGCGGAGGAAACGGGCAGTATACAGATTGAGGGCGGCAGCTGGCGCGCATATCGACTGAAGCGAAGCAGAGCTTTGCGGGCAGGGGAGGCGGTGGCGCTGCTGCGGGCAGACGGCGGACAGCAATATTTGGTGCTTGGGAGAGTGCGAAAGGAAGGATAGGATGACACCGATACAGGAAACGGAAATTGACATGGAGAAGCTGGAAAAAAGGACGATGCCGAGCCTGACATGGAAAATCAACGAGGAGAAGGCAGAGGTGCGCGGCGAGACAGATGCGCTGGACGCGATGCGGCAGGCGGTTTCTAAAATTTTGCAGACGGAGCGGTATCGTTATGCGGTTTACGACTGGAATTACGGCGTGGAGCTGGAGGATTTATATGGGAAGAATGTATCGTATGTGATTCCGGAGCTGAAAAGGCGGATTGAGGATGCCCTGCTTGCGGATGACAGGGTGACGGCGGTGACGGATTTTTCCTTTCGGGAGGAAAAGGGCAGCGTGACGGCGGCATTTACGGTATATACGATTTTCGGGGAAGTGACGGCAGAGAGGACGGTGGATATATGATGGCGGTAAGCTATGAGGAACTGATGGAGAAAAAGCTGGATAGGATTGATGACAGAAGGGACAAGCGGCAGGGCAGCCTGATTTATGACGCGTTGGCACCCAATGCGGCGGAAACGGCACAATTTTACGCAGATTTGGATTTGCTGGCGGACAGAACCTTCGCGGATACGGCTGTGGGCGAGGATTTGACCAGACGGGCGGCAGAGAGGGGAATGCTGCGAAAGGGCGCGGTGAAGGCAACCTTTTACGGGCGTTTTCTGGATGCGGACGGAGCAGTATATCCTGTGGAAAACGGGACAAGATTTGCCCTGGAGGAATATAAATATATCGTACTGGGGAGAGAGGCAGACGGAAGATATATTCTGGAATGTGAAACAGAGGGGGCATGCGGCAATGTGTATCTGGGGGAGCTGCTGCCACTGGAAACGATGCCTGATTTAGCAAAGGCAACACTGGAGGAGCTGCGGACGGACGGCGAGGATGCGGAAGGCGACGAGGAGCTGCGCAAACGCTTTTTTGCAAGCTTTGATGCGGATGCCTTCGGCGGAAACATTGCGGATTACAAGAGGAAGGTGAACGCGATGCAGAATGTGGGCGGACTGAAGGTTTATCCCGCGTGGAACGGGGGAGGCACGGTGAAGCTGGTGCTGATTGACCAAGGATGGCGCAGACCGACGGAAACAGAGCTGGCGGCATTGCAGAAGGAGATTGACCCCGATAGTAAGGGGGAGGGCTACGGAATTGCACCGATTGGGCATAAGGTAACGGTGGAAGGGGTGACAGAGGTGCGCTGCAATATTGCGCTGCAGCTTTCTGTGGCGGAGGATGTGACAAAGGGAACGGTTCTGACGAAGCTGACGGAGGGATTTTCGGCATATTTTGAGGAGCTGCGGAAGAACTGGGCGGACAGCGACTTTCTGACGGTACGCATCAGCCATTTGGAATCAAGGGCATTGGAGACAGATGGTGTGGTGGATGTTTTGGACTGCGGCATTAACGGCGGCAGCGGCAACCTGATTCTGGGGACGAACGAGGTGCCTGTGCTGGGTGAAATTGAGGTGAAGCAATGACGGAGAACAGATATGAAAAGCACTGCCCGTGTACGGTGAGCGAATTGAGAGAGTTTCGGAAGCTGGGAGAAATCGAGGGAGCGATTCTGGAAGAAGCGGCGGCAGCAAAAGAGACACTGGAGCGAAACCAATGGATTTTGACGGCGGAAAAAAGCGGTCTTCTGCGACTGGCAGGGATGATGGGCTTTTTCGGGGCAGAGAGGATGGAAACAGAGGAGCTGCGGGAGGAAATTCTTTCGCGCTGGTGCAGCCGCAGTCCATATACCTATTTTCATTTGCAGGACTGGCTGGACGGGTGTGTGGGTGCGGGAAATTATACCGGTACACTGGAAAGGGAAAGCTACAGACTGCGGTTGGTACTGGAATTATGCGTGAAGGAAAAACGGGAGTTTTTGCAGAAGCATCTGCGGAAAATTATCCCGGCAAATCTGGTTTTGCAGGTGAAGCTGAATGTGAATACGCATGGGAAGCTGCACAGAATGCGGCACGGCGAGATGAAGGAAAAAGGGCTGACCTACGGCGAGGTTCCCTTTGAAATTTTGCCGGAGGAAGAAGGAAACAGTGCAGTTTCGGGCAAAAAACTGTTGCAGAGAATGAGAGGATGTGCTACAATACAAAAATAGTGGGGAGAAATGTCCCCAAGTGTGGCGAGATTCCACTCGGAGGAGTGAAAATACAGGAGGTTTTGGCATGTCTACAATCGGTATGGTATTAACAGTTATTTTGATGATTCTGGCGGTGATTCTGGCGGCAATCATTCTGATGCAGTCCAAGCGTTCCGCAGGTCTGGGCGCAGTGAGCGGCAACAGCAGTGATACTTACTGGAGCAAGAACAAAGGGAACTCTGTAGAAGGCGCACTGGAAAAATATACAAAAATCGGCGGCGCACTGTTCATGATTCTTGCGTTCATCATTAACCTGGTTGGTTAACAAATGCAGAAGAAGATGCCTTTTCGGGGGCATCTTTTTTTATAGGTTTATGGGATTGATAGGACAGAGAACTTTTGGGCAGAATAAGCACGAGAAAGTATAAGGAGAAGGACATGGACGAGACGGACATTTTAAAGGAAAGAAAAGAACGGATTCTGGCATATATGGAAAGCGAAGGATATGTTCCCATAAAGCGCAGAGATATGCGCGCGATGCTTTCGGTGCCGCAGGAGGACAGAGAAAAATTCGAGAACCTTATCAATGAGTTGATTGCGGAGGGACGTGTATTTGAAACAAAGAAGGGCAAGCTGGCTTCGCCGAAGGATTTGCAGATGGCAACGGGGACATTTATCGGACACGCCAGAGGGTTTGGATTTGTGACACCCGACGCAGGAGGCGAAGATATTTTTATTCCGGCGAGCGAAACGATGGGCGCGATGCAGAAGGACAGAGTGCTGTATAAGGTGCTGCATAAGGCGGAAAAGGGCAAAAAGGCAGATGGCGTAATTGTACGGATTCTGGAACGGGGACAGCAGCGGATTGTTGGCACATTTGAGGCAGGCAGCAAGGGCTATGGCTTTGTGGTGGCGGATGACAAGAAGATTGCGAAGGATATTTTTATTTCCAGAGAAAACACAAAGGGTGCCGTGACGGGGCATAAGGTTGTTGTGGAAATTACGGATTACGGCGAGGACAGACGCAATCCGGAGGGAAAGGTCATTGAAATTTTGGGACATATCAATGACCCCGGAGTGGATATTCTTTCGGTGATTCGCAGATATGAACTGGCGGTGGAATTTCCGGAGGAGGTTTATGCGGAGATTGAGCACCTTGGGACAGAGGTTGCCGAGGCGGACAAAAAGGGCAGAGAGGATCTGCGCGACCTGCTGACGATTACGATTGACGGCGCGGATGCGAAGGACTTAGACGATGCGGTTTCTCTGAAAAGGCTGGGGAACGGCAATTTTGAACTGGGTGTGCATATTGCGGATGTTTCGCATTATGTGCGAGAGAATACGGCGCTGGATAAAGAGGCTTACGCCAGAGGGACAAGCGTTTATCTGGTGGACAGGGTGATTCCTATGCTGCCGCATAAGCTGAGTAATGGGATATGCTCACTGAATCCGCATGTGGATCGGCTTGCGCTAAGCTGTCTGATGGAAGTGAACGGCAGGGGCGAGGTGGTGAGCCACAGAATTCTGGAGAGCGTCATCAATTCGGATTACCGCATGACCTATACGGCGGTACGCGAGATTCTGGAGGACGGAACACCTGCGTTACTGGAGCAGTATGCGGAAATTCTGCCTATGCTGGAGGATATGGAGGAGCTGCGGCAGATTTTGGGAGAAAAAAGAAGAAAACGCGGTTCTGTGAATTTTGATTTGCCCGAATCGAAAATTATTCTGGATGAAAACGGAAAGCCGATTGACATCAAGCCTTATGAAAAAAGCATTGCGACAAACATGATTGAGGAATTTATGCTGGTGTGCAACGAAACAATCGCGGAAAATTCCTTCTGGCAGGAAATGCCGTTCATGTATCGCAGCCATCAGGAGCCGGATGAGGATAAGCTGGAAAAAATGGAGCAGTTCCTGCGTGGCTTTGGCTATTATCTGCGGAAAAAGGACGGGGAGATTCATCCCAGAGAGCTGCAGAAGGTTTTGCAGAAGGCAGAGGAAACGGACGAGGAACGCATTATCACCAGAATGGTGCTGCGGAGCATGATGCAGGCAAGATATACGGCGGAAAACGGCGGACATTTTGGGTTGGCGGCAAAATATTATTGCCACTTTACCTCGCCCATCCGCAGATATCCCGATTTGGAAATTCACCGCATGATTAAAAAAATGCTCCATGGAGAACTGGATGAAAAGGCATCTACCTATTACCGCAGAAAAATGCCCGATTGGGCAAAGCATTGCTCCAAGCAGGAACGCGTTGCGGAGGACGCGGAACGGGATACGGATGCACTGAAAAAGGTGGAATTCATGGAGGATAAGGTTGGTCAGATTTATGAGGGCATCATTTCCGGTGTGACGAACTGGGGGATTTATGTGGAACTGCCGAATACCATTGAGGGCATGGTGGCACTTTCCCAGATGGATGATGATTATTATGAATTTGACGAAAAGAAAATGCTTGTGTTCGGGAAACGGACGAAGAAAAGCTATCGTCTGGGGGATAAGGTGGTTGTTTCCGTGGCAAAGGTAGACCGCATGATGGGGACGATTGATTTTGTCTTTGAGGAAGAAAATGAGGATTTTCAGGAATAAATAAATCAGGAGCAAAAAAGAAAGGTCAGACTGAAAGAAATCGGTCTGATCTTTTTCTGTAGGAAATTTTTGTAAATAAAATGAAATATTTGTAACCGAATCGTCATTTGATTTTTTTGATAGAATATGATATAGTTATTTCTGCAATAGGAAGCTTGTCGGGGAGGTGATTCTGTATGGCAAAAGGAAAAGGAACAAAGCTGATTGCGCAAAACAAAAAAGCATATCATGATTATTTCATTGAAGAAACCATACAGGCAGGCATTTCTCTGGCAGGGACAGAGGTAAAAAGCCTGCGCATGGGTAAGTGCAGCCTGAAGGAAAGCTACATCCAGATTAAGGATGGAGAGGCTTTTATTTACAACATGCACATCAGCCCATACGAGCAGGGGAATATCTTTAATAAAGACCCACTTCGCCCCAGAAGGCTTCTGCTGCATAAAGCGCAGATTCGCAAGTGGGACCATGAGGTGCGTGCGGCAGGGTATACGGTTGTGCCTTTGAAGGTCTACTTCGACCGCAGCTATGTGAAGGTGGACATTGCTCTGGCGAAGGGCAAAAAACTCTATGACAAGAGAGACACCATTGCAAAGAATGATATGCGCCGTCAGGCGGAAAAGGATTTTAAAATCAGAAATCTTACTTTATAGGTTTGTCGTTTACAGCCATTTCACCGAAAAGGCGTGAAGCTTCACGATTTACGGGGATGCAATGGTTTCGACGGGAGTCTTGAAAGTAGGAATAGCCATCCGCGGACCAGTGAACCGCGTCATCAAGCTGGAACCTTTTTTAAAAAGAAACGACAAAAATAATTTTGCACTGGCTGCCTAATTAACGGCGCCTGTCGGCCTTCGGTTTCTCACCGCTGAAGAATCCGGCATCGACTTGGTGGGGCACTTTTCTGCCTAAGCTTTGCGGCAGGGAAAGATTCATGAAGCTACTGAGGGGTAAAGCCTGTCAATCGGCGTTGCAACGAGGGAATGACAAAAGACTGACTGTGATGGGAGAAGTTCTTATGGATGGGTTTTCGGACAGGGGTTCAATTCCCCTCATCTCCATGCAGAAGCCTTGAAAACACTTGGTTTTCAAGGCTTTTTTTAGTTGGATTTTGAAAGGTACTCAAGAGGTACTCAAACATATAGGAAAGGAAAATTTGAATCTGTCGCGTACAAAAAAATGAAGTCCACAAATGGGCAAGAGCCTGTTTGTGGACTTTTTTGCTATTTTTCCGTTCTTTTTCTAAAATCAAGGGGAATAAAATCGAGGAGGCGAAAAGGATGGAGTATACCTTAACGCAGGAAATGGTGAAAGAATACGAAAGGCATTTGTGGCTGGCAGAGCGGAGCAATGGAACGATTCAGAAATATCTGCATAACATTGAGCAGTTTCATCGGTATCTGCCGAGAGAAAAGACGGTTACGAAAGAAACGGTTATCGCATACAAAAAGAGCATTGCGGAGAAATATGCCATAAGTACAGCAAATGCAGCACTGGTGGCGCTGAATGGGCTATTTTCGTTTTTAGGGTGGCGCGATTGCAGAGTAAAGCCGTTCAAACAGCAAAGATGTATTTTTCGGGATAAGGGGCGGGAGCTGTCGGAAAAGGAATATCTTTCCCTATTAAAGGCGGCAAAGCAAAAGGGGAACCAACGGCTGTTTTATATCATGGAAACCCTGTGCAACACGGGGATTCGTATTTCTGAATTGCAGTTTATTACTGCTGAGGCAGTGTGGACGGGAACGGCAGTTGTGAAATGCAAAGGAAAACAGAGAAAGGTACTTTTGCCGCAAAGGCTGCGGAAGGAATTGCAGAGGTATTGTAAAAGGAACAAAATTGCTTCGGGGGCGGTGTTTATCACGAGAACGGGAAAGCCGATCAGCCGTACAAACGTCTGGGGTGAAATGAAGCGGCTGTGCAAGGTGGCGTGTGTGGAGGCGAAGAAGGTTTTTCCGCATAACTTCCGGCACCTGTTTGCGGTCAGTTTTTACCGCTTGGAAAAGGATATAGCAAAGCTGGCGGATCTTTTGGGACACGCCAGCATCGAAACTACTCGTATTTATGTGATGGAAACGGCGGAAAGCCATATTCGCCAGATTGAAAGAATGCGATTGTACATTTAGGACAGACTACACATTCTGTTTCACATATGGAAAATTCAACACAGATTTTCTGGAAAAGCATGAATTTATCCATGTATATTTTTCAGTATATCACTAAAAGAAACTTTATTCAAGGAAGTCTTACATAATTTTATAAAAATCAGCACACGAAAAAAGCCGGTGAAAGAAATCCTTTTTTTGCCAGCTTCTTTTGTATGCTTTTTTATATGGGAAATCTTTTTTTCTACCACCCTGCACCGAAAAAATATCTACGACAGTCATGTTCTGAAAAAATTCCTCTTTTTCACAATAAAATGGCGGCGGATAAAGGACAGAATGTGTATTTCGTATTATATGAAAGAAAAAGGGGGCGTTTTACAAAAATTAAGTGATTGCTTTACAGAAGATGGACAGTATGTTGACAGGGCAGAAAGGAGGGGGCTGTTTTCGTCTTTAAGTAAAAAATCATACGGTTTATTCAGAATGACAAATTATAGGAGGAATAAAATGAAGAAAAGAATATTCTGTTTTTTTCTGGCGATTACGATGATGATTGCGCTTTTGCCAACAATGGCTTTGGCAGAAACAATAACTTCCGGTAAGTGTGGTGAAAATGCAACATGGAGCTACGATCAGACAACAAAAACATTGACGATTGCAGGCTCAGGAGCAATGGATGATTATGATATCTACCAAAATTCAGCACCATGGTGGTCTGATTGGCATGATGAGATTGAAACGGTTGTTATTGGGGCAGGTATTACTCGTGTGGGGGATGAGGCTTTTGGTTCTCGTGAGCGTTACATTCTCATGCACTATTCAGAACTGAAAAATATTATTTTTGCACCAAATAGTAGTGTGGCTGAAATTGGGGCATATGCATTTGAAGGAGCTCGTAAACTAGAGGAAATTACATTACCCAAAAGTTTACAAGAGATGAAAGGCAGTAATAAATATGCAGAATATGAAGGAGATGATACGGACTATAAAGGAGATGTAACGGGAACAGTATTCGCTGGTCTTGAAACTCTAAAAGCGATTTATGTCGAGGATGGAAATAAGGCTTTCTATTCAGACGAAGGTGTGCTTTACAAGGGTACAGAGATGCTCGTTTATCCAGCGCAAAAGGATGCTATACAGTATGAGGTTCTTCAGGGAACAACACAAATTTATTCGTTTGGTGGACTTATAGGGACAGCCCCTCAAAATCTACAAACTATTTCTATTCCAAGTAGCGTGAAGGAGATTCCGCTTATGATGTTTTTGTTTTGTGACAACCTGAACAAAATAACTTTGGCAGAAGGAATCGAGGAAATTAACACTGGTGCATTTTGGCAGTGTAAATCTTTAAAGCGTTTGGATATTCCTGCATCTGTTACTCGGCTTGTTTCGCCAGAAGAAAGCGCCTTTGGTTGGGTTGGTTCTGATGGATATTTAATAGAAGATAATACACCTATAGACATTTATTTTTCCGGTGCTGCTCCTGAGTTTGAAAATAATAGTGCAAAAGTTGGAATTTGCGCATCGAAAACTCTTCCGGGTAAGGTAACCATCCACTACCCTGCACAGGCTACGGGCTGGGATGCCGTGCAGGCACAGGAAAATGTAAAAGCGGCTGTTGCAAAAGGTCTACTGGCATTTGAACCCTATGCGGAGGAGCATACGCATGTATTTGATCAGGAAGTTGTGAAGGCGGAAGCATTACAGCAGGCTGCTGATTGCACACATGATGCAGTTTACTATAAAAGCTGTGCCTGTGGCGCAGTTGGCACAAGCGAAACCTTTACAGCCGCTGATACAGCGCTGGGACATGATTGGGCAGATACTCTGAGTAAGAACACCGAAAATCATTGGTATATGTGCAAACGCTGTGATGAAAAGAAAGATGTGACAGCACATGATTTTAATGAAGAGGGCATTTGCACAGTCTGCAAATATCATCGGGATGCTCCTATTACATATAGGGTAACATTTGATTCTAAGGGTGGTTCTGTAGTAGAAAATCAGGAAATTAACGCAGATGGAACAGTTACAGTACCTATAGCTCCTACCAAGAGTGGCTATCGCTTTACTGGTTGGTTCAAGGATGAAGCCTGCACAGCAGAATATGATTTTACAATACCTGTTGTAAGAGATATCACGCTTTATGCAGGGTGGCATAAAAAATCCAGCAGTTCCGGCGGCGGTGGCGGTGGTGGCTCCGCAGCAGTGACATATCCGATTGAAGTAGCTTCTGCTGAACATGGTGCAGTTTCCGCAGATAAGACAAAGGCAGAAAAAGGCACGACTGTAACGATTACGGCAAAAGCAGACGGGGGCTATGTACTTGACGAAATGAAAGCAACGGATAAGGATGGAAAGGAAATAAAACTGGAGGATAAGGGAGAAGGGGTTTATACCTTTGATATGCCTGCATCTGCCGTTGAAATCAAGGCAGCCTTTAAAGAAGAAAAGACCCCTGCAACAGAAGAACCTTCCAAAGGAGAGAAAAAGGAAATTGTTATTAAAATGCAGATTGGAAATAAGAATATTGATGTAAATGGGAAAACGATTACGAATGACGCTGCTCCCATTATCAGAAACGATAGAACACTTATTCCAATTCGTTTTATCACAGAATCTCTGGGCGGTAAGGTTGATTGGAACGGCGTGACAAAAGAGGTAACGCTGACGATTGACGGCAAGGAAATCAAAATGACAATCGGTAAGACGCTTGAAAAATATGGCGTTGCACCTATCATTATTGATGGACGTACCTTCGTACCCGTTCGCTTTGTGGCGGATGAGCTTGGTGCGGCAGTTGCCTGGGACGATGCAACAAAAACAGTGACAATCACGAAAATTGAAAAATAAATCGGAAAAAGAATAACCGAGGGCGTTCATCGGAAACGGTGAGCGCCTTTCGTGTCATGGAATACGGGGAGGAGGATGCGCATGAAAGAAATGGGAAAGCGGCTCAAGGGACTAAGAGAGAGCATGGGGCTGTCACAGATGAAAATGGCGGAGATTTTGGGATTGAAACAGCCCGGTATTAACCGCTATGAGCAGGGGACAGCAACACCAACAGTTGAAAATCTGAGAAAATATGCGGACTATTTTGACGTGTCTATGGATTACATTTTTGCTCGCACGGATCATCCGGAGGGGGAATTGTATGCACATCAGCCGAAGGCTCTGGCAGGTAATAGGGAGATGCGGCAGTTTATTGAGCTGTGCTTTGACCCGGGTTCGCCATACAATGAAAGGCTGAAGGAAACGATGCTGCGGATGCTGGAGGAAGTGCAGGAGTGAGCTCCGGGGGCTACAGCTTAGAATGTGCTCCTATAGGATTGTTCTTAAAACCATCGGCTTTATTGGCAGATATTTATTTCAATTTATCGCAGTTTTTAAAATTTGTTGCAAAATTAGGGCTTCTACTTCTTGTATAACGACCGGTATCATGATACATTTGATGTAGATTCGAATATATGGAAGAAAGAGATATAATAGAAATAAATAGAGGGAGAGAACAATGAAAATTTCAAAAAAAGATGCGTTGCTGTGGTTTTCCTTTTTTGCACAGTTGGACGAGGAGGAAGAGCTGCTGCCGAAGCAGATGGAACTGGTTTATGCGACCTTTGCGCAGATTGAGGATGCCATTGATGCGAGAAACGAGAAGCTGATGGCGGAAATCAAGGGGCTGAAATCTATTGGCGGCAGAACCTATTTTGTCGGTCCGGAGGAAAAATTCGCCAAGGGCTGCCGTTCCTGCATGACGGGGACAGGCTTGACTGCCATTCGTAAGACGAACAAATGCAACATCCAGTGCAAATTTTGCTATAACTACGGCGAGCTGGAGGACTGTATGCCCATCGGAGAGGGGCTTTGGGAAATCGGTGGCACGAAGTTTTACGAACGGGATTTAGACCTGTTGCTTTCCATTCAGGAGAAGCCGACAGGGATTTCCTATGTTTACTTAGAGCCATTTATGGAGATTGAAAAATACTATGGCATCATCCGAAAATTCCACGAAGCAGGGATTCATCAGCACATGTATACCAACGGCACGCTGGCGACAGAAGAAAATCTGAAGGCATTAGGTGAGGCAGGTCTGGATGAGCTGCGGTTCAATCTGGGGGCAAGCAATGCTTCCGATAAGGTAATTGAAGCGATTGCGACAGCAAAGAAATATATCAGATATGTCGGGATTGAAACGCCTATGACACCCGAATATTTTGAAGCATTTATGCAGAAAAAGGATAAGATTCTGGCAACAGGCGTGGATTTCATGAACTGTGCGGAGCTGCATCTGAACAACAACAACATCTGGAATTACGAAGGAGAAAACATGTACGTCTATCGACAGGGGTATGTTTCTCCCATTTGGAGCAGAGAGCTGACCTTCAAGCTGATGAAGCTGGCGGACGAGGAAGGCTGGAATGTTGCGGTACATGACTGCTCCAACCGTACGAAATTTGCCCGTGGGCTGAATCTGAAGGGCAAGGAAGGCGGTTGGTTCGGCGCAAGCAGCTACGGCTCTGAATTCAGCAGACCGCCCTTTGCAGCGTTCCTGCCGATTTTGCAGGACGAAAATTTTCAATTTTTAGAGGAAGAGGAGCTGCCCGAAGGCTACAGACCGGGCGAATTGTTTTTCTAAAAAAGTAAATAAAAAAGCACTTGAATTCGTATTTTTGGATACGGGCTTCAAGTGCTTATTTTTTTTATTCAGTTGTTTTCCAGAGCAGAAGGGCATCCGCTACATAACATTCCACCTTCCCCTGATCGACCAGATAGGAAAGATAGGAACGAATTGTGCTGCCAATGAGGACATATTGGCTATAATCCATCGTTAATGCAAATCGTTTGAACACTCGCTTGAGAATCAGCTCAAAGTGCAGCGGCTCCCTGCAGATTTCCAGAAGTGCATCCAGAATTTCCTGCATCTTTTTACGGTTTGCGTCTGCCAGAGGTTTGATATTCTCCGTCGGCTCCGCATGCGCAGGGATGAACAGCCTGCCCTCCAGCTTTTCTATCATATCCAGCGTTTCAAGCTGTGCCGCAATATCATAGAAAAAGGAGATATGATATTTTTCAAGGATATTTTCTCCAAACACGCAGTCTGCCATAAAATAAACATCATCGGGTGTTTTCACGCCGATCATGTCCCAGAAATGCCCCGGCAGGCGGAAATATTCCATGCCCGCAGGCAAAGGCGCATCGGCGATATCCTGCCCCTTGGAGGGGGTTGCCATGAGGAATTTATTCCGCAGCTTTTTGAAGGGATAGCCGCCGTAAAGGAAGGATGGCTCAAGCATCGGGTGCTCCACAATCACCAGCTCCATGGGTGTGGTATAGACGGCGCAGTTAAGCCGATTCTGCAGCAGGGTATTGCCGCCGTCATGGTCGGCGTTGGAATGGGTGTTGATGATTGCGGTCAGCTTCCAGCCCTGTGCATCCAGAATTTTCTGGATTTTTCTGCCGGCATCCTTGTCGTTTCCGCTGTCGATCAGCCAGACATCGTCATCACTTACGCGATAAACACCGATTTTGGAAGGGGCATTGATGTAATAGGTATTTTCTGCGACCTGCACCAGTTCATACATGGGCAAAACCTCCTTTGCTTTTGTTTCTGTGGGACTCTGTCCCACGCCCTGCAAGGGGATAATCCCCTTGACCTTATTTGCAAAAACTGCGTTTTTGCGAGGAATTATTGAAATTTCCCACACAAAACGCAGTTTTGTGTCAGTATAGGGTTCTTAGGGGATTATCCCCTAAGTGGGGTTTGGGGCAAAGCCTCAAGGTCTTTAAGGTGTTTAGTTCATGGAATCCGTAGAGCCGATGACATTTTTGATTTTGTCCTCAACCAGCTCCTGAATCAGCGCTCTGCCTGCGCCCAGATAGCCACGGGGGTCAAATGCCGCAGGCTCATCCCCGAAGGATTTGCGAACAGCAGCAGTCATTGCCAGTCTCAGGTCAGTATCCATGTTGATTTTGCAGACAGCCATGGAAGATGCCTTGCGCAGCATTTCCGCAGGAATCCCTTTTGCGCCCGCAATGTTTCCGCCGTATTCGTTGCACATTGCGACACATCTTTGGTCAACAGAGGATGCACCGTGCAGAACGATGGGGTAGTTATGGAAGCCTGCCGCCTCCAGCTTTTCTGTGATGGTTGCCAGTCTGTCAAAGTCCAGCTTTGCCTCGCCCTTGAATTTATAAGCACCATGGCTTGTGCCGATGGCAATCGCGAGGGAATCCACACCGGTGCGTTTTACGAAATCAACTGCCTGATCGGGATCAGTGTAGGTTGCGTGTGCCGCATCTACGTTAACCTCATCCTCAACACCTGCCAGCTTGCCCAGCTCTGCCTCAACCACGATGCCTCTTTCGTGGGCGTATTCTACGATTTTCTTTGTCTGTGCCACGTTTTCCTCATACTCCAGATGGGAACCGTCAAACATGACAGATGTGAAACCGTATTCGATACAGTCTTTACATACTTCAAAATCGGAGCCATGATCCAGATGCAGTGCAATATCCAGACCGGTTTCTTCGATTGCGGCATCCACCATTGCCTTCAGATATTTGGGATGTGCATACTTTAGCGCAGATTTGGAAACCTGCAGGATGACAGCGGAATTCTGCGCCTTTGCCGCAGCTACGACACCTTGGATGATTTCCATGTTATTGATGTTGAACGCACCGATGGCATAGCCGCCCTCAAATGCCTTTTCAAACATTTTTTTTGTTGTTACCAAAGCCATATAAAGACACCTCTCTTGAATTATTTTGGGTTTGCATTTAGCATTGCCTTATATTAGAATTATAATACGGTAATAGATTTGTGACAAGGCATTTGCACGGAAAAGATTGGGGGCATGGAAAAATGAAAGCAATTCTGGCGATTCTGGCAGTTCTGGGAATAGACCTTTCCTCGAAGGAGTGGGCAGAGAAAAACCTGCCGCTCAATAAAAAACGGGAAATTGTCAAAGATCACCTCTATTTCTGGCACATAAAGAACAGAGGCATAGCATATAATAGATTCAGCGGAAGAAGAAAGGGAATTCTTCTTGCCACGGGCGCGCTGCTTGCCTTTTACGGCGGTCTGCTGGTGCGGATTTTACGCGGCAAAGGGGAAAGACGGCTTGCCCTTCCGCTTGCCCTGACTCTGGGCGGCGGTGCGGCAAATTTCTGGGAGCGGCTCAGAAAAGGGCGCGTGACGGATTTTTTATTCATCCCTGTGAAGGGGAAAAATGCCCCGATTTTCAACATTGCGGATGTTTCGATTGTCGTTGGTGCGCTCTGGATGACAGCGATTCCGTTTCTCAAAAATAAGAAAAATTGATTTTACTGTTGCCTAACATGGGTGATTGTAGTATAATCAGTACAGAAATCCTGAAATGCACGACAACTTGCTATATTTGAACCTACATTACTGACTCGGGATTCCTATAAACAGCGGATATGTCAGGCCCCAAGATAATTCCCTTTGGGCGGGGGAAGGCAGATTCCGAGGTTGCGGAAACCCACCTGGCTTAGGCTAGGTGTCAAGGGGCAAGACCGGCATTTCGGGGTTATTTTTTTTACATTAAAACAGAAATAGAGCATCAGCAGAGAACAGCCGCCGGAAGGCGGTTCTTTTTTTGCTACAGATGTATATACTTGTACCGATAAGGAGTTGGTACAATGAAAAAATACATATTACTGGGCGGTCTGCTGCTGCTTTCCCTTTCCGCATGCGGTACGGAGCGGTCGTCAGAGCGCGCAAAGGTGGGGCAGATTGGTGCAGAGAGCTCCGTCAGTCGGGAGATGGCGGCGAAAACGATTGCCTTAGCGTTTTATACGAATCAGGAATTGGATGAAATGGAAACGAAGCTGGATTTTTCCGACCTTTCAGAGGAGGACTGGGCGTATCCTTATATTCAGGGCTGTGTGGAGCAGGGCTTTTTCGCGGGCAGTGAGGAAGGCACTTTTCGTCCGCAGGCGGATTTGACGCTTTGGGAGGCACAGACATTGATGGACAGGCTTGCGCCCGATTATAACAGCCGCATTGTGCTGACGGCGGAGAATAAAAACATGGCGGTTTCCTATGAGCTTTGGGTGCAGCTTTTGGAAACGGCGCTTCAGGCAAGGCGCGGAGAGGACAGCCTTTATTCCTATGGGATTCAAACGGAAAATGCGGTGGTTCTGGATGCGGATGGGCTTTGCGATACGGGCAGATTCACCGCGGCAGGCATAGATTTAACGCCCTATGCCGCAAGCCGCATCACCTTTCTGGAAAAGGATGGGGAAATACTTGCGCTGCTGACGGTAGAAGCTGCTTCGCCTGTGGTAAAAAATATCTATTGCAGGCAGGAAAAAGGTGTGCTTTCTCTGGAAACGGGGGAGGGGGCGGCGATGCTTGCCTATGGAAAGGCGCTTGATGAGGGGATTTATGATGTAAAACTGGAAAACGGTAAGGTCGCAGAGGTGACGGCAGTGGAATCTGTCGGAGGCTGCACCGTGAAGCGCGTGGATGGAGAAACGCTGTATCTGGCGGAGCGGGGCGAGCTGCCTTGGGCAGAAGCGGCAAGGGTTTATGATGCGGCAGGAGAAGAAATCGCAAAGGCGGATTTTACCGATTTGATTTGCGGCACGGATTGCGGTGAATTTTTTGAAAAGGACGGGGAAATCTGCGCGGCGGTGATTCGTACCCCTGCGGTTTTGGAACGGATGCGCGTCTTTCTGAAGGGGGCGGAGCAGGAAACCGTAACCCTTTCTGCGGAGAATGGCTTTACGCTTTCCAATGGAACAAACGAGAAGCATTTTTTGCCCGAAGCAAAGGCGGTTCTGACAGCCGATTTGCCTTGGTTTTCGCATGGCATTGTGACGGCAACGGCGGAAACACCGATTCGTGTGGCATTTGCAGACGGAACAGCGTATCAATATGAAGGCACGATTGAATTGGAACGGCGCGGCGCAGACAGCCTTGCTGTTATCAACGAACTGCCCTTGGAACGGTATCTGCTCGGCGTTGTGCCGCATGAAATGCCGACCTCCTTCGGACAGACGGCGTTGGAGGCGCAGGCAATTACGGCACGCAGCTATGCCTATAATCAGTTTTATGCGAATACCTATTGTGCGTATGGCGCGCATGTAACCGATACCACCGCCAGTCAGGTGTATCTGGGCTATGCTGAAAATGAAACGGCGGCACAGGCAGTGAAAGCGACCGATGGGATGTGTGCCGTAACGAAAACAGGTGCGGTGGCGCAGACCTATTTTTATTCCACCTCCTGTGGCTTCGGGGCAGGCAGTCAGGAGGTCTGGTCGAAGGACGGCAGCTTTTCCGGCAGGGAAAAATCCTATTTGCAGGCGCAGACCTACGGGGATTTTGCGCCGCCGCAGACAGAGGAGGAATGGCTTGCCTTCTGGCAGGATTGGAAGAAACAGGGATATGATATGAATTCACCGTGGTATCGCTGGAAGGTGTATTTCAGCTGTGGGCAGCTGACAGAAATTTTGCAAAAAACCCTAGCGGAAAGCGCGAATTGCAGGATAGAAGGAAATCAAAATGATTTGGGCAGGCTGACAGGCATTGCGGTGACACGCAGAGGACAGGGGGGACTCGCAATGGAATTGCAGTTGACCTTTGAAAAGGGGATGGCAACGGTGAAAACGGAAAATGCTATCCGTAAGGCGCTTTCGCCAACAAAAAGAACCCTTGGTGAGCCGATTTATCTGCAACGGAAGGGCGCAGAAGCCGTGACGGGAAATGCCATGCTGCCAAGCGGATTTTTCGCAGTGAAGGAAATGAAAAACGCGGAAGGAAAGCTGACGGGCGTGGCGCTTTACGGCGGCGGAAACGGGCATGGCGTGGGACTGAGCCAGTATGGCGCGAAATACCTTGCGGAGCAGGGGAAAACAGCCGCAGAGATTATTGCGTGCTATTTCCCGGGGACAAAGGTAGAAAAGGTGTTGTAAAGAGAGTAGGACTCAACTTTCCCTCTGAAAAAAATTCGTAGTGGACTAAAAACAGTCCCTTTTCTGAAGAAGAAATGTGCTATCATAGGGCAGATGGCAGAAAGGAAGTGTTTTTATGGCTATGGATGAAATGAAAAGGCAGTTATTTGAACAGGAAAGATGGATTCACCGTTTGTCTGCCCTGAGCGGTTTGGTTTATATGTTGAGCAATTCTTTGCAGGCAGTTGAAATGGACGGAAAGGATGATTATATCAATGCTGTCGGGTATATAAGCAGTTCCTTGTCAGAAACAGAATTGGCTCTGAAACAGCTATCCGAGGAAATGTTCATATCTTTCAGAGGTTGGAAAGCACAGACGTATGCGTTTTTGCAGGAGTATCCTGTGTAAAAGAAAAGGGCGTGTGAAAAAATGAGAAATCATTTTTCATACGCCCCTTCTTTTTGCT
>OGJY01000595.1_pt1 | contig 50251 bp, 82 predicted proteins | sample 1572231 | NCBI WGS metagenome assembly OGJY01 (sample SAMEA2582121, study PRJEB24529) | metagenome | biome: Human gut stool | place: China | collected 2011
TGTCTGTCTGTCTGTCTGTCTGTCTGTCTGTCTGTATGTCTGTCTGTCTGTCTGTCTGTCTGTCTGTCTGTAAGGATTCTAATGTATTTTCTGCTATCTGCAATACATTCTGATATTTCTTTTGAAAACATTGGGAATCCATACTTTTCACAAACCTGTGCGAACGAAATTTTAGGTTTCAAAATCACAAGGTTGTCAAAAGTCTTGGCAAACTCTTTCAACTCTGGATATTGTGTCGGTACATCTACGAACACAAAAGGAATGTTTTTATATCCGCAAACCTCTCTGATTATGTGCCCTAAAACTGTGCTATCCTTGCCGCCGCTAAATGATAGATATACTCCGTCTTCGCCAAATTCATCGACCCAGTTTCGTACTCTCTCGGCTGTCATTAAAACCTTGATATTAAGTGGTAATGCCTGCCATTGGTACAATTCTTGCATTGTATGTTTATTTTCTGCCATAATTACACCTCTTAATTAAATGGTAATCCCTCGTCAGCTACACCATCTGGAATAGCCATAAAGCCATCATTACTGCTGTTACCGCCCATAATTCCATTGTTGTCACTCTGCTGATTAGTACGGCTTTCGCAGAACTCGTGTCTTTCAACAACACAATCATTAGTGTAAACTTTCTGTCCGTCCTTGTTAGTGTAGTTGCCTGTCTGCCATCTACCCTCAACGATAATCTTAGTTCCCTGGTGCAAATATTTCTCTGCAAACTCTCCGTTCTTGCCAAATGCAATACAATTAATAAAGTCTGCTGCCTGTTCGCCCTCTTTCTTAAAAGTTCTGTCAACAGCTAATGTATATCTTGCAACTGCCATACTTCCGTTTGCTGTCTGCGAATATCTAATCTCTGGGTCTCTTGTCAATCTGCCACATAAAATTACACGATTCATTTCTTTTCCTCCTTACTTTCCTTTTACAGGCAAAAACAAATTTATAATAAATACCACAAATAAAATTATCTTAAATGCTATGTTAATACCTAATATACAAGCTATCCATGATATAACAAAGCTTTCTACCAAAGAGATAACTAACTCAATAAGTATAAATAATAAAATTGATAAAATATAATTCATTACTTTTCCTCACTTTTTACCTTTTCAAATCTATATTTCTGCGTTGCGTTCGGGTATTTTCCCTTGTCAACTTTACTCATAAACATTTCAAGCGGTCTGTTCCAGATATGTCCCTCATATTCATACACAACTGTCAGTTCTTCTGTTTCAGTATGTCTTGATACGCCTATCACTGTTACAATTTTGCCTAACTTGAAATGTCTGTATTTCTCACCTTTCCCAGGCAAAGGTCTGTCAAATTCTGTGCTGATATTATCTTTCTTAAAATGCCTTGTGAGCAATGCGAGGTCACAGTTCGGCACATCTTCGCCATCAAGTTTAAAATCTTCTGACCGCTCAACGTGCAATTGCTGAAACTCTCCGTTATCACTAATGGTTTCTTTCAAAGCTAATGCAAAATTTTTTTCGCTATATGGTACTTCGTCTACATCAACATAATAACCACTAAATCTAAATATTCTCGCCATATTATTCCTCACTTTCTAACAATTCCGGATTGTCAAATATGTTGCCGATAACCTCTACTTCACAACCACTTAATTGTTCAAAATTCATTATTGAGCAACCATATTGCTGATATTCAAAACAAGCTTCATCCTGTTTCCACGCAATCACATATTTTTCTTCTGTGAAATCACGACAAACAACAATGTCGTTTTCCCAAATCAGCTTGCCGTTCTTATCTTTTAAGCCTGTGCACTGGCAGATTGTATCTAGGTCTACACTAAATTCATAAAGATAACCATCTTCTATATTAAATATAGAAGAAGCATCATCATAACACAACAATGCTCCTTGTACCCACTCTCCGTTATCAATTCGCTTTGCTTTGAATAAATATCTATCTTCCATCTCTTCCACCTGCCTTTACTATTTCGATTGCTCTTTTAACAGGAATGAGATAATTATCACTGTTACCGCTTCCATATAGTTTTACTAAAGAGTCCGTTTTTAATTGTTCCACAACCTTATCTACATCATAAGCTGTTGGCACATCGTCGACATTTATTAGCTTATTTACTCCGCTATAACAGTGGCTTGCAATTATTTTGCCTTTGTAATTATCAGCGTCAATCAATCTCATTGTTTGTCCTCCTATTCCGCTTCTGATTGAAGCCACTCCATACAACTAGCTTCTCCCTCGTATTCCTCGCCGAATGTGTTTTTAAATCCGACAAGAAATTCTGCTAGCTCTTCATCCGACATATTCCTTATTCTGTCGGCATGGGTGTGCTTACTATCACATCTGTGACAAGGCTCATTGTCTCTTGAATTGCTGTTGTGCTGGCAATTGCAAGTGCTATTAACACTGCCATTCAATTCAGCTAATTTGTTATAATAGTACCTTATATACTCCTTACCATACATCTTTGCTCTTTTTTCAAACTCGTAAACAGCATTACGTTCCGCAAGTTCTTTTATTTGTTCGCTACTACACATTATTCTCCACCTCTCAATTCTTTCAGTTTTGCTTCGGCTTCGGATTTTGTGAGAAAGACTGTTTTACCAAATTCCATTACATCGATTTGACCAGATAAAGACCTGTCATTTGATTCATAATCGCAAAACAGTATAGTTTCTCCATTTTTAAAACAATCCAAATGGAAGTCCTTAACTGTAAACTTGTCTACCTCTTTTCCAAATCCTGCGAAATCAAGGAAAATTTTATCTCCCACCTTGCAAGGCAACTTGATAAGTCTGCACTGTTCCTCTAAGTCCTCGTAATCAGCAAGTTTGTCAATAACATCAGCAATTGTTTCGCAATTTTCCCAATCTTCTTTACTACAATACTGAAATCCATATTTGCAATTTGAACCACAACCCTTAACGCAATTTGTATTACCTATCTTATCGGTCAATCTCTCCATTTCTGTTCCTTTCTACCACACTGGGTAATAATTTCCTTAATTGTTCGCTGTACCTCGAAATTTAATATTGAAAGTCTCTATTTGAAATGAAATTCTTGATTTGTTCATTTTCAATGATTACAAATTCCGCTAAGAACTTATCCCAATCTTTTATTGATTTATCAATATAATCATCTGTTTCTTCATCATAAACACTGAACCAAGATTCCACATTATCATCAACAGAAGTATTCTTAAAAACAAAATAAGGATATTCTTTCTCGTCTAAAGCGGATATGTTATCTGCAATTTCGTTAAATCTTTCAATAATATGTTCTCTTTCTAACACTGATAAATTATCTTCATCAGATTTATCATAGCCCTTATTCTGCTCAACAAATTTGCGGATATTGTAAGCAATACAATCTTTGTCTTTTGTAAAGAAAATCTGCTGATTGCTTAATTCCCAGCAAATTCGGTCTGATGTATTTGTGGAATTGTTCATTTTTGTATTTATTTTCTTCCAAGCATCTACACCGTGCATTCCAATAACGGATTGAATATATCCCATAACTTTAGGAAGTGTCTTGTCCGAAAGCACGCTCCATACAACAGGACTAAACCACCAAGAATTTTTATACTCACAAAGTATTTCACCTGTATAATCAGCTTTAATTCCATATAATCTACTACAACTCATATAATCTCCTTTCTAAAACGGACACTCACTGGGATTTTTCAAATCCCAACTTTTCCCTGCAACCGCAACGTCCACATTCGCCCCATTTACGACATTTTTCATCTTGGCAATAAAACTATCCTTATCAGCATTTTCACTTGATAAATGGCACATTATTACGTTCTGCAAGCTATCTGAATCGTTAGCCTTAACAAAATCGCAAGCCGTGTCAATGGATAAGTGACCTCTGAAAACGTGATTAGCTTTCGGATTGTCGGTATCAACTAAATCCTTGTCATAATTCACACCTAAGAGAATGTGGTTTATATCTTTGAATTTCCACTTGATTAATTCACAATCGGTAATATAAAGCATTCTCCCCATTTCCTTGTGTGTGATCAGAAAGCCATATATCGGGCAAGCTGTTCCGTCTGCATTGGTATGTGTCCAGCTTCCATCTATCGTTGTTAGGTCAAACGCTCTTACAGTAAAATAAGAATTTGCTAGAAACTGGTTCATAAGCAAGGTTTCGTATGGTTTACATACAGGAATACCCATATTTTCAAAATCCTTAACCGACTTGCTATGGTCAAGGTGTTTATGGGTGCATAACACACCCACAACATCTTTAATGTTCCAATCTAAGCCTTTTTTAATTTCCTTAATCGGTATTCCACAATCAAGGATAAGTGTTTCTCCATTGCTGGAAGTTAAGGTGTAGCAATTACCTGTACTTCCTGTTGCTATACATTTAAGTTTCATATGCGTTCTCCGTTTTTAGCCTGTCTTTTACACCAACAATCAATATACCTGTTTTCATCTTCGGCTTTAGGAACTAAATATTTCCTGTAGCGATTTATTAAAGGTTTCATCTGTTTGTTGTAAACATCCTCGTTAATATAGTTCCATATATCCATATAAATCGTGTTATACTTAATCAGCGGCTTATATTCAAACACATCATCATTCACAATGTTTACTTTGGAATTAAGCGGTAACTGCTTTCCGACAAGTTCAATGACTTCGCGATTTTTCTCAACAACTGTTATCTGCTTAACATCCTCTTTATTCTGTATTGCAAGAATAATAAGACCTATTCCAAGTCCACCAATAAGGACATTTCCGTGTGCATTGTGAACAAAATCTCTATTTGTTTCCTTTTCCATAGGAGTATCAGACATTACGCAGTCGCATCCGTTGATAAGCCTTATATATCTTCCGGGTGGTATTCCAAGACGAACAATCGCATAAAAATTATTATCTGAAATGTTGAAATGTTGAAGTTCAAAATCTCCTACCTGTCCGTCTTTCAGTATTAGTGACATATCTTTGTACATACTCACACCTCGATTTCATCATCCTGCGGGAACTGAAAGTACTCTGTTGTAGCTTTCTGAAATTGTTCCTCACTCAAAATACTCTGTACTTCTTCAAAACGCTTTGAACCGGCTACGCAATGATAAAACTCATTATTTTCATATGATTTTCTAAGCATTTTCATAGCTTTAAGTGCCTTTGCGTTGGTTGAGTATTCAGCAATTTTTACACTTGGTGCGTATGAGCTTTGGCAATATATACGTGCTACTTTTACATCATATTTAGCACCAATAACAAATAATTGATAATCATTATATGGAACATCTAATGTTCCATCCTGTGAAATTACTCTCATATCAGTTCTCCTCACTCTGCATAAATGGCGGTAACGTGCTATCTTCTGCCTGTTCTTCGGTTGTTTCTGTGGTGTCAACTACATCTGCCTTATCTTCTATAAACTCAACAGTATTAGCATTTTCGGCAATTTCAGCCTGTGTAACTTGATATACCTCATCCATTTCAACCTGTGCCTGTCGTGCCATTGGGTCATAGTTCTTAGGGTATTTCCTTGTTGCATTGTTGCACATTTTTCTCTGTATCATGCTCTCCGGAGTATCAAGCCAAGCACCGCTTATAAAAGGTCTTGCAATCCCACATTCAAGCATTTCATCTACTGTCTTGCACGCTCTTAAGGCATTAAGTATCTCGTCTTTCTTAGTCTTAATTTCCGCTTTCTGCTTTGCTGTAGCTTTGTATCTGTCCTCACATACTCCAAAAGTGCTATTCATCATATTCTGCTTAACATGAGCCAACAGATTAACCTTAACACTATCTCTATCAGCATAAAGATATGTTACTGTTCCGTCTGTCAGTTTCACAGGATATACAACTCTTACAGCCTTGCTTGACAATCCTTTTTCTTCCCACTCTGGAGGCGTAACTTCCAGTCCTTTATGTTTAGGTGGTATGTACTTGTCACCCTCTTTAATTACCCAATACGGATAAACCTGCTTAACATCTTTTCCGTAGTTAGCAAGCAGGGAATCATAACCGCTACCCTCAATGCCCATTTCAACCTGTTTCTGCCATATATCCTTGCCTGTCTGTGGGTCAGTTCCCACCTTTACATTTCTTAACTGAAAATAGCACTCTCTTGGATATGCACTAGCATTTAATTTAAGGCTTGCACAACGCTTAACAATGCCCCTTAAATTACTTGTATCAAGGTTTCCCATGTTAATCTTAGGGTCACTCTTAACAAGATTAAATATGCTTGTCATAGCTTCCATAGCACACTCTTTTGCGTAATCGTCCATATCCATTCCAACAGCCTTATAATCATTGATGATAAGCCCTGTCATTGTATTGCTCCACTCACTTAGGGAAGTGGTAAACGCTTTCTTTTCTGCAACTGCTGTATTCTCTGCCATAATTATCCCTCCACAATCTCTAATTTCTCACTGCCATTGACAATCAGCATAATCAGCTGACTATCAACCATTTCAGCAACTTTCTTCTGATTAGTAATATCTAAGCTCTCACTATCATCAAGAATGATAGGTACTGACATACCGCTAATCTTCTGAATGGAATTGCAAATATCTACTCTGCCTAAAATCCTGTTACCCTTATTGCTCATAGTTGTAAGAATTGACTTTCCATTAACTGTAGGTATGCAAACTGACTTGTAACCGCCAGACTTATTCAGCTCAAACAACTTCCACTTAACTAATGAGAAATGACTGTTAATGCTGTCAGACAATGTTTCATTCTTTGCTTTGTCCAGTTCATCAAGCAAATCAAGTATTTTCTCAGCATTAGTCTTATTCTGTTCCTGTGTACGCTGTTCTGCCCTTAATTCTTCAAGTCGCTGTTCGTCTTTCTCCGTGTTGCTTTCGGCTATCTTTCGCTCACACTCTGACAGCTGCTGCCTTAAATCATTTTCCTGTGCTTTTAATTCAGCCTTGACACTTGAAATGCCATTAGCTTTGTGCATAGCCTGTTCCTTTTCAGCTATCTGCTTTTCAAGCGCCTTGTATTCCTCTGTGGCTGTCACATCAATCTCCTGTGGAAGTTCGGATAACTGCTTTTCAAGAATAAACATATCGTGAGCATATGTGTCTAAATGTTCCCTGTATTCAGTTAATTTCTTTACAGCTTCTGCAAGTTTATCTTTAGCAATAGCAAGTTCTTTCTTAGTTGCATTTCCCTTGTCAGTAATGTGATTAAGTTCAGCTTCTTTATGCGTCTTAAAATCTGCCCTTAATTCCTCTTTCTTTTCCTCTGGGTATTCCTGCTTACAATAAGGACAAATAAGGCTGTTTTCGTCAAATACACGTTCTTTTTCAGCTTTCCATTTTACCCTACTATCTTCAAGTACTTTCTGATATTCCGCTATTTTGTCTTTGTCAAATTCAACAACTTTTTCTGCGTTGTCGATTGATTTTTTAGCGTCATCAATCACATGATTAAGGTTACTAATCTGCGATTCAAGACCTCTCCTAGCCTTGATATTGTCCTCGTTAGCCTTGCGTGATAAATCTCCCTGCTTGAACTTCAAATCAAGAACATCTGCACTAGCCTTGTCGTATTCAGCTAACAGCTTGTCATTGTCAGTCTGCTTAGCCACACAATCAGCAATCTGCTCTTTAAGGCTGTTTTTAAGCAGTTCAAGGTCAGATACATCTGTGTCCTGCTTAATCTGAAAATCTCTTTCCTTTTCCTTAATCTGTCCGTCAAGAATAGGCAAATCCTTTGTAATCTTGGTCTTGGTAGCCTTATTCATAGCGGATAATTCTTCTGCCGAATACTTCTCTAACAGTGGTACTAACTCCGCTAATTCAGCCTTAGAATGTGCTATATCAAGGTCTGTCACATTCTCAACAAGGCTGAATAAGTATTCTCTCATTTCCGCCGGCTTCTGATTAAGAAATGCGTTGATGTTGCTGCACATCTTGAATACACTCATATCAATGTCAAGATATGCGTTGAAATCCTTTAATGTCTTAGGCACATCATTGACAAAATACTTGTTATCGTCTTTGTATGAACTGTCGTCCTTACTGTAAGTACGCTTCTGTACTTTCTTCATAGTGACTTCTTTTCCGTCAACATCAAGTGTAAGTTCAACTGATACATCCATATCATCAACTGATACTCCGTCAACTTCTCTTCTGACAACCGGATTATCCTTTAACTCATAATCACAGTTAAACAAGCACCACAGATGCGCTGTGGCAATAGTTGACTTACCTACACCATTCTTAGCCACAATCTTAGTAATGGCATAGAAATCAAACTCTGCGTGTGCATAGCACATAAAGTTTTCTAAAACCGCTTTTTTTAAAAATGTTTTCATAAACAATACCCTTTCCTTATTTATATATTCATAATGAATACACCATCTTCTATTGAGAAGTTGTCAACTGTCTTGTCTGCAAGATAATGCCGTCTGTCAAGTTCATCAAACGTGCCGTCAAATATAACACCTTGGACCGGATGCCATACTTGACAACGTTTTTCATTGTCTGCTGCCATAGCAGCTAATTCTGAAACTGTAACATCACTATTCATTAGCATTCTCCTTTTCTTCTATAATCTCAACTCTGCCTACTGATACCTCATAAGCTACTCTGTTTTCAATTTCATCTTCACTTATCTTTTTTGCATAAGGTCTTGACTGAAACCTGCCTGTCATTTCTATATGTGTTCCTACTGGCAAGTGACCGACAAACTTAGCTGTTCTGCCCCAAACTATGCAAGGTATATAGTCCGACTTGCCATATGGTCTGTTTACTGCGACAAGAATATCAGCGATTTCTCTTCCAAGTGGTGTCTTTCTATATATAGGCGGCTTGCATAAGTGACCTATAATCTCAACAGCATTATTTACATCCAGATCAATTTCAACATCTTCTAGCACATCTATTTCCCTGGCGAATACACTAAGTATCAGATGACTATGCTCCTCATTATCTGCATGCTTGTTGTATGACCTTATCTGTCCGTCAATTACTATAGTTCTGCCTACATCAAGCCTATTAATACTTATTAATCTTTCCGATACAATTACTGGAAGCGTATCTGTACTCCCACTCTTTCTTAAAACCTCTATATAAAAGAGGTAAAATCCCTCACCACATATCTCGTGTGAAAAAACCGGCTTTTTAGCAACCTTTCCTAATATATAAATCCTGTTATTATTTATCATTTGTTACTCCTTTCTCAACAAACCCTACGACTTTACCTCCATCAATAACTGTTATCATGTCTTTCTTCTCGTACATATCAATGCAATCCTGTACTGTTATCACTTTCTCGTTTACCTGTTTCATATTGTTCAATCCTTTCTTTTCTCTTTGTTCTTGCTATTGTCAGAACGATACAAGCCAGTTCTAAAAACATCCCGAATATCGTTCCTAGCATAAATCCCTGTATCATAGCTCATACTCCTCTTTAATAACTATTGGCAGTTCGTAGCAATCAATAAATTCGTGAATGTCTGCTATATACTTCTTTCTGACTTTGTTTAAGTCACACCCGAATTCGTGTCTTAACTGCCCTAAAATATCAGCTATAACAATTTTTCTTATGTGTTCGCAATATCTGTAATTGCCTAACACTCTGCTAGTTCTTCTACTAATGTGAGCAATCACCTCTAATCGCTCTACTTCGTTTAGCGTTTCGTTACCGCCTTTTTCACTAATAATAAATATCAATTACTACTCCTTTCTCATAACAATCCTCCGCTTAATCATCAGTTTTCGAAATTCATCTGTGCATTGCAATCTTTTATTAACATCATTGTGTTAGTGCTTGGCATCCAGTTTTTAACATACTCAACTGCCTGCTCATTCTTAAGCCTTGGTGTGTTGGCTCTTGAGTTGACATTGAAATAGTCCTTGTAATCGTGATTAATCTCTGCAAATACTTTTTTGCTTATTTCCTTGTAAGCATTACTGTCTTTACCGCCTAAAATTTTTATCACTCTTGCCGATACTAAGTCATTAAGTACTTTCTGCTGTCCATAATCAATGTTCATTGTATTTTCCAGCTTAGACACTCTGTCTGACACATCATCTAACATACCTAGCTGTATTCTCATCATTTCCTGTGGAGATAGCTGTTTCTGATAACTTCCTGTTTTTCTGATTGACGGAAGGACTTCTGATGTTACCCAGTCAGTAAATCTTTCCGCACTTTCTTTCCTGCTCTGAAAGATTGTCTTGTAAAGGTTGCTTTCATTAATAAATGTGGCTTCCTGTTCTCTGCCTAATCTGTCGGTGACCTTACTTGTAGTAACCCCATCTGTTTTAAGCCTTGCCTTAACTCTGCTTACCTGTTCAAGTTCCAATGCCTTGCATACATCAGCCAAGCAAAACATAGGTTCATCATCTTTAGTAATGGTTCGGATTTCTCCAAACTCTGAATTGCTAAAAATCTGTAACTCCATAAATGTACCCTTTCTTATCTGACCCATTTTTCAACTGGAATTTTTGTTGCTTCTGCGATTTTTTGTACTGTAGTTAACGCCGGTAAAGAATTATTATCTTTCCACCTGCCCACAACTCCATTACCAAGACCGCATTTTTTTTCAAATGCGTGTATTGATAAATTATTTTCTTCACAATAAGCGACAACATTTTGATAAAACATAGACTTCTCCTTTCTTTATTTAATAAAGATTTAGAGAAAAGCTTGACAATCTTTAGAGAAAGTTCTAATATATGAATTGTCGAGAAACATATTTTGAGAGCACTTCCCTTTAAGTTTATTTTTAGGCTTTTCCCTAACCTTTAAACTTATTATATAGAGTGTTCTCTAATTTGTCAACACCTTTTTTAGGTGAAACTCTAAAAAATGGAGGAAAACACAAATGAACACGGTAGAAAGAGTAAAAGACCTATGCAAACAAAGGAAGATTTCAATACATAAATTAGAATTAGAATGTGGTTTTGCTAACGGATATATAGGTCAGTTGCGTAAAGGCACATTACCAGATGATAGGTTGGGAAAAATTGCTGAATATTTAGGCGTATCAGCTGAATATTTAAGAACTGGCAAAGAAGAACAGCTTATTTTGTCTGAGCAAGCTGATTTGTGGATTAAAATTAGAAATGACAAAAGATTATTACACTCATTAAAAACATTTTTCGAGTTAAGTGACGAACAGCAAGAATATGTCCTCGGCTTAATTAATTTATTTAAAGGAGAGTTGTAATAAATGATTGAATCGAAGGATTTTTTGAAGACTATAGTAGAGAAAAGAGATAAAAATGGCAACACTAACTATGCCGACATTGCTAATTGTCTTGGCATTGATATGATTTCAATGTTGCCATTTATGAAAGAACTTAGTAGTAAAGGCTACATCACCCAAACCCTTGAAGATGTAACTATTACTAAGCTCGGATTACTTGCTTATGATGAACTTTAATTAATACTCACGATTTATGAAATTGCGATAAAAGCTTTTATTCTTTCAAGTGTACTAGTGCAACATTATGTTGCACTAGTTTTCTTTATATCTGCTATTATTTTATAGATATACTCTAATACTGCATTATCGTTGGTATTTTCTACTATTTCAATAATTTCTTTTTTGTAATCATTGTTATTCACATTCGCACTTCCCCTCTTTTACTATTGTGACGATGCAATTATTATAGAACGCACGTTCTATCGTGTCAAGTGTAGCGGCGATATTGCCAACGCCAATCAAACAATATCGCCTGCCAGAACTTGAAAATGTTTAAGGGTCTTTTCTCAAAGACAAGTTTATTATACATTTATCGTTAGTATATTTCAAACACTTTCGGTCGTGTAATTCTGACACTATTCGACAACTAATTGGAACTTGTCGATTGCATTACCCATAACACCTGCATATCCGTCCATTCCATTCGATGTTTCATCGTCTATCTGCTCTGGATAGAAGTTGCGGTTGTTGAATACAGATACCATATACTTAGCATACTTCCAAGGCTCACCCTCTGGTGTATAGTAGATGATTTCTACGGCATCTATTGGTGTACGCTGGTCACCTGCAAAGCCATTCTCAAAATCATCATAATCAAAGCCAGTAACATAAGGAAGCCAATCGCCACCTTTTAAGTGAACTCTGTACTTAACTGAACCTCTGCTGACCTTAACAATAAGTGCTGTGATAGCTTTATTGTCGCCTGCACCAGCCCAATCTTCTCTATCCTCTACTTCGCCCCACCACCTATCTGTATAAGCGGCATATGTAGCATATACGTGTTCATCTGTGTTATCCTCTGCATTGTCTTCTTCGCTGTTATCTTCTGTATTATCTTCATCATTATGAAAGCCATAAAATTCTGATAAGTCGCAAACTCCATCTACACCGTCAATTCTTGCGCTAGAAGTATACTGCCACCCCGCAAGATAATGGTCGATACTGGGTGTCTTATCTGCGTTAACATCATCATTTAACTGCATTTCATCATATCCTAAGTAGTAACGTGCTATCCAGAACGGACAATCTAAGTCGCTAGGGTTTGTATATGGCTTGATGTAACTGCCATAGAATGATAAGCCAGTATACACACCAAACTGATAACCTGCACTCTCGATAACCTCTTTGTAAGCCTTGATAATGTCGATAAGTTCTGAACCTAAGTTCCGCATACATTCATCTTCAACGTCCATCCAGACAGTTACCTTACGTCCGTCAAGCACCTCTAATACTCTTTTAGCCGCCGCAATAGCTTCTTCTACTGTCGGCGTGTATACATAGTTATATACACCACAGATATGTACACCTGCTAACTGACAGCCTTTCCAGTTGTTTTCAAACTGCTTATCTGGGTCAAAATCACGTCTGATAACCTTAAGGATAGCATGAGTAAGTCCTGCCGCTTTAACCATATCCCAATTAACATCACCATTCCACGCTGAAAAATCTCCACATTTAATCATGGCTAAAATACCTCACTTTCTACTGTTCCTGTTATATTTACATCTGAACTAATTGTGTTATCTTCTGTGCTGTATGTTGCCTTGTAAGTGTTTTTAACACCATCAATAAAGCTCTTAAGCTCGCTGTCTAGTGCTGTATCATTTGCTAAGTATGCCGCAAAATCATTAAAGCTGGCTGACATACTAACTGTGCCACTTTCGCTGATTGTAGCTGACAGATAAGCCACCTGTTTAAGTGTTCCGTCTGAATTTTGAACAGAAAGTGTTCCGTTTTTCTGAATTGATGAGTTGATGTCTAACATTGTGTTTTACCTCCTAATTTGTATTAAAAAAGGACACCCGAAGATGTCCTTAATTGCTAATATCCGATTCCATTTGATTTGTATTACGTTGATATTTGTAATCCAAAAAGCGCTTGAATAGATTGTGTATAAGTCTTTGTGCCCTCTTTAGTTGAACCAGCTTCAAGTTTGATTCTGTGCGTTGCATTGTCATTAAACCACCAAACAAATGTAGCACCGCCTGCAAGTTCTGACGGGTGGCTATTTGCCAATCTGTTGCGGTTATTCATAACACAATTTCCGTCAATGTATATTTTTGCCGTAGTAGTTCCGTAATCGTCTTTAACGTCCGTCCAAATTGATATATTGACAACTAACATTCCATTGCCTTTGATAGTGTAGTTGCGTACAAAGTTTTCTAAATCTATTGATGTTGATGTTTCTTTGACATTTATTGTATTTAAAAATGTGTTAAAAGTTGAATAGTCTACAGGGTCTTTAACAATTAAATTATCGCAACTGATTTCATTGCTATACAATGTGCCTATTCCTAATGTAGTTTGCCTTGTTTTGCCCCAAACATCCGTACCCGAAATACTCAAAGCGTTCTTAACGTCAGAAGGGTTAAGCTTATATGTTATGTCACTTTTTTTTGCATACTTCCACTTACTAAAATCAGTTTCTGTCTGCGTTCCTAAAACATAATTTTTCGCTACTACAAAATCAGTCAAATCAACTTTGCCACTTCCATTTAGGTCGTATTGACTTAATGCGAGTTGCGATGTTGTATTGTTTACAATGGCATTTCGCAAGGTATGTAACACATCTTTATCTGGTAGTAAATATATAGAAACTGTATTTGACATCTTGTTTGAATCAAATTGGAATCCACTAATTTGTCCTTTTACTGTATATAAGTATCCGTCACTTCTAACATAAAACGGATAGTTAAACACATTATCTTTAACTGTAGCTCTGACAGACATGACCTTTGAATCGCTTCCTGTTGATTTATTCAACGACACTCTGTATAAGCCATAGCCCACACTAGGGTCGTATTTGTAATCGCTGTAAATAGAAGTGGAATTGATATTCCAACCGCCTATTGTACCGCCGTTTCCGACAAAGTTTTTGCAAGTTATAGTTCCGTCCGCTGTAATGCTGGTATTCGTGCTGTTTAACGTAAATCTATTACCAGAAAGATTAAGCCCACCTCGGGCAGTTATATTAATGGTATCTGCAATAGCTTCAATACAACTTTTAAGCGTACCAGTATCAGTTTTAGCTATATAAGCAGATAAACTAGCCGTAGTTGCATAAGAAGAAAGGCTACTTTTTGTCGCATAAGTAGCAGATACCGATTGAGTTATACTATTAGCAGATTGAGATATAGCAGAGTTCATAGCAGTTGTCGTTGCGTAATTACTTAAGCTATTCTTTGTTGCATATGTGTTACTGACAGTAGTCTTAAACCCACTTAAATCAGATGTCAAAGATGTAACCTTGTTGTTAATTGTTGTTATAGTGCTGTTATCTGCTTTTGTAGCAATTTGTGAAGTGTGACTATTAACTGTAGCTGAAATACTATTAACAGTCTGATTAAGAGTTGTATACTGATTGCTTACAGTTGTTACCTTATTATCTACAGTACTTATAGAACTATCTACATCTTCTGGTGCTGGCGACCAATCTGTTGCCTTATTTCCTTTTTCCAGCTTTACTGCTGCAATATAGTAAGTTGCATTTATATTATTAACGCTAAAAGAAAGTGTCCCTGAATCACTCGTTGCTGTTGAGCGAATAGTTCCAGTATATCTTTTCCACGTAGTTGTTAGTGTAACTGCACTTGCGCTATCAGCCATACTACGGCTTGGAGTAATTGTAGTATTTGCAACAGAAGCTTTAGCACAAAACGAAACAGTATAGATTTCATTAGCAACCCATACATTCCGAGTATTTGCAAGAACACATAAGTAACCACCAGTAGGTTTAAAAACTAATACATTACCAATTACACTATTATCTGATATAATTGTACCTGTACCTGTATCATATGCCCAATAAGCATCCTTCTGAAAAAAATTACTATTACGAATTAAGTTTGTTCCACCAATCTGAATATCATTAACCGCAGTAGTTATGTCCTGCTTCCAAACCTTACTTGAAATCTGTCCTTGCACAGCAGTGAGCTGTGTTCCCTGCGTCGTCACTGTATTCTGCAAATTCGTAACATTCGTAGTCATGTTCTTAAACGCAACATCAAGCGTCTGTTTGTTCGCATCCACATAAATTTTACTGCTTTTCAGCGTGTGACTGCCGTCTTCATTAATGACACTAAAAAGGCTTTCTATATCTAGCTTACTTGCATTAATATTTGCATCTTCCTTTATCATGTCATTACGGATTATCTCACGTTTTACGCCGTTTTCGGTTAAACCTAAAGCATCAAACATCAAGTTGCCGGATTTATCCCAGACGTATATATTGTAGTCATTTGTGGCGTCTTTACCGATTTGAACCCTTGTAACTTTGTTATCATCTTTTATCTGTATCGTATTGTCAGCTATATCAAGATTTCCGCTTTCACTTAGAATTTCAACAAGGTTTGTATAAATCTTCCCACTTGTAATCTTATCTGCGGCTATACTTTCTATCATCGCCGACTTTATCTGCGCATCACCGATATTTGCAACAATGCTGTTGCTAAACTCCGTCGTAAGACTTCCGCCGGATGCAGAACCGAACATAAGTGTATTGATATTTGCGACTTTAGCTTTTAAATCATCAACATTAAGGTTTCGGATTTGCCCCTCGACAACTTCCATTCGTTCTATAGAAGCATATAAAAGATTTGCCTTGTCAACTGTAAGATTGTTTACCTTTAAGTAATCAACATCGCCTTTTACGGCTGTGAGATTTGTTATTGTTGCATAAGTAATCTTGGCTGTATCTACATCTAGCTTATTGATTAACGCCTTATTAACAACTAATAAATTTGCGTAGTAACGCTCCATTTGCTTTGTTATCGGACCGCTGGCGATATTGCTGTTTTCTGTGTCAGATTGACCTATAGATGTAACTGTGTCCATTAAGCCGCCGTCACATTCATGGGTTATCTGCATAATAGGTACTTTGTAATCAACGCCACCCTTGTTGACAGTTATAATGTCACCAACTTCTAGTCGGTAATCACCGACAAACTTAACTGTAAGCGGTCTAAACTGAAAACCGCCTATCTTTTTGTAGACTTCATCAAGGATTGCTTGTGTCATAAATGGGTTAGCAAAGCTAAGTCCTGTTGCACCGCTACCACTGGTAATCGTGCTAGTTTCCTTGTCGCCTGACTTCGTATTGTTGCATGTCAGTTTTTGTATTATGAAATCCTTAGATGTCGTAAAGGTAACGCCTTGTTGATAATACTTATGTCCGTCAAGTACATAGCCACTGTCTTTATACCATCTTAATTCAAGGTTGCCATCAGCATTAATTACCGCATTACAGCCTTGTAACATAGCCATATAGCCGATAATTTCTCTGTAGGTATAACCTTGTGGCTTGTCGCTAACAGTGTGCGCTGTAACTATATCTGTTGCTAATGATATGCCTAGCTTACCGCATATTTCAGTGAGGATAGCTTTATCTGTACTAGGAAATACTAAATCAGACGAATACGGCATGTCAGCCTTATACATTTTGTCGTAGGCTTCGTAACTCGTGTATTCTCCATTGCTTGTCTGCTTACTGACTGTAAATGTTCCTAATTTAATATACTTAATCTCGTTACTAACTTTTACGCCCTCATATATAGTAATCTCTTTATTTTCGAGACTTACTTGTGGCATATAAATAGAAAAGGTAACACTGCTTGCACAAGTGTTACCTATCGTAATTTCATTATTGGGATTTATTATGTTTTGGAAATTGAATTTGTTAAGCGTGTTGGTATATTCTTTTTTATCGACAATGTACTTAGAATAGTACCTTGCGCTATTCCCCTTAACAATTTCCGTTATAGCTGTGTCTAATATCTTCATTCTACACCGCCTTTATTGATTAATTAATGGTTTATCATAAACTCGATTGAGTACAGTTTAGCTGGTGTAATCTCTTCGCATTTGTCGAATGCGTCCATAGGAAGCATTGTCATGTCAGGTGCTTCAATCTCTTGTTCATTGATTTCCTGTAGTTCTTCCTGTAACTTCTTTAAGTTCTCTGATGTAATCTGATACTGATTATCATTGACGACCGGATTGCCGCTGTCGTCTTTATCTGCATACTTGACCTTAGTATCTTCTATAGTCTGTAGCGTTGCCTTGTACAGTTCTTCCAACGCCTTAATATTGCACATAACAGCCATAGCAATTCTACCTGTAGTCTTGTCATGTGATATGTTGCTCAAACTCTGAAATCTGTCTATTAACTCACTTGTTTTAAGTTTCATGTGTAACCTCTTTCTATTTCTGAATTAAACTTAATTTTGCTCCGACTATTAATCCGTCCTCATTTTTTGCTCTTGTGAGATACGGATATGTCACATCTCCTGTATAGATTGTCATTTCTTTTTGTTGACCGCCTAAAAACAGGACTTGTGCTGTTGGGAATGGGTTATTTATGTCGCTCACTACATCATCAAGTACTTTTGTCTGCTCTCCTGTGAGCGGCGGTAGCTGTAGTTCTATCTTGTCTTTAATAGCCACAATTGTTCCTACCATTTCTCCATAGTCGTTTCTTCCAGTATTTTTAGACCATATCTTGTTTCTGCTGTATGTGTAGCCGTTGTAAGCTACTGGGAATGTCACTCCCTCGATAATTACAGCACTTATCATTCAATCGCCCCTTTCTGCCTAAAAATGGGTAACAAAAAGGACACCTCACAATTAAGTGAAATGTCCTTGTCATTTTGCTATTTATTTGTTATTATTGGTATGAGTTAATTTACATTCACTCATACGTGCTAATCAGAACAGGTCTACCCAACTTGTTCTGATTTTTTTATTCTACTTTTAATGTCAGATTTAGAAGCTTCTTGTTTGAACCCCAAGGGGTTACTTCTAAATTAACGTCACTCTTATCTTCTAGTATGTATATCCTTGCAACTGTAATATTCGCACCTGTCTGTAATTCTCTTGCCGCATTGTTGTATTCGTCAACATCAAAACTAGCTAGCGGATAGTCAAGTTCCTTGCCATTCTGAAAGCAAGTAACATTGTAGTTGTAAACAAATGCCTCGTTATCTTTTGAATTATTTGTAAATTCAAAATAGACAACAACAACCTCTCTATTATTGCTATCTGTAATTATTTCGTGTTTAAGGTACTTAAGTGTTGTATCGCCATATCTTGCTATATCTGTATCTTGCTGTGTGGTGCTAGACTGCTTTACAGTACTACTATTATTGTTACTGCTGTTACCACTTCCGTTGCTAAAAGCAACTATCAGAAATAGCACAAACGATACTATTGCAAAGTAAGAACCTAAATGTCTTTGTGACTTATCGCCTTTGCTTTTTATTAAGTCCACAATAGCCAATATAAAGCCTATTGGGATTGTGAATATAAATAGTGCTGTTACTGCCGCCGCTATGCTTAGCTTACTGTCTTTTTTCTTCGCTTTCTTTTCTGCCATATTGTATTACCCCTTTGTTTTTTTATGTATAGTAAAAGGATAACACAATACGTTTATCTTATCAATATGGAAAAGGTGATAAGCCTGTCATTGCTGTGTAGTTATTAGCTTTATCTTGTACCATTGTAAATAAATTTTCTGCATCGCCTTGTAGCGTTACATTGATATTATTGCTACTTTCTGCCATAGCCGCCCTAACAGCATTGTAAACCGCTGGATAAACTGCATTAGCAATACCTGTTGTAATTTCCTGTTGATTGGCTACTGCTGTTCTTCCGTCCATAGTACCAACCATTTCGGGTGCAACTTCATTAGCAACGAATAACTGTCCTTTGTTTGGGAATCCACCATTTGCATAAAAATCAACACCAATATGAGGTACTTCTGGAGGCATAAGACTAAATTCGCCCTCAATGCTAAAATGTGGCATTTTAATATGAGGAAATCTAAGTGATAAGTCACTCCACCAGTCTTTTAAATCATACCACAAGTCACGTATATAGCCAAAGAAATCTTCTATCGCAACTGATATTCTGTGAAGTTCCGGTTTACTATCCCACCAATTAAGAACACTATACCACGTATTTTGAAGTCCTTGCATTATTCCGTTTGCCATATCGCGCCATTTATCTGCCGTAAACCAAGGTGAAACATGATTATTCCACCAACCTACAATAGCCGTATTGCCCCACCAGTTTGAAAAGCTATTCCAAGAATTAGATAAGCTGTTTTCAATATTATTGCCTAAGTTGTTCCATTTTTCTCTTGTAAAATATGGTGCTACGCTATTATTCCACCAACCTACAATAGCTGTATTGCCCCACCAACTTGAAAAACTGCTCCAAGAATTGCTTAATGAAGTTTTAGCATTATCGCCAAGCTCTCCCCATTTTGACTTAGTAAACCATGGTGCAACGCTTGTAGTCCACCACTTTGCTATATCATCTTTATGTCCGAATGTGATAGTTTCTATCACTCCGTCAACAAAGCTAGGTAAATCTTCAAATGGTGCTTTTATAAGATACGCTAATTGGTCAAACATTGACATGTCTATCTTCTCGCCTGTTAGTGCTTCATTTAACTTGTTTCCTAAGCTAAAACCACCAATAGCCGCACCAATGCCGCCTATAATACCTGTGCCGATTGTTAAGCCTATTTCTGTGGCAGTTCCAGCACCCATTATGGTAGATAAGTCAGTAGTAAGCATTGTGTTTATTCCCTCTGCTAAACCGCCTTTACCACCTAATGTTTTTAAGCCTGTCTTAACTGTTTTCCAACTTAATGCGTCAGATATTTTCCCACCTACAATCTTTCCTAAGCCACTAAATTTCATAAATCCAAGTGCCGTTATGATTGTAGTTTCAATAGGTGCTGACGTGAAAGAGCCACTCCACAACTCAATAGCTGCTTTTATGCCCTCCCATATGAAATGACCTACACTTGAAAATACTTCCGTCCAGTTGATACCAGCTAAAAAGTCACCCATCTTTCTGCCAATTCCGTACCAATCGACTTTATCTATTGCATCTGCAAACCAATTAAAAATTCCTGCCACAAGGTTAGATGTATCTTGCCCTGCCTTAAAGAAATCACCAACCGCAAAATCTTTAAAAATCTGTTTAACAGGCTCAAGTGCCTTATCAATCCTATCAGCCCACGCAATAGCCGAATTTTCCATATTGGCAAATGCTTTATTCCAAGCCGCTTCATATTCTGCCGCCGCCTTATTAATATCATCTGTCAAATCAATACTGCTACCGCCGCCACCGCTTGAACCCTTGCTTGAGCTTGTATCATCTTGTAATTTATTTATTTCATCAAATCCCATAAGGGATAGTGTAGCTTTCTTAGCTGAATCAGCTACATCTTGGTATCCATCTGAAATATCTTCCAAGCCGTCAGATGTATCTTTATAGCCACTTTGTCCGAAGCTCTCAAAGTCAATCTTAACACCCATAAGGCTTGCAAGGTTTACTAGAAGTCGCTTGATTGCAATAGTTACTCCGTTTACTATTGGCATAACCTTTGAAAGAATTGGGATAAACAGCTGTCCTGCTACCATTCCGACTTCTTTCATATTGTTGCTGAACTGGCGTAACATATTACTTGGGGAGTTGATTGTCAAATTTGTTATCGTATAGGCTCTTTATCCCATACTTCTTATAGTTTCCTATAAGTTCAGAGTACATTATCACCCACGTTTTTACGTTTGGTTTGGTGGTAGCCACTTCCACCTCATACTGTCCTATATACAGTAGTGTCGGACACTCTTGGGAATGTTATATTTATTCAATTCCTACTCGTTACGATACTCAATAGCCTGTTCGTAATCTATTGAGTTATCTCGGTATTAGCATAGTTTTCAGCTTTAATCCAATAAAATCCTCTGCATTTATTTCCTGTCTTGATAGCCTTGTGAATCTGTTTATGCACTTTGTCGGGTTCATTCATATATCTAGCCGCTTCTGTGCAATTATTAAAGTGGTTCACGATTTTTCTATTATTATCAAGTTGATAAATGCCCTTTCCCTCTTTTATACCATTATACTTATAATCTTTGTTTGGATTGTACTCATCAGCATATATCCATACATAATTGTTTGCTGTTCCATATTTACCACTTAAGCAAAAAGATATGCTTGTTCTTGGCGTTGATGTTTTTTGGCTTGCTTGTGTTAATGAATCAAAAATGTTAAGAACAAACCCCTCTTTATCAAGTTGCATTACAGCACGCTTCCTTGCACTTGCTTTCTTTGAGTAAGAAGCAATCTTTTTAGGAATGTTTTCACTAACTTTATAACGCCACATATATTCACCTGAACGGTTTACTATGCCTTTTGCACAATTAGATATATCATGTCTTTGTAAACCTGTTACAACGCTTGCATGTGATGAGCTTATATACTCGTCAATGTAATTCCCATTAAGGTCATATTGAAGAACAGGCTTTGAATTCCAAGATATTCCACCCTCGCCACCAAGTGTGATATTGTATCCGTTTGAGTTTGGGAATGATATACAAGAATTGCACTTCTTGATCCATTGTATTTCTTTTTCTCTGATTTCAGAATCACTATCTGCTTTATCAACTATTTCCCATTCAAAGTTATCAATACCATACTTCTTTAATGCATTGTGAAAAGGTAAGCCATTGTTTATATCGTCAATGTGCTGTTTCTTTCTTTTTTCAAGATTATAAGTTTTTCCAATGTATATTTTACCATTGATTTTATTAGTTGCTTTGTATATAATATAAACTTTATTCATACTTATATTATACCATAAATTGCTCGTTTTGAAAACTTTAGCCTTCACCGATTTTGCCCGATTGCCATAAGATGTTTCCATTCTTATGCAACACTTGGAAGATAAGTTATGTCATTAACTTTCTTCCGTTTATTAGCTAAATCGCCCCAAGATACTTTACTTTGGTCTAATATTGCCAACACTCTTAACTGTTGCTTTTCCATCTGTGTCATTTCAGACACCGACTTAGAAATGCCTAAGTTATAAGCGTATGTCGCTAATGTAGCATTAGTAATATCAATACCATACTTGTATAATGCCCTTGATTGACCGATTAAGCCGCTTTGTAAGTTCTGTGCTACTGTTGAGTAGTCCACATTGAAAAGTGAGCTTATATCGCCTGCAAGCATTGTCATTGACTTTGTTATAGCCGTTGTTGCTTCACCTGTCTGTCCTAACGAATTAGTAACAGAAGCCAACTGTGAAGCGTACTGTGTTATCTCTTGTATGTTAAGTCCTAAGTTCTTTGCTCCACTTTCTTCAAGCAAGCCGCCTTGAACATTGACTTTTAAGCCAGATAGTTTTCCAAGAGTATCATTTACTCTGTTTTGAAAACTTTCTGCATATGCTGTTGCGTTATCATATCCGTACTTTTCGTAATCCTTATCCCATTCTGAACCAATCTTGCCAAACGCAACCGCTTGATAGTTGAACGCTTCAATGTAATCTGTTGTTGATTTTATAGCTTCTATAAGTTTCTTACTGCCACGAATTACCATAAAATAAGTGGCATAAAACTTACCTATTGCACTCGCCAAACTCCAACTACTTCTAGTTGCTGTCCTAGCGCTTGTAGATACTCCATACAGCGACTTTTGAAGTGAGTTTGAAGAAGTACCCACCTTGCTACCTTGACTAGCAAGATTAGCCAATGCGTTAGTCATAGCAATAACATTACTACTTACATTAGGTGCTCTTGATAATGTGGTCATTAAGCCATTCAGTGCATTACCCAGTTTAGGGATATTCACTGTGGCATTTTCAATACTTTTACTGCCTAGCTTGTCAAGTGACTTTGCAAATTCTGTGACCTGTGTTGCATTTTGCGGAATAGCTGATATGCTTGCAACTGCCTTTGTGACAGCTTGAAGTGATGTAGCTGTATTAGCAAGTGCGGTTGAATCAACAGAACCTATTTTTGTGATATTCTTGGCAAGTCTTGTAAAATCTGCTGTTCCTGCGTTCATATTCTGCATAGCAGAACCTAACTGACTAACACCACTCGCAAGGCTACTTAGTGATGAACCATTTACAGTCGCAAGTGATGTTGACAGTCTTGTAAGCTGATTTATCAGTTTATCAACAGAATTGATAGCTTTAGTGGCAGTACCGGTAATTTTAACTTCTAATGAATCTAATTCCACGCTTATACCTCCAGCTTATCATTTTTAGGGTGTGCTAAATCCCAGTTTGCTTTGCGTATTTTCATATCCAGAACAAACTCTTCTCTCTTTCTTTGTATTTCATCTTCGGTATTTTCTTTTTTGCTAATATCGCTGTAAATAGGCTTGTTCGGGTATTCAAGTTCGCCCTTGCCCCAAGCACCACTCCTAACACCTATCTTGATTGCTGGAAGTATGTAACTACCTACTGCAAGCCATATATCTGAATCTATTCGTTGTCTTTCAAGTTTCTTGCCCTCTGCAACCGCCCATAGTTTTTTAGGTGTCATTTTTAGAAAGTCTGAATAACTAACGCCTAGTGAACTGGCTAAGACAAAGTATTCTTCCCAGATTATTTTGTGGAAGTCTGCTTTTTCTTGTGGTCTTGTGGAACTACTGTCGGTTTCTTCTGCTCTTGCGTTGCTTCTTCCACATTGTTCGCCATTTCCTCTAACATCGATGTTATTCCGCTCAACTCGAAAAAACCATCGTCTTCCATCGCTTTCTTTATCTCTTCAAACAATGTTCTATATCCATAACTCTTATCTGTCTTTCTCTTTTCTGTAATATATGCTCTAGTAAGTTCTTTTGCTTCATCCATAGTTACAGGGTTATTATCAGTACAGCCTGCGTAAATGGCTAAAATGCAAATCTCCGGCACATCTGCTGTCATATTTGCTAATCCATCAAAGGAAGCCTGTGCAACACTTTTATCTGTTTGTGCAAGTAAGTAAGAACCATTAACAACAGAAAACATTTTCTGCACTATCTCTTTACATTCTGCTGCACCGAATGAGAACTCAACTTTGTATTCTTTTCCGTTTACATTAATATTCATCATAATTTTTACCCTTTCCCACCCTATCACCATATAGGGAAAGGTGCGGATTTTACACCGCACCTACCTTTTTAAATAATTATTCTGTTACACCATTAAGATATGATGTGTAGTCGGCTGTTTTGGCGTTTTCTACGCTATCCGACACAGCCTTTTTAGATTTAGTCGAATAGCTCATCATTCCCCCGATGTTGGGACAACTGCTGTATCTGTTCCTATCATATCCTCAATAATAAGGTTGATAGCCATTGTAAGGAGTCCGTTCTGCTCTTTACTTGTAATTGGTAACTTTGATGGTGGCTGTGCCACAAAGAACTCTGCATCTGTAATGCCTGGTGTGATTTCCTGGAACCACATTCTCTTGCCACCAGTCAATTCATTGTAAGCTGTGATAACATCTTTCCATTCCTTAATTGTTGCGTCCGTCTTGTTAACTGTAACTGCAACTGTATCTGTAACTGTATCTCTGCCTGCAATGTTTCTTGTCTGCTTATCCTCAAGTGCCGAAGCATCTATTGCTTCCGGTGTTACTGTAATCTCGTCAATAGAGTTAATTCTTGTAAGCAACTTGAATGATGTTGGCTTTGTGCCTGCTGTTGTTTCAACTCCATAAGAGAAAGTAACACCCAGTGTACTTAATCCTGCTACTGCATCTTCCATTGTCTACCTCCTAAAAATTTGCAAAAAAATAAGAGCATTTCTGCTCTTTGTTACATTAATCTGTCATTTGCCGCTATCATTCGTCTGAATCTAGCGGTACTCTTGTGTACTTTGTTGCTAATTGAAAATTCCGGCATTGATGTGCCTTGAAATCTCATTTTCTTAAATACATCTGTAATCGTTGCCATAACCTTGCGACAGTCAGACTTGCTTGTGTTAGTGGTAACATCTACTTGAAATGTTGCTAACAATGCGTTAATTGTCTGTCCGTCAAGTGTTTGCCCTTGTTCAACTGCCGGTAGTAAATGAATGTATACTGTTGGGAATACTGCTTGACCGCTGTTTTCTCCCTCATTTGTTATAACTATTTTGGGGTATGTTTTCTTTAATTGTGTTAGGGTTTTAGCCTTGACAAGTGCTGTGACTGTGTTTTCAAGGTCTATCGCCCAATCGTTTGCATCCGCCATTAGCTAAACACCCTCCTTGCTACCTCAACATATTTCTGTATGATTTCCATATCAGCCTTATAAACAGGCATTTGTGCTTCTACGCCGTGTGTAAGAACTAAGTTTCCGTCATCGTCATAGTAGCCCCACACTTTTTGTACGCCGTGTCCCTCGCCATAAGAGCCGATAATCATACCATTAACAACACCTTTAGGGTGTGGGCTGTTTCCTGCCTCTCCATTGTAGTAAACGCCAGCACCGAACTCTATAAACATAAGTTCTTTGCCCTCTACAATTAATTTTGCTTCAACATATTCTCCTGCGGATTTTATTTCAACATAACTGTGATGGCTTGTATCTGAACCACTACGAACACCTTTTTCATCATATGTATAACTTGCTTTTGCCATATTTTCATCAATGACAGGAATTCCGACTTCTGCAAGTTCTTTGACAAGCTGTGAAGTTTTTTTGATAAGCCAGTTCTTATACTGTTGTAGCTGTCTGATAGCTTCATTTACGGACTTTTCAGACAAGGATATATTAATTGTATGTCTCGCCATAATGCACCTACTTTACAACTGCTTTAAGCATATACTTAGTTGAATACAATGCTGGCTTAATGCCTACAATCGTGAAGTCTGCCGATGTTTCATCAACAAGGCTGTCAGATGTGTATGTAGGCTTGCTATCAAGCCATATAAGGTCGCCTTTTTGGATAGGTAACATATTCCTATCTGTCAGTAAAATAGCATCAAAATCAGCGGTATCAAAGCCGTACTCCTTGGTCTGCGCTTCTCCACCGCTAAATGATATGTTAGCTTTAAAATCAACCGGCTCTGAAAAGCCTGTTTTCTCTTTAAGGACTTTAGGTATCTTATTTCCCTCATCATCAAGATAAGGAATAAAATTACCTTCTGTGTCGGTGTATCCTTCATAGAGGATATTGCCCTCATCATCTCTTTCGTAGATAGTAACAGTTTGTCCTTGAAGTGAATACTTCATAGCCTGCTTATTAATGTCAAGCATTGCTCTTTACCTGCTTGTAAATCTGATTAACACCTGTGCTTGATAGTCCGGACACAATTCCTACTGCGATTGCATTAAGAATGTCATTTGCCGGATAATTTGGGATTACATACATACCGATAACGCCTAAGATAGCACCTGCAACGCCTACGATTATAGGAATGTAATTGTCCTTAACCTGTGGTATCTGCTTAGCCGCATAACCAATCAAATAAGTGATAACAACGATTGCAACTACTGTTGATACTGATGTTATATCCATTAATCTTTACCTCCATTCTTTAAGTGAATTTCCTGTATTTCGTTATACATTTTAGTTACCATACCATTACCGCCCAATGCGTGATATGCGTTATACATTTCAACAAAATTGTCATAAGCATAGGATGGTATTTCACCGAGTTTCATATACTTATCGTGGTATTCGATAAGCTGTACACGCAAAAGTAACATTGTACCTTTGCTATTGGCGTCTTTGTCCTTTTTTTGCTGTTTAAGGAGCCAGACAATATAACCTAATACGATAGGTAATATTATTGTATATGTCTGTAATAAAAATTCTTTCATTTTATATCTCCTATAATTATTAATAGGCACACCGCCCACCACCCTTAATGTGTGCCGCCTGCTAACATATTGCTGACATCAGCAAAATGCTAACGCACAATCTTCTATAATACTTTAGCAAATGGAAATACCCCAACAAATAAGCTATCTCTGTCTCTCCAAGTTCTGTTTACACCATTCTCATTGTAACTTGCCATAAATGCTTCGCCTGCTTGTGAATGGTCATAGACCGCAAGATTAACAATAACACTTTCAAATTTCTTCAAATCATCGGTTATCATTTCATCTGTGTAGCTGTCGGGGTAGTTTCTTCTTGCCTTTACATCTTCTGTAGCTTGCTTAATGAGCTGTTCAATTATCGGATTATCTTCTTTGTTATCGAACACTACCACATCAGATGTAGTGTCATCTTCATTTGTGACTGTATCAATATGAAATTGTTTAAGCCTGATTTTAACCTGTTCTAATGTGGTGTATTCCATAACTATCTCCTATAATCCTAATTTCTCAATTAACAGCTTCTTTAACTCTGCTCCTGTAAGTTCTTCTGCATTGTCTATACCTTGTTCTGTGGCAAATGCCTGCAAATCAGATGTAGACATACGATTTATGGTTGTTTTGCTATAATCAAAAGAAGCTCCGGAATTATTGTTTTCTGGAACTTCTTCACCTGCGTTATACCATTTACCATTGTGAACTACTATATATGGATATTTCATAGTTGCACCTCCTACTCTTCGCTATGAACCTCATATACGAATGTGCTATCCATATTCTCGTATGATGGAAGAACAACCTCGGAAGCAAATGTTGACATCTTCATAGGTGGTCCATATTCTGTCTTTGTAGCAACCGTAATACCTACACCGTATGTTGTAACATCGACATTAGGTAACTGTCTTGCTGTTCTTTCTTCTGGTGTAGTACCGAACCAAGTATTACCAAGATTGCCCTCTGGAAGAAGTGTAACCTTATTGTCTGGATAGAAGTACTGCTCCTTGCCATCATCATCAATGTACATCTTATCGTAAAGTACGATAGTGAGCTTTGTTCTCTTCTGCACTACTGAAATAACAGTTTCATCATCAACCTCAATAGTTGCTGTAAGGTTCTGTGCGAGAATCGAATTTCTTATCTGTGCATTATCAAGCAGATACTGGAATGTATTGCTGTTCATAAGTACATATCTAGCAATCTTGCCCTGCTTCTGCAACTTCTTTCTTGCGTTGTTAAGGTCTGTAAGTGGCTTTGAATTGGTTGTATCACTCCACATACTTGTGCCGGAAAGTTTTGCGTAATGGTCTTTTGCGTATGAGCCGTCTTTGTCATAATCATAGGCATACTGAACACCATCACTCACGATAGCAATTACCGGGTGCCCTGCATTTGTTGCAAGAAGTGACATTCTCATTCTCTCTGGTACAACTTCTGCACCGCTTACAAGATTATTTGTATCGTCATACACGCTTGATAAAGCACTAGCAAGATATGGGTCATCCGCAGACTGAATACGCTCAATTTCAAGCATTTCTTCTTCACCGACTGTCATTCCCTCGCGGAAAAATGCCATCTGTGTTTTTTCCTTGCTTAATCCCTCTCTAGCTCTAAGCGTTGGGATTGTATCAAAGTTAGATGGTGCAAGTGATACTGGAAGTCCTTTGTGTGTCTTAATCCAGCTTAAATCAAGCCCCTGCTTCTTTCTCTCAGGAAACCACTGTAAACCAAGATAAGGGATCTGATTGCTAGCGTTTTCTGTTGCCGATAACGCAATAGACTTACTGTCTAATACTTCATTAATTAACATCTGTTTACCTCCTGTTATTATTCAAATACAATCATTGGAAGAGCTGTCTTAACTGCCTCTTCATATGTAATGCCAGAATGTGTTTCTGCCACCTTTGTATTAAGATATGCTTTTTTAAGCAATACTCCCTGTGGTCTGTCCTCTGTTACATCGAACCTTAAAATGCCTACTACTGTGGCTGTATTGTCAGCCTTGCCGGTTGCTCCGATTGGTGTACCTGCCTTGACAATTCTCTTGCCCTGTGCGTTTTTAGTTGTCACGCCGTCAAAATCAAGTGTTAATGGGATTGCTTCGTTAGGCTCTCTCTTTAAAATCTGAACATCTCCTGCGTATGGAGTCTTTTCATACTGCATATTCATTTCCTTTGCCATTTCTTACCTCCTGTTATTACTGAATGTAATGTGATAAAACATCATTGTTTTTAGGTGCGTTAGATATAAGGCTTTCTGCTATCTTTTCAGCGTTTGTCTTATTGTCTGCACCGCCTTTATTACTGCCGCCGCCCGGAATATCCTGATGTTTTGCAATCTCCTGTTCCTTAGCCTGAGCCGCAGCGGTTTCTTTTTCGGACATAATCCTGCCAAGCTCTGTGTAATCAAGGCTTCCATCATCTTTAACAACTGTCTTTGCCTGTTCAGCAGTAATCTTAAAATTAGTCATAGCTGCTTCCCTCTGGTCTCTGATAGCATTAGATTTCTGTAAATCTGCTATTTGCTGATTAGCTGTATCTAATGCCTTATTTGCCTTTTCAAGCTCTGTCAGATTGCCAGCCTGTATTTCATCAAGCTGCTTCTGTAAGTCGTCTGCTGTGTCAGCTTTAGCTTTGTACTGCTTTGCCTTGTTTTTCTCCGTAGCAACTTCTGAATTGTTCTGATTAAGAAGATTGGTAACCTGTTCATCTGTTGCCTCTGGGAAAAGTTTTAATACATCTTCTCTTGTCATAATTACCTCCGTTAAACACACGCTTTTGTTACCGCAGGTCGCTCCTGCTGTGTCTTCTGCTATTTACCGCATAGTTGCAAAATGTATAAAATAAAAGCAGCTACCGATTATTCGATAACTGCCTTATTTTGCTGATTATTAAGTTGATTATTTTTTGACTGTTTTTTCATTTCTTCGTTTACCATATCTATTGTTTTATATAGAACATCAAAATATGGTTGTGATTGTAAAGATACTTTTTCCGCATCCCCCCATAATCCACACGTTGCAACTGCTATTCTTGGATTTATTCCCGCTTGTAGCATTTGTGCAAGTGCTTGTGTCTTTGTGTAGAGATTATCTAATGGACTATGATTAATTTGTACATCAAAATCTCTTGGCGATAGTTTTAAATCATTCCCTGCTAATCGCAATACATTCAAAGTTACTATCGCGAGCCTTTTCTCTGCGGATTTTACAATAGGGTCTTTTTGCTTTGCTCTAGTTTTTGAAAAATCCCATCCGGCTCTCAAAGATACCGCTCCCTGTGTATCGCCGCCAGAGTTTTGTGATTCTCTATTTGGTATCGCTAGGATAGCTTGAAGATTATCGAGCAAATCATCCTTAGCAACTTGACATTGTGTCTGATTAAGCTCCTGTGTCATAATCTCAACGTCTGACTTATTGTCTTTGTTGATAGATTTAACTGTAAGGGCGTGGTTCATTTTCATTTTTTCAAATGTTTCTGTGTCAACTTCACAATTAACAAACTTAACCCAGTACTCAACAAACTGCTGTATACTATCCATTCTGTTAGACTGCATGTTATTAATAGCATCCAACATACCTATTACAAGCTCAATATCAGATATTCTTTCGTGGTTATTAGGGAACTCCACAATAGGGATTTCACCATATGTATGCAGTTTCCTTTCAACTACTTTGCTGTCAACAATTCTAAAAGACATTGTGTCGGAAAAAGCCATCTTATACCAGTTTCCATTCTCGTCTTTAAGTTCCTGTACAACAAGCATAGGTTCTTCTGTGCTTTCATTGTAAACAACGTAAGTATTCATTGGCGTAGGTGCTACAATTCTGAATGGTACATCTCCATTTTTAGGTTGAACTGCTTTGAATGATGTTCCTGTTGCTGACTGCCACTCCCCAGCTTTAATATCTTTCTCTTGCTTATTGGCATCTGCCATAAAATCATTAAGCGTATCAACAGATTTATTGATAGTTTCATCATCTTTGCGACTTATAAACTGAATTGGCTCGCCATACGTCTGTCCTACCTTAAACTGAACAATCTCATATGCGTGATTCTCAACAATCTTGTTTGTAATATCTTCATTAGTCAGCTTATGTCTATACAATATCGGTTGGTCGCCCTTGTAGTAATGCCACAGATACTTAATAACTGGCTTATTCCAATTAAATACACCTATAGTACTTCCAATAACCTTAACAACATTGTTAGCAGTTATTGTATCTACATTCGTGTATGCAATTTTTCTACCATAACAACCTCTAACAAGGTCTTGAAAATACATTGTGTTCATATCTTGCTCCTAATAAAATGTCATACCACTTGAGCTTCTGCTATCCGGTATTTCTTTAATTTGAAAATTATCATCATCGTTCGGCACATACCAAATCCATTTGCCGCAATGTTTGCAAGCTAGTTTGTGTGTGCGTGGGTCTTTCTTATCTGCCTTAGTTAAAAACTTATGGCAGTTCGGACACATAATTGATTTATCTTTATTCATATAAAAATTCATATTTTTACCTCGTTGCATAACAAAAAGCACCATCACAATTAAGCAACGGTGCTTTCGATAAGGAATGTTTTGTTTATGAAAAACATCTTTGTAACTTCTTACAGATACAGTATATCATTAGTGCAATATGACATTCTATGACATCTTTTATAAATATTCATTTCCATATTTATCTTCAAAGGCTTGCAGGGCTTTAGCATGTATTCTGTGTACTTGCCGCCAGCACCAGTCTGTTTCATTTGCAATTTTTTCAAATGTAAACTTTCTGACATATCTTAGAAACAATACTGTGTAATAATCTTCGTTGTTTATCTGCTCTATCTGCTCTATTATTTTGTTCTTTACATCAATGTATTTATCTATAAGCTTATCAAGGTTTTCTTCCATTTGTTCAAGTCTGACATATCCGCAACCTGTTTTGTCTGGATCTGATGATGACATAACTCTTTCTTCATTAACAACCGCTGATATGCTGTATGATAATTCTTTATACTGTGTTATTTCTATCAATTTATTATCAATTATCTTGTTGTAATAACTTATCTGATTCAGATAGTCCTTAGTTGTCATAATAGATTAATACCTCCTAAATGGGTTTATAGCAGCTTCAACCTTTGCTACTCTATTACCCTGTGTCATCCTCAATGCAAAATTTGAAAATACATCTGGAACATCATCTAACTGTTTCTTCCCTGATACTGAATACTGTTTTAAAAGTGACATCATTACTCCGTATGGTTCATTAGGTTTGTAAAGTGATGAGTCTTTAAAAATAATGTGTTGCAAAATCCAGTTAGAACATTGAAAAATTCTTGCCTCTTTGTTTGTTTCTGTTGGTGTATCAGTGATGTTACATATCCAGCCTACACTCTCAACTCGCTTATTAACTTCCATAGCAACCCTATCTCCGCCAGCGTTACGCTCAAATTCGCACTCTTGCACTTTGTTATTTACAAGCACACCTGCGGCATTTCTGTATTGTTCTTCATAATCTGCTGTGTTGTCACATACGCAATCAACGCAGTAATAATCTTCTCCGTATTTTTGCAATACAGGTAATACGAAATAGTCTGTTCCTTTTCCTTTTGTATCGCATTGAGCTGTGATAATTTCTGGCTCTCCGTGTGGTAAATTGAGATATCTTCGGATTTTATCGTCTGGGAATAATAAGCCCTCACGTTCTATAGGGTCTTGTTTATACAGGCAGCGATATGAGATTTCATCCATAAGTAGCTGAATATCTTCAAAATCCTTTACTGTATAGCCACCAAATTCAAAGTCAAAATTACTTTCTCCTGTTACTGGGTCTACATCAGGCACGGATATTACTTTAACTCGTTTGTTTCCCTCATAAGCTTGTATAATACGTCCTATTACGTCTCTAACGCTCCACCTTGTAGCAATATGTATTTCTTTACATGGGTTTCCATCCTCGTCCGGTATCTTTCTTTGTCGTGCATCCACTGCATATTTATCCCACAATTTATCAAGATAGGTTGGGTTTAGTGCTTCTTCAATGCCGCCTATCATATCATCAACTAGCAGAAATTTATTGGCTCTGACTTTACCGGCATTTTTACTGCCGACGGATGTACATTGCACAGATTGAAACGGCTTATATTTTCCTACGTTAAACTGTTCAAGTTTTGCATTTGTACTTGTTACTTCAAGTCCAGGGAACACTTCTCCCCATGTATACTCGTCAGCGTTTGTGACAATATCGTATACTCCATCATAATACATTCGTGTAATGTCTCCGCTGTGTGAATAAAAAAGGTTATATCCGTTTGAGTACCAACCTATAACCGCAGAATGGAAAAACTTTTCGATTGTGGTTTTTCCTGTTCCGGGTGGGAGAGAAATACATAAAATATCATATTTATCATCAATCATGCCTTGTAATGCTTCTATTAAGCCTATTTTGATAAACTGTTTTCTTCTTGGCATATAGAATCTTTCTTTAGGTTCACGTTTCTTTTCTATGTATCTAAAAAAACTGTCAACAACCTTGTTTTGCGCTTCAATCAGTAAAATATCGTAAAACCAATTAATCAGCTCATATTCCGTTTTATTTGCAAACGCATACTTCTCTAAATCCCATATCGTGCCGCCTGTTCTGGCTAAGCAAAAATTCTCTATAAGCTCTTTTGTCCTTTTGGTAAGTTGTAGTCCATACTCAATATCTTTCTCGCCGTTTATGGCTACACTGCAAGCGTCTACATAGGCATTAATTACTTGTTCATCTATTCCATTTCTCTTTATGTAATTTTCATATCCATTAACTGTAGAAGTAAGGCTCTGACTAGCCATAAAGAAAAGCACCTCCGCCTTTTAGCAGAAGTGCCTTATAGACCTCTGCCTATAATTGTTTTAGGGTAGCGGCTAACTCTGATTGTTAGCCGGTAATTTTTTTATTTTAATTCATCTGCTGTAACTATATGCAAAATTCCGTAATTGCCTTTATCAAAACTGTCTCTTGCGCTTTCGTGACATCTTGTGCGTAGCACATCTAATCTACTTTTAATATTGCTATTGCAAATAGCCTTAGCAACATCAGAAAATGATTGTGGATTATCCAGCCTTGAATTAGCTTCTGCTATAGAACAATGCTTGTATTGTATTATCGCATCCATTGCCCAGTCTCTCGTGAGGTTTACACCCAAAAAACCTATCCGTAACTGTATTCCATATTGCATACAGATTATCTACATCATCTTGTAATGCAACTATTAACATAACCTCACTCCTTTTTTGTGCCATTTGCTAATGATTTTGTTTCCTCTAAGATTTTCATTGCTAAAGCTCTTGAAAACTCCATATTGTCTTTAGGGTATCTTCCTAAGATTGATTTTGCGTACTCATTAACTGCATCAACAGAAACATCAATACCCATTACTTTTCCAGATACCTCAACACATTCCGTTCTCTTTTCATTATTTGTGCATTTATTATCTTTGTTGTATCGGCAAGTGGTTAAGTTGCAATTATTCATTTTTAACGCACCCCATTCTGCCAGCTATATAATGACTTCTTGTATCGCAAACTGTCCTACAATCAATAACATTGCCCTTATCGAGGCAAATCTCAAGATGCTCACATTTATCGCACTTTGTATCTTTTTCTTTATATTTCTTTGGCTTATATTCCTTAAAATCTTTACACTCATAATCTAAACTTGTGTCGTTTCCTTTGCTACAAATGTAAAAGGGGTATTCGTCTCCTGTTTCTTCATCGAAAATATAATCTTCTTCGCTGAATTTACATTTTGAACAATCATTCATTCCTCATAAACCTCTCAAAATCTTTTCTGCATTTAGGGCATAAGTCAATTTGCTTTGTCTTTGTACAATAGTATTCTTCTAATACGATGTTTTCTATGCCATTTGCACTTATGACCGGCTCTATTCTCCCTTGTTTAATTTCCGTAGATATTTCCTTGAAAGACATAGCCTTTTTTAAATTTACAGTTCTTAGATAAGGGAGTATTCGGTCATACCATATTTTAGGCTTTTCTATTTCCGCACCGCACCTGTCGCAAGTGTGCCATTCTTTGTTATGTTTCATCGTGAATATCCTCCCAAATTCTGCAAAACTCCTTGAATGTTTTCTTGTCCATCAGTGAAGCTATTTCGTGCAAGTTTACAATGTTGATTTCTGCGTCTTGCTCATATTGCACATTGGCAACAAGGTCTATATTGACCATTGGAAAGCTCCCGGCGTAATGTTCTATCTTATACGAACTACATAAGCACTGCTCACCATCAATCGTAACTCTAGCACATTTCTGGTGCCCTTCTATTGGTTCTACTTTGAATTTATGCATATTGTTCATTCTTCCACCGCCTTTTAAGTCAACCCTAGCATACATAAAATATCAAGTCCCGATATTCTCTCCGCACCCTCTCTTGTGTGCATAAGAATTTCTTTAAGCCTTTCATTTTCTGCATTGCTGTATTTGTTTCTATCATACGCTCCCGAAAAACAATAGTATTTGCAATATCCGTAGCCTACCCCAAGCATATTTCCATGAATACTCTTCCCGACAATATCGTAATATTTTGGGACTTTTAAAATATTGTGTTTTTCATCTAGGGTACATTCCTTTTGTTCTGCTTTTAGCTTTGATTGAAGATATTTCAGAAAGCTTCGTATATCCTGTTCTGATTTAGAAATATATAAAATAGTTTCATTCATTCTTCCACCAACTTTCTACCGCAGATAGGGCAATAATTGATTTTATAATCAAAATCCATAAAACTATCGCCTGTTGTAAAGTGAATAAATACGCCATCTTCTCTCTTGTATATATAATCTTTGTAATCAGGGTTTTTGTAATCTGATGTATAAATGTTTTCGCAAAACTTACACATATCACTTCTTCCCCCATAAATTATCCGGTAATTCCTCGCCGCCATATATCTTGTTAGCGTATTTCTTAAATGTCGGTACGCTACAACCTGCTACTTTTGCCGCCTTTACCTGTGAAGCCTGCCCCGATATGTACAGGTTAATTGCTTCATAAAACTTATCTTTGTTTAGTGGGTGTACGCCTGCCGCCATAATAATCACTCCTTGTCTGTTTTACATCATTTTCTGTATCATAATTGCCAATATACCTGTCAGTAAATATATTATTATTGACATTCCCTCTTTAACAGCTGTTGCAATAGATATATCTTCTCTTTCAATGTATTTGATGTTGTAATAAACCCATATCAGTAACACTATGCCTAATATTAATTTCATAAACATTGTTCCTTTACATCTCTATAAATCTATTTGCCAGCTTGCTAAGATATTCAGCATTGGCAAAATGTGTTATTGAGTAGTTGGTGCTTTCTCTATGTTCTCTGATGAAATGGTCGTTAATCATTCTCTGTAAAACTGTAATGCCCTTATCGTCTGTTTCATATATAGCGTCAGCGTCGAAATGTCCGTGTTCTGTATCTGTGATAGTTGATAGGACTGAACATACATTCTTTAACGTCTTATCTGTAAGTATTGGGTGTACTTTATGGAAATAGATTTCATATAACTGCACATACATCTTAAATCCGTCTTTAACACAATCACATATAGCTGAATTGTCTATGTCGCTGTCACAGATGTTACTGAACCTATCAACCATATCTTTTTCTTTAAGCAACATTTCATCTCTTGTGACAGCTCTCGCCGTCGGTTTCTCTGAAAACGATGTATGTACCTCTCCATCAATGTTAATTGATGTATTGTCCTTATTAGTATTTAATCTTTCAGTATTTTGTTTATTAGTATTTAATTCATCAGTATTTAATTCATCAGTATTTAATTGTCTGTGGTTTTCTACCTGTTGACATTCAACCCCTAGATTTTCTATATCTTGTTTTTCTACTTTCTGTTTATGCGGTTCTTCGTAAACCTCGTAAGTGTATTTTATTCTTCCGCCATTGCTTTTTGTTGGATTTTCCTTGGTAACTGCAACATAATTATTATCTTTTAATTCATTTAAAGCCGACTTAACGGCTGTTTCATTCTCTTTGCTTATTGCAACTAACCCAGCTATTGAATAATCCCAATTATCGGGCAATGAAAGCATTACAGATAATAATCCTTTTGCTTTCAGGCTTAAATTCTTATCCCTTAAATGAGTATTACTCATAACCGTGTAATTTTTTGTTTTATGCACTCTAATTGTTGCCATAATCGAATACCTCCGCTTGATATTATTTATGTATGCCTGTGATACATACTCCGCTTAATTGATAAAAACAACAAACAGGCACAGCGGAAGTGCTTTTCGGTAGCTAACCTAGTTTGTTGTAATTGATGTGGTGTGGATTTGAACCACACATGATTGTCGCGGCTCTCGTCATCTAAGTTGCCGGTTTCAACGAATTATCTTACGGCAATAACGTTTACCCATTCCGTCACACATCAACAGTCAGTACACACCGACTAGCGCAGATAGCAGGAATCGGACCTGCATAACGATTTTACTCGTTAGAGAGATTAGCAATCTCTTGTGATACCATTACACCATATCTGCAAAATAAAAAACTGACACTTTGTTGGGAAATGTAATAAGATACTTTCGGAGATTATTGTAAGTTTTAACAATCAAGCTAAGTTTATTGTTACGATTGGGGATATATATCGCAAAGTGTCAGTTTTAAATAGCAGTGTGAGGTACGAACTCACATAATAGGTCTTGGCAAAAGCTGGATGCAATACAGATAAGCCCGTGCAGTAGGACTTGATAATGTTCTAAGATAGTGCTTTCGCTCGCTATTACTACTACTGTAACTGCTAATGCTGTATTGAGCTAATTAAGCGTACAGCAAAACCTCACGGACTTTCTGACAGTCCTTAACAGCTCTTGCTATGAGATGAAAGAAGAACTTAATGTCATGGTAATTCCACCAAACCAGTAAGTTCAAAGAAGCAAGTAACGATTAAGTACTTGCGAACTACCCCTATCAGAATCGAACTGATGATGTAAGAATCAAAATCTTATGCCTTGACCGCTTGGCTAAGGGGCAATTAAGCTACTCTTTATCTTCAAAGAGTGCTGCAATATCATTTGTGCTATCAATCTGTTCTACAAAGTTATCTGTGCCGTTAGGATGTGTATCTGGATTACCATTGCAATTTTTGCAAGGCGTTTCAAACCACATTTTAAATTTATACAAGCAATTACAGCAATCTTCCTCTGGCTTAAGCATTAGACATCACCTGCCTGCCTATGATTAGCTCTGTAAGAATCAAAGCCATTCGGATAACGTGCTATAAGCTTATCTATGTTTGTCTGCATTACATCATCAAGACTGAATCCGCAAGCTTCGCAAATCATAGCAACGTACCACATTACATCACCACACTCTTTCTTAAGATGTTCTAGGTCTATGCCTTTTTCGTGGAATACGCCCTTTTTAACAAGGTCTGATACTTCGCCAGCTTCGCCAGTTAAACCTAAGACACCATTAAGAAGTCCTGCTATGTCATTTATGTTGCTACACTTAGCATTGTTTTCTGTTAGAGGACTAAGCGGAAGCTTGCCAGTTAATTCAGTACTTAATCTATAATGAGCCTTTTTATCGTTAGTACGCATAGCTAAAGCCTGATATTCATTGCCTTCCATTTCTAACCTCTTTTTATATTTTAAAAATTTTTGGAAATAGCCCGATTGAATAACCGGTATCTGATGTGTGTTTGTAAAATCTTTAGAATTAAATTAACTGTGTTTATTATACACCTATCTATAGGATTTGTACAGTAATTATTGATTAAATTATATAGGGTTTATTAAGGCTATATTAATAAATATATTAATTATTGTATATGGGTTAATAAGTTATTAATTATTGGGTATATAAATATATATATAAATAAATGCGTATATATAAATATAATAAGCCTTTTTATTTTTGAGAATATTTGAGCGACTTAGTTGGGGCAAAATCCTAGAGGCTAACAACCCCCAGCCCCTATCTATAAAATTGTGTCTGCTTGGTACAGATATTTCAAACAATTAACACAATTTACACTACATCTGTACCATGACGCCGATAAACCTTAATTTATCAGCGTTATATAAATACTTAGCACTCATAAACCCAGTATTTAAGCGGTTTGTAAGCTGTTTAAATTGTGTCTGAATTGTTTATAGCGTTTATCTGCTGGTTATCCGTTAATTGTGTATTGTTTTGGCTCAATTGCGGAAGCTCTGATGCGGTCTTAATGACCTTTGCGGTGCTTTCTCTGCTAACACCGGGAAGATTCCAAGTGAAATGATGATTCATAGCTGCTAATTGTCCGATTGGATTCTTGCCGGACCAAAGGCGAGCTTCTCCACTAGATTCATAATCTTTTGATAATTTTTCCCACAAATCGTAAGCCGATGTGCTTAGTTTTGCCGCCCTCTTCTCATTAGCCCAATCATATATAACAGTCTCTCTTATACCTGTTAATTTACAATACCCTGATATAGTGCATATTTTATCATATTTATAACACATATATATATAATAGTCTGCTATATAATTAAGATACTCATAATTATAACTATTACAATTACTATTATTAATATTACTATACTGGTTATTATAATTATTATTATTATATCCCTGTAATTTACCTTTTAATTTTAATCTATTAGTACCCTTAAAGGTATTATTGTATACATAAATCAAAGCAGCATAAAAGAGAGATTGCGGAGCTGATGCCATATCTTCGATGTTTTCGTTTGTGCAGAATCGCTTAAAATACATATCAATCTCATTTTCGAAAATCTCTTCGCTGTCTGGTGTTTCCTGTACTTTCTCCATCTGTTCCCCTTTCTGCCAGAGCTTATCCAGCTTATTATAATATATACTAATAACATAAAAATAACCCGATAACAATATTAATATTATCGGGTGTAAATCTTATATATTTAATTATTAAAATAATATAGCATAAATATATTATAAAGTCAATTTTAATTTTAAGCTTGACATAATGTAAAAATCTGTTTATTATGTTAAGCATAAACAGTAACAAAAATGTATTGAAATACGCTATTCTGTATTTTTAAACAACAACATTGGATGTATTGAAATATACTTTTTTGTATTTTTTAAACCGCAACGCAGGGCGTACAAAAAGGGGAGCTTAACACTCCCCTTAATTTTATCTATTCAATTTAAAATTCTTTCTTGATTATCTCTAAGGCTTTATTGTAAGCCTGTGCCAAATTTTCGTATCCGTTCTCCGTAGATATAACAACTTTATCCCCAGTATCAAGAACTTCCCCAAAATAATAATCACATCCGCCGGATTTCTCCGCCTTTGTCGCTATTTTAAATGTGTATCCAACAAATTCCTTGCCGGCGTTCTTTGTTTCTTCCACTGCAAATAAATAACTGTCATAGTCTGCATATTTTGCAGCATTTTCATTTGTGAAGAACTTTGCTAAACTCTTTAAATCTGTTTTATTTGGCTCTCCGTTCTTATTTCTTCTAACTGTTAAATATCTCATAATCCTTTATCCTCCAATTTTTAAATCACTTGTTAATAAACCCGTGGGAATCAATGTCATTCAAGATATTGTTCTTTCGTTCTAACTCTTCTGGGCTTTCAACTTCTATTTCTTCAAACTTATAAGGCTGCGCCATTCCTGCGGCTTGCTCTGTTAAATAATCTTCTAAGTCGCTAATATCTACAATTTTTTCAAACTTGGATGCCTGCTCTGGGTCCTCTTCTGCAAGTTCCTTATCAGGTCTAAAAAATTCCTTAATCTGTCCGATTGTATAAAGTTTTAACTCTTCCTTACTGTTTCTTTCTCTACTGTCAATAATTCTGTACGCTTTCATATACTCACCTTAATCTTTCTTATTCTTCTATTCTTTCCCAATATGCTCTTACAATTTCAATCTCTTGTTCGTCGTTAGGTTCTCCATTTAGATTACACAAAATTGTATAATTAATCAAATCAACCTGTTGATCATCTTCATCAAAAAGATAAAAATGCTCATCTATTATCTTTTCGGCTTCTGTACTGTAACAAGGGCTTTCATCGCTCCCCTGTGCTACATATCCAGCACTTAATAAAAATGCTTTTCCATCTTCGTAGCTCATCTTCTTAAGCTTGTCAATGCTTATTGTTTTCATCCTTTCCACCTTTCAGCCTTTCGGCTGTCCTTTCTTTTAATGTACCTTAATCATATACCGATAGCGTTATATTGTCAACACTATTTTTAGTGTTATTTAAAAATATTTTATCTTCTCGTCATTGGTTGGTACTATTTCTATAATGTCGGATGGCTGACATCTTAAAATAATACATAATGTATTTAATGTTTTTGTATTAATATCGCTTTTATTCCTCAAATTCTGCATCGTGCTTTCACTCAATATCTTCTCTTTTCTCATTCTGTTAGCGGTGTAGCCACGCTGTGCCAGCTCTTTTAATACATCTATTTTATATGTAAGCATTTCGCAAGCTCCTTTCTGTTTTGTTTTTTCTATTATATATAAAATATTGCTTTTTTGCAACACTTAAAAACAAAATCAAAAAACATCTTAAAAGGTGTTGACATACACCATATAAGATGTTATTATTAAGCTACAAAATAAATAAGGCGGTTGACATCCTACCAAGACAAACAACCGCCACCAATCAAAAAAGAAAGGTAGCTATATTATAGCACAGGCAAAAGAAAATGAGAAGAACAAACAGTAAGGAAGTTAAGGCAGCAGTTAGAAACTATTTAACAGAAGTTGCACAGGGTGAAGAGCTTAACACAATTAAGGACATCAAGGATAAGTTCGTAAATGAGTACGGATGGGCAGTTGCAAGACTTGGAGAGCGTAACGCTTGTATAGAATGGCTTAGAGGTTTAGGTGTTGGCGTTGATTATAGTTATTATGACATCACCCAGCTTATGGCTGAATGGTTAGACGAAAGCACAGAAGAAGCCGAAAAATGGCTTGATAAACGCGGTGATGATCTCTACTGGGATTTATTAGTAAGGGAGATTTTAGCAAGCAAATAATTAGCAAGGTAGGCGTTTCCGGGGTTTGATTCCCCGGCTTGCTTTTACCCGGATAGGGAAATAAAAAGAATATGGAGGATTAAAACATGGGTGCATTGTATTTCGATGTAAATAATAATGGAGTTCTAAAAGTGTCGCAAAACTGCCCTGATTCCAAAGTGAAAGTCACAACCCCTTCAAGCAATTACATTGTTAGTGCTGGGGATTTTGTCATGCTGTTAAACTATTACAAGTATATTAAAGATAACGATATACAGAACGATTTTATTAATTATCATGGAAAAAACTAACCGCCGCAGAGAATGCCAGCCGGACCGATACCGGCGGCGGTTTTTCCTGTAAGGGATAATTTGCATTTTGGTTATTAAAATGCTAAAATTAATTATTAAGAGAGGTTAAAAAGGGTGAGGACTATGGAAGAAAGAATACAGATTAATGCCAAGCGTTACAAGGAACAATATGAGGAAGTACTTAAAATACCAAATGTAGGAGATGAATGGCAACTTGACGATAAAGGCATGGCTGTAGTTGCAAGCACCGAACTGCTTCGCATAGATGTTCCTAACTATTCCGAAGAAAGCAAAATTTATATGTATGATTTTTATAGAATTACGCTTGATGATATTCAGCTTAAGGCTGAATATGAAGATGAACGCGAGGAAATAGAAACAGAAGTAATTGTCTACACTATCGCCCCAGAATATCGCTTTGATGAGGATATTAAAGGAATAATTAGGGAGATTTATAACAAGATCAGTAAACTACAAGAAGAGTTTGAAGATTTAGAAGAATTTGAGAACTCTTTAGATGAATGTGACAATAACACCGAAATTTTGCAAGCTATTGCTTCAAAAATCGGAAAGCAAGAGCTTATAGATATAGTTGTTCGCTATGATTACCATTTAGAGTGGGCTATTAATCAAATTTTAAAATAATATATTAATTGTGTAAGTGGGGCATAATACCCCACTTATTATTGACTTTTTAATTATTTGAAAAGGTAATAGATGAATGAAAACGGACAAACAGATAGAATTATTAAAAGAGCAAAAAGGCAAAGAATTAGCCGCAAAGATTAACGATTTAGACAGCATTGTTGTTAATTTTACGGATACTATTAATTTTTTAGAGGATATAGAAGAAAATGCAGAGCTTATTCCTATCCCAATTATTAAAAATGGAGTTTTGATTGTTAATTATCCAGAATTTAACGGCTTTATCTTGTTTGATACAGAACTCAAAGATGATAAAGCTGTAATTAATGTGGATATTTTTAATAATGCTTTTAATGTGTACAAATGGGATTGCAGTTTACTGTGCGAAATGCCTTATATTTTCTATGGGTTGCATTCTGAAAGCTGCGATTGTATAGAATTTAATGATGCAACCGCAGAAATATATAAGAAACAGAAGCGAAAAAGTGAAGAAATAGAAAAATACAAAGAAAGTGAAATAATAACAGCGTGTGATCCATTTAAATTATTTTTGAAAGTTATGTGCTGGCTTAACTGGATTATGCAGCATCCAGAAATCAAAGAAGTCGAAAGACAAGAAAAAACGCACGCAGGTACGAAGAACAAAAAGAAAAACGGCAACAGCAAAGCAAAAGCAGGTAGCAATGTTGTAAAAACTGTTAAAATTAACAATATTAAAATTAAAACAGTTAACAGCAAACTTATAACAAAAATAAAAAGCAAAAAAATACATCGTATAGCGGGGTGCTGGGAAGTTCGGGGGCATTTTCGCCATTACAAAACCGGCAAAGTGGTTTACATTAAACCTTACGAAAAAGGAAAAGACAGCCACAAGCGCGTTAAAAAACAATATATAATATAGGCTGGGCTTTGTTTGCTGTGCTTTGCTTTGTTAAAGTTCTAAAGTTTTTTATCAATTTTTCAGGGCAAATCTGAACAAAATCGGAAGCAAAAATTGAAATTCTGTGCAATCGATTTTTGGATTTCAAAATTGCATATGACGGGGGTATCAAAATTTTCACATTATATTTTTGTGGGAAAATTTTTTCAATTTTTAAAGTATAATTTGAACGAAATCTAAACCGAATTTTGAAAATTGCCAAAATCGAATTTGCGAATATAAAAGAGAAGCCCACGGAGGTAGCAAAAAAGTTGCATTATATTCCGTGGGGTTTAAATTAATCTATAAAAATAATCGGTTTATCGTCATCAAAAAGATTGCTAACAACTTCCTGTCCTTTATCTACTAAGTAACAAGGAACTTTCTGGAATCGCCTATAACCTTTGATAATTTCATATTTGTTATTAATTCTATATATAGTTTCTGCGAAATTGCCTTTATTAACAGGAATATAAGATTGTGTATCTAACGGAGCTGATATAGGTTTGTCAAGCTCCTTAAGTTCTACAATATCTACTGCTTCAATCTTGCATAAATCACCATATTCGCCTAATGATGGATATACCGGTGGGTTTAGTAACGCATAGTATATATCATCTATGTCACTATCATCAGCTTTGATGTATATAGTTGTATATAAATCAACTAGCATTAGATGATATTTAACTGTATTAACCCAGCCGGCGTGGCTTCCGTCTGCATGATCTGTTATAATATCCCAACGATTAAGCATTTCATCACTAACTTTGTTAAAACGCTTACCACCGTGCCATTCTTTCTGCATTTTGGTATTGTAAACACCTTTGCCAGTAACAAAATAATCTAATTTATGATACTTTTTCCATTGGCGCATTGAATGAATAAATCCATTAACTGTGCTAAATGGTGGCAGGGGATAACAATCTACGCCTCTTGGAGCTGATGGATTATTAAACCTAGCCATTTCTTGATACATTTTTAACCTAATAACTCTCATAACAAAACCTCCAAAATAAAATAAGTTGCACCTATACAAAAATGTATCAATGCAACTTTCCACTATGGTTCTATTAAGGTAAAATGATATAATAGTTATCTATTGTTTACATCTATTAAATAATAGCATTTTTAAGCATTGCTGTCAATACAGCAGCTTTCTGTATAAATCAACGCTTTACTTGCATACTGGCATTGACTAAGCTCATATATCAATAATTCTTTTGTCATAGTCGGATTAGTCTTTTGAATTATTTTTAACAACTCATCAATGCTCATTATCCCACTCTCCTAACTGCCCCAAGCACCATATCAACAATATCAAATATTTCATCTCCATAAGTCGCCACAAAATCACATAGTATTTCTTCTGTCTCAATCGGCAAATAAATATCATAAGACATACAGACAGCATGGCAGATTTCGTGTATCAGCACTTTGCGCTGCATAAATCCCTGCAATTTGTCTGACAGATATATTGTATGCGTATTTCTATCAGTTACACCTAAGCTAATTGTGTTGTCTGACCGCTTTAATTCACTTGAATTTGAATTTTTATATTGTATGTGCCAAATTGTACCATTGATTGTAAAAATCATCTGTATGCCCCCTTTTTAAATAAAACAGGCTATGAATATTGCTACTCATAGCCCTTAAAATCAAATCCGCTTGAGCTTCTTCATTTTTTCCTCATATTTCCTTTTACTTTCTTTGTTTTTATCAGGATTATTTTTTATCCACTTTTCTCTTGATTTTCTCACTTGTTCCTTATGCTCTTCTCTCCATTTTCTATCTTTTTCTATCCTTTTAATTTTTCTTTCTTCTAATTCTTCTGGCGTCATATCTTTAACTTTTTTCTGCATGGGTTTAGTTAAAGCTGTCTTTATATCCATTCCTCTTTTTATTCTGCACCTCACTGAATTCATACATTTTATATTATATTCTTCACACCATTCTGTAAGAGTTTTTACAACACCATCAATTTCATAATAAGAATTATTAGTCTTATTATTACTTTGAATTTTCATAGATACAAAACGGCAATTACTAGGTTCGTAATCACCATTAACATCTATGCGATCGATTGTACACTGTCCTCTTTTTGCGGTTTCATCGTAGCCATTTTTGTAAGCCCAATCAGCAAAATTTTTCAACCCGTTTTCGCCAAGCCATTCATCGCATATTTTTATCCCTCTTGCTCCGTAAGTAGAGTAAGAAATATCCTTAATGTTATAACATCTATTATAAATATCTCTGTATATAGTGTAGATTTTTTCTTTTGACATCCCATGTTTATAGCTCTTTCTATTTTCTCCTGTTGGGTTTTTACTGCAACCACAAGAATGTACAAGAGGATTATTAAATTCAGAAAGTGTCATTTCTTTTATTTTCCCACATTGGCACTTGACAACGACTTTGCCGCCTCTGTTATATTGTTTTGCACCTATTATTTCTAATTTATCCTTCTTTCTTCCTATTTCTTTTTTAAGTTCATCTAAATAAGCACACCCACAAGATTTAATTTTTCCACTTTTTCTAAGAAGATTAGCTTTGTATACAGGGATTATATTTCCGCAATCACATTTGCACGCCCATCTCTTCATATTATTTTTCTTATCGTAAACTCCTACTACAGTTAATCTGCCAAAGCATTTTCCAATAAAATCTGTATCGCCCATTATTTTCTCCTTGCATTAATTAATCTTATATAATATTATATCATTTTAAAGAATTGACCACAAGCAAAAAATGATATAAAATTAAATAATATTAAACAAGAAAGGATTTTTATTATGGCTACAGATACATTAAAAAATAGAATTAGAATATCTACAACTCTTAAACCTGAAACTAATGATTTACTGAAAAAGTACTCTCAATCAACTCAAATACCAATAAGCAAGATAATAGAAAATGCAATAATAAAATATATTAGTGAGGGCAAATGATGCCCTCACTATTTTGTGACTTAACTTACAGTTTAGAAACAAGTGTACTAAGTTTGGTTCGCATAAGATTACGTTCCTCCGCTGTCATATCGCCGATAAGCTGTGTAATATCGCCGCCAAGCTCCTTGATATAGCCGTCAAGTGCTTTCATCTTATGTTCCTTATCCTCTGGTGTATTAGCTTTGTGCATTTCCTTAGTTTCTGTATACATTCTCTTTGCCCTGTCATAGCCACTTTCAGCAGTGTGTGTACTTGTAGGCTCTGTATAGTACATTCTGCCATATTCTCTATCCATATCACGCTCTGGGTACATATGATAATATGGTGGTTCTTCATATCCTCTTCTGCCTACATAAGTACCTTTGCCTTTAGGGGCGTATCTGCCAGTAGTTTTGTATCTGTATTCATCATAGTATCTTCTGCCACCCTCTTCACCATATTCAGCTTTAAGGGTTCTGAGAAGCTCCTTGTTGTATTCCTCTTCCTCTTCATCAGCTTTCTTCATAGACTTAACGATAACAGCCTTGTACTCTGCTTCACATAAGTCCTTAATCATATCGACAGCTTCACCCATTTCCTCTGTATTGACATTCTCAACGCCCTTATCAAGCTCGCCTAAGGCTTTCTCTGTAAGACATTCAATCATTTTGTGGATTCTTTCAATGTGCATAATTAAGCCTCCCTTACTGCGATTAGATTACTGTTCTGTACCTGTATAGCTTGTGTAGATGTATTCTGCACCGCTACTGTACTGCAACAGCCACAAGGTACATCAATATATGCCTGTGCCGATACATTAAATAAGTTTTCGACTGCTGCCGGAGTAACTATCATTTTTGTAGATCGTAAAGGTTCTCCATCCACTGTGATAGCAAGCGAAATGGCTTCTACTGTGCCACCTGTAGGTATCTGAATATTGCCGCTATACGATACTAAAAATCGTGCTTTACACTGATTTGTAATACCTCTCAACTTGATAATTCCGCTACCCTGTCTGTGTACGATACACTTACTACCGCAAACTGGTGTTTCTGTGAATGCCACATCTTCGCCAGCGGCAACTGTTTGTAATGAAATTCCTGTAATTTCCATTTTCTTTACCTCTCTTTCTAAAAAATAAGGGCAAACTATACAAGTCTGCCCTTTAAATTTAAGTAATACTGCTTAGCAGACATAATCTTTCGAGTGTTCTTTCGAGTGGAACTCAATACTTAACTCGATTAAATTGAGTTAAATCAAGTTAAATTGAATTAAACCGAGTTAAACTAAGAATTAAACCGAGCAAATTTGATTAAGATACTTGATTATTCAGTTGTTTAGCAGCCACAACCTGTATTGCATCCACATCCGTAAGCATATCCGTAAAGGTTGCTTGCCGGGAATGATGGTACTGGCGTAGGTCTTACAGCGTCAATAATCTGGTTTGTCTGTGCTGCCATCGTGGTAGTCAGAAGTGCATTCTGTCTATCCTGTGAAGCAGCTCTGCGTAAATCATTATTCTCTGCCTGTAATGTAGCTATCTTGTCATTTGTTAAGAAATCAAGGATTGCCCTTGTTCCTGCCTGCTGGCTGTCGATAATATCTCTTGTATTATTATTCATTGTGTTCTGCAAAGCGCAGGTGTTGGTTGCCATATTGTAGTTTACACCCTGAATGGCTTCTCTTGTCTCACAGCAACAGTTGGCGAGCTGTGACTGTAAAGCGTTGGTATTCTGCATATTAGCGACTGTATCAGCGTTAATAGCCTGCTGGATGCCGTAGCCTGTCTGCATAATGTTTGTATTTATGCCATTAAAGCCTGTGAGCATACTGTTATTCATAGCGTAGAATCCATCGCAAAGTCCGTTAGAAATGCCGTCTAACTTGCTGATAACTGCGGAATTGTCAAATCCTCTCTGAATGTCTGCCTGCGTAGCAGCTGTTGCAACATAGCCACCGCCATTGTTACCACCAAAACCGCCAAAACCGCCGTTGCCCCATCCAAAAAGTAATGCGAATACAACGATTATCCAAAGCCATCCACCATCAGCCCATCCGCCGTTATTGCCGTTGCCGTCAATATTAGCGACTAATGGCACGCTGGCACAATTTGAATTAAACATATTAGTTACCTCCATTAATTTATTCATAAAGATGTCACCCAGGTAATTTGCAAAGACATCTAATATGCTATTAATTATTAAATCTGCTTTTTATCTGATTAAATACATCATCTGCATTTAACCCTTTTTCCTTACATAAATTTCTAGCCATCTGTTCAATGCCTTGCATATTGCCTTGCTGTGCCATTTGCATTGTATTCTTCATCATTGGATTACTCATAAGCTGATTGTTCCCCATTATCTGCTGTATAAATTGTTGAGGACCGCCTCTCATCATCTGAAAAATGTTAATTGGGTTCATTCTTCATCACCGCCCTTACTTTGAGTTCTTGAAGTTTTTCTTTGTGTTCCTAAAGATTTATCAAATCTATCTTCTAACTGTCCTATTTTCTCTGATAGCTCTTCAAACTTATTTAAGAATAGCTGTGTGCTTTCGTCTGATAGGGTAAATTTAGCGTTTTCTATGTCGGTTGTCGGATTGCAAGCATTGCTTCCGCCTGGCTCTGTATAAGGCTTATACACAATCGTTCTAATTGTTCCGTCAGCATTCCAGCCCTTAACGTATATCTCCGACATATCCTGCTTAGGGAAAAAAGCCATACTTCCATCCATAGGCACTTCATTGGCATTAATATTTTCAACTGCCTGTACTATTCTTCCATTAATGCCTACTATCTGCTGTGGTATAGGTTGTTGATTCATCTGCATAGGCTGTTGTTGTAAGCTCTGCTGATAATTTTGCAAAAAGTTCATTCTATCCATATATGGATTTTGAGATTGCATATAAGAATTATTCATCATAGGCACTGCTTGATAAGGATTGTTCATTGTCTGCCTCCTCTAAAACCTCTTCAATTGCGTGGATAACAAGAGATAATGTTACTAAATCAAGTTTCTGCAATTCTTCTTTACTTAAAATCTTTTCTCTAACTTCATCAGAAAACATTCACATTACCTCTCTTTCAACTATATTTTTGCATAAAAAAAGACGGATTAACCGCCATAAATTAGACAGTTATCCGCCATTTTAAAGCAAAAAAATAACGCCTTTTCGGCGTTTATAGACATTCTTTGATTACTTCTGTGATTACCTCTTGATTTTTGAAAGAAATTTGACGATGTTCAAAATCTCCTTTCTTTCAGTGTTTATGCGGCTTTACAAGGTTTTTTAAACTTAAAATTTAAGCAGGGGTGGAGAGAATCGAACTCCCACCAAAGGTTTTGGAGACCCCTATGATACCACTTCACCACACCCCTATCTAAAGGAATTGATTGCTCCTTCAAAACTGCACATTAAATATATCTTATACATCCGTATCCTGTCA
>OGJY01000604.1_pt1 | contig 49773 bp, 48 predicted proteins | sample 1572231 | NCBI WGS metagenome assembly OGJY01 (sample SAMEA2582121, study PRJEB24529) | metagenome | biome: Human gut stool | place: China | collected 2011
GACCCAACAAAGATAGCAACAGAATTAGGTTGGTATCCAGAGACACCATTTGATAGGGGAATAGAAAAAACAATTAGATGGTATTTAGATAATCAAGAATGGGTAGAAAATTTAAAATAAATACGAACATAAAAAGAGGTTTATCTTATGATAAATCTCTTTTAAATTAAGATTTTATATGCAAAAATACGAACAAAAAATAAAAAAAATTGATGGTATTATTTTTTTAGTATGAATGATAAAATATATTGGTAAAGAAAAAGAGAGGAGAAAATTATAAATGGATGGAATAAGAGAGATAATAAATTTTGTAAATGATTTATTATGGGGAAAAAATGTTTTAGTAGTTATGCTGATAGGAGCAGCTGTTCTTTTAAGTTTAAGAACGAGATTTATGCAATTTAGATTATTTGGAGATATAGTTAAAATATTAGGAAAAGATGATAAAAATAAAGAGGGAATAAGTTCTCTAGAGGCATTTTTTTTAGGAACTGCGTGTAGAGTAGGTGCTGGAAATATAACTGGAGTAGTAGCAGCTATATCTGTAGGAGGTCCTGGTTCTATATTTTGGATGTGGCTTGTGGCATTACTTGGAGCAGCAACATCTTTCGTAGAATCTTGTCTAGCTGTTATGTATAGAGAAAAGGTTGGAAGAAAAGAGTATAGAGGTGGAACTCCTTGGATAATAGAGAAAAGATTAAATAAAAGATGGCTTGGAGTAATATATGCAATAGCTTCGATTATCTGTTATATAGGTGTTATCCAAGTAATGTCTAACTCTATAACTGAATCAGTAAATAGTGCTTATGGATTAAGTATAAAGCACATAGCAATAGGACTTACAGTAATTGTAGGAGCAATAATTTTTGGAAGAGGAAAGAAAGATACAATAATAGTAGCTTTAAATAAAATAGTTCCAGTGATGGCTATATTATATCTAATGGTTGTTTTATTTGTTATAATAACTAATTTTACATCTATTCCTGGAATGTTAATGAATATTGTACATCAAGCTTTTAGACCTAGTGAGATGATAGGTGGAGGAGTAGGAATAGTTATAATGCAAGGAGTTAGAAGAGGGCTTTTTTCAAATGAGGCTGGAAGTGGAGATTCTAACTATGCAGCAGCAGTGGTAGATATAGATGAGCCAGCTAAACAGGGAATGGTACAGGCTCTTGGAGTATTCGTAGATACTTTAGTAGTATGTAGTGCAACCGCATTTATAATATTGCTTGCTGATCAAAATGTATTAGCAGGTACAAGTGGAATGACTATGTTCCAAGAAGCTATAAAAAATCATATTGGTTGGGTTGGAATACCATTTACAATAGTAGTACTTTTCTTTTTCTCACTAAGTACAATACTTGCTGTAACTTTCTATGGAAAAAATGCTATTAACTTTATAACTGAAGCTAAAGAGTTAAGATATCTGTATCATATAATAGTAGTAATAATGGTATATATAGGAGGGATAGAGCAAAATTTCTTTGTTTGGTCATTAGCTGACTTTGGATTAGGAATAATGACAGTGATAAATATTATATGTATTTTACCAATAGCAGGAGAGGCTATTGCTGAATTAAAAAAATATGAAAAGTTATTAAGAAATGAAAAATAATAGATAGTATGAAGAGAGATTGTTGTAATTTGAGAATTTGCAACAATCTCTTTTTTGGTAAAGAATAAAATTTATTAAAGTTGACTATTTAAATAAAGAATAATATAATAGTAGTATATTAGAAAAGGAAGTGATATAATGAATATATTAAATAGAGAAGAATTAGAAAATATACTACTAGAAATGAAAGAAAATGGGAAATATGAAGAGTATCATGATATGATTTTAGATGATTTTGAAGAGCATCAAATAGTATATAAGCTAGAGCCAGATGAGATGATAGCTTTGGCATATAAAAATAATACGATTCCTTTTAAGATGAAAGAATATTATGATTGGCATGAAATGAATCTTTTAATAGAAGAGGATTTAGATTAATAAGAAGGTGGATTACATGAAAGATATAGAGATAGTTGAAAAATGGTTTAAAACATTTTATTCAATAGGAGCAGATGAAAGTGGTGGAGTAACAAGATTAGGTTATACAAAAAATGAAGATGTAATGCATGGAGCTATAAGAAATATAGCTAGAGATTTAGGGTTAAAATATTCTAGTGATGAAGTAGGAAATACATATATCTATGAGGAAGATTGGAAAGAGTACTACCTAATAGGTTCTCACTTAGACTCAGTAATTAACGGTGGAAGATATGATGGAGTAGTAGGAGTTGTAGCAGGATTACTTATTTTAAAATGGATAAAAGATAACAAATTAAACATTCCTCTAAAAGTTGTAGCATTTAGATGTGAAGAATCAAGTGCTTTTGGAATAGCAACTGTAGGTAGTGGTCTTATCACTCATAAGCTGGATATCAATAAATTAAAAGAAGTATATAATACAGAGGGAAAATCTTTGTACGAAACATTAAAATTTAAAGGGTATAAACCAGAATGCAGTAAGATAAAAGGAGTAAAGAAATATTTTGAAATTCACATTGAGCAAGGAAGAAGATTAGAGGATAATAATCTAAAAATAGGAATAGTAGATGCTATTGCTAATGCAACAAGATATTGGCTTACAATAGAGGGACGTCAAGATCACTCTGGAGCAGCTCCAATGGGAATGAGAAAGGATGCTTTATGTGCTGGTGCAGAGATTGTACTTCAGTTAGAAAGACTTGCAGGAAGAGAGGCTAAATATAAGAGTGTTGGAACTGTTGGATTTTTACAAAACTATCCAAATGCTTTTAATGTTGTTCCTGGTAAAGTTAGAATGGGAATAGATATAAGAGGAGTTGATTGGGAGAGTATTCAAAGAATAGACAACGAAATTGTTGAATATATAGAAAAACTATGTAAAATAAGAGAGTTAAAATATAATTTAGATTTGGTTGCAAAAGGAAGACCTGTAATCTTAGATGAAAATTTAAAATCAGAGCTTGAAAGTGTAACGCAAAAATTAGGAATTGACTATATGGTAATGAATAGTGGAGCAGGGCATGATGCTATGAAATTTTATGATATAGCTCCAACAGGAATGGTATTTATTCCTTGTAAAGAAGGAATTAGTCATAATATAGCTGAAGAAATTGAGAAAGATGATATTATTTTAGCGAGTAAAATAATATTTGAATATTTAAAAAATAGAATATAAGAGGTAAAATATGACAGAAAAAGAAAAAGCAAGACAAGGGCTTCTATATGATGCTAACTATGATGAAGAACTTTTAGCTGAAAGAAGAAGATGTAAAGAGTTATGTTTCCAATTTAATCAACTTTCACCTTTAAAAGAATTAGAACAAAAAGAGATTATAGGAAAACTTTTTGGAAAAACAAAAGAAAATTTTTGTGTAACAGCACCTTTTTATTGTGATTATGGATATAATATAGAGATAGGAGAAAATTTTTATTCAAACCATAATCTAGTAATTTTAGATGGAGCAAAGGTAGAGATAGGAGATAATGTTTTTATAGCACCAAATTGTTGTATAACAACAGCAGGTCATCCTATAAATATAGATGAAAGAAATAGAGGGTTAGAGTATGCTTATCCTATAAAAATAGGTAATAATGTATGGATAGGAGCTGGAGTTAATATTCTTCCAGGAGTTACTATTGGAGATAATGTAACAATTGGAGCTGGAAGTGTAGTAAATAAAAGTATTCCAGCTAATTCAATAGCAGTAGGAAACCCTTGTAAAGTAATAAAAACTATTTTAGATAAAACTAAAGATGTTAATTCCAATTAATGAGGTTATAGCCTAAATAGTAAAAACTTCTAAAATGGGAGGAATTGTGAAAAAAGAACTCGAAAATAAAAAAGGAATAAAAATTCAAGAGGTTCTTACTGGAGAACAAGTTCTTGCTATGTTAACAAGTGCTTTTGATGAAGCTAAATCTAAAAATTTTAATGTGACTATAACTATTGTAGATAAATCTGGACAAAAATTAGGAGTAATTAGAAGCGAAGATGCAGGAGTTCATACTCTTTCTGCTAGTTATAAGAAGGCTTATACTGCAGCTTCACAAAAAAGAACAACTCTTGAAATTTTCACAGGAATAAAAGAAGGAAAAATACCTGAAGATATAAGAGATTTAGATGAAAATTTTAGTGTTATGGAAGGTGGAATTCCTATTAAAATCAATGAAACTATTGTTGGTGGAATAGGAGTAGGAGGAGCACACGGTAATGAGGATACCAAAATTGCTATGAAGGCTTTAGAAACACTGAGAAGTTTAATAGAAAATTGAGAATAGGAAAAAGAATTAAATAAAAAAGAAATAAAATAAAAAGGAGAAGATTTAGTTATACTATATTACAATTTTCTCCTTTTTATATATTAAATTATTTTATAAAAGATTTAAAATTTCTTCAATAGATTTACTTCCAAAATAAACTTTTTCATCATTGATAACCATAGCAGGAACACTCATAATATCATATTTATCTTTGAACTCTTTAAAAGAGAAAACATCAATAACTTCAATTTGAATATTACTATTTTCTACAGCTATTCTTTGAGCTGTTTGAACAGTGTCTGGGCACTTAGTACAGCTCAGAGAGATACCAATTTTAATATCAATTGGATTTTTGATATTGAAGATTTTACTTAAAGTATCCTCACCTATTTTTTGTCCAGGTCCAGCTACATTGTACATAGCCAAGATAAAAGAATTTAGTTCATGCCCACCAGGGATAGTAGCATACTTAATTCCAGAATAATTACCCTCTTTATCTAAAAGAGCTATAACTGGGGCTCTATTAAGTTTGATTTTTTCTTCTAATTGAGGATTATCCCCTAGATTGTAAGATGAGAACTTAAGCTTATCAGAAACAGAGGCAATCTCTTTAACAATACCCTCCATCTCTAAAGATTTTTCATCACCATTTTTTATAACTACTAGTTCAATAGGATTATCAAATTTTTTTACAATTTCAGATAATTGCTCTTTAAGATGAGAATCTAAAAATTCTGATTCTTTTTCTTCAACTTTAGAAGTTTTTTCAATATGATTTTCTTCTTTTACAAGATTTAACTTTTCTCTCAATTCAGCTACATATTTCTCAATATTAAAAGCAGCTTCAGCTCCGTCAGACACAGCAGTAACTACCTGTCTTAATTTCTTAGGTCTAATATCTCCAGCAGCAAATATACCTGGAATATTAGTCATCATATCTTCGTTTGTTGGGATAAATCCAAACTTATCAATCTCTATGTGATTTTGGAATAGTTTACTTTGAGGAGCATATCCAACAAAGACAAATATACCAAAGCTCTCTCCTTCAGCTGCTTTAAACTCTGTTATCTCTTTAGTAACATTATTTATAAATTTAGCTTGTCTTAACTGTATATCTCCAGTTGCTTCTAGAATTTCAGTATTAAATTTAACTTCTATTTTTGGATGAGCTAAAACTTTATCAGCAATAGATTTTGCACAAGTAAATTCAGGTTCTCTAGCTATTACAGTAACTTTTCTAGCAAATCTTGTTAAAAATATTGCTTCCTCTGCAGCTGCAAATCCAGCTCCAATTACAAATACATCCATATCTGTAAAGAACTCTCCATCACAAGTTGCACAATAAGCTACACCTCTTCCCTCATACTCCTTTTCTCCAGGGAATCCTAATTTTCTAGGAGAAGCTCCAGTAGCAATAACTACTGATAGAGCTTGATACTCTCCAGATTTAGTTTTTATAATTTTTATATCTTTAGAAAAGTCCATATCAATAACTTCATCTGAAAGAAACTCTACACCAAAATTTAATGCCTGCTGTCTAAGTGTTTCTCCATATTTAGCTCCTGTTGTTTCTAGTATACCTGGATAGTTAACTACTTCATTAGTTACAGTAATCTGACCACCAGGGACACTTTTTTCAATAATAAGTGTATCTAGTTTGGCTCTACCACCATATAGACCTGCTGTTAAACCAGCAGGTCCACCACCTATTACTATCATATCATATAATTTATTCATAGGTTTTCACTTCCAAATCTATTATAGTTTACCTACTAAATCAATAGAAGGTTTTAAAGTTTCTTTTCCAGGTTGCCATTTAGCTGGACAAACCTCTCCATGTTCAGCTACGAATTTAGCTGCTTGTAATTTTCTAAGAAGTTCACTAGCTTCTCTTCCTATTCCCATATCATGTACTTCGTAAGCTACTATTACTCCTTCTGGATTGATTACAAAGCTTCCTCTTAAGGCTAATCCTTCCTCTTCAACTAAAACTTCAAACTCTCTAGAGATTTTTCCAGTAGGGTCTGCTACCATAGGGAATTGAATTTTTTTAATTCTCTCTGATGTATCATGCCAAGCTTTATGTACAAAGTGAGTATCAGTTGAAACTGAGTAAACCTCGCATCCTTCAGCTTTAAATTTTTCATAATGTTCAGCTAAATCCTCTAATTCAGTAGGACATACAAAAGTAAAATCAGCAGGATAAAATACTACTACAGACCATTTTCCTCTTAGATTATCACTTGTAACATTTATAAATTCTCCATTTTGATAAGCTGTTGCTTTAAATTCATTTATTTTTTTACCTATTAATGACATATATTTACCTCCATAATTTTATATTTAAAATATTAAGTATTGATTATACTTTGATTATAAAACAAAAATAAAAAAAAGTCAATATAAATTATAAAAAAAATAAATTTGAAATAATTACAATGAAAAAATATTTAATCTCTCTTTTTAAAAAAGAATCTTTGTGATATAATTATTGAAGATACTCTGAAATATAGGGGGAGTAAAATGGAAATAAATAAGGAAACAGAAAAATATAGGAGATATGGAACAATACTTTATTATCTTCTTCAAATAGTAAGAAAAACTCTTAAAGTAAAAGTCATAAAGAACGAAAGTATAGATGAAAAAAATGAGAGTTATATATTTGCATTTTGGCATAATAAATTAGTAGCTTCAACACTATGTTTAGACTATATAGAAAAAAGAGCAGTATTAGCAAGTCCTTCTAAAGATGGAGAGTTAATCTCAGTTCCTTTAGAAAAATTGGGATATCAGATGATAAGAGGTTCATCAGATAAAAATTCTACTTCAAGTTTAATCTCTTTGATAAAATATATGAAAAAGGGATATTGTATAGGGACACCAGTAGATGGACCAAAGGGACCTATATATGAGGTAAAACCAGGTATGATATATCTTGCACAAAAAGGGAAAAAATATATAATACCAACTGGAACTGCCTATAAGAGTAAATGGGAATTTAAAAAAGCTTGGGATAAGTTTCAATTTCCAAAACCCTTTACAACTATGGTATATATAATGGGGGAACCTATTGAAGTCCCAGCAGATGCAGATATAGATAAATATTGTGAAAAAATAAAAAATGAGTTAAATAGACTTGATAAAGAAGCAGAAAAATATATTTAATGGATATAGAGAGGAGAGATATCGTGAACAAAAATTTTTATGTAACAACACCAATATATTATGTAAATGGAGACCCACATGTAGGAAGTGCTTACACTACAATAGCTGCAGATGTAATGGCTAGATATAAAAGAACAATGGGATATGATGCTTATTTTTTAACTGGAACAGATGAGCATGGACAAAAGGTAGAGGAGACAGCAAAACAAAAGGGATATACTCCACAACAATGGACAGATATAATGGCTCCAAGATTTAAAGAAATGTGGGCTAAATTAGGAATAGAGTATTCAGATTTTATAAGAACAACTGAACCAAGACATAAAGAAGCAGTTAAAAAAATATTAAAGAAAGTATATGAGAATGGAGATATTTACAAGGGAGAATATTCTGGAAAATACTGTGTTTCATGTGAAACATTTGTACCAGAGAATCAAATAGTAAATGGAAATCATTGTCCAGACTGTGGAAAAGAGTTAAGAGTTGTAAAAGAGGAATCTTACTTTTTTAAGATGTCAAAATATCAAGATGCTCTATTAGAGCATATAGATAAACACCCAGACTTTATATTACCTCGTTCTAGAAGAAATGAAGTAGTTTCATTTATAAAGCAAGGATTACAAGATTTATCAATTTCAAGAAATACTTTTGAATGGGGAATACCTATAGAGTTTGCACCTGGACATATAACTTATGTATGGTTTGATGCTCTTACTAACTATTTAACAGCAGTAGGATATGAAAATAACCCAGAAATGTTTGATAAGTATTGGAATAATGCTGAGGTAATGCATTTATTAGGAAAAGATATAGTTAGATTCCATGCTATAATTTGGCCTTGTATGTTATTATCAGCAGGAGAAAAACTTCCAGATAAAGTAGTAGCTCATGGTTGGTGGACATCTGAGGGAGAAAAAATGTCAAAATCTAAAGGAAATGTTGTAGATCCTATATCTGAGATAGAAAAATATGGAGTAGATGCTTTTAGATATTGTCTAATGAGAGAGGTTCAATTTGGAAATGATGGAGACTACTCTACAAAATCAGTAGTTACAAGAATTAATTCTGATCTTGCTAATGATTTAGGAAACCTATTAAATAGAACATTAGGAATGTATAAAAAATACTTTGGTGGAGTAGTTGTAAATGGAGCTACTAGGGATAAGTATGATGATGAGATAGAAACTTTATGGACAGAGGTAGTAAAAGAAGTAGAGGAGCAAATGAATATAGTTCAGTACTCTAAAGCTCTTGAAGCTATTTGGAAATTTATCTCAAGATTAAATAAATATATAGATGAAACAGCTCCATGGACATTAGCTAAAGATGAAGCTAATAGAGATAGACTTGCTGTAGTAATGAATCACTTAATAGATGGATTATATAAAGCAGCTGTTATGGTTTATCCATATATGCCAACATCAGCTCAAAAAATTTGGAATCAATTGGGAGAAACTAGGGATATCCATACAGCAAAAGTTGAAGAGGTAATGGGATGGAACCTATTAAGAGAGGGACATGTATTAGGAAATGCTGAGCCAATATTCCCAAGATTAGATTTAGAAGCATTAGAAGTTCCTAAAAAAGATCCTATGCAAGTAAATGAAGATTTAGAAGTAGAAAATCCTATTGATATAACAGATTTTGATAAGGTAAATATCCAAGTTGTAGAGATTTTAGAAGCTGGAAAAGTAAAGGGAGCAGATAAGCTTTTAAAATTTAAAGTAAGTGTTGGAGATCATGTAAGACAAATTCTTTCTGGAATAGCTAAATACTACCCAGAGCCAGAAAAATTAGTTGGTAAAAAAGTTTTAGCTATCACTAACTTAAAACCTAGAAAGATGAGAGGAGAAATCTCTCAAGGAATGCTTTTAAGTACTGAAGATAAAAATGGACTAAGACTTGTAGAGGTAAATACAGAAGTAGAAAATGGTTCTAAAGCAAAATAGTTTATAAGGAGAGATAGTATGAGAAAAGTAACAAAGGCAGTAATACCTGCTGCAGGACTAGGGACTAGAGTATTACCAGCAACTAAAGCACAACCTAAAGAGATGCTTGTTATTGTTGATAAACCATCTCTTCAATATATAGTAGAGGAGCTAGTAGAGTCTGGAATAAAAGATATTATAATAGTTACTGGAAGAAATAAAAACTCTATCGAAGACCATTTTGATTACTCTTATGAGTTAGAAAATACTTTAACAAAAGATGGAAAAAAAGAGTTATTAGAAAAGGTTGAAAAAATATCTTCAATGGCAAATATTTGCTATGTAAGACAAAATCATCCAAAAGGATTAGGACATGCTATACTTAAAGCTAAACCATTTGTAGGAGATGAGCCATTTGTAATAGCTTTAGGAGATGATATAGTATATAATCCTGAGGCACCAGTAGCTAAACAACTTATAGAGAAATATGAAAAATATGGAAGTAGTATAGTAGGTTGTCAAGAGGTAAAAGCTGAAGATGTATCTAAGTATGGTATAGTAAAACCAACTAAAAATCTTGATGACAAAACTGTAGAGATGGATGACTTTATAGAAAAACCAGCTATGGAAGAAGCACCATCAAGACTTGCTTGTCTTGGAAGATATCTACTTACTCCAAAAATCTTTGAATATCTTGAAAAGGAAAAGCCAGGAAAAGGTGGAGAAATTCAACTTACTGATGCTATATTAGATATGTTAAAAGATGGAGAAAAAGTAATAGCTTACGAATTTGATGGTAAGAGATATGATATCGGAAATAAGTTTGGATTACTTAAAGCAAATATAGAGTTTGGACTTAGAAATGAAGAGACAAGAGATGAATTATTAAATTATTTAAAAAATGACTTAGAGTTATAATGGTAAGAATAACAAATCAAGAATAATGGAGATTGAATTTAAAATAATTCAAGAATAACTTTCGTTCAAAGAATAAAGAGCAAGTATGGCTTAGCTTACTAAAAACATAAAACTCGTTTCACTCAAACAGTTATGTTTTTTAGCGTTCGCTTTCGCTGACTTGCTCTATTTATTCTTCTCAATCTTCGTTATTCTTGAGATTTTAAAACATCAGGGGGAATTTTATGAATGCTAAATTGAGAAATATTACTGCTATGTTAATCTTTGGAACAATAGGATTATTTGTAAAAAATATAGAGTTATCTTCAAGTGAAATTGCTTTAACAAGAGGATTTATAGGTGGAGTTACACTGATTTTAGCTACAATTTTTTTTAAGAAAAAGATATCCTTTGAGGCAATAAAAAATAATTTATATCTACTAATTTTTTCAGGATTAGCTGTGGGACTTAACTGGATATTTTTATTCCAAGGGTATAAATACACATCTATTTCAAATGCTACTTTGAGCTATTATTTTGCACCAGTATTTGTAACAATATTAGCTCCATTTATACTAAAGGAAAAATTAACACTATCAAAATTTTTATGTGTTTTAATGGCTTTGGTAGGAATGTTTTGTATAGTAGGAGTAGATGGAATAAATGGTGGAAGTGATTTAATAGGAATAGCCTACGGATTATTAGCAGCAGGATTTTATGCAAGTGTAATCCTGATGAATAAATTTTTAAAAGGGATAGATAGTATAGAGATAACAGTAATTCAACTTATTTCTGCTACAATTACATTGTTACCATATGTTTTATATGTAGAAGGTCTTGGAATTTTAAGTGTTTCTTCAGTTTCTATACCATATATTTTAATTTTAGGAATTGTTCATACTGGAATAGCATACCTACTTTATTTTTCATCTCTTCAAGGATTAAAAGGACAAACAATAGCAGTACTTAGTTACATAGATCCTGTATTTGCTATTATTATATCAGCAGTTATTTTAAAGGAACAATTGGGATTTTTACAGATAATTGGTGGAGTTTTGATACTTGGGTCAAGTTTTTTAAGTGAATTTTTAAATAGAAAATAAAGGAGAGAGTATGAGAGTATTATTTATAGGGAATAGTCACACTTATTTTAATGATATGCCACATATTTTCAAGCAGATATGTCAAGAAAATAACATTGATATGGAAGTTACAATGTTAGCTAGAGGGTACAAAGGACTTGATTATCATTGTAAAGAGCCACAGACGAGATTTAATATTTTGTATGGAAATTATGATATTGTAGTGTTACAACATTTACAAAGTGGTTTTGATAAAGAGGTATTACATAATTCTACTAAAAAGTTAAAAGAGTGGATAAATATTTCTGGAGCTAAGCCAATCCTCTATATGACATGGACTTTAAAAGATGAGAGAGATAAACAATTGGAATTAACAGAAGGATATAAAGAGGTGGGAGAGAAACTAGGAATAGAAGTAGCTCCTGTAGGAGAGGTATGGTGGAGATATTTTGATAAATATCCTGAGGACATACTTTATTTTAAAGATGATAAACATGCTTCTCCTCTTGGTTCAACTTTGGTAGCTTACACTATTTTTAATGCTATATTTAAGAAAAAAGCTAATACTGAAGATGAAATTTGTAAGAGAATAAATGAGATGATATAGAAAAAGAGGATTAAGTTATTGTAATTTAAAACTTTACAATAGCTCAATCCTTTCTTTTATTTTACTCTCTTACTTGTCCATTACCAGTTATTACATACTTAGTAGTAGTAAGCTCTTTTAATCCCATAGGTCCTCTAGCGTGAAGTTTTTGTGTACTGATACCTATCTCAGCACCAAAACCAAATTGTCCACCATCTGTAAATCTAGTAGAAGCATTTACATAAACAGCAGCAGCATCTACTTCGTTTAAAAATCTTTGGGCATTAGAGTAGTTTTCAGTAACTATACATTCAGAGTGTTTAGTACCATATTTAGCAATGTGCTTTATAACCTCATCTAAATCCTCTACAACTTTAATAGCTACAATATAATCTTCATATTCAGTAGCCCAGTCCTCTTCAGTAGCAGGAACAGAATTTGGTATATATTTTCTAGTGATTTCGTCTCCTCTTATCTCTACATTTCTCTTGATAAGCTCCTCTCCAAGTTGAGGTAGAATATCTTTAGCACAATTTTTATGGATAAGAAGAGTTTCTACTGCGTTACAAACTCCAGGTCTTTGAGTTTTAGCGTTGATGATAATATTGATGGCCTTAGGGATATCACCACTCTCATCTACAAATATATGACAGTTTCCTATTCCTGTCTGAATACAAGGGATAGTAGAATTTTCTATAACTGTATTGATAAGTCTAGCACTTCCTCTAGGAATTAATACATCTATATATTGATGAGCTTTCATTAATTTATTAGCTGTATCGTGGCTAGTATCCTCTAAAATTTGTACAGCATTTTCATTGATACCACACTCTTTTAAAACCTCTTTAAAAACTTTTACAATAGCTATGTTAGTATTTATAGCCTCTTTTCCACCTCTTAAAATAACAGCATTTCCACTTTTTAAGCAAAGTCCAAAAGCATCAGCTGTAACATTAGGACGAGATTCAAATATGATAGCTACTACTCCTAATGGAACTCTTTTTTGTTGAATGATTAGTCCATTAGGTAGAGTCTTACCATATGTAAACTCTCCAACAGGGTCATTTAATGAAGCAATTTGTCTAAGACCATCTGCCATATCCTCTATTCTTTTTTCTGTAAGAGTAAGTCTATCAATAAAAGCTTTCTTTACACCAGAATTAATAGCATTTTCTACATCTTTTTTATTGATTTCTAAAATATTATTACAGTTATCTAAAAGTGCTTGAGCAGACTTCATAAGTATCTCATTTTTTACCTTTGTAGATAGTTGAGCTATTTGTATCTCTGCTTCCTTAGCAGCAGTACCAAGTTTTTCTATATATTCCATAATTTCCTCCTATTTTCCATTTCCAAAGATAGTTCCAATATCTTCTCCATTGATAAGTTCCTCAATAAATGAAGGGTTAGAACCATCTAATATAGCCATCATTACTCCACCAGCATAACACTCTCTAGCAGCTAGAAGTTTAGTTTCCATTCCACCTACACTAAACTCACTTCCTTTTTCTCCACCCATAGCAAGTATCTCATCAGTTACCTTTTCTACATAAGGGATTCTTTTTGCTTCAGGATGTGTTTTAGGATTAGCATCATATAGAGCATCTATATCTGTAAGAATTACTAATAAGTCAGCTTTTAAAAGAGCAGCAACACTTGCTGATAATCTATCGTTGTCACTGAACTCTATTTCAAAAGTAGATATAGTATCGTTGGCGTTGATAATAGGAATAACTCCAAAATCAAGTAGAGTTTCTAAAGTATTATTAGTATTAGTTTTTCTCTCTCCCTCTTTGAAATCATCTTTAGTAAGAAGGATTTGAGCAACTCTTTGATTATATTCTCCCATAAAGTTTTTATAGATATGCATAAGTTCAGCTTGTCCTACTGCAGCAGCTGCTTGTTTCTCTCTAGTAAGAGTAGGTCTTTTTTCAAAGTTTAAGCTTTTTGACCCCACTCCAATAGCTCCAGAAGTTACAAGAATAACATCTCTTCCTTGGTTTCTTAAATCAGCTAATATCCAAGCTAGTCTATTCATCAAGTTAAAATTTAAGTTTCCGTTGGGGTATGTAAGAGTAGAAGTTCCTACTTTTATTACAATTCTTTTTGAATTTTTAATCTGTTCTCTAATCTCTTTATTCATTATTACTCACCTTAAAATTATTTATAATATATATTATACATATAAAATTATTTTTTTAATATCTTTTTTTGAAAAAAATAGATTTTTTTTTATAAATTTTGTAAAATATACATATGGTAATAAAATATCAAAGGGAGGAGCAGCATGGAAAACTTAAAGTTAAGAGATTTTTTAGATTACAATTATTTATCAAGTATAGAGGTTTCACCAGATGAAAAAAATACTGCATTTATAGTTCATCAAGGAGATTATGATGACAATGACTATAAATCTAATATCTGGGTAATGAATAATGAAACAAAAAAATATTTCAGGCTTACAGGAATGAATGAGGAAAGAAGTTTTTTATGGTTAGATGAAACAAAGATTCTTTTCCCAAGTATGAGAGATAAAAAATTAAAAGTAAAAGTTGAAGAGGGAGAAAAATGGACTTGTTACTACTCTATTGATATAAATGGAGGAGAGGCTCAAGAGTATATGAGAGTACCTCTTATTGTAACATCTATAAAAAAAATAGATGGAGATAACTTCATACTTACAGCTAAATATGATAATTATGGAGTAAATCTAAATGAATTAACAGGAGAGGCTAGAGCAGAAGCTACAAAAAAAATAAAAGAGGATAAGGATTATGAGATTTTAGATGAGATTCCTTTCTGGAGCAATGGTGGAGGATTTACTAATAAAAAGAGAAATAGATTATATATCTATAATAGAGCAACTGAAGAGATAACACCAGTATCAGATAGTATTTCAAATGTAACTTATTATTCATATAAAGATGGAGTAGTATTATATGTAGTAAATAGATTTAAAGATAAGCAGGAGCAAAGAGAGGCAATATATACATACGATATAGCTACTAAAGAGGAGAAGTTAGTACTCCCAAGTGAAGATTATAGAGTTAGTTTTGCAGAGTTTTTTGGAGATGGAATACTTTGTGGATTAAATGATACTTTAAAATATGGATTAAATCAAAATCCTAACTTTTATATAATAAGAGATGGAAAAGTTGAATTATTTAAAGAGCATGATACTTGGATGATAAATACAGTAGGTTCTGATTGTAGATACGGTGGAGGAAAAAGCTTTAGAGTAAAAGGGAATAAGCTTTATTTCTTAACAACTGTTATGCATGATGCTTTCTTAAATACACTAGATATAAATGGAGAGGAAAGAGTTTTAACTAAGGCTAATGGTTCAGTAGATACATATGCAATAGCTGGAGATGATATCTATTTTATTGGACTTAGAGGTTTAAGACTTCAAGAGCTATATTTATTAAAAGATGAAGAAGAAATACAACTTACTAAATTTAATGAGAATATAATAGAGAGTAAAAAATTATCTATCCCAGAAAAATTCAATATTGTAAATGATGGAATAGAAATAGAGGGATGGGTATTAAAACCTACAGATTATGAAGAGGGAAAAGAATATCCAGCAATTTTAGATATCCATGGAGGGCCAAAAACAGTGTATGGAGATGTATTCTATCATGAGATGCAAGTTTGGGCAAACATGGGATATTTTGTATTTTTCTGTAACCCACGTGGTGGAGATGGAAGAGGAAATGAGTTTGCAGATATTAGAGGAAAATATGGAACTGTGGACTATGATGATTTAATGAAATTTACAGATGAAGTCTTAAAAGCTTATCCAATAGATAGATCAAGAGTAGGAGTAACAGGTGGTTCGTATGGTGGATTTATGACTAACTGGATAATAGGGCATACTGACAGATTTGCTTGTGCAGCATCTCAAAGAAGCATAGCAAACTGGTTCTCTAAATTTGGAACTACTGATATAGGATATTATTTTAATGTAGATCAAAATGCTTCTAGTCCATGGGAGAATCCAGAAAAATTATGGTGGCACTCTCCTATGAAATATGCAGATAAGGTAAAAACTCCAACTTTATTTATTCATTCAGAAGAAGATTATAGATGTTGGTTGACAGAGGGAATACAAATGTTTACTTCACTGAAATATCATGGAGTCCCAGCTAGATTATGTATGTTTAGAGGAGAAAACCATGAGCTATCAAGAAGTGGAAAACCAAGACATAGAGTAAAAAGATTAGAAGAGATGACAAATTGGTTTGAATTATATTTGAAGTAAAAAATTGAAAATCGTTCAAAATGTGATATAATATATAATATTAAAATAAGAAGAGTATGTAGTATTTCATACTCTTTTTAAAGTAAAAATTTGGAGGTGGGCTTTTTGAAAAGAGCTAATTATCTTATGATGACACCTGGACCAACTATGGTTAGGGAAAATGTACTACATGCAAGAGGGGATTACTACGGAAATTCAGACTTTGACCCTAAATTTTTTGAGTTTTATGGACAACTTTGTAAAAAAATAGGAAAGATTTTTGGAGCAAAGAAAGCTCAAACTATAATAATGGCAGGGGAAGGAATGCTAGGACTTGACAGTGCTTGTGCCTCACTTACAGAAAAGGGAGATAAAGTTTTAGTAATTTCTAATGGAATATATGGAGCTGGATTTAAAGAGTTAGTAGAAACTTATGGTGGAGAGGTTACACTTTTTGAAAGTGAAGTGGACAATAAAATAAACACTGATAAGTTAAGAGTATTTTTAGAGCAAAATAAAGATGTGGGATTTAAATATGCTACTGTTGTACATTGTGATACTCCATCTGGTGTTTTAAACAATGTAAAAGATATATGTAAAACTTTAAAATCTATGGGGATAATGACAGTGGTAGATGCTGTTTCATCTGTTGGAGGAACAGAATTAAAAGTTGATGAATGGGGAATTGATATTGCACTAGGAGCTTCACAAAAAGTTTTTTCAGCAGCTACTGGTCTTACAATAATGACAATAAGTGAGGATGCTTGGAAAGTTATAGAAAATAGAGAAACACCTATTCCATCTTTTTATTGTAATCTTTCACTTTGGAGAAATTGTGTGGAGAAAAAATTCTTCCCATATACTATGCCAATGACAGCAATAGTTGCTTTAGGTGTAGCAATAGATAATATGTTTGAAGAGGGATTAGATAAAGTAATTGAAAGACATTATGCAGCAGCAGAATATACTAGAACAAGACTTATGGATTTAGGATTAGAATTATATCTAAAAGGAGGATACTCTCCTACTATTACAGCTTTTTGTCTACCAGAGGGATATGATTTAGAAGAGGTATATACTCATATGTTAGAAAATCATGAGGTAATGTTAGGAAAATCATATGGATATTTAGCTGATAAAGTTTTAAGAATAGGACATATGGGGGAAAATGCTCGTTATTTTAGAATAGATTATACATTAAGAGCTTTAGAAAAAACTTTAAAAGAATTAAAAAAGTAATATAATCTTACGTAAATGTTCTAAAAACGAAAAAAATATACAAAAAAATTAAAAAAAAATAAAAAAAATCTTTTTTATTTTTAAAAACTTGAATTTTCCTAAATAAGATAATATAATAAAATGTCACGTCTTTTTTCTCAAAAGATTTTAAAATTTGATACTTTTAGAGAAAAGTTTTATAATTCTTATTTATTTTAGGAGGTAAAATGTATCTGGAAATAATTTTTAAGGTTCTTGGAGGACTTGGAATTTTCCTATATGGAATGGATAATATGTCTTCTGGAATGCAAAAATTAGCAGGGAAGAGGTTAAAAAGATTTTTGGCTGTTTTAACTACTAATAGAGTAGTAGCCATATTAATGGGTATGTTTGTTACAATGCTAGTACAATCATCATCTGTTAGTACAGTAATGACAATAGGATTTGTTAATGCTTCATTACTTACTTTAAAGCAAGCATTAGGAGTAATTTTTGGAGCTAATATTGGAACTACTATAACAGGATGGATTCTAGCACTGAATATAGGAAAGTATGGACTTCCTATAGTAGGAGCAGCAGCTATAGCTCATATGTTCTTAAAGGGAGATAAAGCTAAGACAAGAGCTTTAACAATAATGGGATTAGGAATGATTTTCTTTGGACTAGAACTTATGAGTGGTGGATTAAAGCCAGTAAGAAGTATGCCAGAATTTGTGAAATTATTCCATATGTTTTCAGCTGATACATATTTTGGAGTATTAAAGGCAGCAGCAGTAGGAGCATTAGTTACAGCAGTTGTACAATCATCTTCTGCTACATTAGGTATAACAATTACCTTAGCTGTACAAGGGTTAATTACTTATGAAACAGCAGTAGCATTGGTTTTAGGAGAAAATGTTGGAACTACTATAACAGCAATACTTGCTACACTAAAGGCAAATGTAAATGCTAAAAGAGCAGCTTATGCACATACAATTATAAATACATTTGGAGTTATTTGGGTAACATCAATATTTCCATTTTATTTAAAATTTTTAGGATTATTTGGAAATCATGATGAAAATATAACAGTTGCAATAGCTACAGCTCATACAGTATTCAACGTATCAAATGTTATTATATTTACTCCATTTATTGGATATCTTGCAGATTTCCTATGTAAAGTTGTAAAAGATGATGGAAAAGTAAATGAAAAAATTACACAAATTGATGAATTAATGTTAAAAACTTCTGGTGTTGTTGTAGAACAAACAAAAATAGAAGTTGGAAATATGGGTAAAATGATTCAAATAATGTTTGATGAAGTAAAAAATGTGTATAGAAGTCCACAATTTTTAACTGATGAGAAAGTAAAAGAACTTAGAAAAATAGAGGATGACTTAGACCTATATCAAAAAGAGATAACAGATGCAAACTTTGTAATCTTAAATAATAAGGATATCAATGATAGTTTAAGAAGAGATATTAGAAATAACTTAATTGTATCTGATGAATATGAAACAGTAAGTGACTATTTAATGAGAATTACTAACAGTTTAAAGAAATTACAGGATAATGTAATATCTTTAACAGAACAAGAGATGAAAGTAGTATTAGCTCTTCATGAAAAAACCAATGAATTTTTTAGAAATATAGATAGAGGATATCAAGAGAAAAATCCTATCTTAATAAAAGAGTGTGTTGTAGATGCTAAAGAAGTTACAGCTTTATATAAAGATGCTAAGAAAAACTATATGGATTATGGAATAAAAGAAGCAGCTACTACAATGTCTACTACTAATTTTATGGATATAATAAACTTCTATAGAAGAGTGGGAGATCACTTAACAAATATAATTGAAGGATATACTGATAAGTAAAATAAATAATGGAGATGTTGTTATTTCAACATCTCCATTTTATATTAGAAGCTTAAATTTGTAATATCAATATCTCCATTCTTTTTAAAGATTAAACCTTTTAACTCTTTATTTTTAGCTAGATTGATCTTAGGATAAGCAAGAGCATAGATGGCTAAATCCTCTTGTAAAATATTTTGTACCTCTTTATATAGAGATTTTCTTTCTTCTTCGTCAACTGATACTCTAGCTTTATCTAAAAGTTTATCAACCTCTTTATTAGAGTAAAAACTTCTATTTCCTGGAGCCCCATGTTGAGAAGAGTGGAATAGTGGATATAGGGCAACATCTCCATCACCAGAAGAATTCCAAGATAGGAAGTATAACTCTTTATTAGGTAGAGCTGTTTTAGAAACATAAGCACCAAATTCAAAGATTTTAATCTCTACATTAATACCAATTTTTTTAAGCTGGTCTTGAATGATAACACACATATCTACTCTAGGTCCATCATCCATACACCATAATTCAATATCTAATCCATTAGGATATCCAGCTTCAGCTAAAAGTTTTTTAGCTTTTTCTATATCTTGATTATATTTTTTTACATTTCCATTATAAGCAGGACTTGCTTTAGGTAGAGGAGAATCTCCAGCTACAGCAGAACCTCTAAAAACAACATCTACAAAAGTTTGATTATCAATAGCATAAGCAATAGCCTCTCTTAATTTTTTATTTTGGTAGATGGGATTAGTTTGGTCAAAGCCTAAGTATAGTAAAGCGGGAGATTCAACCTCAACAAGTTCTAGGTTGTTACTATTTTCGATAGTTTCTTTGTCCATAATTCCAATATCAAAAGCTACATCTACCTCTCCAGTTTCAAGAGCAATCATTCTATTACTCACTTCTGGAATTGTAAGATAAGTTAATTCTTCAAAATTAGGAGCACCTTGATATGCATCTTTAAATCCTTCAAAAACAATTCTATTTCCAGGTAACCATTCTTTTAATTTATATTGTCCAGTTCCAACAGGATGATTTACATAATCATCTCCATACTCAAGTACAGCTTTTTTAGAAACAATACCACCTTGAACAGCAGCTAGATTATTAAGTAAAGCACCAAAAGGTTTGTCAGTGGTAACTTGAACTGTATAATCATCAATAACTGTAACTTTAGTGATAGGTTTAAATAGATAAAGAGTTTGTGGAGAAGAGGCAGCTCTTTCTAATGTAAATTTTACATCTTCAGCTTTTAGCTCCTCTCCATTATGGAATTTTACACCTTTTTTCAAATGAAAAACAACATTACAATCATCTAATCTTTCCCAAGACTCAGCCAAATTTGGCTTAAGATTTAAGTTTTCATCCAAATCTAAAAGAGTATCATATATTAATGTGATTGATTTGTTAGACATAGTGTCTATACTTTTTTGAGGGTCTAAAGTTTTTGGGTCAGCTTTCATAGCTATAGATATTTTATTTTTCTTTAGCTCTTGAGCTTTTACATCATTAGCAGAAAATTTAAGATAACCAGCAACTCCCATAACAACTACAAAGAGTAGTGCAAATAATTTTTTATTCATAATCAATCACATCTCCTTTAATCAATACTCCTATAGAGTCTTATTTTTATTCAGATAATCTAGAGCATATTGAGAATAATATGCTACCCCATATACAAAAGCATCTTCATCAACTTCAAATTTTCCATGGTGATGAGGATAACATGCACCTTTTTCTGGATTTCCAGCTCCAAGTTTTGTCATTACTCCAGGAACTATTGAAGAAAATTCTGAGAAATCCTCTCCACCAGTTTCAGGTCCTACCATTACAACTTTTTCAGCTCCTACTATTTTAGCTGCTGTTTCTTGAGCAAGCTTAGCACACTCTTCATCATTAATAGTAGGTTTTACAGCATTTTCATATTCTACCACAGCTTCAGCTCTATATGCTTCAGCTGTACATTTTGCTATTCTTTCAATAGCAGCAGATATAGTTTTAAAATATTCAGGGTCATAATATCTAACTGTTCCTTCTAATACAGCAGTAGGAGCTATAACATTAAATCTAGTTCCTGAGTGTATAGAACCTATTGTAACAACAGCTGGTTGAAGAGGTGTAAGTTCTCTGCTTACTATACTTTGAAGATTCATAATAGTAGCCCCTCCTACTACAACAGCATCTACACATTGGTGAGGAGCAGAACCATGTCCACCTTTTCCAGTTATAGTTATTTTAAACTTATCAGCTGCTGCCATTCTAGGACCAGCTTCAGCATTGATAGTTCCAACAGGTAGCATAGAAGCTATATGGATTCCCATAGCTGAATCTACACCTTCAAGTGCTCCCTCTTCTACCATTTTTCTAGCTCCCTTTCCCACCTCTTCTCCAGGTTGGAAGAAGAATTTCACAGTTCCATATATCTCATCTTTCATTTCATTAAGAACTTTTACAGCTCCAAGTAGCATAGCAGCATGAGTATCATGTCCACAAGCATGCATTAGTCCAGGATTTTTAGAAGCATAATCTTTTCCAGTTTCCTCTACAACAGCAAGAGCATCTATATCTCCCCTTAGAGCTATACATTTTCCAGGATGAGCACCTTTTATTGTAGCTATTACTCCTGTTCCAGCTATTCCTCTATACTCTACTCCCATTTTTTCTAGTTCCTCTTTTATTCTTTTAGAAGTGTTGTATTCTTCCATACTTGCTTCTGGATTTTGATGAAACTCTCTTCTCATAGATATTACATAATCGTGATATTTTTTAGCTAACTCCATTGTTTTCATAAACTATAACCTCCAATTAATTCTCTTTTACTGCATACATATTTCTTATATCAATATATCCATCATTACGAAAAACTACATTTTTAACATTTTTTCTAACTGCTACATTTAACATTGGGTAAACTAAAGTGTAGTGAGGTAACTCCTCTTGTAAAATATTTTGAGCTTGAGCATAAGCTTCACTTCTTACAGTTTTATCAACAGAATATCTACCAGTGTCTAAAGCTTTATCTACATCTGTATTTTCAAAGTAGCTTCTATTTCCTGATAAACCTTTTTGTGAAGAGTGGAATAAAGCATATAAAGCAGCATCTCCATCACTTGTAGAGTTCCAAGATAATAAGTATAATTGTTTTTTAGGTTGAGCAGTTCTAGTTACATAAGCTCCCCATTCCCAAATTTTTATCTCAGCATTGATTCCAATATTTCTTAATTGTTCTTGCATAATAACACACATATCAACTCTAGCTCCATCATCATTAACCCATAACTCTATGTCAAATCCATTTGGGTATCCAGCTTCAGCTAATAATTGTTTAGCTTTCTCTATATTTTGAGAATACTGCTTAGCAGGAGTGATGTGGTCTACACATGAACTAGGCATAGGAGAATCAGCTACTACAGCAGAACCTTGAAATACTGTATTGACTAAGATATCCTTGTCAACAGCATATGCTATAGCCTCTCTTACTCTCTTGTCTGTAAATATTGGATTAGTTTGGTCAAATCCTAAATATAATGATGAAGGTGAAGAGATTTCTAAAAATTCCATCTCATCATTGTTCTTAACAGCTTCTTTATCCATAATTCCAATATCAAAAGCTATATCAGCTTCACCAGTTTCCAAAGCGATCATTCTATTGCTAACCTCTGTGATTATTCTTAAAGTAATCTCTCTCACTTGAGGTTTTCCTTGGAATGAGTCATCAAAAGCTTCCATAACGATTCTATCTCCAGGTATCCAATCTTTAAATTTATATTGTCCAGTTCCTACTGGAGATTTGAAAAAGTTTTCCTCTCCTACCTCTTCTACTGCTCTTTTACAAACAATAGAAGCTTGAGTTTGAGCTAAGTTTGTCATAAGAGGTCCAAAAGGTTTATCAGTAGTAATTTTTACAGTATATTTGTCAATTACTGATACCTCTGTTATAGGTGCAAATAAATATCCAGTTTGATTAGATTTTCTAGCTCTATCTAAAGTAAATTTCACATCTTCTGCAGTCATCTCATCTCCATTATGGAATTTTACTCCCTTTCTTAAATGGAAGATAACATTGCAATCATCAACATTCTCCCAAGATTCAGCTAAGCAAGGTTGAATATTTAAATCTTTATCAAATGCTAAAAGTCCATTGAACATCATCTGTATTGGTTTATTTGATGAAGTATCTATTGTTCTTTGTGGATCTAATGTTTTTGCATCAGCTTTTACAGCAATAGTTACTCTATCTTTATTTTCTAAAATCGTCTCCCCACGATTTTCTATTTTTTTCTCCTCTTTAGAAGATTTCATTCCCATAAATAATACTGCTCCAATAATAACAGCTCCAGCTATAATTTGTTTCACTCTTTTATTTTCCATCTCCAACACTCCCTTGTTTTTATCACAATATTTTTATTATCTCCTTTAAATCCTTTTTGTGATAAACAGAGTAGTGAATAGTTTTTAAAATTTTTCATAATGATTTCCTCCTAATTTTTATTGGTATAAAAAAAACAGCCCTGTTAGGCTGTTTATAACAAATTAATAAATATATTTACACTCTAAATTAAAGTTAGCTTAAAAAAGCTATAAAACTTTAGAGCTAGATATATAAGAATTTGATTCAAAGAATTGAATAAACTTTCCCCTAACATAATTTTTTGTATATGAAATTGAACTCATAGATATTATTATGAGCAGTATTATACATATGACAAAAAGTATTATGCTAAGTGACATCATCATATCTTTGAACCTCCTTTTTTTAAATCTTATTTCTTGTAAAGAAGTATAATACTAAATTGAAAAAATTGCAAGTGTTTTTTTATAAAAATTTTTTTAAAATAGAAAAAGCTAGAAAAAAAAAGGAGTTTATAGTAAGATATTTTTATAAAAGTAAAAGTATCAGGAGGAGAGTTTTTTGAAAAAAGAGAGTATCAGATTTTTAAAATTATTTGTAGGACTTTTTATATGTTCCTTAGGTTGTGTTACAATTCTAAAATCTAATTTGGGATTAGCACCTTGGGATGTATTACATCAAGGAGTATCTAAAGTAACAGGGATAACTATAGGGCAAGCTAGTATTAGTTTAGGAGTAATAATTGTTTTGATGGATATATTTTTAGGGCAACCAATAGGGATAGGAACAGTTCTAAATTTTATATTCATAGGGCTTTTTATGGACTTGATAATATTCTTAGACTTCATACCTATATTTCAAAATTTATTTGCTAGAATAATAGAGTTGTTAGTGGGGATTTTCTTTTATAGCTATGGTACATATCTTTATATGACACAAGGGATGGGATGTGGCCCAAGAGATGGATTTATGCAAGTGCTTACTAAAAGATTTAATAAGCCAGTAAGTGTAATAAAAAATGGAATAGAGATAATAGCCTTTGTAATAGGGTGGTTACTTGGAGGAAAATTAGGGATAGGAACTATTGTAACAGCTCTTGTAATGGGGATATGGTTACAATGGATGTTTAAATTTGGAGGGGTAGATATAAAGAAATTACATCACAGAAATATAAAAGAGGAGCTTTTACATTTAAATAGAGTGGTAAGAGGTTTTGAAGATTAGTGGAGGTCATATGCATAAAAAGATTATGATACAGGGAACAGGTTCATCAGTGGGAAAGAGTATAATTACAGCTGGACTGTGTAGAGTATTTGCTCAAGATGGGTATAGAGTTTCTCCATTTAAATCTCAAAATATGGCACTTAACTCTTTTGTGGATATAGAGGGACTTGAGATGGGAAGAGCACAGGTAGTACAAGCAGAGGCTAGTAAAGAGATACCGAGAGCTTTTATGAATCCTATACTTTTAAAACCTAACTCTGATAATAATTCACAGGTAATAATAGAGGGAAAACCTCTAAGTAATACAGGGGCTAAGGATTATTTTGCCAATTCAAAACTATGGAAAGAGATAGCTTTAAGAAACTATAAAAAGATAGAGGAAAATTTTGATATAGGAGTATTAGAGGGGGGAGGAAGCCCTGCAGAGATAAATCTTAGAGAGTACGACTGTGTAAATATGGGAATGGCAGAATTAGTAGATGCTCCAGTGATATTGGTAGGAAATATAGAGATTGGAGGGGTATTTGCCTCTTTATATGGAACTATTGCTCTTTTAGATAAAAAAGATAGAGATAGGATAAAGGGATTGATTATCAATAAGTTTAGAGGAGATATTGAAATATTAAAACCTGGAATAGATATGCTTATGGAGAGATTAAAAGCAGAGGGATTAGATATAAAGTTTTTAGGAGTTCTACCCTATGAAAAATTGGAGATAGAAGAGGAAGATACCCTAGCTAAAAAGATAAATGAGCATACTAAAAAAGATGGAGAGATAAAAATAAGTATAATTAAAACAGATAAAATGTCTAACTATACAGATTTTGATTCCTTAAATCACTATTCTGATGTAGCTATAAACTATGTTTTTTCTAAAGAGGAATTGGGAGATGAGGATATAATTATTCTACCTGGAAGTAAAAGTACCATATCAGATTTAGAGAAGTTAAAAAGTAATGGAATCTATGAAAAGATAAAAGAGCTATATAAAAAAGGAACTACTGTAGTGGGAATATGTGGTGGATTTCAAATGCTAGGAAGAGAGGTATTAGATCCTCATCATATAGAGGGGGATAAAAAATCTACTGAGGGATTTGGATTTTTAGATATGATAACAACTATGGAAAAAATTAAATGTACTAAGCAGAGTGAAAAGAGTATTTTATCTAATCTTTCTGGAACAATAATTGAAGGTTGTGAAGATATAAAAGTAAAAGGTTATGAGATTCATCAAGGAGTTACATTAGGAGATGAAAAAAATCTTGTGGAAGGAGATGAGTTTATCTTTACTGCTAAGGAGAATCTCTTTGCTACATATATCCACGGAATTTTTGATAGTGAGAAATTTACAAGAAGATTTTTAAATAATGTGAGAGTAAAAAAGGGATTAGAACCTTTAGAAGAGAGCTTTTCTTTTACAGATTTTAAGGAGAGAGAGTATGATAGATTAGCTAAACTTTTAAGAGAGAATTTAGATATTGATGAAATCTATAATATGATGAAATAAAAAAGTGGACTGAGGCAATTGTTTTGCAACAGTCCATTTTTCCTTATTGAAAATGATAATGTTCATCAGTAAGATGAAGAACGTGTCTATATCTATGTCTTAAAGAAAAATATATAAAAGCGATAGTTAAATAACCAATACCTGCTATTATAAAAACACCATCTTTGAAAAGGAAATAGAGCTCTACTCCACAGAAACCACCAACTAAAAAAGCAATTACACTAAATAGACAGAAATAAACTTTCCATTTATCTTGTATTTTTCCTTTTAAGCAGTGTCCAAGATATACTCCAGCATCTGTAATATTTCCACTGATATGGCTAGTTCTTACAACAACTCCCTTATAAGAGATAAAAAGTCCATTTTGTACTCCTATCATAAAAGGTAGGTAGTAAAAAAATAGCCAAGTATCTTTTACAGTAGCGTATAAAATAAGAAGTCCAACACCTAAAATAAGCATAGAATATCCATATCTTCTTTTTAGGTTAAACTCTCTACCATCAACAAGAAAACCAGAGATAGTAGAACCAAGAGCAAAAGCTATAATAATAGAGAGAATTTTAAAAACCTCTGAAAGATTTCCTTGCCCGATATTAATAGCTACTTTAGATACGTGTCCAGTGAAGTGTGAAACAGTATAGGAGTATTTAACAATACTAACTGTGTTAATAAATCCCCCAAAAAAACATAACATATAGATCCAATGTAATAAAAGTCTATGTAAAACTTTCATCTACTCACCCCAAATAATTTTATCCACTTAATTTGATAATAACCTTTTTTTCAAAAAAATTCAAGTATAATTTAACAAATATTTGGAAAAAATTTCAGTGGGAAAAATAGTTGGATATGATATAATTTATTTGAAAAGAAAAGGAGGGAAGAGATGGAATTAAATGAGAAACAGTATGAGGCAGTAAGGAGCACAGAGGGACCATTACTTTTGATTTCTGGACCAGGTTCTGGTAAAACTAGAACATTAGTAGAAAGGGCTATATATCTTTTAGTAGAGAAAAAAGTGAAACCAGAAAATATTTTTCTTTCAACTTTTACAGAAAAATCAGCTAGGGAGTTATTAGTAAGAATATCTGATAGAATAAAAGAGAGCAATGAGAAAATAAATATAAATGAGATGTATATTGGAACTCTTCACTCTATATTTTTAAGAATGATAGATGAGAATATTGAGTACTCTTTTTTTAGAGATGGATATAGAGTATTAGATGATATTGATCAACAATTTTTTATATATAGTAGAATAAAAAGATTTAGTGAGATAGAGGGATATAGAGATTTTTTTAAAGATATTCCAGGGATAAATAGTTGGGAGAGAAGTAAAAAAATTCTATGGTGGCTCAATAAGATAAATGAAGAGGGAAAAAGATTAGATAATATAAGAACTGAAAATAGAAAAATCCTGTTTTTAAAAGAGGCTCATAGGGTATATCATGAGATGCTAGTAGAGGAAAATTTGATGGATTTTACTACTATTCAAAGAGAACTATATAGAATACTTCATAGAGAAGAGGTATTAGAAAAATTACAAAACAGAATAGAATATATAATGATAGATGAGTATCAGGATACTAATACTATTCAAGAAAAGATAATTTTTATGTTGGGAGCAAAAAAAGAGAATATCTGTGTAGTGGGAGATGATGACCAAGGAATATATAGATTTAGAGGGGCAACAGTTAGAAATATCTTAAGATTTCCAGAGAGATTTGAAAAGGGAAGATGTAAAAAGATAAACTTAGATATAAACTATCGTTCCCATGAGGATATTATAAGATTTTGCAATAGATGGATAAAGCTTATCAATTGGAGAGAGTTTAGGTATGAAAAAGAGATAGTAGCTCCAGAGGATAAAGAGTTTTCAAAAACTAGTGGAGTTATAAGAATAGGTGGAGATTCTGAGAAACATTGGAAGGATAATATATATAAATTTATAAAAAAACTCTATACAACTAAAAAAATATCTGATTATAGTCAAGTGGCTTTTCTTTTTAGAAGTGTGCAAAATCCTAATGTAAAAGAGTTAAAAAACTATTTAGAAGAGTGTGGAATCCCAATATACTCTCCACGTTCTAAAGATTTTTTTGATAGAATTGAGATAAAGCTTACAATAGGAGCTCTTCTTGTATATTTTCCTCAATGTAAATATCTAGTATTAGATGAGGTACAAAATAGAGGACAGTCAGTATTTTATTACTATAAAGATTGTTTAACTCAATTAAAAAAAGTGATACAAGATGATGAAGAGCTATATAAATGGTTAGTTGAAAGAAGAAAAGCCAATGCCAGTGAAGAGGTAATAATTATTCCAAGTTTAAGGAAGATTTTCTACTCTCTATTACAGTTTGAGACATTTAAAAAGTTTATAAAACTAGAGAGTGAAGGGGTAAACGAGGGAAGAGAAACATATAATCTAGGAGTTTTTACTGAGATATTGGAAAAATTTGAGAGATTGTCTAAGGTAGAGGATATATCTAAAGAGGAGATAGAAAAAGTTGTAAGATATTTCTTTATGGTGTATATGAAAAATCTATATCAAAAAAGAGTAGATGAATATGAAAATAAAGAGGAGTTTCCACTGGGAGCTATCCCATTTCTTACTTTTCATCAAGCTAAAGGATTGGAATTTCCAATTGTAGTAGTAGGTTCATTGGACTCTTCTCCTGTGGAGAGAGGAAAGACAGAGGAGGATATCCTTGAAGAGTTATTAAGGCTTGGAGATGATTATGAGCCAAGGGATAGAAAAAATATTTTTGATTTTTGGAGAATCTACTACACAGCTTTTTCTCGTGCTCAAAATCTTTTAGTACTTACAAGTATAGAAAATCGTTCAGGAAGAAATGAGTTACCATCTAGAACTTTTAGACCAGTGTATGAATCTATTCCATATGTAGATGATGAGAGATTTCAGTTAAAAAATTTAGAGGTAGAGCCATTAAAAGTTACAGAAAATAAAGAGTTATTATCATATACTGGGCATATACTTCTATATGAATTTTGTCCTTTAAAATATAGATTTATTAAGGATTTTAAATTTAAAGCTCTAAGTAATCCTAAAACTTACTATGGAATTTTTGTGCATAAGGTAATAGAGAGAATACATAAAGAGTTTTTATCTGGAATTTTTCAAAGGGAGAGTTTAAAAGAGTTAATAGAAAATATAGGTAGCTCTTTAGAGAAAAATTTGAGAACTGATTTCAGTGAGGAGATAAGAGAAAAAGTAAAATTAGAGGTAGAGAGATACCTAGATAGAAATAATCTAGAGAGTATAATATCTACTGAGGTAAAAAACTACAGTGTAGAAAAAGATTATATAATAGAGGGAACACTAGATTTATTGAGAAAAATCTCTAATGGAGTAGAGCTTATAGACTTTAAAACAGGGGCTTATGATAAAGATAGAGTAGAAATATATAAAAGACAGTTAGAGATATATACATATCTTCTAAAGGAGAGATATACCCTTGATGAGATAAAAGCATATCTTTACTATATTGAAGAGGAAAAATCTCTAGTAGAGATAGAGCTAGATGAAAAAAGTATAGATAGAACTATAAAAAGATTTGATTATGTAGCTGAAAGACTTATCAGTGGAGATTTTAATCCAAGAGAGTATGGGGAAAAGTGTGGAGAGTGTGAATTTAAATGGTACTGTATGCCAAAGGAGGAGAAAGTTGAAACAAAATTATGATTTGTTAATGGAAAAGGAGATAAAAAAAATAGCAGAAGAGGGAAGAAAACCTAAACTTTTACTTCACTCTTGCTGTGCTCCCTGTAGTTGTGCTGTGATAGAGTATCTATTACAATACTTTCAACTGACAGTATTTTTCTATAATCCGAATATAACTTTTGAAGATGAGTATAGAAAGAGATTAGAGGAGCAAAGAGATTACCATAGAAGAAGAGGATATGATATAGAGGTAATAGAGGGAAGATACAATCCTAAAGAGGAATTTTTTGAAAAGGTAAAAGGATTAGAAAAAGCTAAAGAGGGAGGGGAGAGATGCTATAAGTGCTATGGATTTCGTTTAGAAGAAACTGCTATCAAAGCTAAGGAGCTAGGCTTTGACTACTTTACTTCAGCTTTGAGCATCAGCCCTATGAAAAACTCTCAATGGATAAATGAGTTAGGAGAGAGCTTTGGAGAAAAATATGGAGTTAAGTTTTTAAATGGAGATTTTAAAAAGAAGAGTAGATATTTACGTTCTGTAAATATATCAAAGGAGTATGATTTATATAGACAGGATTACTGTGGGTGTATATTTTCTAAATTGGAGAGGGAAGAGAGAAGTAAGTCATAAATTTTTATGACTTACTACATCTTATCTTTTAAATTAATTTTAATAGCTAAGATTACAAAACACATAGATATAATCTGAATAAATGTTATCTGCTCTCTAAGTATCAAACTAGATAGTATTATAGAATAAATTGGGATTAAATTAGTATAGACAGCTGCTTTAATTGGCCCTAATTTTTTTATTCCTTTTTGTTGTAAAAGAAATGCTAATAGAGACGAAAAAATAGCCATATATAATAGTGATAAAATTGCTTTAGATGATATTTGACTTATTATGTATAATTCTTTTTCAAAAATAAGAGCTGGTGAAAGAATAAAGGAAGTAATTAAAAATACATAGGCTAAAAGTTTTTCTATTTCATATTTTTTCAACATTTTTTTAGAGCCAATTATATATATTCCATTAGAGGTAACTGCTCCTAAAATTATTAAGTCTCCTCTATTAAAATTTATATTTAATAGTTGAGATAAATTACCATTTACTAATAAAAATAAGATTCCAAGAACAGACATTAACACAGATAATATATTTCTTTTAGTAACCTTTTCTTTAAAGAAAATAAAACCTAAAATACAAACAATCATTGGAGTAGTACTAGAGATAATTGCTGTATTTACTGATGAAGTTATTTTTATTCCCATAAAGAAAAATACTCCATTTAATACTACTCCTAAAAAAGTAAGTCCTATGATATAAGGTAAATCTTTTTTATCTATTTTCATCTCTTTTTTCTTTGGGTAATAAATAATTGTAATTCCAATACCAGCAATAAAATATCTTAAGCACGTTAGTGTAAGAGCTGGTATTTCTGCTGAACAAAATTTTCCAACAATTAATCCTAAAGCCCAAAAGAAAGTAGCTAGTAATAAGTAAAAATTTTCTTTAGCAATCATATAAAAAATCCTTTCATAAAATTTCAAAAAGAGACAAGAGTTAATTTCTATGTCTCTTTTTGTTAAATATTTTAATTATTGTTCTTCGTAACTAATTTCCATATTCACTTTTCCACTTTTTTCTCTAAAATATCCAAATAGTAAAGCTACTACACATACAAGAAGATTTACCATCATTTTAGGAAGTGTCATTGTACGTAGACTCATATATGCACCAAAAATACTAGCTAGTGTTCCAAGTACTGTCCAAAACCATAGTGTTTTATCAGTAGTATGCCAACGAGAATTATTCCAAACCTCAGGAAGAACTTTAGGTAAACGGAAAACAAATGCAGCAAGTAAAACATCCATTATATTAGAAGCAAATACAGCAGTTCCAGAAATTGTATTCATATTGAAATCAAATATTAAAGGAAGTAATCCTACTAAGTAGAATACTAATATTAAATTATGAGGAGTTTTATATTTACTATTAATTGCTCCTAATTTTTTAGGTAACCAACCATCAATACACCCTTGTAATAATGGTTTTGTACACCAACCCATTTGTGCATTAAGAGTAGTTAAAAGTGCAAACATAGCTCCACCAATTAAGAAAAATACATATAGAGGTCCTGGTAAAATTTTAGATGCAACTAATGATAAAGGCTGTCCCATTACATCAAAAATAGGAAGTACTCCTGTAGCAACAACAGCCATAAAAGCATAAAATATAGCAACAAGTAATGTTGAGAAAATAATTACAGTTGGCATATCTTTAGTTGGATCTTTAGCTTCTGCTGAAAAGTTAATTATATTTTGAGCTCCTCCACAAGCAAAAGTTAAGATAGCAGCAGCACTACAAAACCCAAGAGGGCCATCTGTAAAAAGTCCAACTGGTTGTAAATATTCACCATAGTTTACTTTAAAAATTCCAAAGAAAGTAAATACAGCTAATGCTAACATTAGACATATAACTAAAACTTGCTGAACTCTTGCAGCATTTTTTACACCAATCAAATTAACGATTGTTACTAGAGTTAAAACTACTATTGCTACTAGTCGAACATTCATTCCTTCAACAGCTTGACCAAAATACTGTCCAATAGAGAGAGCATACATAGATAAAGAGATATTACTTAAAATATGTATAATTAGATATGCACCTGCTAACATATTAGTAGAAAGTAAAGCTATATAAGTATAACTTCCTCCTCTCATTCTAACTGAACCTAAAACAAATAATCTTGGTGCTAACTTCAAAAGGGTAAGTATAGCTGCTATTGCAAAAGCGAAACTAGCTGATCTTCCAGTTAAACCAATAGCTTGTGGTAATAAAGAAAAGATTCCTGCTCCAATAATTTGTCCAATAGCTATTGCCATAAAATCTTTTTTTCCAAGTACTCTTTCCAAATCCTTTGTACTATTTAATGTAGTCCCCATATTTTTCCTCCTTGATTAATTATTATTTGCAGCTCTAACTAAACCATCAACTGCTTTTTTTACATATTCAGGAGTTGTTGCTAAATTAAGACGTATAAAACCTTCTCCTCCGTTACCAAACCAATCACCATAGTCTACTGCTAATCTAGCTTTTTCTTGAACAAAGCTTTTCATTCCTTCTTCTTTTACTTTTCCAGTATAAGCACTTAAATCTAACCAAGCAAGATATGTTCCCTCTAATGGAGTAAGTATAGCAAGAGGTAATTCTTTATTTAATCTTTCTTTTAAGTAGTTATAGTTATCTTGAATAATTTCTAAAACAGTTTTTAACCATTCTTTTCCATAAGTATATGCAGCTTCAACAGCATAATATCCTAACATATTTCCTGTATCTTCATGCAATATTTTAATATATTCATCAAATTTATTTCTTAACTCTTCTCCAGGTATTATAACAAAAGAGTTTTTCATTCCAGCTAAGTTAAAAGTTTTTGAAGCTGCAGTTAAAGTAATTATCATATCACCATATTTACCATTAGAAACAACTCCACTTGGAATATGTTTATTATCCCAAAGAATTAAGTCGTGATGTATTTCATCGCTTATTACAATGACATTATATTTTTTACAGATTGATAGAAGTTTATCTAATTCCTCTTCTGTCCAAACTCTTCCAACTGGGTTATGAGGACTACATAAAATATATAACTTAACATTATTTTCAACTATTTTTTTCTCAAAATCCTCAAAATCAATTGTATATTTACCTTCATTATTAATTAGTTGACTATATACAAGAGTTCTATCTAAATCTTTTATAGCATTATGGAAAGGATAGTAAACTGGCATATTTATAATAACTCCATCTCCCTTATTAGTAAGCATATTTATACACCAAAATATTCCAGTTACCACTCCAGGAGTAAAACGAATCCAATCTTTTTTTATTTCCCAACTATGATTTTCTTTTTCCCAATTGATAAAAGCTGAATAATACTCTTCTCTTGTAAGAGAGTAACCGAAAACTCCAAATTCTATTTTCTTTTGTAAAGTTTCTATCACTTCTTTTGGAGCTTTGAAATCCATATCAGCTACCCACATTGAAACAAGGTTAGCCTCTCCATATTTATTTTGTAGGATATCCCATTTTGAGCAATTAGTTCCATGACGATCTGGACAATTTTCTTTTAAAAATAATTCTTTATTCATATATTCCTCCTAATATTGTTTAGTATTTAAACTATATTTATGAGTTGATTATAATACTTTTTTTTTCAAAAATCAAGTTATTTTTTTGAAAATCAAAAAAAATGTATTTTTATCAAACTTTATTTAATTATATAAAGTGTTTAAACATTTAATTAAATAAGGTAATGGAAAGAGAAAGGAATTAGACAAAATAAAAAAAATTGTATATAATAAATTAGAGAATAAAAAATTTAAGGTAGGAATTTTAATGAAAAATATTGAAAAAAAGCAGGACGAATTATTCCATTTTATGGAAAAAAAAATAAATCATATTTATAAATTTGTAAAATTATATAATGACTACATTAATACTCCTAGAGATTATGGAACAGAAGAAAAGTTTAATATGCTAAGTATTCATATACTAACGGCAATAGAAGAAACCCCTGGAATAACAGTTACTGAATTAGCTACAGAATGGTTTAGAACAAAGGGAGGAATTTCACAAGTAATAAAGTTACTTGAAGAAAAAGGTTATATTTTTAGAAAAAAAAGTGAAACAAATCAAAAGATTGTTCATCTTTTTCCTACACCAAAGGGAATAGAAGCAAGTTTGACTCATAAAATCTATGATATCAAAAATTTAAATAAAACAGTATCAAAACTACTAGAAAGTTGTTCTGAAGGAGATATTCGTTCTTTTCACAAAGTAATAGATTGTTATATAGATATTTTTAGTAAAAAATAAAATAAAAAAGGAGAAAGCTTAACAAAGAAATTTTTCATATAAATTTTTTTATTAAATTTCTCCTCTTTCTAATCTAGAATACTACCAAGCGTTTTTATTTTTACAACTATCTATCATATTAGAAGTATCCTCTTTTTCAATAGAGATAATCTCTATCTCAGAGTTAGTCCTCTTTTTAACAACAAGTTTATCGTAAAAGTATAGTACTCCAAAAGATAGAACTAGAGCTACAAAACTTGTGATAATACTTTGATTTTCGCTAAGTCCAAGAAGCTTCTCTCCTAAAAAATATCCAACTATCATAGCCACAGCAGGAAAAACATAGGCAATAGAAGCAGCTTTTATGACTTTTCCAGCAGATATTTCAAAGGTAATAGTATCTCCTATTTCAGCTTTCATATCAGTTGTAAATTCAAAATCTTTTCCATATTTACTATCTCCACTACAACCACTACAATGAGAGCATGCAGTATCTTTATAAAGTTTTACAATAATTTTATTTCCATCAATTTTTTTAACAATACCTTTGTTTAACATTTTTAACCACCTTTTAATTTATATCTACTAGAATTATATCACAAATTTTTACAAAAATTTACTATTATTTAAAATTGTGGTAAATTTTAGCAAACATCTCTATTCCTGTAAGTAAAGCTTTCTCATCAAAGTTAAATCTACAATTATGAAGAGCTTGTGTAAATCCTTTCTCTTCATTTCTAGTACCTAATAGAACAAATAATCCAGGCACTTCTTGTTGATAGTAAGCAAAATCTTCAGCAATAGCAAGAGGTTCATATTCTACACAAGGAATTCCCTCTATAGTTTTTAAAAATTTATTATATAGCTTTTCATCATTTGTAACAGGTGGATACATAACCTCAAGATTCTCTTCAATTTTTACATTGTAAGCTATCTCTATTCCTCTATGTATCTCTTTAATTCTTTTTATAGCAAAATCTGTGTTTGCTTGTGAAAATGTTCTAAGTGTTCCCCAGAACTCCACTGTTTCAGGTAGAATATTAAAAGCACTTCCTCCTTGGAATTTACCAATAGTTAGAGCTGTTGTTTCAAAAGGAGAGAAATTTCTAGAGATTATAGTTTGGTATGCATCTACAACTTTAGTAAAAGCTTGAAGAGCATCTACTCCTTTATGTGGCATAGCTCCATGTCCACTTTTTCCAGTGATTTTTCCATGGATAACAGTAGGTTGAGCGAAGAAAGCTCCAGCTCTAGTTCCTATTGTTCCCTCTGGTAATTCTGGGAATAGATGTAATCCATAGACTTCTTTTACAGAATATTTTTGTAAAAGTCCAGATTGACATATCTCTTTAGCTCTACCAGGAGCTTCTTCAGCTGGTTGGAATATTAAAAGTACACTTTTTTCTAGTGGTTGAATAGTAGTAAGGTACTTAGCAAACCCTAAAAGAGTAGCCATATGCCCATCATGTCCACAAGCGTGCATTTTTCCTTTATGTTTAGAGGCAAATTCAATATTGTTTTCCTCTAAAATATCAAGAGCATCTATATCAGAACGAAAGGCGATACAATTTTCTTTATCTTTTCCCTCAATATATACATATAGCCCTGTTTCACAAATCTCTTGAGGATTTAGTCCTATTGAGATAAGATAATCTTTTAAATATTTTTGTGTTTTAAATTCAGTAAGAGCTGTTTCTGGTATTTGATGAAGAGCTCTTCTATTTTTTATAACATCATCTAATAAAAAATTTAAATCCATAATTATCCCCCTTGTATATTTGATAAAAATATTTTAGCACAAAACAAATAAAAAAACCTAGTCTTAAAATAGACTAGGTAATATACCTAAAATTGTAAAGATGATTATAAACTTAATATCTTCTGAAAATTCTTTCCTTTTACTAATAAAACTGATATCTTTTATAATTTTTTTATCTTTTTTGTGAAGGTAATATGAAATTAACACAATGAAAGTATAGCCTAGAGTAAAAAAGAGTATATCTAATTTATCAAAAGTTCCAAGTAGACTTCCATGTCCACCAAAATATTTTTGTAAAAATTCTAAAGTTACCATAAAAATATAAATTACTGTAAAAATTATAAAGTGAAAAGAATAAAAAAATCTCTCAATTAAGAGAATAGCCCCAAAAGAAAATAACCAAAGTCCATCTGGAAGTGAATATACACTCCAAAGAGGAAGATGTTTACGATATAGCCAAGCTATATCTCTAATTTTTATAACATAGCTATAGATAAGAGGATGTGTTGTAAAAATTTTAAAGTAGAAGAGGTTTCTGCTTCTATATAGAAAATATATTCCAACTCCTACAAAAAGAGGAAATAGTATAAAAAAAAGTTTTCTCCTGCTCATAATTTCACCTTGTATGATTTGTATAATAAAAAGATACAGGAAATATAAAAAAAAGTCAAGTAAGGAAGAGAAAACTCTAGAAAAAATCTATTTTTTGCCATATAATAGTATGGTAATAAATTGGAGGGATTGAATTGGATTATAAACCAAGTTTTTTATTTAAAAATGGACATATAAATACTTGTTTTCCAACTATTTTTAGAAATATAGAGGTAAAATATAGAAGAGAGAGAATAAATACACCAGATTTAGATTTTTTAGACATAGATTGGATGAAAAGAGGAAGTAATAATGTAATAGTATTATGTCATGGACTGGAAGGGAGCTCTAGAAGTAAATATATACAGGGAATGGCTAAGTATTTTTCTGAAAGAGGTTGGGATATCTTAGCTATGAATTATCGAGGGTGTAGTGGAGAGGCAAATAAGAAGATAAAATTTTATAATATGGGACAGATAGAGGATTTAGAAGAGGTATTGAAAAAAACTTCTGACTATAAAAAAGTTGTAATAGCAGGATTTAGTCTAGGTGGAGGACTTGTATTAAATTACTTAGGAAGTAGAAAAGAACTACCTAAAAATCTTTATTGTGCTATGGCTGTTTCTGCCCCTTGCGACCCTTTAGGAAGTGCTAGAACTTTTTTAAAGAAAGAAAATAAAATCTATACTAAATATTTTATGAATAAGCTAAAGAAAAAGATAGTAGAAAAATCTACAATTTATCCAGATAAGATTAATGTAGATACTGTTTTAAAATGCCAAACAATAGAGGAGTTTGATAATGTTTTTACAGCTCCACAATATGGATATAGAGATGCTTTAGATTACTATGAGAGAGTAAGCCCTAAAAAGTCTATACCATTTATTAAGATACCTACTCTTATATTGATGGCTGAAGATGACCCAATTATGTCAGAGAGCTGTTATCCCATAAAGGAAGCTAGAAAAAATAAGTACATAACATTGCAGATTACAAAATATGGTGGACATGTGGGATATGCTAGATTTTTTGGAGAACATTATTGGTTAGAAGAGAGATTATTCTCATATGTAGAGAGCAAAAAATAAAAGAGATAGTAATTATAAAAAAACTCAAGAATGTTGAAATTTTAATAACACTCTTGAGCTTTTTTATTTAATAGATTATTTTATAATTAATAAGCTTCTTTTAAAATAGTTAAAATTTCATCAGGAGTTAATTTTTTGTATCCTCCATCAAGGATAACAGAAGAGTTAGCTATTTTAGGTAACATATCTTCAGTAGCTCCTACCTCTCTCAATGTAGTAGGGATACCTAACTCTTTTATAAATTCAGAAAGTTTTTCAATTCCAGCAAGAGCAATCTCATCTTTAGTTAGATTTTTACTTTCAACTTTCCATATTTTTTCAGCAAATCTTACAAATTTATCTAAGCCATATTTGTAAATATATTTATAGTAAGGGATAGAGATGATAGCTAGTCCAATTCCATGGGCACAGTCAGTATATGCTCCAAGTTGGTGCTCTATCATATGAACCTCCCAGTCCTGTGCTTTAGATACTCCTGTAATTGTATTAAGACCAATAGTTGTACACCACATAATATTACTTCTTGCTTCGTAATCTTCAGGATTTTTTAAAGCTACTCTAGCATTATCAATAAGGGCTTCCATAACACCTTCTAAAACGTAGTCAGTAGTGTTATTGTCATCTCCAGAAAAATATTGCTCCATAAGGTGAGAAAGGGTATCGAAAATTCCACTTATCATTTGATATTTAGGAACTGTATAAGTATATTCAGGGTTTAATATAGAAAATTTAGGATAAACTTCAGGAGAAAAAACTCTTCCATTTTTTAGCATTTTCTCTTCATGAGTTATTACAGAACCACCATTCATTTCAGAACCAGTACCAGCCATTGTTAAAATACTTCCTACTGGAACAATTTTATTATTTACTTCTTCAAAGTTTATCCAATATTTTTCCCAAGCATCTCCATCACAGTATGCAGATACAGATATAGCTTTAGAACAATCTATAACTGAACCTCCACCTACTCCTAAAATTAAATCAACATTGTTTTCTCTAACAAGTCTTGCTCCTTCCATCATTTGATTATATGTTGGATTTGATTTTATTCCAGCTAATTCTATCACTTTTTTATTAGATTCCTTTAAAATTTCAATGACTTTATCATAAAGTCCACTCTTTTTTATAGAGTTTTTTCCATATACTAAAAGAACAGTTTCTCCATAATTTTTTAACTCGTCTTTTAAATTATTAAGAGCAGTTTTTCCAAAATAAATTTTAGTTGGGTTATAGTAATTAAAATCAAATTTCATTTTAAGACCTCCATTATATTTTATGATAATTTATTATACTCTTCATCAGTTACAGGTTCACACCACTCATTTGAACAGTTTTCTCCAGGTACTTCTACAGCTATATGACTAAACCAAGAATCTTTTTTAGCTCCATGCCAATGCTTAACATTAGTTGGAATAGTAATTACCATACCAGGTTTTAGAGGGATAGCTTCTTTTCCTTCCTCTTGATACCAACCTTCTCCAGCTGTACATATTAAAATTTGTCCTCCACCTTTAGTAGCATGGTGAATGTGCCAGTTATTACGACAACTAGGTTCAAAAGTAACATTTGCTAAAAAGACACTAGAACTTCCTATCTCAGTAAGTGGATTTAAAAAAGAGTTTCCTACAAAATATTTGGCATAGGTATCATTAGGATTTCCCATTCCAAAGATATTTATTTTTTCAAACTCATCCTTTTTTAAAGTTTTATGATTAAGCCTTTCTTCTGTTATTATATTTCCCTCCTATAAAGTTAATATAACTATTTTTTACTAATTTCTCTTTTATATTTGGAATTATACTCTTTAGAGTTAACTCTAAGTCAAGAGAAAAAATAAAAAAATAATAGCTTGACTTAGAGTGGACTCAAAGTAGTATGCTTTATAAAAAAAGAATTATAAAAAGAGGGATAGGAATGAAAAAAGAAGTAGTTTTATTAATAGGAGCTGGACAAATAAGTATGGCTATTGCAAGACGTGTAAGTAGTGGGAAAAAAATTATTGTTGGAGATTGGAATTTAAGAAATGCTCAAACTATATCAAATATTTTAAATAATTCAGGATTTGATGCGATTTCATTTAAAATGGATATTTCTTCAAGAGAATCTATTCTAAATATAATAGATGAAGCTCAAAAATATGGAGAAATTTCAATACTTATTAATGGAGCTGGAGTATCTCCATCACAAGCAAGTATAGAACAAATTTTAAAAATTGATTTGTATGGAACAGCAGTTCTATTAGAAGAAATTGGAAAAATAATAAAAGAAGGAGGGGTAGGAGTAACTATATCTAGCCAATCGGGATATAGAATGCCAGCATTAACCCCAGAATTTGATAAAAAATTAGCTTGTACTCCAACTGAAGAATTACTAAGTTTAGAAATTTTAAAGATAGAAAATATAAGAGATACTCTTCATGCTTATCAATTAGCAAAACGTTGTAATGTAAAAAGAGTTATGGCAGAAGCAATAAAATGGGGTAAAAGAGGTGCTAGAATAAATTCAATTTCTCCAGGAATAATTGTAACTCCTTTAGCGATAGACGAATTTAATGGACCAAGAGGAGAGTTTTATAAAAATATGTTTGCAAAATGTCCTGCTGGCAGACCTGGAACAGCAGATGAAGTAGCAAATATAGCCGAAATTTTATTAAATAATGAGAGAGGAGGTTTTATAACAGGAAGTGATTTTTTAATTGATGGAGGAGCAACTGCAACTTATTTTTATGGAGAGTTATAAAAATAATAATTAAGCAAAAAATATGTAATATTAAATAATTAACTTTATTAAAAATATAAAAGTAGGATTTATAGTTTATTTAAATTTAAAGGAGGAATAAAAATGACAAATAAAGATAAAAGTATTGTGGAGATTTCAATTTTTACAGCAATTGGAAATTTAAAAGAACTTGAAAAAAGTGTAAATCTTGGGTTAGATAATGAACTTACTGTAAATGAGATAAAAGAGATTATGGTTCAACTTTATGCTTACTGTGGATTTCCACGTAGTTTAAATGCTTTAGGAGTACTTTTTAATATAGTAAATGAGAGAAAAATTAGTGGTAAGGCAACAGAAGTGGGAAGAGAATCTACTCCTATCCCTAGTGATAGAAATTCATTAGTTTATGGGACTCAAGTTCAAACAAAGATAGTTGGAATGGAAGTAAAAGGAGGAATATATGATTTTGCTCCAATGGCAGATAGATATTTAAAAGCTCATCTATTTGGAGATATTTTTGGGCAAGATATTTTAGATTATAGAACAAGAGAACTTGTAACTGTAGCGGCTCTTGCTTCAATGGATGGTGTAAATCCTCAACTTCAAGCCCATATTGGAATCAGTAAAAATGTTGGTGTAACAGATGATGAATTAAACGGAATTATTGAAGTATTAAAGGATAAATTAGGATTTGAAAAAGCTAATAATATAAAACAATTTTTATAGAGATATAGTTTTAAAGGAGAATTATGAAAAAGTTTTTAATAGTAGGTTTAGGAATTATTTTATCAACACTGATTTATGGAGAGGAAAAAATGTTAAATAAGGTAAGATTTATTTTTGATAATAGAGAAATAGTAGTAGCTCTAGAAAAAAATAGTGCTACCAAAAGTTTATTGGTTCAACTTCCATTAGAATTAAAATTTGAAAATTATGGAGGAATAGAAAAAATTAGTTATCTTCCTAAAGAGTTAGATATTAGTAATGCTCCTAAAAGTTGTACTCCAAAAACTTATGATTTAACATACTATTCTCCCTGGGGAAATCTTGCTTTTTTTACAAAAGATTTTAGGCACTCTAATGGATTAATACCTTTAGGAAAGATTGAAAGTGGATTTGAAAATTTAGAAGATATTGATAAAGCTTTAAGTGTAAGAATAGGGAAATTAGGAGATGAAATTTATGAATAAAATTGAAAATCAAAATTTTGATAAGGAGAGAGCTCTATATAATTTAAAAGATACAGAGGTAATAAATTGTAATTTTGCTGGAATAGAAGATGGGGAGTCTGTTCTAAAAGAAGCAAGAAATGTAGTTGTAAAGAATTGTAATTTTTCTCTTCGTTATCCTATGTGGCACAATAGAAAATTTATTTTAGAAAATTCTAATTTAGATGAGTTATCAAGAGCTCCTATTTGGTATTCAACAGATGGTGAAATTAAAAATAGTAAAATAAATAGTATAAAATGTTTAAGAGAGTGTAAAAATATAAAGGTTGAAAATTCAGATATAGTTTCACAGGAGTTTGGTTGGAAGTGTAAGAATATATTTTTAAAAGATACAAATATTGAGTCTGAATATTTTATGTTGGATTCAATTGATGTTAAATTAGAAAATGTTAATTTTAAAGGAAAATATTCTTTCCAATATATTAAAAATTTAGATATTGTTAATTGTAATTTAGATACAAAGGATGCTTTTTGGCATAGTGAGAATATTACAGTGAGAGATTCCGTTATAAAAGGAGAGTATTTAGGGTGGTTTTCTAAAAATCTAACTTTAATTAACTGTAAAATAATTGGAACTCAACCTCTATGTTATTGTGAAAATTTAAAATTGATAAATTGTGTTATGGAAGAAACTGATTTATCATTTGAATATTCAAGTGTTGAAGCTGATATAAAAGGATATATAAAATCAGTAAAAAATGTCAAATCAGGTTTTGTTATTGCTGATGAAATTGGAGAGATTATAAATGAAGATTCAATTATGCCAACAGAAGCTGAGATAAAAATAAGAAAATAAAATAATTTTAAAAATTTACTAGAGAAATAAAAAATTCAAGAATGATTTTTATTCTTTGAATGAAAGTCATTCTTGAAATATTTTAATTTATTATAATTTTTTTAATATAATAGTCATTATAAGCTATTAAATATTTTTTAAATAACTAGAAAAATAAATTTAAACACTTATAAAAATAGATAGTAACAGCTAATAAATCAGCACTACCACCAGGGCTAATATTTTTAGAGATATACTCTTTTTCAAGTTTTTCAAAATATTCTCTATCTTTATTAAAGGCACCACCATTGTAGAAAATATCTGACATCTCTTTTTTTACTTGCTCTAAAGTTGAAAAATCATGTCTATATACAATGGTACTATCCATCACTCTACCCATAAGATAAATAAGAGTATGGAAAGCTGAAAGATTAATATTTTTAGTTTTTTCAAAAGCTGAGGAAAAAACCTCTAATGAACCATTAAAAATTATATTAAGTCCATTTTTTATCTCGCCTCTAATACCTGTAAATCCATTTTCGAGATAGAGTTTTTCCCCATGGGTAATTTTTTTAGATATATCAATATTTTCAAAATCTTTAAGAATATCCCTAGTCATCTCACAGATAATATTTTGAATATCTTTAAACTCTCTCTTTTCATAAAGAACTCTAGCAGTAGCTCCTACAGCTATTCCCATCAAAAAAATCATACCTTTATGAGTGTTTACTCCAGAAGTAGCTTTAAACATCTCTTCTTCAGTAATTTTTCCTATCTCTCTTATCTTTTTAAAGGCAATATCTAAAGGAAGAGAGGAAAACATAGTTTCAGCCATCTTTTTAAATCCTTTTTTTAAAACAAAGGAACTGTGTAAGAAAGTAAAAAAATCCATATCTTTGTGAGAGCCTTGGGTAAGAGGAGTAACTAGACCAAATCCTGGAAAGCTAGACACCTCATAAATCATACCTTCAAGTGTCAAATCAGAAAGTATAGTTGTAACTCTTTCTCTCTCTTTTAGATATTTTTGGTATGCTATATATTTACTAGCTATCTTATCTTTTATCTCTTGATGAGAGTGTTTCATACTTCTTCCACAGATAAAGGCTAAGTCATCACAGATAAGGCATTTTCTCTTAGGAAGATTAAAATCACTTCTAGAGAGTCCTCTTCCATCTATATCATATACATCTAAATCTACACATCTTCCAAGAATATGATTCTCTTCAAAATATATAGTATTTTTTTTAATCTCAAGGGCAGGAATATCAATAAAAAAAAGATATATCTTTCCCTCAAGATTTTTTAAAACTTCCCTATGAATAATCTTATCTTCAAATAAAAGTTCCATCTCTTTAGCAACTATATCAGTTATCTCTATTGGGATAGACTCCCATTTATTTTCTCCTGGATAGTTAGCTCTTACTGTAAGAAGTGGGGCTTTAAATTTTTCAAGCAAAAAGTTTTGTAACTCAACTCTTTTTTCTCTATCATCTAAAAACTTATTTATATCAAACATAACTAGTGAGGAGCATTACTTGATTTAAGCTTTTCTCCTATCTCCTTTCCTTGAGGAGAGATTAAAAATTCATAAGTAGTTTCAGGAACTAATTTTTTTATCTCTTGAAAGTTCTCCTCTTTTAATAGTTCTCTTACATATGAGGCACTGATAGCTTTTCCCTCTACCTCTTTTCTTGGAACAACTACTACCTCTATATTATATTTAGGTAAAATCTCCTTTAGAGTGTTATTATAAGTATTAGTTACATTACAATATGGCTCCTCTCCTACATATCTTTTATTGATATTTAAAATTTTTCCAAATTTTTCTCCACAGACAGAGGCATCTAATTTTGTATACTCTATTAGAGCATCATCTTCCTTTCTTAAAAAATAGTTAGGGAAGGTAGCTGAGGAGATGATATATTCTGTTCCCTCTATTACCTTTACATTAGAAAGATGAGATACTCCCTTTTGAACAAGTTCATATCTAATTTTAAAAGGGAAAGCTGATTTATCCTCTTCAACTACAAACACTAGTACCTCTTCATTTTCACTAGCAACTTTTTCAATTAAATATTGGTGTCCTAAAGTAAAAGGGTTACAATTCATAACGAGCATAGCTCTTTTTTTAGTTGTATCTATATTATATTTTTTTATAATTTTTTCTAAGGTTTTGTTGATATTTTTATTCCCCATCTCCATAAGAATAACCTTATCTGTATGAGCTACCTCTTTGTATCCCATACCCTTAAATAAATCTTTGTTGATAAGCTTTGTAAAAACCATAGAGTGATAATACCCTTCATCAAACATCTTATTTATAAGAGCAGTAAGAAGTTGAGTAGAGAGCCCTTCCCCTTGATAGTTATTATCAATAGCAAAGCATTTTACAATATTTTTATCCTTTGAAGCAGTGGCAACTATTTTTTGATTTTCTCTAGCAACCACAGTATAATCTACTGAACTATCATATTTTAATTGAAAGTTAGCTAAAAAATTTTTAATTTCTTCTATCTCATTAGGGTTATTAAGATTTAGTTTATCAATAGTCAAATTTTTCTCCCCCTTAGTCTATAACTTCATTGTTATTAGAGTTACTATCTAAAGAGTTAGCAGGAACATTTATTTCCATATCTCCTATCTTATTTTTAATACTATTTAGTTTACCAGATACATCACCAAGATATCCTGTAAAAACTTGTTTAGAAACTTCAGTTATCTTATCTCTATCTACAGCAAAAAGAGAGTAAACAGATGTATCATTTTCCCAAGCTCCCTTTTGTGAAGCATTTTTAAGAGCTACATCTACAGCATAATCAGTTAAATCACTAAGCACAGGAGAGATTATACCTTTAGAGTAGTTATCAGTATTTAACATAAAAGTATTAAAATTAATTTTAATCTCTTTTTTTATCTGCTCTTTTAGTAAATCTTTAGCGTGTTTATTGGCTTTAGCTTGAGCAATGATAGCTCCACTCTTATCTATATTGGACTTTCCTACAGCAAATAGCTCGTTTTCTGGGTTTATTTTAGTAGCAATTTGCTCTTGAAGAGCTACTGGAATAGTTGTATTTTTTTTAGGTAGATTTTCATCAATAAAAGTACTTATTGATGAACAGCCAGAAAGAAAAAGTGTAAATATACAAATAAGAAATATAAATTTTTTCATAAAAAAATTCCCTCCATAAAAAATTTTTTTAAAATTTTAAAAATACAAGTGTATTCTTTAAATCCCCATTTTATAATACTTTAAAGAGTATTAATTAATATTATTCTATAATATTAATGAGGTAAAATCAAATATTTATTGAAATAATTCAAAAAATCCTATAAAATTAATTATTAGAGGAAGAAAAATGAGGAGGCAAAAATGGGATTTTTTTCTTTAAGCAAAAAAAACTTTTCTTTAAATAACAGAAAGAAATATGTAACATTAACAATAGAGAATAAAGAAAATGTAAAACAAGATGAGAATAAACATATAGATAATAATCCAACAGGACTTTGGACTAAATGTCCAAGTTGTCAAGAAATTTTATACAAAGAGGATATTGAAAGTAATTTAAAAAAATGTCCAAAGTGTGACCACTATTTTGAGATGACAGCAAGAGAGAGAATAGCTTTACTTATTGATGAGGGAACATTTGTAGAGGAAGATGCTAATCTTTTTTCACAAAACCCATTAAATTTTCCACAATACGAAGAGAAAAATAAAAAAGCACAACAAGATTGTAATATGAATGAGGGAGTAATCTCTGGAACAGGAAATATAAATGGAATAAGAGTTAGTATAGCAGCTATGGATTTTAAATTCATGGGTGGAAGCATGGGTTCAGTAGTTGGAGAAAAGATTACTAGAGCTATGGAGAGAGGATTAAAAGAGAGAATACCAGTGATAGTAGTATCTATGTCTGGTGGAGCTAGAATGCATGAGGGATTATTTTCTTTAATGCAGATGGCTAAGACTTCAGCTGCTGCTGAAAAATTAAGAGCAGCAGGAGTACCATATATAGCTGTTCCAGTAAATCCAACAACAGGAGGAGTTACAGCTTCTTTTGCTATGTTAGGTGATATTATTGTAAGTGAGCCTAAAGCTATGATAGGATTTGCTGGTAGAAGAGTTATAGAGCAAACTATAAAACAAAAACTTCCAGAGGAGTTTCAAACAAGTGAATTCTTATTAAAATGTGGAATGGTAGATGTAATAACAAAAAGAGAGGATATGAAGGCTACATTACACAATATTTTAAGTAATTTAGTTGGATAATTTTGGGAGGAAAAAATGGAATTTGAAAAAGAAGTTTTAGAATTAGAGAAAAAAATAGCTGATTTAAAAAAGTTTTCAGAAGAGCAAGGGATAGATTTAAAAGAGCAGATTGAAAAATTAGAAAAAGCCTATGAGGAAAAATTGAGAGAGAAATATAAAAATCTAAGCTCATGGGATAAAGTTTTTGTATCAAGACACCCAGAGAGACCATATACTTTAGATTATATAGAGCATATGACAACAGATTTTATAGAGTTACATGGTGATAGATTATTTGGAGATGACCCAGCAATAGTAGGTGGACTTTGTAAAATAGATGGGAAAAAAGTGATGATAATAGGTCATCAAAAAGGTAGAACTGTAGATGAAAAACTATATAGAAATTTTGGTATGCCAAATCCAGAAGGGTATAGAAAAGCTCTTAGACTATATAAAATGGCTGAGAGATTTAATATTCCTATTGTTTGTTTAATAGATACTCCAGGGGCTTATCCAGGAATGGAAGCTGAGGAGCGTGGACAAGGGGAAGCAATAGCTAGAAACCTTATGGAGATGGCAGGATTAAAAGTGCCTATTATTTCAATAGTTATAGGTGAAGGAGGAAGTGGAGGAGCATTAGCTCTAAGTGTAGCTGACAAGATTTTTATGCTTGAGAACTCTGTATATTCAGTAATTTCTCCAGAGGGTTGTGCAGCTATCCTATATAAAGATGCTTCTAAAGCACCACAAGCAGCAGAAAATTTAAAAATTTCTGCACAAAGTCTATATGAATTAGGAATAATTGATGGTATAATAGAAGAACCAGTAGGTGGAGCTCATAGAGATCATAAATGTATAGCTCTTAACCTAAAAAATATCATTTTATCATCATTTTCTGAATTGGATAAAATATCAGTAGAAGAACTTATTGAAAATAGGTATAATAAATTTAGGAAAATAGGTTCTTTTATCGTAAATGAGTAATAAAGGAGAGTTATTGGTGATGGAAAAGAAAATAGCAATATTAACAAGTGGAGGAGATGCTCCAGGAATGAATGCTGCTATAAGAGCGGCAGCTAAAGCAGCAATGGCAAAAGGAATGAAAGTATATGGTGTTCAAAGAGGATATTTAGGAATGCTAAATGATGAAATATTCCCTATGGATAGTGGATATGTTTCTGGAATAATTGATAGAGGAGGAACTCGTCTATTAACTGCTAGATGTTTAGAGTTCAAAGACCCTAAATTTAGAGCAATAGCAGCTCAAAACTTGAAAAAAAGAGGAATAGAAGGACTAGTAGTAATAGGTGGAGACGGTTCTTATCGTGGAGCTGACTTATTATCTAAAGAGCATGGAATAAAAGTAATTGGTATTCCAGGAACAATAGATAATGACATCAAAGGAACAGACTTTACATTAGGTTTTGATACTTGTTTAAATACAATATTAGATGCTATTTCTAAAATAAGAGATACTGCTACTTCTCATGAGAGAACAATCCTAGTAGAAGTAATGGGAAGACATGCAGGAGACCTTGCATTACAAGCTTGTATTGCTGGTGGAGGAGATGGATTATTAATTCCAGAAATGGATAATCCAATTGAATTATTAGCTTTCCAAATTAAAGAAAGAAGAAAACAAGGTAAATTACATGATATCGTTTTAGTAGCTGAGGGAGTAGGAAGAGTTCAAGATATTGAAGCTGCTCTTAAAGAAAAAATAACTACTGAAGTAAGAAGTGTAGTATTAGGACACGTTCAAAGAGGAGGAACTCCATCTGGATTTGATAGAGTACTAGCTACTAGAATGGGAGCTAAAGCTATTGAATTATTAGAAGCTGGAGAGGGAGGATTAATGGTTGGAATAGAAAATAACAAAATCATAACTCACCCTATCTCTTATGCATGGGACGGAGAAAGAAACTATGACTTCAGACCAGATTATGACTTAGCTCTTCTTTTAGCAAAATAATAATTTTAGGAGGACTAAAAATGGTAGATAACGTTTTAGAGTTAGTAAGAAAAGAGAGAAGAAAAAATAAAATAAAAAGGGAAATAGAAGATAATGATAAAAAAATCAGAGACAATAGAAAAAGAGTTGAACTTCTATTAAACTTAAAAGAGTATGTAAAACCTCATATGACATATGAAGATTTCTTAGATATATTAGAAAATATGCAATCTGATTATGAGGATAGAGTAGATGACTATATCATTAAAAATGCAGAGCTAGGAAAAGAAAGAAGAGAAATCAATAAATCTTTAAAAGAGATAAAAAAAGCTTTAAAAGAAGCTTAATTAGAGAAAATATGGGCTATTGTAATTAATTACAATAGCTCTTTTTTTTACAAAAAATTACAAAAAAATAGAAAAGCTATGCCAATGTATGCCAACGTTAGTGGTAATAAAAAATAATTTGTGCTAACCTATAATTAAATCTAAAAAGAGGAGGAGATAGTATGGAAAAATTAAATTATTTTGC
>OGJY01000606.1_pt1 | contig 49679 bp, 54 predicted proteins | sample 1572231 | NCBI WGS metagenome assembly OGJY01 (sample SAMEA2582121, study PRJEB24529) | metagenome | biome: Human gut stool | place: China | collected 2011
CTTGCATCTATCATTTTGGTGCAAGCGTAATTCATGAGTAACGTAGCAATATTTTTCACTTACATTAGATTAACGTGAAAATAAGAGGACAATTTTATGGCAAAATTACGAGCTGATAAAAGAAATTATAAAAAAGCGTTTACAGTTCATGCAAATTCCTATGATAATTGGAATATTGGAAGTCCTTACAGTAGACGTTTATTATTATGTTATTGTGTTGAATGTGGATTGAAATGCTTGATCATGGAGAATGATAATATATATACGATTTCTCAGGCGGATGATGAGACAGCGAAAATTTTGGGGTCACATGACTTTAGAACGCTGTTAAAGAGAGTTGGTCAGGCTGGAACTTATCGATTTAAGAGTTTTCCTACGGAGTATGGAAATACGGTAGGAACAGCGGATTATCATCAGTTGTGCAGGTATTTGATTGCTCCAGCAGAGCAGAATATTACATATTTGCAGGAATTCGATCATACGCTGGCTGAGATTAAAGAATGGCTGAAAGAGGTGGTGTAAATTATGAGGTTCTATACATGGAAAGATATTGAACGATATATTTTAATGCATCATGATGAGTGGAAAGATGAATTATACGATATAGAAGTTTATCCGAATGAAATGGTTGTATACCCAAAATCAGAACAGGGTACGCTGCAGAATGCTGTATTAAAGAAACTTTTTCCGAAAAATATTGCACCTGATAATTTAAGTATAAAATTGGATGGTCAGGGAGAAGATTTGATGATTTTATATGAGTACGAGTATAGTCCGGTTACTGTAAGAACGTTGCCATTGTTTAAAAAGGCGATTTATGAAGATTCCATATATCCGACGGAGCAGTTGGCGGATCTTAGCTGTCCGGTTTTTGCATTTCATTCTTATAAGGGTGGAGTTGGACGAACACTGTCGCTTATTGCATTTGCACGGGCATGGACCAATCTTCAGAAGAATCCGGAAAACAGCAAACTTTTAATTATTGATTCTGATCTGGAGGCACCGGGACTTACCTTAATCCAGGGTGATCTAAATGATAGTGCTTTTAGTTATTTGGATTTATTAACTTTGATTCAGGATAACAGCAATGTAGAGGAAATTGTATCAACGGCAGGAAATTTAATGGGGACGATTACCTTGCCAATCGAAACCAGCCAACAGAGAGTAGAACATTTCTTTCTTCCGACATATCGTTATGAAGAGCAATTGTTTGATCTGTATGCAAGTCCGCAAACAATCACTGCCAGTCGAAATAAAGAATATATTTTGGCAGAAGTACTTTCAAAACTGGCAAGTAGTTTAGGGGCAACAGCAGTTCTGGTGGATCTTCGTGCGGGGATCAGCGAATATTCAGCACCATTGTTGCTTGATCCGCGAGTGAAAAAATATTGTGTAACTTCTACTTCTCTTCAGTCTGTAATGGGAACAAAGCAGGTATTAAGTTTTATTGCAAAAGGTCTGAAGATAAAGGAAGATACGCTTCTGCCTACTGTTTTTCTGGGCATGATTCCGGAAACTTTTTCAAGAAGAGAGAAACAGGAAATCAAGGAAAATTTACTCGGATGTTTTGAGACTACAGAGGTAAAAGAGGAACTTCTTGATAATATGATCGTGGAGCTTCCGTTTGCCAGTGAATTAATACATTTAACAGAATGGAAGCAGATTTTAAATGTTTTAAAAGACAGAGATATGTATGATGCTGTCAAAGAATTAGTAAAACCTTACTGTATATCAGAAGAACCAGAAAGAGAAATTTATACAGAAAAACAGCATCAGATCATTACAAAACAAATTTGTGACTTTGCGAATAATCAGATCACGGCTGAAGCCAATGGAGCGGAAGAACTATTATTAACCGAACCGATTAAAAATCTTTGTGCTCGTTTCAATCACCAGATTCCGGTAACGGTTGTTCAGGGAGCAAAGGGATCTGGAAAAACATTCTTGTATCGTCAGTTGATAGAAAAGAAAAACTGGAATTCTTTTTTTTCTGAAATTACTCATAAAAAAATCAGTAAGGAAAATGGCTATTTTATCCCTGTTTTAGCACCGCAGAATATTTCACAGATTCAAACGGTTCTGAGACAATGTATTGACTGTTTTAATGGGGCATTGCCTTTTGCGGATGTTTCACAGAGTATTTACAGTGACAATTCTTATAGACTGGATCTTAAGGCGAATAAAGAAATTGACTGGATGAATTTTTGGGAACAATTGTTTGTAAATTCCGTTAATAAAGAGTTTACCTCATTTGCTCAACTGAATGAAAAATTAAAAGAAGAGGAAAAGACAGTTATCTTTTTGATTGATGGGCTGGAAGAGATATTAAAAGCAGTATCTTCAAATAAAAATCAGCAAAAAGCGATAGAAGTTTTATGCCAGGGAGTTTTGAATACTATCAGTGCGAGATATGAAAATATTGGTCTTATTATTTTTATACGAAGCGATATGGCACAGAATGCAATTACAGTTAATTATGAGCAATTCAGGCAGTCATTTGCCTATGCAGAACTGAAATGGTCTTCGGCAGAAGCTTTAAAGTTGGCAGTTTGGCTGGTAAGCCATGCAAACAGTGATTTTTATCGGGAAAGTATTCCGATTGAAAATGCGTCACAGGAAATAATCGATAAATATCTGGAAGAACTCTGGGGATTGAAATTAGGAAAGAAGGATTCAAATGAAGCGTATTCATCACGTTGGATACTGGCAGCTCTTTCCGATTTTAATGGACAACTTCAGGCACGTGACATTATCCGGTTTTTGAAATATGCAGCAGGGCAGAATATGAAAAAACCGCCGTATGATGATCGGATATTAATGCCTGCAGAGATACGTTATGCAGTACCAAAGTGTTCAAATGCCAAAATCAGTGATATTAAGGCGGAATATGAAAATTTAAAGCCTATTTTTGAAAAGCTGGAAGATTTGCCGACAGACGAAAAAACACTTCCAATGAATCTGGAAAATAATATATTTACATCGGCAGAAGAAAAGTCCATGACACAATCCGGATATTTGAAACGTGATGGAGAAAAACTTTATTTACCGGAAATTATACGTCATGCACTGGGATTTCGATATGAAAAAGGTGCAAGACCGAGAGTATTGTCTTTGCTTCTTAAACATTAAAAACATGGAAGGCTAAAAAGAAAGACTCCACAAATCAAAGAAATAGTGGTATGATAGATAGACTTTAGATTTATTGGCTATCCGCATGCGGTGAAATAGTATCTTCCGGATTACATGGGGTTGATTTTTGAGAAGATGTGTCAGGATTATCTGCTCTATTATTCAGATAATCTTCTCGTTGAGCTGAGTGAAATCGGTCAGTGGTGGGGGACAGACCGGAAGAAGAAAAATATCTTTTCAAAAGGAGATTTTACGGATGGACTTCTTCAGGCACAGGAGCACGGTGAAGTCCGGCTGGTAACGCTGGAGGATCTCTACAGATAGAGGGAGATTTTTGAAAAATTTTTTTGAGTTATTATGGAAAAGAGAAACATAAGGATTGTCTGAAGTATTTGATTTTTGATAAGAGCAAATTTCAAATCATTTTATTCAGAAAAAGTGGAGGAATACATTATGTGTGGAATTGTTGGTTTTACAGGAGAACATCAGGCAGCACCGATTTTATTGGATGGTTTGTCAAAACTGGAGTACCGGGGATATGATTCGGCGGGATTGGCTGTTCGAGACGGAGAGAATCTGGCACAGGTTGTGAAGGCAAAGGGACGCTTGAGCAATCTGGCGGAGAAAACGGACGATGGTCATACCTTAAAAGGTACTTGCGGGATCGGTCATACTCGCTGGGCAACGCATGGGGAACCGAGTCAGACAAATGCACATCCGCATGTGTCGGGAAACTGCAGCGGTTCTGGCTCAGGTATGGTAGAATCCGAGGTTGTTGGTGTGCATAATGGCATTATTGAGAATTATACGGAGCTAAAGGAAAAGTTATTAAAACATGGCTATACTTTTTACAGTCAGACAGATACAGAAGTTGTGATCAAGCTGGTGGACTACTATTATAAGAAATATAATCTGGGTCCGATCGATGCGATCGCGAAAACGATGGTGCGTGTACGCGGTTCGTATGCTCTGGAACTGATGTTTAAGGATTATCCGGGGGAGATCTGGGTGGCACGAAAAGACAGTCCGATGATCATTGGTATTGCAGACGGCGAAACTTATGTTGCTTCTGATGTTCCGGCAATTCTCAAATATACCAGAAATGTTTATTATATTGGAAATCTGGAGTTCGCAAAACTGACTCCGGGAGAGGCACATTTTTATAATCTTGATGGCGATGAGATTGAAAAAGAAACAACCGAGATCAAGTGGGATGCCGAAGCAGCAGAGAAAGCCGGTTTTGAGCATTTTATGATGAAGGAGATCCATGAGCAGCCAAAAGCAATCCAGGATACGCTCAATTCGGTCATCAAAGAGGATAAAATTGACCTTTCAACAGTAGAAATCACGGACGAAGAGATTCAGAATTTTGATCAGATCTATATTGTTGCCTGCGGATCGGCATGGCATGTGGGTATGGCAGCACAGTATGTATTTGAAGATCTGGCGGATATTCCGGTGAGGGTAGAGCTGGCATCCGAATTCCGTTATCGAAAAATGCCATTAAACCAGAAAGCACTGGTGATCGTAGTTAGCCAGTCCGGTGAAACAGCCGATACACTGGCGGCTCTTAGAATGGCAAAAGAAAAGAATATTACCACAATGGCGATCGTCAATGTAGTTGGAAGCAGCATTGCACGCGAAGCCGATAAGGTATTCTATACACTTGCAGGTCCGGAAATCTCAGTTGCGACAACGAAAGCCTACAGTGCACAGTTAGCCGCAATGTACTGCTTGGCAGTGCAGTTCGCAAAAGTCAGAGGAAAGATTTCAGAAGAACAGTACAGCTATTACATTTCCGAGATGCTTACCATCCCGGATAAAATGCAGAAAGTCCTGGAAGATAAAGAACGGATCCAGTGGTTTGCTTCCAAATATGCAAACGCACATGATGTATTCTTCGTGGGCCGCGGCATTGATTATGCAGTCTGCCTGGAAGGAAGCTTAAAACTCAAAGAAATTTCCTATATCCATTCCGAAGCCTATGCGGCGGGAGAACTGAAGCATGGAACCATCAGCCTGATCGAACAGGGCACCCTGGTGATCGGAGTCCTGACACAGAGCGAACTCTATGAGAAAACCATCAGCAATATGCTCGAATGTAAGAGCCGCGGAGCTTACCTGATGGGTCTGACAACCTATGGAAAATACGAAATCGAAGATCAGGTGAACTTTACCGTTTATGTACCAAAAGTAGATGAGCATTTTGTCGGAAGCCTGGCCGTGGTTCCGCTGCAGCTGATCGGATACTATGTCAGCGTGGCAAAAGGACTGGATGTGGATAAACCGAGAAATCTGGCAAAGAGCGTGACGGTGGAGTAGCTGTAGAAATTTTATTTTAAAATTTGTGATACAATAGAGCTGCGGGCAACTGTGGCTCTTGATACTATTATTTTGGATAAAAATATAGGAAATTTATAGAATAGACTGTATTTTAGTAAAGAGAAGGATTGTATTTAAATGTTAGGAAGAAAAGTACTTTCAGATAAATATGTAACAAAGCTATATAATATTTTTGAAAAAAAGAATTGGAAAATCTGGGAAGAAGGAGATAGTTCAGTTTTTGATAGATTTTGTGAGAGGTTAGTGGAGTTAGAAAGTGATGAAGAAAGAGATTTGATTATTGAACTCACCAATGAATTTTTATGGATTCAGTCTAATATGTACGAAGAGTATTTATTGAGAGCATTTAAAAATTTATTTAAAAGTGAAAAATGGAATCCAGAAAAAGAGAAAAGTATTTATATATGTCCGTTGTTACCACCAAGGGATTTTGGAAAACAAAAAAGTAGCACACATATGTTGTATTTGTGTCAGAGCATATTGTTACGCACATATTCTGAATTTCAAGAAAAACAAGTACGTATTTGCGAGACTCCAGAAATATTAAAAGAGCATGCAGATAAAATTGGTGCATTAATTTTAATAGATGATTTTATAGGGAGTGGAGAAACAGCTTTAGAATGTTTAGAATATCTGAATTTTGTAAACGTGAAAACATATATTGTGGCATTGGTAGCACAAGAAGAGGGTATAAATAATATTAGTAGCGAAGGTATTTCTGTATTTACAGCAGTATCAAGAAAAAAAGCTATAACGGATGTATATCCTGAAGAGGAAGCAAAAGAAAAAATTAAAAAAATGATAAAAATAAGTAAACAATTGCAAGCTCCTAAAGGGATGCAATTGGGATATGCAAGTACGGAAAGCTTAGTAGCAATGATAAAGACACCAAATAATACATTTCCTGTATATTGGTGTGAATGTAAGGAAAATTCTCATGCACCATTTGTGAGAAAAGGAAATATAAAAGTAATAGGAAGTGAGAAAAAGTGCGAGAATCAACAGAATTTTTGATATTGGATACAATAAAAAGAAATTCATCTATCATGCCGCTGTTTACAGCAGGATATTCTTATTCAAAGGTAATGGAATGGGTTCGGCAGCTCGAAAAAAATGGAGAAATATGTTATAACGAAATGGAAGAAAGAACATTAAGTGACGCTGGGATAGATAGGTGGAAGATTATTAAAAAGAAAAAAAATAATTTTACTATTTTACCATTAAATAGTTACAAAGTGAAAAAAAAAGACATAGACGAAATATATTTACCGTGATATAATAATAAGCAACCTTTGAAATCTTTAGACTTTGCACGTATGGTGCGGGATTAGCGAGTCGTTAATCTTTGAAGAACTTACTTTTCGAGCCGGAGTAATACTTGTTCATGATTTTACAGGAGTAAAATCCAAAACAAGTATTACTGGTCGTGATTTTGTTACAAAATCACTTTGATATTTCTTTTCTGGTGAAAAGAAATATACGATATTTTGGGTAAAGATTTCAAAGGTTTTTAATATGGAGATCAAAATGGAATGGATAGAATATGAATTAAAATTTGCTGAGATTGCAAAAAAACATAATAAAAGTCAAAAATATTGTAAACGATGGATGGAATATGCAAAAAAGTTGTGGGATCGGGGATTGCCTATTATTTTTACGCAGAATCATTTATGTGCATTGTTAGGATATCAGCCAGTGTATGTGTATGCAGTATCTAATGCACCATGTAATTTTTATCATTATTACAAAGTGCAAAAAAAAAATGGTGGAACAAGAAATATATCTGAGCCACTTCCAAATTTAAAAGAAATACAAAGATGGATTTTAGAGAATATTTTGTATAGATTTGAAATAAGCCCGTATGCGAAAGCTTATGTAAAAAATAGATCTATTAAAGATAATGTTCGGTTTCATAGAAGGCAGAGGAAGGTTCTTTCTTTAGATGTCAAAGATTTTTTTGGACATTTAACGGATTGGATGGTTTACCAATTATTTATTGAAAGTGGATACAGTGAATCTGTGGCAATGATGTTAACAAATTTATGTTGTTTAGAGGGAAGTTTGCCGCAAGGAGCACCTACCAGTGCAGCTTTATCTAATATATTAATGAAAGATTTTGATTATAAAATAGGTGATTTTTGTAAAATGTTTAAAATTCGTTTTACAAGATATGCAGATGATATGACATTTTCGGGGGATTTTGATGAAACAAAAGTGATCTCATTTGTTAAAAAAAATCTAAGAGATATGCAGTTGACAATAAATGATGCAAAAACAAGGGTACGTAAACAAGGTCAACAACAAGAAGTAACAGGCATAGTGGTAAATTATAAACCTCAGCTTGCAAGGAGTATTAGAAAAGATATTAGAAAAGATGTATATTATATAAAAAAATATGGATTGCAATCACACTTACAATATATACAAGAAGAACGAAGTCATTATCTGGAACATTTATTTGGATTGATAAATTATGCATTATTCATTAATTCGGATGACAAAGAAATGAAACGTTATAAAATGGATATAAAATATCTTATGAGCAATGAAAAATAAGCAGGAGGTATGCTTGTGGATGAGCAACTGCTGAAAATGAATGGTTTATCGGTGAAAATTCTGGATGCATTGTCATTTGAGTCACATTTGGAAAGTCCATTGAAGAAAAATTTGCATTATTTTGATAAGGATTTATTAATTGACGAGCTTGTTACGATGACAGAATGGCTGGATGAACAGGAAATCCTTTCGGGTATTGCACTGGATTACAGAATTAAGAGTTTGGATTCCATACTTTTAAAATACAACCGTTACTATCCAGATCATCAGACACGAAAAGTATTTAATGATATTCTGGGTTTCCGGGCTTTCTGTGATAGCTATGATCAAATATTGAAAGAAAAAACTTCACAGTTCCGGATCGCTGATATGACAAAAGGAAAAGCAGCAGATGATGGATACAGAGGGGTTCATGTGTACTATCAAAAAAGCGGAAGACATTATCCTATAGAAATCCAGTTCAATACGCTGTTTGACAGACAGCTGAATAATTGGCTTCATGATTACCTATATAAGAGGGACTATCCAATGGAAACGGGGAAAATGATACGTGAAAAGTATGAAAGTGGATTGATTCGAAATGAGAATGAATTTAAGGAGGCGTTGAATAATGTGTTATCTGGTAGCGAAAGATCGTGATGCACATGGTTGCTTTGCACTGAAAACAACTCATGGAAAACATCTGGTAGAATTAAAAAGGGAACTTAATAGGGCAGTTGGATATAAGGGAGTACAGCTTGTGACAATCAGCAGACCAACAGCGTATGGTGAGTATGCACCATATCATTTTGTGGATACAGAGAAGGAATTTCTGGCTCTTGTAAAAGGGCTTCGTTCATAAGAAAGTTGCCATGTGTGAAACACAAATTTTTTCGTGGCTGGAGCACATACAGGTAAGTTAGAAAAAACAAGATTGTTATGATAAACTATAGTTGTAACAGCAGTGGATACAAGGAACTGTCATCAAGAGAGGACTTTGAATGGTTCTAAAGATTCGATGTATTTTACTTAATTTTGCAAACTATTTGCTTTATTATACTTGTAAGAAAGTAACTTATGAGTATAATTGTTGGAGGCGAGAGGATGAGTCAGTTTTATATTTTCTCAAAAGGCGGATTCACAAATGGATTTCTTCAGGCACAAGAGCGTGAGGAGGTTCGGCTGATAATGCTGGAAGATCTATACAAGTAAATAATTCAAATGTCCCGGTTGATGAACATTGGGAAAAAAACTTGCACAAAGTTTAGAAATGCAATTAAAGATGGAATTTGTCCCGATGCCGACAAAAAAATAAAATGTAAAGAGTATGATGAAATAGAAATTGCAGGTATTTTTGACTGCGGTTTTTCTATGTACTGCAATATTGTTTATGATTTCCGTGATTGACCAAATTCTGATCGTAACCGCCAAATAATCCAGCGGATTTTCAGATGCCCAGATTTCCTCTATAATGGTAGCCGATAGATATTTAGATTATTTCACTGCAATTATGGAGGATAGACCGGGCGGAAACAGAAAAATATATCCAATCACATTTAGCTTATACAGGGATTATTGACCGGGAATTATTCAGCCGGCGGGCTATGGATGAAATCTTCCGGCTTTCTTGTGGGATCCCGCGACTGATCAACCGGATCTGTGAAAAATCCCTTATGTATGGCTGCCAGCAAAACCTCCGTATCATTGATGATCAGGATGTCATCTACGTCAGTGAGCACGAAATGTTAAGGGGAGGTGAGCAATCATGACTCTGACTTATCAATATCCAGTGGTATATTTTTATGGTGATGATGAAGAAGATTCGGAAATCATTCGGAAAGAAGGACAGATCGAACCACTAAAAACAGATAAAGAGCCTTATGAAGCAATCGTATCCGCAGAAGGATACAGCTTTCATATCTTGTTTGGATCTCAGGTCAGTGGAATGTTTTTATGCATTCCTGGATGGCATATGGGATGTGAATTGTCTCATTTGAATGATATATTTTGGAACCGGGAGTCCATTTCTGGAAGTGATGGATCATTTGGATATGAAAACGCAACCGCAATCGCATATGAGTTGAAAGAACTTAACGAATTGGTGGGATAAAGTGATATCGCCGGACTGTTCCGGCGATATCAAAGAATTATTGTGGACACAAGATTGAGCTGTTTCTGGACAATCCGGATAATCAAGATTTGGACAATTTGGGAGATCATAAACAATTTCAGCTTTTCAATTTGACTTAGCAAATGCTATGAGTTATGATACTTGAAATAAGTAATTTGTGAGCCAGTCGCTCATGAGCATAATTATTGGAGGAAATAGTGTGAAAGAAAGTAGAGGACAGCCCAAAAGTGGCGCACCGAAACAAGCTACCTGTAAAGGCAACTTTTAGAAAGTAATATGTAGTAATCAAAAATCAAGAAGCTATTGGTTCGGTTGGAGGCAATAAACCTTCACGAATTAGCAGTTTCTGAGCTTGTTTGATTGCCTTTTGCTTCTGCTTTTCCAGTAAAGCTTCAGGCATATCGATTTTGTAAAGATCGCAGGGATTCCAAGTTTCTCCAGTTGTTAACATCTGGAAGATTGCAGTGAGAATCATTCTTGCGATTGCAATGATAGCTCGTTTCTTACCACGACGTTTTACAAGAGATTCGTATTTCTTTTTGTAGTAAGGGGATTTGTCAGATTTCTTCTTACCCGCAGATTCGTTGCTGCCAGGAGTTAATCCAGCCCAGCAACATAAACGTTTGGAGGAACAGAATTGAGACATATCAATACCGATTTCGGAGATGATGGTGATTGCACTATCATATTTAACACCCGGAATGGTACAAAGTAACTCGACAGCATTTTCATAATCAGGATCAAAAGCGATTAAAGATTCAATTTCAGAATCTACATCATTGGTCGCAGCTGTGACATAATCCATATGTGCACGGACAAGGTGCATACGATATTTTTGGGAATCAGTCATCTGATATCCTTCAATGGATTCAATAACAGCATCTTCTTTAGCTTTGAGGCGCTTAAGAAGTTTTGATGCAATCACTTCATGGTCAATAGAAGTTCCAGACTGCTCTAAAAGGTAGTCAATGATGGATGTGGATGACTTCCCAAAGATATCGGAAACAACAGAGTCTAATGCGACATTACAAACAGTAAGTGCATTCTGATACCGATTCTTTTCACTGGAACGGCAGGAAACAAGCTTATAGCGATACCTTGTAAATTCACGTAAAATACGGATTTTTTTACAAGGTATATAACTGCCCCTTACCAGTCCTAAACGGAACAAATCACCAATCCATTTCGAATCCTTTGTGTCATCCTTGTTACCTTTAACAGATTTAACCCACTTGGGATTAGCAATAGTAACATTGATTTCATCTTCAAGAAGATTGAAGACAGGGATCCAGTACTTACCAGTGGATTCCATGCAGACATATAGGCATTCATTTTCAAGCAACCACTTCTTGAATTCAAGAATAGAATTGTTGAAAGTAGAAAAACGTCTTTTCTGATAGGAAGGTTCAATGCCGCTGGATGTTTTGATGATTGTGGCAACGAGAAAAGATTTGTGAACATCGACGCCACAACAAGTTTGAAAAGTGACTTTCATAAGCAAACGCTCCTTTCGTAAAAAGATAAGAAGCCATTGACTGAACTGCCACACAATTAAACCAAGGCGTTTAAACAATTCTTAGTGTACGGATTCGTGATGCCACTCATTTGTGCTTGAAAAGGCAGAACTTACACTGATTAGCATGCTGTCTTAAAACGAGAAAGGTTTCTACAACTCCTCCTCCCGTGCTTTGTAGTATAGCTTCTTGAAACTATTATTGCACAGTGTAGGGGAAAATGAAATCTTTCATCACTATTTGTGCCGCCGCAAAGCGGCGGAATGGAGATTAGCATGAAATTTTTTGTAACAGGTGTCGGCGGACAGCTTGGACATGATGTAATGAACGAACTGATCAAGAGAGGGCACGAGGGTGTCGGTTCTGATATTCAGGAGCAGTACAGCGGTGTGGAAGATGGTTCTGAGGTGACAAAAGCACCTTATCTTTCACTGGATATCACAGATAAAGAGGCAGTGGAGTGTGCCATTGGGGAGGTAAAACCGGATGCGGTGATCCACTGTGCAGCATGGACGGCGGTTGATATGGCGGAAGATGATGACAAGGTTGCAAAGGTCCGTGCGATCAATGCGGGCGGTACGCAGAACATTGCGGATGTCTGCAAGAAGCTGGACTGCAAGATGACTTACATCAGCACGGACTATGTATTTGATGGTCAGGGCACAGAGCCATGGAAGCCGGACTGTAAAGATTATAAGCCGATGAATGTCTATGGGCAGACGAAGCTGGAAGGAGAACTGGCAGTAAGTCAGACACTGGAGAAATATTTTATCGTCCGCATTGCATGGGTATTTGGCTTAAATGGCAAGAATTTTATCAAGACGATGCTGAATGTCGGCAAGACGCATGACACGGTTCGTGTGGTCAATGATCAGATCGGTACACCGACTTACACTTATGATCTGGCTCGTCTGCTGGTTGATATGAATGAAACGGAAAAATATGGTTATTATCATGCAACGAATGAGGGTGGATACATTAGCTGGTATGATTTTACGAAGGAAATCTACCGTCAGGCAGGTTATACGACCAGGGTTCTGCCGGTAACCACAGCAGAATATGGCTTAAGCAAAGCGGCAAGACCGTTTAACAGCCGTCTGGATAAGAGCAAGCTGGTGGAAAATGGATTTACACCGCTTCCGACCTGGCAGGACGCACTGAGCCGTTATCTGAAAGAAATCAAAGCGTGATTTTGGATACATTTTAAAAGATAAGTACAAAAAATAAGAAGTGGGAGTCTTCACCGACTAAGATAAAAAGATACTGAACAGTTGTAGAAGGAGATAAAGAAAATGGGACAGATCAAAGTTGAGAAAAATGTAGGCGGCATCGAAGGCCTTTGTATCGTAGAACCGGCCGTTCATGGTGACGAGCGTGGTTATTTCATGGAAACCTACAACGAAAGAGATATGAAAGAGGCAGGCATTGATATTCATTTTGTACAGGATAACCAGTCCATGTCCACAAAAGGAGTATTGAGAGGCCTGCATTTCCAGAAACAGTATCCGCAGTGTAAGCTGGTTCGTGCGGTACATGGAACAGTATTTGATGTTGCAGTGGATCTGCGTTCCGATTCCAGGACTTATGGAAAATGGTTTGGCGTAGTGTTATCCGCTGAGAATAAAAAGCAGTTCCTGATTCCGGAAGGATTTGCACATGGATTTCTGGTGCTGAGCGATGAGGCAGAATTCTGCTATAAAGTGAACGATTTCTGGCATCCGAACGATGAGGGCGGCATGGCATGGAACGACCCGGAGATCGGCATCGAGTGGCCGGAAGTGAAGGGCGAGTACAAAGGCAGTGCATCGGCAGAAGGTTATACGCTGGCAGACGGTACACCGCTGAACCTGAGTGATAAAGACCAGAAATGGCTGGGACTGAAAGATACCTTTAAATTTTAATGAAAATAAGTTTTGATTTATGATACAATAGAGCCATGGAAGACCGTGGCTCTTTTGTTTGTAGATTTGTGACACGTTTTTTGCACAGAAGAAACTAAGCGAATGAAAAGCCAGTTTCCAGACCAAGGAGAAAGCTGGAAGATGTGGTTCAGTGGAGAAGATAGACTGAGAAAGGGACCAAAGGAGATGGAAGAACAAAAGCAGGCAGAGCGGCAATGGAATAAAATCCGCCGGGAGCGAATAAACATTTTGAAAGAGGCTCCATCAGAGGAGAATCTGTGGCAGGCAGTCATGGCATTTCAGGATTATCCATTCAAAACAGTAACGGGGCTGCCGTTTCAATATACACTGAAAACAGGCAAAAACGGAGAATGGACAAAAGAGTTATGGATCGACCGCAGAGAAAAGAGCAAAAGTCTGTCGTGGAGCAGCGTGGTACTGGCATTTAAAAACAGCCGGAAAACAACAGAAGTCGTGGAACGGCCGAAAGCACTTGGAGATATCCGGGGGATTTCCTATATTTATCCGATCCTGTGGAGATTGGAGCTGATCAGGGTACCGGAGAAATTTGAAAAAAAGATGGCATGCGATGATGAAAAGAATGCAAAAGGGTAGATGAGGTTTCGGGCGGTCAGCCGGAAATGCTGTGATCGTCCTGAGAAGGATTCCTGTTTTCTAAAAATTGCCGGAGGCGCCGCTCTGATCTGGCACCGACCAGGATACAGCAGTAGAGAATCAGAATATACAGGAAAAGAATCAAAATGCCGATAGTGATAAGAGTCAGTTTCATGGTATCATTGTCCTTTCTGAAAGTATGGTAAGCTGCGTTCGACCTGAACGCAAAGAGCATATATATCGTGTCTGAAGAGAGCTTTTTCTCTCGAACCATGTTAGTATAAGTATATGGAGATGCCAGGGAAAATATGTATCTGGTTATGAGCAAGTAGCAAAGCGGATTGCGAATATCCGCTTGACAGATATAAAAGGAGAAATGGAAAATTTGATTGAATTATTAAAGAAAATCATAACAAACGTCCTGACGGCACTTTATCAGCCGTTCTGGTTTGCGGTTATTCTGACCGTATTTCTGTTGTTTTTTTATCTATATACCTATAAGCCGATTGACACAGGAAAGGGCATCCGGGCAGCATTTCGGGCATGGTGGCAGGAATTTCGAACTTCGCTGTTCTTTCGAAAACTCTTTTTGCTGACGTTTTTTACAGTGATGATCCTGTTTCAGACACTGATCAACCGGAATATGTGGATCAATCCGCTGTCGGATATTATGGGAGGCTGGTGGATCTGGCACACGGCGGCAGACGGCACGGTCACACTGACGACGGAATGCTTTGAGAATATCGCACTGATGCTTCCGTTTACGGCACTGCTTTTGTGGACAGTGGCAGAAAAAATATTTTGCGGCAGAAAGATAACGTTTGAGAGATGTGTATGGATATCAACGAAAACAGCCTTTCTGTTTTCGCTGGCGATTGAGTTTTTGCAGCTGTTTCTGAGACTTGGAACATTTCAGCTGTCAGATCTGTTTTACAATACTCTGGGTGGTGCATTAGGTGGAATGATTTACTGGATCTGCTGGAAAATCCGGGGGAAAAAACAAAAAACAGGAAAATAAGAAAAATCAGAATAACAAATCAAATGGAATCCGGACAGAGCTTCGGATCCTTTTTCTTTACATAAAGATGTACAGATGAGCAAATCGGGAGGTTGAAATATTCAAACCTCCCGACCTACAACAAAATTTGAGAAATATAAAAATATGGATGACATTATTATATTACGCTTTTTTCGATTTGTAAAGAGCAAATATACCAAAACTTACAAAAAATATTGCAGAAACTGCAATTGGCCATGTGGAACGGGCACCGGTCTGCGGTGAAACCTGGCTTGTTCCAACGGTCGCACCCTTTTCACGGTAGATCAGAGCCATAACAGATGAACCGGCATGGAAATAAGCGGCTACCTGGTTATCACTGATCTTTTCTCCCTGAAGAACTTCCCAGCCATGCTCCGGACAATAGTAGAGGATATCCACCTGGATGTTGTCCGTCATATTATTTGCTACAAAAGTAACTCTGACCGGATCATCAGCTGTTGGTGTCACACTGTCAAAAGTAACATCCATGACCGGAGAAAGAAATTTGTACGTGCTCGGATCGATATTCTTTTTTAAAACATTGCTTTTGTCGTAAAGATCGATTGAATCTGGAAGATCATCTCCAAAAGCATCTTTTACAGTAGTACCTCGTCTTGCATTGTTCAGACGATTGATGATTCGTTGTAATTTTTCACTGTATTTGCTTAAATCTACAGCACTTAAAGTTACTTTGCCGCGGTCAGAAGATGCATTCGGCATATCAATCGAGCCGACAATGCTTCCAGCAGCGAAGACATTCAAAGATAAAGCAAGAACTGCGATGACAGCTGTGAATGCCTTTAAGAAAGTTTTTTTCATTTATCACGCCTCCATTTGAAATTTAATATACAATAAACGATTGCTTATCGCTTATTCTAACACGAGTCGGCAGAAATCGCAAGTAAGAACCGTATTTTGACAGGAAAAACATATCTATCTGTTGATTCAAAAATTAAGAAAATTTTTATAATATCTTGTCAAGTACAGAATGATAGTATATAATGAAAACCGATTAAAGAAGACAGAGACGGAAAAAGAGAAGTTTGAGGGAGCGTGCGAGTATGAAAAACAGCGAAATACAGAAACTCAAGAAAAAGGGAAGTATACTTCTTCTCCTGGTTTTATTTATGTGCGTTTTGGTAACGGTAGTGGCTGTGGTTTTGGTGAGCAGCCCGGCAGTCAATGCACAATATAAAGATGTAGGCAGCATGGTGATCGATAAGAAGAATGCAGTAATTGCGGCGATAGCTGCAATGTTCTGTGGTATAGCAGTATTTGTGATCCGACATCATGTGGCAAGATGACGGAAACTGGCTGTTGAAAAATAGTCGGTTTTTTTGGCGAAAAGAGCAGAAATGAAACAGAACAGGAGATATTTAAAATATGAATTACATCAGTCAACAAGAACCAAATCAAATGTGGATCAAAAAAGTATTGATGCTGGTACTGGCAGACATATTGATCGTATTGATTTCCTATCTTATGGCTCTGCTTTTGAGATTTGACTTTGTGTTTTCAAGTATCCCGGAAGAATATCTGATGGGATATCTGTGGTCCATGCCATTTTGGATCATTAGCACGATCGTCATATTTTATATCTGCAGGCTATATCATAGTATATGGAGACTGGCAAGCGTAGCAGAGCTTCAGATGATCCTGATTGCATACAGCATACTGGCAGTAGTTTATTCACTGGGTATGCTGTTCATGAAGATGCATATGCCAAGATCCTACTATTTTATCGGATTGCTGCTAAACTTTCTGATGACAACCGGGCTGCGTTTTTCCTATCGTCTGATGCGGTTCTGGGTGAACAGCAGAAATACCAATGCAGATGCAGGCGATGAAATGCATGCAAAAGACCATGTGATGGTCATCGGTGCCGGGGCAGCAGGTCAGGCACTGATCAAAGAAATCATCAATTCAAAAAAGCTGAATACACAGGTAGTCTGCATTATCGATGACAATCCAACCAAGCATGGACGTGTTCTGGAGGGGATCACCATTGTCGGTGACCGCTATTCCATTCCGGAAATGGCAAAGAAATATAAAGTTGACCGCATCATTTATGCGATCCCGGCAGCAGCGGCAGATGACCGCAAAGCCATCTTAAATATCTGCAAGGATACCGGATGCCGCCTGCAGACTGTACCGGGCGTTTACCAGCTGGTAAACGGAGAAGTCAGCGTCAGCAGACTTCGCAATGTCGAAATCACGGACCTGCTTGGACGTGCTCAGGTGCAGGTAAACATGGATGAAATTTATTCCTCCATTCAGGGAAAAACCTTACTGGTGACAGGAGGCGGAGGCTCCATCGGAAGCGAGCTCTGCAGACAGATCGCAGCATCTCATCCAAAAAAACTGATCATTTTTGACATGTATGAGAACAATGCCTACGAAATCCAGCAGGAGCTTCGCAGAAAATATGGCGACAGCCTGGATCTGGAAGTTCTGATCGGATCGGTTCGCAATACGAACCGCATTCGTTCCATCATGCAGAAATACAAACCGGATATTGTATTTCATGCGGCAGCACACAAACATGTGCCGCTGATGGAAGACAGTCCGAACGAAGCAATCAAAAATAATGTTATGGGTACATACAAGACAGCTGTGGCAGCATCCAGGGCAGGAGTTAAGAAATTTGTTCTGATTTCCACAGACAAAGCCGTCAATCCGACCAACATCATGGGAGCTTCCAAACGCCTCTGTGAGATGGTCGTGCAGATGATGAACCGCCAGTGCAAAGACACCGACTTCGTGGCAGTCCGCTTCGGAAACGTGCTTGGCAGCAATGGCAGCGTGATCCCGCTCTTTAAGAAACAGATCGCAGAGGGCGGCCCGGTGACCGTCACCGATAAAAATATCATCCGCTACTTCATGACAATCCCGGAAGCCGTGTCACTGGTCCTTCAGGCAGCACATTACGCAAAAGGCGGCGAGATCTTCATCCTGGACATGGGCGAACCGGTCCGGATCGATGAGATGGCAAGAAACCTGATCCGCCTGTCCGGATTCACACCGGATGTAGACATCAAAGTCGAGTACACCGGCCTGCGTCCGGGCGAAAAACTTTTTGAAGAGCTCCTGATGGCAGAAGAAGGCATGCAGGAGACACCGAACAAACTGATCCATATCGGCAAACCGATCGAGATGGATGACGTAGCATTTAAAAAGAAACTCAGACAGCTGGATGAGGCGGCATACCAGGAGACAGACCGGATGAAACGACTGGTGGCAGAGATCGTACCGACGTATCATCCGGAAAATGGCGAACATGTAAAAGTAAAAGAGGCATAGAGATGAAGAAATTTGAAAAGAAAGTCTGGCTCAGTTCACCAACCATGCATGGACCAGAGATTGAGTATGTAAAAGAGGCTTATGAGACAAATTGGATGTCCACAGTAGGAAAGAATATTAACGAAGTAGAGCGATTGATTGCTGAAGAGGTAGGTGTCCGATATGCAGTCGCATTATCGGCAGGAACGGCATCTCTCCACCTTGCCATGAAGCTTGCCGGGGAAGCTATGTATGGTCAGCCGGAAATTGGAAAAGGAGCATTGAGCAATAAGAAAATTTTCTGTTCCGATGTCACTTTCGATGCCACGGTGAACCCGGTTGTCTATGAGGGTGGTATCCCTGTTTTCATTGATACCGAGCGTGACACCTGGAATATGGATCCGGTGGCTCTACAAAAGGCATTTGAGATTTACCCGGATGTCAAGGTGATTGTAGTAGCTCATCTGTATGGAACACCGGGCAAGATTGATGAAATCAAGAAGATAGCAACTACCCACGGAGCTGTCATTGTAGAAGATGCAGCGGAATCCCTGGGTGCTACATATAAAGGAAAAGAAACCGGCAGCTTTGGCGATTACGGCTGCATCAGTTTCAATGGAAATAAGATCATTACCGGTTCGTCCGGTGGAATGTTCCTCACCGATTCCAAGGCAGATGCCGAGAAGGTACGCAAGTGGTCAACCCAAAGTCGGGAAGCAGCTCCATGGTATCAGCATGAGGAGCTGGGATATAACTACCGCATGAGCAATGTGATTGCCGGAGTTGTGCGTGGTCAGATTCCATATTTGGAAAAACACATTGCGCAGAAGAAAGCAATCTATATGCACTATAAAGAAGGATTGAAAGACCTTCCGGTACAGATGAATCCTTATGATGAGAAGAACAGCGAGCCGAACTTCTGGCTGTCTTGTTTGCTAATCGACAAGGATGCCATGTGCCAACAGGTTCGTGGGGAGCAGAAAGCACTCTTCATCAGTGAACCGGGCAAGAGCTGCCCGACAGAGATTCTGGAAACTTTGACGAAGTACAATGCGGAAGGCCGTCCGATCTGGAAGCCTATGCACGAACAGCCGATCTTCCGAATGAATCCGTTTATCACAAGAGAAGGAAACGGCAGAGCCAAAACCAATGCCTATATCGAAGGTGGCGGTGAGGATGTGGGTATGGATATATTCGAGAGAGGTCTGTGCCTGCCAAGTGATAACAAGATGACTACTGAGGAGCAGGATCAGATTATTGAAATTATAAAAAGTTGTTTTAAGTGAAAGAGGGTAGATTATGGATAATCAGCATAAACCCTATGGCTCATATGAAAAGTATTTTAAACGTCCGATTGATATAGTATGTGCATTACTTGCCATTATAGTTTTCAGTTGGCTCTACATTATCATTGCAATTATGGTGCGAGTTAAGTTAGGAAGTCCGGTAATCTTTACACAAGAGCGTCCGGGCAAAGATGAAAAGATTTTCAAACTATATAAATTCAGAACAATGACAGGTGAACGTGATGAAAATGGGGAGTTACTACCGGATGAAGTGCGATTGACAAAGTTTGGTGCATGGTTACGCCGAACCAGTTTAGATGAACTGCCGGAGGCTTTCAATATTTTAGTGGGAAATCTCTCGATCATCGGTCCCCGGCCCTTATTGGTAAAATATTTGGATTTATATTCGCCAGAGCAACATCGCCGACATGAAGTAAGACCGGGATTATCTGGTTATGCACAGGTGCATGGTAGAAATGCGATTTCATGGGAGGAAAAATTCAAGCTAGATGTCGAGTATGTTGATCATATTACATTCCTAGGCGATTTAAAGATTATTTGGGATACGGTAATGGTTGCATTTGTTAAGAAAGATGGAATTACTTCCGAAACTTCTGTTACGATGGAAGAATTTATGGGAAATGAGACGAGCACAAAATGAAAAAACTGGTGATAATCGGAGCAAGTGGCCACGGAAAAGTAGTTGCAGATATTGCGATAAAGAATGGCTATAACAAAATCATTTTTTTGGATGATGACGAGAGTATTCATGAATGTGGTGGTTATCCAATAGTAGGGAAAAGTTCCGAAGGCGGAACGATAGATGCTGATGTAATTATTGGAATTGGCAATGCAGGTGCTCGGAAACGGATACAGGAATCTATACCAGATGAAAAGCTGGTTACGCTCATTCATCCAGATGCAGTTGTTGCGGAAGATGTAGTGATAGGCAAAGGAGCCGTAGTCATGGCTGGTGCTGTGATCAATCCGGGAGTAAGGATTGGAAAAGGTTGCATCATCAACACCTGTTCGTCCGCGGATCACGATTGTGAAGTGGGTGATTATGTACATATTGCGGTAGGCAGTCATTTATGCGGGACTGTCAATGTTGGAGATGGAACATGGATCGGAGCAGGAGCAATCGTCAGTAATAATGTTTCCATCTGTCCCAACTGTATGATTGGTGCAGGGGCAGTGGTGATTAAGGATATAAAGGAAAGTGGAACATATGTAGGCGTTCCAGCTAAAAGAATATGATGAATGCAAAAATTTGTTATGTTGTGACTGTGCCAATTACTATTCGTGCTTTTTTTATTCCTCAGTTAAAGTATCTTGCAGAGAATGGATTTGATGTTAGCGTTGTATGTTCTAAAGATGATTCTTTGCAAAAGGAGCTGGGGAAAAAAATCACATATTATCCAATGGAAATACCTCGTGGCATGTCATTTTTGGGCTCCTTGAAGGCAATAGGACACTTAACCCAATTTTTTAAAAAAGAAAAATTTGATTTGATACAGTATTCTACCCCGAATGCAGCTATGTATGCTTCAATCGCAGGAAGGATAACTAAAATCCAAGTGAGAAATTATCATTTAATGGGATTTCGTTATCTTGGAGCAAGTGGTATTTCAAAGCGGATACTAAAATCGATGGAGATTATCAGTTGTAGAAATTCTACCCACATTGAATGTGTCAGTAAATCAAATCTTGAAATAGGAATAAATGAGAAGATATTTGAAAAAGACAAAGCGGTTGTTGTGTGGAATGGAAGTTCCGGTGGAGTAGACCTGAAGCGTTTTGATTATAGTAAAAGATCAGAATATAGAGATGAGATAAGATCACATTTTGGAATTTCAAAAGATGATTTTGTATTTGGATTTGTCGGAAGAATAACAAGAGATAAAGGGGTTAATGAGATTCTGGAAGCTTTTACCTCAATAAAAAATGCAAAGCTGTTAATGGTTGGCAATGTCGAAGAAGAAGCTTCGTTGAATTCAATGCTATATCAGAATTCCTTGAGTGATGAAAATATTGTATATACAGGCTTGGTTTCGGATGTGGAAAAATATTATGCGGCAGTAGATGTGCTTCTACTTCCAAGTTATCGCGAAGGGTTTGGTAATGTTGTTATTGAAGCTGCAGCTATGGGAACACCTGCTATAGTCAGCAATATTCCGGGACCTATTGATGCTATTGAAGTTGGAAAGACCGCTCTTGTTGTGAATGCAAAAGATACAGATGCGTTGACGGAGGCGATGCAGAAGATTCAGACAATGGATTACATGGGTATGGGACAGAATGCAGAACAATTTGCAAGAGAAAAATTTGATAGCGTGGTTCTGTGCAGAAAGATATTGGAGAGAAAGGAAAAAATCGATGCCAGAAATAATACTGTCCAAAGGTGAGCGTTTTATTAGGGAAAGGCTTCAACACTACAATGAAGCAAAATATTGGAAATACAGAACCGAAGTGATTTCTTGCGGGGGGAGGGGGGTATTCTCAGTAACCTTATTTGCAAAGTGAAATTGCTGTACATCAAGAGATGTGACGCATTTAATAATGCTACACTCGGGACACATCTTGGATTTGGGGCTTCATTTGCGGATATACCGCATTTACCACATGGTCTATATGGAATTGTGGTAACGCATAATGCAGTCATAGGGAAAAACGTGACAATTTATCACCAGGTTACCATTGGGCAAGGAAAGGATGGAGCACATAAGATTGGTGATGATGTGCAAATTGGTGCTGGAGCAATTATTATTGGAAATGTTGTTATTGGCAATCGTGTGAAGATTGGAGCTGGCTGTGTTGTCACTGACAGTATTCCAGATGGCGCTACGGTTGTGATGGAAAAACCGAGAATTATATTAAAGAGGTAAAGAAAATGTTTAAGAATTTATATAGCGATCTTGTTGAGCACAAAGAAAAACTTTCGCTGGTTGGCTTAGGCTATGTTGGTATGCCTATTGCTGTTGCATTTGCAAAGAAAATCAATGTTGTTGGTTTTGACTTGAATGCGGCAAAAATTGATCTGTACAAGAACGGTATTGATCCCACTCGTGAAGTTGGTGACGAAGCTATCAAAGCATCCACTGTGGAGTTTACTGCTGATGAAGCTAAGCTGCGTGAAGCGAAATTCCACATTGTAGCAGTCCCTACCCCTGTAAATGATGACCACACTCCAGATCTTTCTCCTGTAGAGGGAGCAAGTGAAATTCTTGGTCGAAATTTGACCAAGGGTTCTGTCGTTGTGTTTGAGTCTACGGTATATCCGGGGGTTACTGAGGATGTATGTGTTCCTATTCTGGAGCGTGAATCCGGTCTTAAATGTGGAGAGGATTTTAAGATTGGTTACTCCCCGGAACGTATCAATCCGGGTGATAAAGTTCATCGTCTGGAAACCATTAAGAAGATCGTTTCCGGTATGGATGCCGAGACCCTTGATGTAGTAGCAAAGGTTTATGAGCTTGTAGTGGAGGCTGGTGTACATCGAGCAGAAAGCATTAAGGTTGCCGAAGCTGCAAAGGTAATTGAGAACAGCCAGCGTGACATCAATATTGCTTTTATGAATGAGCTGTCAATCATTTTCAACAAGATGGGAATTGACACCCAGTCTGTACTGAAAGCCGCCGGAACCAAGTGGAATTTCCTTAATTTCTATCCTGGTCTGGTGGGAGGTCATTGTATAGGTGTTGATCCATACTATCTTACATACAAGGCGGAAATGTTGGGCTATCACAGCCAGATCATCCTGTCTGGTCGACGTATCAATGATGATATGGGTAAATATGTGGCAGAGAATGTTGTGAAGAATTTGATTGCCGCAGATAAGGCTGTCCGTAATGCTCGTGTAGCAATCTTGGGTTTCACGTTCAAGGAGAACTGCCCGGATACCCGAAACAGCAAGATCATTGACATTGTCAACGAGTTGCGTGAATACGGCATTGAACCCATTATCGCTGATCCTACTGCCGATGTTGCAGAAGCGAAGAAACTGTATGGTATTGAGTTTGTTGATATGAACACCATGAAAAACATGGATGCTGTTGTACTGGCAGTTGCCCATACCGAGTTCAAGGCGTTAACAATGGCAGATATAGATGCAATGTTTGGTGAGGGTAAGAAGGTTCTGGTTGATGTAAAGGGTTTGTTGAACCGTAAGGAATACGAAGCAGCAGGGTATAGCTACTGGAGATTGTAAGAGGAGAGCGTTATGAGTTATCAAAATTTGAAATTTCCTGTAAATTCTTTGTTCCTTGTAACAGGAGCAGCGGGATTTATTGGTTCTAATCTATGTGAAGCTATTTTGAATATGGGCTATCGTGTTCGTGCACTGGATGACCTGTCTACCGGCAAGCAGAAGAATATAGATATGTTTCTTGACAATCCCAATTACGAGTTTGTAAAGGGTGACATCAAGGATCTGGATACCTGCATGAAGGCTTGTGAAGGTGTGGACTATGTACTGAATCAGGCAGCGTGGGGGAGCGTTCCTCGCAGTATTGAAATGCCGCTGTTTTACTGTGCAAACAATATTCAAGGAACATTAAATATGCTGGAAGCCGCCCGACAGAAAGGCGTGAAGAAGTTTGTCTATGCTTCTTCATCCTCTGTATACGGTGATGAGCCGGTTCTGCCTAAAAAGGAAGGCAGAGAGGGAAATCTGCTGTCACCTTATGCGGTCACAAAGCGTTGCGATGAGGAATGGGCAAAGCAGTATACTCGGCATTATGGTCTGGATACCTACGGTATGCGTTATTTCAATGTGTTTGGTCGCCGCCAAGACCCAGATGGTGCCTATGCGGCAGTCATTCCCAAGTTTCTGAAGCTGCTGATTAATGGTCAAGTGCCGACGATCAATGGTGATGGCAGACAGAGCCGAGATTTTACCTATATTGAAAATGTCATTGAGGCAAATTTGAAAGCCTGCCTTGCTCCCTCAGAAGCTGCAGGTCAGGCATATAACATTGCCTATGGTGGAAGAGAATATTTAATTGATATCTACTATGGTTTGACCAAGGCATTGGGAGTAAATATTGAACCAAACTTTGGGCCTGACCGTGCGGGAGATATCAAGCATAGTAATGCAGACATCAGTAAAGCTAAAGAACTGCTGGGGTATGATCCGGAATGGAGCTTCGAGCGTGGCATTGCTGCTGCAATCCAGTGGTATAAGGAGAATTTGTGATGACGAAGCTATCCTCAAACCCAAAAGTATCTGTCATAATGTCTGTGTATAATGCGGAACAGACTTTGAGAGAAGCGATTGATTCTATTCTCAAGCAGACATATACAAATTGGGAGTTTGTAATTTGTGATGATTGTTCGAGTGATGGCTCGTATGCCATTATGCAGGAGTACGAAGTTAAATATCCAGGAAAGTTTATTTTGCTACACAATACGGAGAATAAAAGACTTTCTCATTCGCTTAATCGTTGCTTAAAATGTGCATCTGGTGAATTGATAGCCAGAATGGATGCTGATGATATTTCTGTTGAATCGAGGTTTGAAAAACAAGTTGACTATTTACTAAGTCATCCAGAGTCAATGGTTGTAGGCACTACAATGAGACGCTTTGATTCAAATGGATTGCATGATGTTGTGAAGATACCAGAGTATCCAGATAAAAACCTTCTGAAAAAAGGAGTGCCTTTTTGCCACGCAACAATTATGATGAGAAAAGAAGCATATGATGCAGTAAATGGATATAAAGAATCGAACATGACTATTAGATCGCAGGATTATGATATGTGGTTTCGATTTTATAAATGCGGCTTTGAAGGATACAATATGCAGGAGCCTTTATATCTAGTTAGAGAAGATGTAAATGCAATCAAGAGAAGAACTTTTAACAATAGACTTAATATTATGCGTATCCAGTTTAATGGGTTTAAGTTAATAAATGCACCGTGGATTTGGTATTTTTTTCCACTTATCCAGTTTATGAAAGCTTTTGTCCCTGCTAGGCTTATTCTTCTCTATCGTTTTGTGCAAACAAAAAAATAGAGAGGATAATATATTTATGAGCTTAACAGGTATATATTTGGTTATAACGTATGTAATTGGTATCATTTCGTCTCAAGTCAGTAATTATACAGACTTTGAAATAGATGATTATGGCAATGAGATAAAGTGCATTAGAAGAAACGATTCAAGAAGTAAACTGGCCATATGGATACTTACCATAATCGCAATAATTTTTATGGCATTTCGGAAAATCAGTGCAACAGCTATTGACGAAATGATTTATAGAAACAGGTTTATTAAGTTTTCTTCGCTGAGTTTTAAAGACGCTTTTTTTTATTCAACAGAGTATTTGTTTAATATCATTGTATGGATTTCAACGAGACTCTTTTCCAGCAGCCAAGGGTTGTTAATAATTACAGGAACATTAACTGTTCTGTTATATTTTAGAGCAATAAAAAAGCATGCTCAAGACTATTCCTTTGGAATTCTATTATTCTTTTTAATGGGAGTATTTTATAATACTTTTAATGGGATTCAACAGTGTTTGGCTGCTGGTGTGTTTTTCGCATTTTATGATTGCATCCCTCAAAAGAATGTAAAAAGATTTTTGGTTGTTGCGATTATTTGCTGCGCAATACACAATGCATCAATATTTCTTTTGTTGTTTTATTTCATTGGAAATATGAAGTTTAAAAGCATTAAGTCCATTGTATTATCAGGACTTTTGGCAATGGGTGCAGTAGCAGTGTATAGAGTGTTGCCGTCTATAATAAGTGCGACAGGTATGCTTACGGAGTACTATGACATTCTGGTAACTGGTCATTATGGTGTCGGAATGATCAGAATTTTGATTAACCTGATACCCACTATGCTGGCATTCCTTATCCCTCAAGAGGCTTATGAGGGGGATGGCAATCTGAATACCATTGCGAATTTCTCGTTGCTGAATGCAGTGCTGTATATTGTGAGTATTTTGGATACCTATATTGCAAGATTCGCTTTGTTTACAATTCCGTTCAATGTATTACTTTTAACTAATATTCTTGATTATTTTAATCTTGGTAGTAAGAGAATACTTAAGGTTGTTTCTATTATACTATTCACAGTATTTACTGTTATTGAAACAACCGGTGATTTCTATGCATTTAATTTTGTATTTTGAAAAAGGAGCAATAGGGTTTGATTAAAATTTTGTTTTTAATACCAACATTAGGACATGGTGGTGCAGAGAGAGTATTAGTGAATCTGGTTAATCACATGGATAAATCTGTGTTTGATATTACTGTGCAGACTATGTTTGACACTGGGATTTACCAGTCTCAATTGGATAAAAAGGTAAAATATATTGGGGGACTTCCGTTTTATTTCCGTGGGAATACAGTATTATATAAACTGTTACCTCCCCACTTGTTATATAAACTATATATTAAAAAGGATTACGATATTATTGTATCGTACTTACAAGGGACGAGTGCAAGAGTGGTTTCTGGCTGTACTAGACCAGACACAAAACTTATTTCTTGGGTACATACCCAGTTAGTTAATGAGCAACAGGCGTATCAAGTGTTTAGAAGTAAGAAAGAAGCGCAAGAGTGTTATGAATGCTTTGATGAAATTGCATGTGTGTCAGAAACAGTAAAAGAAGCTTTTATAAAGTGGTTCAATGTTGTTTGCCCTATCAATGTTTACTACAATACTGTCGAAACAGAAGTAATAAAAAATAAAGCGAAGGAAATCGTTGACGATATTGTTTTTTCAAAGGAGCAATTCAATATTGTTTCTGTAGGGAAGCTTATAAAAATAAAAGGATATGATCGGTTAGTACGAATATTGAAAAAATTACGAGAAGATGGGCTAAATGTGCATGTGTACATAGTTGGTATTGGAGAGGAACAGGAAAAGTTACAAAAAATGATCGACGATTTTGGATTGCATGAACATTGGACATTTGTTGGTTTTCGTGAAAACCCTTATAAATATGTGGATAAAGCGGATTTATATGTTTGCAGTTCGCATAGAGAGGGGTTCAGTACTGCTGTTACAGAATCTATTATTGTTGGAACACCAGTAGTCAGTACTGATTGTTCTGGAGCAAAGGAGTTATTAGGATATAATAACGAATATGGAATAGTTGTGGAGAATACTGAGGAAGCATTATACCATGGAATCAAGAAAATGATAGCGGATAAGGATTTATATAACAAATATAAGAATGGAATGTCAAAAAGGGCAGATAAATTCTGTACGTCAGAAACAGTAAAGAAAGTAGAAGATATGTTAAAGGATATAGTTGGAAGGAGATGAATTCAGACATGAAAAAGGGATTAATATCAGTAGTGGTTCCGATATATAATCTTGCGGAGTTTTTGCCAAAATGTTTGGATTCATTATTAAATCAAACTTTCTTAAATTATGAAATTATTTTAGTTGACGATGGATCAATGGATGAAAGTCCATCTATGTGTGATAAGTATGCAGAACTGTATGAAAAGGTATCTGTTGTCCATAAAAAAAACGGTGGATTATCTTCTGCCAGAAATGCAGGAATTCTTATTGCTGAAGGAGAGTATATTATTTTTCCTGATCCGGACGACTGGGTTGAGAAGGATTATTTGTCTACTTTGTATGAAATGCAATCTTATTATAATGCGGATTTGACATGTGTTGGATATATCCTTGATTTTGAAAATGGTAATAGTATTCCAGGAACAGACGGAGAATTATCATTATTTGATAGAAACGAGGCAAAAAAACATTTGATGATAGAGCCAAGTATGAAAGGGTTTGCTTGGAATAAATTATATAAAACTAGTATAATACGTGAAAATTCATTATTATTCTTAGATGATGTGGGGACACGAGAAGATTTAGATTTTGCCTATAGATACATTAATTGTTCCGATATCATAGTGTTTTCTCCGAAAGCAAGATTGTACCATTATTTTCAGCGAAATATGGCGACCACACATGGAGGATATAGCACTACAAAATATCAAGGGCTTTCTGTATATGATAAAATGCTGAATGACGAAATGATGGATTACACTTTTAAAAATATTGTTCGGTGTGAATTGTGTAGCGCATCAATGAATTTTTTGCTGTTGTATACAAGATGGAAAGCCTCAAAAACGAACGAAAAGAATGCTATGCTTAAAATGATTCGGAAGAATTTGCTTGTTTTCCTACTATCAAAATATCAGCCTTTCTCAAGGAAAATTCAAGCATTGATTTGTGCGATTTCACCGCAATTATATTGTAGACTGAGAAAAATAGATAAGAATGGAATGTGAGACAATGGTATCTGCAGTTATAGTTACGTACAACAGAAAAAAACTATTATATGAAAATATAAAAATGCTGTTATGTCAAACATATAAAATTGACAAAATATATGTGGTTGACAATTGCTCCACTGATGGAACATATGAATTTCTCCGGGAGCAGGGATTAATGAAAAATCCAAATTTTATATATGTAAAAACGAAATCAAATATTGGCGGAGCTGGTGGCTTTTATTTAGGAGCAAAAAGAGCTTATGAAGATGGCGCTGATTGGATCGTATTAATGGATGATGATGGTAAAGCTGAAGACAATCATACTATTGAACAGCTTATGAATGTTGCAGAGCGATTATATATGAATAATACAGCCGAAAAAAAGATATATGTAAATGCTTTAGTGCTCCAGAAAGATATGCTGTCGTTTAAAATGGGACAGTATTATACAGTGGAAGCTGCATGCTCAGCAGCTGTTGATGGTGTACTTGAAGGGTTGGCTAGCCCGTTCAATGGTACATTACTATCAAAAGAATTGGTTGAAGAAATAGGATATCCCAATAAAGATTTCTTTATTAAGGGAGATGAAGTTGACTATAAACATCGTGCATTCGATGCAGGGGCATATGTTTGTACGGCGGTAAAATCTCGTTATGTGCATCCACGTCCGGAAACTTATGAAAGAGTTGTTCTTGGTAAAAAAGTTCCCTTTTTTGTAGAAGCTCCGTGGAAGGAGTATTATGCTGCAAGAAACTTTACCTATATGTATAAACAAAAAAAACGTTATAAGTCGATTGCGTTTGAACTGATCTTTGTGAAGTTGCTGGCAATTATGCAATTGAAATGCGAGAAATGGAAAACAATAAAAATGGTATTTAGAGGTGTTTACGATGGCTGGAATGGCAACTTAGGGGCAACAGTAACGCCATAATAAGTAAGTGTTAAGGCTATAAGGAATAAGAAGATGAGAAAAGTTGCGAATTCACTGAGTAGAAATGTAGGGATAGATGTTCTAAAGGTAGTTGCTTGTTTTTTAGTTGTATCCCTTCATACAATTAACAGCACATTTGGATTACTTCATCGAATAATTATATCCACCTCTGTAATAGCGATACCAATATTCTTTACTACAAGTGGAGTGTTTATGTTGGGTAAAGAAAGTGTGTCATACTCTTATATATTTAGGAAAATTGGAAAGATTTTAGCAGTGTGTTTTATGTGGGAGTGTTTATACTCTATAGTATTATTCATTGTTAAGCATGAATGGAGACCGTTCTTAGGCAGTTTCTTGTATGATTTCTTCCAGAAAGGGTTATTTTTCCATTTCTGGTATCTTGGGGCAATGATCATACTTTATTTGTTATGCCCCCTGCTTCATAAATTAATAAAAAGAAATCCACAACTATTCATTGGATTAACAATTTGCTTGGGAGTTATCAATATTTTGCTTGATGTAATGCAGCTTATTGAAGGAAGACAATTTGTTTTGAATGTTGTACAAACTTTACGTATATGGATTTGGTTATTTTATTTTATGAGCGGTGGTGTAATCGCTATTCTTTGTAAGAAAAAAATAAATATCAGCTCAATTATGCGGGGGGGGTATGCATATCCTATTTAGTCATGTTAAGTTGGATTCTGCTTGGTCGCAGTTATGCATATGGGAATCTTATTATTGAAGGGTATTACAGTGGCCTTCCAATAATATTGTTTGTTATAGGTTGCTCCACCCTTTTTTATAAAATCTCAAATATAGATTCAACATTCGTGAAGTTGTCTCAAGTGGCAAAATATAATATGGGTATATATATTCTTCATCCCTTTGTATTATCTATACTAGGACATTTTTGGGAAAGATTGACGAGCGATAAACTATTAAATATTCTATTTTGCATAATTGTGTACATCGTTTCGTTACTAATCACAAGAATTATTTATAGGATTCCAGTGATAAATCAACTGATAAAAATGTAGGTGAAAAGATGGAAAAAATATTAACAGTATCGATTGCAGCGTATAATGTTTATAATTACTTAAATGAAACACTGACCCCTTTTCTGGGGGTTAAGGGCAACGACCGCCTAGAGGTACTAATCATTGATGATGGTGCGACCGATGGAACATTGGAATTGGCGTTGGAATATCAGGAGAAATACCCAAATGTTTTTCGGGTGATTCATAAGGAAAATGGTGGTTGGGGGTCTACGGTAACAACCGGCATCCTCAATGCCACTGGAAAATATTTTAAACTGCTGGATGGTGACGATTATTATAATAAAGACGAACTTGAAAGGCTTTTGGATCAGTTAGAGACATGTGATTATGATATGGTGATTACTCCTTTTTTGAGATTTTATGATAATAGCGATCGAATCGACTATGTCAAGAATCCACTATTTGAAGTATCTTCACCAAGGCAAATTGAACTTAATGAGTTGCCGATTAAACCATATTGTATGGAAATGTATTCTCTTGCATTTAAGACAAACCTTATTCAGCAGAATCAAGTTCAAATTACAGAGCATTGTTTTTATACGGATAATGAATATGTGGTAAAGTGTAGCAGTTTGTGCAAGACAGCTATTGTAATGCCATATTGTATTTATTGCTATCGGCTGGCAAGACCGGGACAGAGTGTAAGTGTTGACGGAATGAGGAAGCACTATAAAGAATTTGAGTTGATTCTTAGGAAAATGCTTACCTATGTTAAACAGAATGTAACAAACAAACATCTTCAGGAGCTTTTTTATGAGCGTTATAGAGGGTTAAGTTATTACTATTATGAAACGCTTTTTTTGATGGGAGCAGGTAAAGAGTACAAGATGGCAATGAAATCCTATGATCAGTGGTTGAAAAAGGAATTCCCAGATATCTATAAAAAGATAAGTTATAGATACATAAAAATCATGCGCGTAACGAATTATTATGGCTTTGGATTAATTGCTAAACATTGTGTGGAGAAAAAGTGATGGATACGCCGTTAATTTCCGTGATTATTCCGGTATATAATAAAGAAAAAACGATAGAAAAATGTGTTGACAGCGTATTAAGACAGCAGCATCCGAATATTGAAATAATTTTGGTAGATGATGGTTCTCAGGATTCAAGCTACGAATTATGTGTAAGATTAAGTAATACGCATAGTAACGTAACCGTTTTGCATCAAGAGAACAAAGGTGTATCGGCTGCACGTAATATAGGGTTGAAATATGCAACAGGAGAATACATCTCGTTTGTGGATTCGGATGATTGGATTCATGAGAGCATGTTAAGTATTCTCTTAGAAAACACGGATGAACAAACAGATATTTGCTGTTGTTGCTGTACTGCAGTAATGGAGAATAGATGCTTAATCGAGCGTTTCTTTGCAGGAGATATTGTTACAGACGATACATATGAAAGTAAAAGAGAGCTTCTTTTACAACTTATTGATACTGCACACGGTCAACCTCAGAAAGAAATCTATACGGGAATAGGTGTTCCTTGGGCAAAGCTATATAGAAGAAAGCTTTTCACACAAAGCCAGTATAGATTTGATGAGGAATTAAGTCATTTAGAGGATAACTATCTGAATCTTCAGCTGTTTATAAAGGCGAGAAAAATTGTATATATCAATCAACCGTTATACTATTATTCAACAGAACATATTCAAACAGTCTTGAAAAAATATGATAAGAAAGTTGTTTATTCGTATGCAAAAGTGTCTGTACTAAGATATGACTTTCTGTCTAAAGAGGGATTATTCCGGGATAAAGGGATGAAACTGCTCCTTGATAAAGAAACGATAAATCTATTTAATATCGCCATTATTGGAATGACCTTTAATCCAAGGCGGCAAACGACAAGACAACAGCTTCTGGATGAATTATACTGGCTCAATGAGACAATTGGGATTTGTTCAGTTATCAAGTGTATAGATTTGAATGTGATCAAGAGTCCAATCGCACGGTTGACATACTTCTTTTTGAAAAATAAAAGATACACACTTGCATATGGCTGTCTAGTGCTTCGAAATAAATTGAAATGATGATATGGAGAGTTTGTGATGAGTGAAATAGTAAGCTGCATTATTACAACTTACCATCGGATTCCATTATATGTGGAAAGAGCAATAAAGAGTATTCAAAATCAAACATATAAGGATGTAGAGATTATAGTTGTAGATGATAATCAGGATGGGAACGATTATAGCATACAGTTACAAGAAATGCTGACTCATTATTCTGATGTTGTATATGTCAAACAGCAGGGGAATCGTGGGGCGTGTGCTGCTAGAAACCTAGGGATTATGAGAGCAAAAGGGAAATATGTGGCATTTTTGGATGATGATGATGAATGGTTGCCAGAAAAAATAGAGATTCAGAAAGCTGTATTTGATACAGAGATATCTACTGACCTGGGAATGGTATTTTGTGATGGGTTTATTGTATATGATGATAACCAGGACAGGAGAGAGCTATATAATCCAGGTGAAGCAAAGCGTAATCCCAGCCATCAGGATATGCTGTATGCAGATTATATCGGCTCAACATCTCAGCCGCTTATTTTAAAAGATGCAATCATTAAGGCTGGAATGTTTGATGAGAGTTTTCCTGCTAGGCAAGACTACGAAATGTGGCTGAAAATTACAAAAACGTACCGTGTGAGAGGAATTGCGCAACCATTATTTTTGTATCATCAGCATGAAGGGGAACAGATTACATCCAGCGGTAAGAAAGCCTTAGATGGCTATTTGAAAATATATAAAAAGTATAAAAATGAATATCGAAAGGATAGGCACCTTTATTCTTCAATAATGGATAGAATACTTACGACAGCGAGAAATACGGATAAGAGAATTTGGTACTTCTACAGGTTGAAGTATAAACTGTATCGCTTGTTGCACAATTAAGCAAATTTTTATTTGATTTGAGGGGAAGGACGTGGTTCCGATTTATTGGTATTCGTAAATTGATGATGGAGGTACAATATGGACAGAACAAAAAATAGTATCAAAAATGCAATAACTGGGATGCTGCTTCAGGTATCAACAATTTTTTTAAGCTTTTTTTCAAGAAAAATATTTCTTACCTATTTAGGAATAGAAAATTTGGGTTTGAATTCATTGTTGAATAGCGTCATATCTGTTCTCTCTCTTTCTGAACTGGGTGTATATAGTGCTATGACCTATGCATTATATGAACCTTTGAAGGATAAGGATTGGTTTGCAATATCACATATAATGACACTGTTCAAAAGAATCTATTCGATAATTGCAGTTGTAATTTTGACGTTAGGCACTTGCTTGATTCCGTTTTTATCATATATTGTTGGCGAAACTGAATTATCCTATTCATATATCGTGTACATTTATATTTTGACAGTTATTCAGGCGGCATCTACATATTTCTTTTCTTATAAGAGAAGTTTAATTGCTGCCGATCAAAAAGAATATAAAATCTATAAACTGGATATAATTGTTAAATATCTGACAGTTTTCGGCGGGATTGCTGTAGTAGTTTTGACAAAAAGTTTCCCGGTATTTCTTTACTTTTCAATCATTGCTGGTCTAGCGAATAACATTGCGATGTCAATCATTGTTGATAAAGAGTATCCAGAAGTCAAGTACAACGTTTCCGGATCAGAGTCTGTCAAATACAGGAAAAAACTGTTTGTTGACGTTCGCTATCTGTTTTTAAATCGGCTATCAGGAACAATTAGTTCTTCTGCAGATAATATTCTTTTGTCAATGTTTTCGGGATTATCATACACTGGTAAATACTCAAATTATCATTCGATCAATACGAATATTGAAAAGGTTATAAACAGCGTTAGTTATGGATGTAGTGCAAGCATGGGCAACCTTTTGGCAAATAAAGAATACGAAAACGCAAAGAGAATCTTGAAGGAAATTACGTTTTTGGTATTCTGTATAGTTTGTATTTGTTGCAATTGTTTAGTTACAGTGTCTACCCCTTTTGTTGCGTGGCTTTTCGGTAGCGAGTATGTAATCAGTAACCATTTCCTGATTATTCTGATTGTAATTTTTTACCTGCGTACTATGCGATATCCTGGAATGATTGCAACTGATGCGACAGGGATGTTTAAAATTGATAAAAATGTGGCTATTCTTGCAATGGTACTTAATATCGTTTCTTCAATTATTTTTGCTTATAGAATTGGGTATATTGGTATATTTTATGGAACGATAGCAGCTCAGTTAGTTGTATTAGGCGGAAAACTATATGTTTTTTATCGTGGATATTTAAAGGAGTCTATCATTCCACATGCTATATATGTTTTAAAACTTTCGTGTTTTACAGTTGCAACTTGCACATTATCATGGATTTCTTGTTCAAATTTATATATTAAGAACGAGTTTTTAGGAATTGTTGTATATGGCATGTTAAGTTTATTAATTTCTTGTTTAATGATATTTGCTTTTTTCAGAAAGAGTGAAGAATATATTGGCTTGAAAAATAGAATAATGAGGCTCATTAAGAAATGATGTTGGATGATATTATAGAAGTTGAGCCTGACAAATTACAAGGCTTTAGAATTGAGAGGATGTTTCTATGAATAAAATACCAGATTTGATGTGTAGTCTTATCGTGCCAATATACAATGGAGAAAAGTATATTGATAGATTTGTTGAATGCTTGGAAGAACAAATCTATCCATCAGATGATTATGAAGTAATATTTGTAAATGATGGTTCCACAGATAATTCAGTGCAAAAGCTTTCTGACATTTGTAAACAATTTTCAAATTATGTATTAATAAATAAATCAAATGGCGGGGTCTCTAGTGCAAGAAATTTTGGGATAAGGAATAGCCGGGGGAAATATCTGATCTTTGCTGATATAGATGATTGTTTCGGAAAGGAGTACATATCTAACTTAATGTCGGCAGATTTTAAGTATGATCTTGTTTCATCTGGTATTCGTATGGAAAGAGATAATGGGCGAGAAATTATAAAAAGATATCCTCCAATGGAATATATGAAAGATGGAGCGCAATTCTTCTCATCAGAAGTAATGAAGATATGGGGGGGGAATTTGTCATCGATTCAATAAAAGCATTATCGTAAATAATGGTATATTATTTCCTGAGGATATTTCTCATTCAGAAGATCAGATTTTTTTGAATATATATCTATCCAAAGCCACAATTATTAAGACTTTGGATAATGTGGATTATTTATATAAATGGAACGACAATTCATTAACTAAGCAAAGAAATTTGAAAAAGCATAAAGAAGAGTTACGAGTAATTGAAAGCATGAGTGAAATATATGATCCTAGGGATGAAAAAGTATTAAATGCAAAAGCGTGGATTTGGATGAATTGCATTGGAACATATATTAAGTATTATATTGATGGAATGCTATATCGTCAGTGTTATTCGCTGATTGTCGAAATGTGTGAGGAAGAAAAATTTCGAGAATTGATTTGGCATATTATAAAAAAAGAGACTGTTGGTTGGAAAATTAATGCCATTTTGATATGTTTACGCCAGTATGGTTTTTTGATATGGATGCGTGGGCGGAAACGATAGATGATACCGCTGATATCATTTGTGACTCAGATAAATAATAAGGAAAATACGGTTGAGCATATTATAAACCAATGCTATTTAAATATGGAGGTTTTAGGTATCGCTGACAGTCCTTTTCCAGAAAAGCATCTGCACATTATCATGGAATAGAATATTTTGGGGTAATGACATTATGCAATGCTAAGAGTTATGTTCAGGAGTTGATGATAACCGTATTTTTCAGAAAAACAGGAGAATATATCTACTTAAAGAGCAGAATAAAGAGGATTATAAAACGATGATATCAGGTAAATGTTCTATTAGAAAATTTTTGAAAAGTATGTATGATGAAGCTGCTTTTTTGGATACAGAATCAGAAATAGATTATGGTGTCGCCTATACAGAATATGAAGCAAAAGTTGAGAAGTTTGCGAGACCAATATGGGAAATATGCTGGGATTCCAACGCTTCCGATTTTTTGGTTGAGGAAATCCGTGTAAGGATCGCAGATTATTGTTGCCCAACTTCGGTAAGATACTGGGGGAAAATGGATGACTATTCGCAAATAGCTGTCGAAATTCTTCCAATTGCGCTTTTCCTCTATAATAAAAGGGAACAGACATGGGACAAATATACCGAAGAAGAACAAGATTACATTGCAAAATGGTTTTTACAAATTAATGAGATTAATCTTCCAGATAATAACTGGCTGTTTTTTAGGGTGCTAACCAACCTGATTTTCTTTTTTTTCAAAAAAGTGGAATCACCACGCATCTCTTGTGTCAGAGAATTTGAGAAAATAGAGCAGATGTATGTTGGAAACGGTTGGTATTCTGATGGATTGACTAGACAAAGAGATTATTATGTGGCCTTTGCAATTCACTATTATAGTTTGATTTATGCTAGATTAGCAAAATGTGAAGATATGCAAAGAAGCAAAAAATTCATTGAACGTGCAAAATTATTTGCAAACGAGTACATTTATTGGTTTTCAGAAGATGGTTCAACTGTACCATTTGGAAGAAGCCTTATTTATCGTTTTGCGGCGAATGCGTTTTGGGGAGCTTTGGTATGGGTAGGTGTTGATACTGAGCTTTCTGTGTCCGAAATCAAAGGCATCATATTTAGAAATTTTAGATGGTGGGAAGAAAAGCAGATATCTAGAAATGGGAAATTGAGTTTAGGCTATGTATATCCCAATTCTTTTATGACTGAGGAATATAATAGTCAGTTTTCACCGTTATGGTGTTTGAAATCTGCGATTATTCTTGATCTTCCAGAGGATCATTTATTTTGGCATGAAAGTGAAGCAAACCTTCCTGAACTTGATCCTATACGACTTCAGAGTGAAGCAGGGATATTCGTTTCTCGAAATAAGGAATCGGTGATGCTCTTTAGTATAGATCAAAGATCGGAATATGATATTTTAAATTCAGCTGCTAAGTATGAGAAATTTGTCTATAGTAATATAAGTGGATTTTCAGTACAACGTGATATAAATAAACTCGCTAATACTGGTGGAGATTCATCGCTTACAATTAGCCTTGATAATCATGTGTTTATTAACCGTGGCAGAGCAGAGTTGATTGCTTGTAATGAGGAATACATTTTAACTAGGTGGGAACCATTTGGTAAAACAAAACAGATGCAGATTTATTCATATATCATTCCAGGAAATCCGTTTCATGTGAGAATACATCAAGTGAAATCGAGCGAACTTTTATATGTCTATGATAATGGCTTTTCTGTGGACAGAACAGATATTGTACAGACAAGAAAGAATCCACCGGGAAATGAAGTTGTTTTAGGCTCAATCTATGATTCAGTTGCCCGAGCAGTAAGGCTGGGGGATGAATGTCTGGATGTTCAGGCTGCACCGAATTGTAATATCCTTTTCCCCAATTCTTCGTTTCCGTCGGTAAAAAATATCGTCTATCCAGGTTGCACTACAATAATAAATGTCTTTGGATTGACAAAGCAAACTGAAGAAGAGAATAAATATCCCGATGTGAGATATTGCAAGAGAAAAGAGGCTTTGGTGATAATAGGAAATAAAAAGATAAAAGTTCCGCTGCAATATTATGTGGATAAGAGAATAGAAAATATGAATGTTTTCAAAGGAAAAATAAAGAGAAAAATGCAGAATATGTTGATGAAGTAAGTAGAATAGATGTGATTTGGGTAAGAGTGATGTTTTTTACGAATGGGGGACATAATGTATCAAAGTATAAAGAACAGGATTAGATATTTTATTAATTCTTGCAGATTAGTCAAGAAATTAAAGTGGGGTGGGTATTCTCCACGATCAATTTGTGTGGATTCGATTGAGAATATTGATGGGCAGTTAAATGTTGGGAATAGTTTCAGGATGGGCGAAAAAGGAAAGCTTACTCGCCTTGGAGTATACGGCAGAGAAAAATTGCATGTAAAAAGCGGAAAAGTATTTACAGTATACAATGGGTGTAAAATTTCTATAATTAATGGTACGTTAAATCTTTCTTCTGGATATATAAACTATGATTCTAAAATCTACTGTTATGATGAAATAAGCATCGGTGATGATGCTACGATTTCTGAAAATGTAGTAATTATGGACTCAGATGTTCATAACATATGTGGGACTAATAACACCGCCCCAATAGAGATTGGAAACCATGTTTGGATTGGAATCGGTGCCATTATTCTTAAGGGAGTGCATATTGGTGATAATGCTGTTATTGCTGCCGGAAGTGTAGTGATGCATGATGTTCCTTCGAATACAGTTGTTGCAGGAAATCCTGCAAAAGTAATTAAGTCAAATGTTAGATGGGAGTAGTTAGTATGTATGATTATCTAGTTGTAGGTGCGGGCTTGTTCGGAGCGGTTTTCGCTCAACAAGCCAAAGAAAAGGGATACACTGTACTGGTTGTGGATAAAAGACCAAATATAGGTGGCAATGTATATACAGAAACCATTGAAGGCATACATGTGCATAAGTATGGTGCCCACATTTTCCACACTAATAATAAGCGTGTATGGCATTACATTACTCAGTTTACAGAGTTCAATCGCTTTACAAATTCGCCAGTAGCAAACTATAAGGGAGAGTTATTTTCGTTACCCTTTAATATGTATACCTTTAATAAAATGTGGGGCGTGGTAACACCTGAACAAGCTGCTGCAAAGATTGAACAGCAAAGACAGGAAGCAGGAATTACCGAACCTAAAAATCTTGAGGAACAGGCAATTTCTCTGGTAGGTCGTGATATTTTTGAAAAACTTGTTAAGGGGTATACTGAAAAACAATGGGGACGTGACTGTAAAGATTTGCCTGCCTTTATCATTAAGCGTTTGCCAGTACGGTTGACTTTTGATAATAATTATTTTAATGCATTGTATCAGGGTATTCCGGTGGGAGGGTACACTAAGATGGTTGCCAACTTGCTTGATGGAATTGAGGTGCGTTTGAATACGGACTATCTTGTTCACAAGGCGGAACTGGATGCTTTGGCAAAAAAAGTTGTTTACACCGGTCCTATTGATGCTTATTTTGGATATAAGCTTGGCACATTGGAATATAGATCTGTACGATTTGAAAATGAAATTTTGGACAAGCCAAATTTTCAGGGTAATGCTGCGGTAAATTATACTGATCGAGAAACTCCATGGACTCGAATCATTGAACATAAGTGGTTTGAGTTCGGCAAGGATGATCAGGGAAATGACTTGCCTAAGACTGTCATAAGCCGCGAGTATTCTTCCGAGTGGAAACCTGGAGATGAGCCATATTATCCGGTCAATGATGCTAAAAACGGTGAAGTGTATGAAATGTATAGAGAACTTGCTAGCAAGGAAGAAAAAGTGATTTTCGGTGGTCGGCTCGGTGAATATAAATATTACGATATGGATCAAGTGATTGCTTCTGCATTATTGTTGTGTGATAAGATTCTGTAAAAAGCTATGATATTGTGGAATTAACAATATGAGGGGAGGAATAGGAAATGTCAGATGAAAAGAAAAATTATGGAATTGAACTATTGAGATTGATGTCGATGTTCTATGTGGTAATAATTCATATTTTGATGCGGGGGGGGTACTTGAATCTTCGAATGGTTCTCAATATGCGTCTGCCTATTTATTGAAGTGCATTACATATTGTGCTGTAAACTGTTTTGCAATTATTACCGGGTATGTAAACTTTTCACAAGAGCCTAAGAAGTTTTACTATTCAAAGTTCTTGAGATTATGGTCGCAGGTTGTAACTTATAGTTTTGGCATTCAATTGATTGCTTTCCTTTTTGGGCGGCAGAGAGGAATCGGTCGTCTTTTGTTTTCTGCGTTTCCGATATTATCTGGACAATATTGGTTTGTCTGTTGCTATGCAGGACTTTTTTTGTTGATGCCATGGCTGAACAAATTTCTGCGGACTATAGATACTAAGGAAAGTATAAGATTTTCGACTCTATTATTTCTCTTTTTTCCTGTTTTGGCACAGTGGCTGCATATTTTGGAGATCCATTTGCAGTTAATGAAGGATTCAGTGTATTCTGGTTGATGGTGTTATACATAGTTGGTTCAACGCTGAAAAAATTATCAATAGAGAGAACGATGTATACTAAGTGTAGACATCTGGTCGTTGCCATTGTGTTATGTACGCTCAGCATGTGGGTGTTGGGATTGCTTGTACCCAGAATAGAAAATCTTGTTGTTATGTATAACAGTCCATTTGAGGTGATTCTGGCAATTTGTTACTTCCTCCTTTTCAAAAAGATAACAATAACTGGTGAAAAGATAAAAAAGTGGATTGTGTGTTTGTCGGGGTCATCTTTTAGTGTCTATCTAATTCATATGCAAGGATACATAAAAACAGAAATTCTTGAAAATGACTTTATCTGGATATCAGGATTCTCGGCATGGTTTATTCCAGTGATAGTTATAGGAAGTGCTTTAGCTATTTTTACAAGTTGCTTGTTTATAGATAAATTGAGACGTTTTCTCTTTAAGACACTTTATATTGAGCATGTTATCAGGAAAGTTGAAATGTTTTTTTCCAAGTTACAAGATAGCGTAGATAGAAATTTTTACAGGTTATTTTCTCGTTAATAAATAGGTGTTTTATCTTGTACATTGAAATGCTAGAAGAAAGATATGGATTTTGGTAGGATGCTATGGCAATCCTCTTAAATAATGCAATCTCTTTACAGGGGTGATAAAATATAGTGTAGGAGATGATAGTATGCTACACAATGAAGCTAGAAAACTGGTATTGGAAGCCTGGGATAAAACGTAAGCGCCAAATATTTCTGCGGATTTTCTAATACTCTGATTTCCTCTATAATTGTAGGCGAAAGATATTTAAACTATTTCACTACAATTACGGAGGATAGGTTATGGCAACTACTCGCAAAGCCCGCGTTCCGATGGCGGAACAGATCAGGCTTATCAATGAATGCCGCCAAAGCGGTATGACAGATGCTGACTGGTGCCGTGAAAACGACATCGCAGTAAGCACTTTTTATAACTGTAAATCCTCAAACATGAGTACTGGGTATCAAAAATCCCCGCATTCTAGCGGGGATTGAGCAGATTTTACAGAATAGATAGGCACATTGAAAAATTAAGTTTTTTTGTATCGGCTTGGGCATTCTTTCTGGATTCTGGGTGACCATGGAAGAAGATCATCAATAAACCTGAGATCTTTGGTAAATGGTAAAACCTGAGTACCTTTTTATTTCCTATAAGTTGTGTCATAATCATACTCAACGAAGCAACAGAGTCCCAAAAGTTCAGTACTCAACTTTTTGAACTGGCTATACTATGGAGGTATGTTATGGCTACACAGTAAGTGCAAAATAATTCGACGGATTGTGTTGCCCTAAAAATTAATCCATAATAATCATTAGAGAATGCAGGCATTTCACTTCATTTTCTCTTGCTGGAAATGATAGATGCGAGCATTTTACTTTATTCAAATTATGGAGGTGTGCTCATGAGAAGCAAAAGAATACCTGCCGAAGAACAATACCGTCTCATCATGGAATGCCGTCAAAGTGGATTGACAGATCATCAATGGTGTGTGGAACATGATATCAAGCCAGGAACTTTTTACAACTGGGTAAAAAGACTGCGTCAGAAAGGTTGTGTGGATTTGCCGGCGTCAACGGGACGCACCTATCGCGCACCAGAAAGCCAGGAAGTTGTCAGAGTGGAGTTTCATGATACTGACCCGATTCCTTATGAACAGCCATTAAATGTAATTCCGGCAGCTACGGAAAGAAATAACCTTTCCGTAGCAGAGCCAATGAAGCTGTCTGTAGGAAGTTTTCATCTAACAATACCAAATGGAACAGATCCTCAGCTTCTGGCTCAAACGCTTCGCATTGTGAAGGAGTTGGAATGTTAGGGGATATCACAGCCGCCGATGAAATCTATATCGTAACAGGCAGAACGGATATGCGGAAATCCATTGACGGGCTGTGTGCTATTGTAGAGGATCAACTCCATATGGATCCAAGGCGAAGTGCCCTGTATCTTTTCTGTGGAAAACGTTGTGACAGGATCAAAGCTTTGCTCTGGGAATCTGACGGATTTGTGCTGCTGTATAAACGTATGGAAGTTCAGGGCAGGTTTCGCTGGCCCAGAAATCAGCTGGAAGTAAAACAATTGACCTGGCAGCAATTCGACTGGCTCATGTCCGGGCTTGAAATCGAACAACCCAAGGCATTCAAACCTACGGAATGATCGCGTAAAACATCTATGCCAACCAACAGAAACGGAGGGGCTTCTCACCCTGTATCATGTCTGAAATACCTTGTAAATGCTGGGTTTTCTGCTTCTTTTTCATTGCTTTTTATGGTATAATAAGAGCAGTGAAAAAGGAGCAGAAAACATATGGCTGGCAATTCAAAAGATTCAAAAATCCTTGCGTACAAGGACATGATCAACCAACTGAATAAGACGATTTCCACACAGACAGAACTGATCCAGTCTTTACAAAAAACATTGGAAGCAGACCAGCTGGAAAAAGAAAACTTTCGTCAGCAGATTGAATATCTCACGAAGAAACTTTTTGGTACTTCCAGTGAAAAACGGAAAGATATCGATGGCCAGTTGAATCTTTTTGATGAAGCCGGGCAGGAAGCAGATCCGACATGGGAACAGGAACTTCCTGATGACATCACTGTTCCGGAACATAAGAGAAAAGCAAAACGGACACATGCTGATCTCTTTAAAAATGTTCCTTCCTGCGACGAGATCATTTCTCTTCCAGAGGAGGAGCGAAACTGTCCAACCTGCGGAACGCAGATGGAATGTATTGGGAAAGAATTCGTCCGCCATGAATTTCGTTTTACCCCTGCCAAGGGAAAAGTAGTAAATATCTATCGTGAAACCTATAAATGCCCGGAGTGTGCCATATCAGAGGAACATCCGGATGATCAGACATTTGTCAAAGCCCCTGTTCAGGAAGCATTGATCCCGGAAAGTTATGCATCGGAATCCGTTGTCGGATGGGCAATGCACCAGAAGTACCAGAATGGTCTGCCGTTAAACAGGCAGGAAGAGGACTGGAAGCAACTGGGTGTCCCATTAAGCCGGGCTACGCTTGCTAACTGGATCATTTACTGTGCCGAGAATTATCTCCGTCATGTTTATGATTATTTTCACCGTCAGTTACGGATGCGTAAATATCTGATGGCAGATGAAACCCGGGTTCAGGTACTGAATGAGCCGGAGCGTAATCCTGAAACGGATTCCTGGATGTGGCTCTTCCGCAGTGGGGAAGATGGACTTCCGCCGATCCTGCTCTACCATTACACAGAGACAAGGGCAAAGTTCCATGCAGCATCTTTCCTACAGGGGTTCAGCGGATATCTGGAGACGGATGGATACCAGGGTTATAATAATCTGCCGGACATCAAACGCTGCTCTTGCTGGGCACATGTGAGACGTTACTTCACAGATGCCATACCGAAAGGGAAAGAGTATGATTACAGCCTTCCGGCAGTGCAGGGAGTACAGTTCTGTTCCAAGCTGTTTGATTGTGAGCGGTACTCAAAAGCAAAAAATCACACTGCGGAGCAGAGAAAACAATTTCGCCTTGAAAAGGAGAAGCCAATACTGGAGGCATTCTGGAATTGGCTGGATCAACAGCGCCCAAACAAAGGAACCCGTTTGGCGAAAGCGGTAAACTATGCCCAAAATCGGAAAGACACCCTGATGACTTATCTGGAAGACGGTCATTGCAGTTTGTCCAATAATCTTAGCGAGAATGCAATCAGGCCATTCACTGTCGGCCGGAAGAACTGGCTGTTCAGTGCCAGTCCGAAAGGAGCTGCCTCCAGTGCTATTGTGTATACAATGGTCGAGATGGCAAAAGCGAATGATCTGAATACCTATAAATATCTGACATATCTCTTATCACAGCGGCCAGACGCTAAAATGTCAGATGAACAGTTGGAACAGCTTGCCCCATGGAGCGAGACTGCGAAAGCGAACTGTCAAAACTAAACATAGAGCAAAACGCTTGCATCTATCATTTTGGTGCAAGCGTGATTCATGGGCAGCGTAGCAATATTTTGCGCTTACTTTATAAGTATAAAATAGCAGCAAGAAAGTTTTCACTACTCTCTTACTGCTATCAAGTCTCTAATATGGAATCTCGTTATGAAATTCTTATTTTTCTATTCCTAGTTTTATTTTAACTTATCTACTAATTAAAACTTCTAACTTTTATTTATTTCAAATTTTATCAGAACTCTTATAAAACTAGCTCTGCTCAGTTATATAAACTGAGATTTGTGGTAAGCTCGTCTAAGAAATTATATTTCCTTTTCTTCTATATATTTCACTACTCTATCTATATTTCCATTTTCGTATTCATCATACCTTTTATGGCTTCCCTGCTCAGTGATACTATCAGTTCCCTATTTTAAATGCGGGTAACAGTCTTAACTTTATAGCCCCCTTAATCTATTAAGAGCTCTTAATCTATCAATAAAATCATCTAATGCTTCTTTCTCATCAAAATAAATATCTTGTGAATTTGTAACCTTACTAGCTCTTTCATCTGTTGCATAAACAATCCACTTATCATTCTCACACCTTAACACAACTTCATTTTCTCTATTATACCTTTCTTCATTCATATTATAACCTTGTAATTTCTCGTCCTTTATAATTTTTATTGCTTCTTTTATATTCATATTTTATCTTCCCTTTAAATGATTTATTTGCTAGAGAACCAACTCCATGTCTAATTTGTCTCACACCATTTCTTTATGTGATCAGGCAATCGTTCCATATACATATTCCGATATTTTTCTGGATTCTGCAGGATGGTTTGCACCAACTCTTTTTCATTTAATCCCAGATTTTCTTTCAGCTCTTGAAACTGGCGTGCAAAAGCATTGACAATATGTTCCCTTTGCTCTCCTACTATAATTCTTGGTATTATTTGAAACTTTTCCCAAAGATACTGATTATAATTTTCGATTTCTTTAATATGTATTTTGAAACCTAAATCTATCTTTATTACCTCTCCTGTCATATAAATAAAAAACACAGGTGTTACTGCTCTTCCATTCAGGCTTGAGCTCCCTTCTGCCCAGCCAAATATAGCCAGATCTTTTGATATAAGCCTGCCCCCGGCATAAAGCCAATGTGTTCCTGATTCTAGTAATCCTAATACTTTTTTATCCATTGTATTTTCAATAGGATAAAATTTTTCATTTTTCACAAGCTCTTCCAGTTCACATTTTGTAAAAATCCGATTAAAGTATGGCATACAATGATATGAAATTCTTATATATTTTATCATTGGGCGACTCATCACAAAGGCAACTATTCCACATAGTATCCCAAGCCATAAGTTTTCACGATTTCCATCACGAACAAGCAAAATGATCGCCGCTACAAATATAAAAACACAAAATAACCACGCCCCAAGAAATAAAAGTTTTTTTACTGGATATAATCGTTGCCATTCTAATTTTTTTAGTTGCATAATCAAGCACTCCCTTCCTTATCCCATAATCGCCTCACTCAAAACCTTATCACACATTTCGTAAAAATTACGGAATCGATGGATTTCTCTTCCAGACGGCTGATCCAATTCCATATAACATTGATTTTTATATTGGTAGACATACCAGCTAATATTACTTTCGCCTAAAAATAAGTATTCTCTCTGCTTTTCATTTTCATACCATATGTGATTGAATTCCAATAGTCCATAAACAAGCTGCTTCATTTCATGCTCTAATAAATACTGATCTACACCATATAAAATAAATCCATTAAATTCTATTCCGTTTATCCTTGAAAGAACATCCAGATATTGTTGCGGAATTTCCATGTTCCATTTCTCTTTTGCAGTTGTTACCAATTCATAAATTTCTTTCTCGGATGCACCGGAATTTATTTCCTCATCATATAGTTCTTTCTCTTCTCTTATCTGCTGTAAATAAATTTCCCACATAAAATTCTGCACTCCTTCGAGATTTCATAATCTAATGCCATTGTAGAATTATCCGCATTGCAAATCCTTGGCTACAATGCAGTTCTTTCCCCATTTGCTTTAAAAAATAATCTTCCTCTTCCGGAAAGACCTGTTTTGTCATATATTTTAAGAAGTCTATTTTCTCAGTTGATTCCTGCATCACACAATCAAGTGAACTCCATCCATCTGTTACAGGAGTATAGATATCTCTAAGAATATCTGAAAACAATGCTGTTCCGTCTCTGGGTTGATCCTTTGCTAATTGACTTGCTCTGTCCACCAAAAGCATTTTCTCTAACACGGCATATTTTTTTCATTCTACTGATTTTTTACTTCTTCCATCCATTCATTCACAACATCGTATGCCGTTTTTGTTTTATGGGTACTATAAACGGACTCATATTTATAATCCGCATGAAACTCCTTTGTATTTACATCATAAATCATCTTTATTTCTGTTGGCATTGGTCTGTTATATTCTTTGCACAGGTTTACCATTTTTTTGATATCTTCCATTAAAATATTTAAACACGCTTTTTGCCGGGCAGGTGATACATCATAGACAAACCCATTATTTGCATCATTTAGCTTATGTTTGTTTAATATAGTTCCACCGATATCATAGAAATAATTAGGTGTCATAACATTCGATTCAAATGATGCATAGAGATAGATTTTATCAGCTTTATTTTCTACATATTCCAAACAAATAGAAACCATATCCGCTTGTATTTCTGTAAAATAATCTTCAAATATTTTTTCTTTTATAGGCACATTTTTCTTAAAGAATTTATCAAATAATCCCATCGTATTTTCTTTCCATCTTTTCCTTTACTGATATTTTTTTCTTACTGCCCTCATCACCAGGTGTGGAAATTTCCAATATTTTTTCTGCCCTGGCAAGACACACACTGTTAAGTTTTATATCCGTTCTCCAGTATTCGTGTCGATAAAATATCTTCCTGTATTGTCAAAACAAAATTCCAAATCCGTACCTATGGGCATATCATATACAGCCAAAACTGCCGGTTCAATATTGGCAAGGGTATTAAAGTCTACGACCATAGAATTTTCCGGATTATCTATGTATTCCTGTGTATCCGTATCCCCCATCGCTCGCCAGCCATTATCAGATGGATTTACACTTACCTCTCGAAAAAGCCATTTCAGCTTAGAAGTCCCCTCATAAATGGATTTCGTGATGATTACTCCACCAGCATTTTCAATAAAAGTAATTTGTTTGTTTTTCTTTTTGAACTTATCAAATAGTCCCATATTACATACCCTCCATATCTGAATTATCTCGCTTTCCAAAGCAATATATTTATTAGATCTCACAATATTCAACAAAGTCTTTTTTATCGGTTACTTCTTTTTCAAACTCCTCTTTAAGCATTTTGAAAAAAGATTTACTGAACACATTTTTAAGAACATCTACACTATTCTTAAATTCAGGAAAATTCTTTAATAAAGAATCAACCGCTATTTTTTCTATATCACTGTTTACTTTTTCGATTGTAACATAATCTCCGTTTTTTGTAATAATGCCTATAAATGTATATGATGAAAATAATGACTGTTTAAACGAAACCATATCCAAAATCATTTTCCTAGGGATATATACATCACGAACAAAAAGCCAATTTTTAGAATAGTAAAAACTAAAAGGATCTGATTCATCATTAAATTCAAACTTGTTAAATTGCTCTTTTTTTATATAACTTTTCAATTCTTTGAATGACAAATATTTTTTTACGATTTTCATACAGTCAAATCGTTTTGGAAAAGCACATTCTATAAAAAGATGTATGAAAAACATCAATGTTACCAGAATGAATAGCACTACACCTAAATCACCAGAAGAAAATGAAAGTTTTAATGAACAAGCAAGTACCAAAATTATTATTGGTAAAATTATAACAGAGATAATTCTCCACCATGTCCAAATTCTTTTAATCATTTTATCTCACTCCTTTATTACCACATCAATCAGAATCTGTTTCACTTACTGATATTTTTCTTGTTCTTGACCTTGTTTTGCAGCCTTGAATATCTCTAAGCTATCATCAAACTTATCTGAACCATATCGCATAATTGTTCCAAAGTATGGCTGACCTTCTCTTATTTCATCTAAATCGCTTCCGCCATTTCTTGGGGCTGTTCTTTCTAATATTGCTTCTGCTTTTTCAAATCTCTTATGGTCTAAATAATAAACATAAAGCAATGCCTCGCCACCTAATTTATCACGAAAGACTTCTTCATACATTTGATATTCTTCTTCATCAGTTTTTCCAGTCATTGTAGAAGTGTCAATATAAACTCTAACAGCCCCCAATGTTCTTTTATCTGGATCATCTGCAAGATTACGAAGATTAACAAACTTATTCCAATTAGAAACTTCTTTTACAGGCATGCTTTGCCATCTTTCCCATTCTTCTTGTGACCAAATGCGTCCTTGAATATAATAGTTTTCGGCTATCTGTGAAACAGCTTCTTCTGTCATATTCTCCATTTGTTTTGCCAAAAGGCGTTCCCCATAACCATCATAAATAATTTCTATTTTTGAGTTTGGTTCTTCGGGATTAAAATAGCTACCCTCAAACGGATGTTTGGGATCATTTTTTGAAATACAAGTTGCATAGATTGCACCATTGTCTGATGGCAAAA
>OGJY01000614.1_pt1 | contig 49387 bp, 42 predicted proteins | sample 1572231 | NCBI WGS metagenome assembly OGJY01 (sample SAMEA2582121, study PRJEB24529) | metagenome | biome: Human gut stool | place: China | collected 2011
CTTGGATGAGCATGATACACTTTTTTTAATTCCTCAAAGGTTGTATGTGTGTAAACGCTGGTTGAAGCCAAACTGCTGTGTCCGAGTATCTCTTTCACCGCATTCAGCTCTGCTCCATTATTCAACATACTTGTTGCAAACGAATGTCTCAATACATGAGGGCTACGTTTCGCCAATGTTGGAATCTCCGACAATTTATCCTTCACAATAGTATAAACGATACCTGCCGATAATTGTTCCCCGTTTTTTCTTACAAAAAACCATCCGCTCTCCGAACCAACTTCACGATTTCGAACTTCAGTGTATGCTTGTATTAAGTTTTTTAATCCTTCTGCAAATGGGATCAACCGTTGCTTATTACGCTTTCCCGTTACCCGTATCTGCATCGATTCACAGTCTACATCGGAATCTTGCATTCCTATCAACTCCGAACGGCGGATACCTGTATCGTAAAGCATCTCAAGCATCAGACGATTCCTTACACCTTCAAAATCCTCACCAAATCCATCACCGTCCAGCAAAAACTCCATTTCCTTGTCTTTTATAAAATAAGGTAACGGTTTCTTTGTTTTCGGCCCGGTTATTAACCTTAATGGATTAACAGAGATGCTTCCCTGCTTCATAAGGAATTTAAAAAAAGACTTCAAAGAACTTAATTTCCGGTTGACCGACACTGGAGAAAGCTTTTCGTCCATTAAAACGACTACCCAATTTCTCACTAAATCCGTATCGACATCCACCGGATCAAATATGCCTTCCTTATACTTTTTTACATAATCTTCAAACTGGCGCAAATCTTTCGAATAAGCTCCTATCGTATAATTGGAGTAGTTCCTCTCATACCGAAGATAATCTAAAAACGAATCTATCAACATATCTGCGTTGCATCAACTTTTATGCAACGAAAATAGGAATAAGAATTCAATAAAACAAGTTTGGTAAGATATTTATTCTTCGATCTGCTGCAATTGCTGAACGTAAACAGCACGCATGTTCTGTTTTCTCTTGGCAACAGAAGGTTTGATGAACGCCTGACGGCTTCTCAATTCCTTTACAACTCCTGTTTTTTCGAACTTTCTTTTAAACTTTTTCAGCGCTTTTTCGATGTTTTCGCCTTCTTTTAATGGAACTACGATCATAATTTAATTTATTATATTGTTTTTAATTACATCCTCAAAATGGGCAGCAAAATTACTGATTCTTTCGTTATTAGCAAAACTTTCCGACAATAATTCGTATTTTTTCTTTTTCTATGAATGCTTTAACAGTCAGAAGCTCTGCCTTCTAGTCACTAAGGCTATCCGTAAACGGAGGATAGGCCACTCCTTTTTCCGTAATGATCGCAGTTATCAACTCATGAGGTGTAACATCGAAAGCCGGATTGAAAATCTTAACATCCCGGGGAGCCATCCGGTGAGCATACCACATTTCCGACACTTCCTCCGGAGCCCGTTCTTCTATTACAATAGACTCTCCGTCAGGACATTGCTTATCAATCGTAGAAGTCGGCCCCAGCACATAAAACGGGATACCGTAATGACGGGCTAGAATAGCAACACTAGAAGTTCCGATCTTATTGGCTACGTCACCGTTCATAGCCACCCGGTCGCAACCGACTATCACAGCCTGTACCCACCCTTTCTGCATAACGGAAGAAGCCATATTATCGCAGATCAGCGTAACATCCACTCCGGAACGCTGAAGTTCGTAAGCCGTAAGACGGGCACCCTGCAGCAAAGGACGTGTTTCGTCGGCGAAAACCCTGAAGTTATACCCCCGCTCCTGCCCCAGATAAACCGGAGCCAAAGCCGTTCCATACTCGGAGACAGCCAAATGACCGGCATTACAATGCGTCAGAAGCCCCATGCCTGGTTTCAATAAAGCCAAGCAGTTCTCTCCTATCCGACGACATGCCGCAGCATCTTCCTCCCGGATAGCCACAGACTCGTCATGCAACAGCCGGACTAGTGCCGGAATATCTTCCTGACGGTTATCCAACACGACTTTCTCCATCCGGTTCAACGCAGCCACCAGATTAACAGCCGTCGGCCGGGAAGAAGCCAGATAATCTTTTATCCGTTTAAATTCCTGGTAAAAGTCGTCAAAGCCAGCCGCCCCGATCTGTTTGCTGCAAACATAAATGCCATAGGCCGCTGCCACTCCGATAGCAGGAGCACCGCGAACTTTCAGTTTGTAAATAGCATCCCAGATATCTTCCGCATGGGAAAGGGACAAATAAACCTCTTTCTCCGGTAGTTGGGTCTGATCCAAAATAACAACGGAGTCAGCATCCTCACTAAGACGGACTGTTTTTAAATCTGTAATATTACTTTTACTCATTCTCTATTTATATTCACTTTCCTACAAAGATCGGAAAAATTCGATATAACACAATTTTTTATTCCTAAAACAACGTTACTCCCTTAGTAGTCCCGCCCTCCCGGCACTACTAAGACAAAACGCCAGCACAACGAGCCCGGCAAGCTGAGACTATTATACCAATTATTTATTATAAAAGACCATTCACTAATTCTTCAAAATCAAAATTCCTTTTATGTCTTTATATATATTATTATTATTATATTAAGAGAGCGTCCGTGAGATCGTCCGAAGATCGTCAGCGAGCGCTCAACAAACCGAAAGCAAACATCTATATATCAACAAAATACAACTACAAACGATCGTCCGAAGATCGTCTGTGAGATCGTCCGGGGAATTTACCTACCTTAATACGCCCTTCTTTCCCAATAATTTATTAACTTTGCCAATAGTAACGTTGACTAAATAGTAATGCGATGAAAACAAATATCCCTGAACGTATTGCCACCCTGAGGGAGGTAATGAAAGAAAAAAAGATCGATGCTTATATCATTCCCAGTTCCGATCCTCACCTGAGTGAATATCCGGCCGACCGCTGGAAGTCACGCGGCTGGATATCCGGTTTCGACGGATCGGCCGGTACAGTGGTGATTACGGCGGATAAAGCAGGTTTGTGGACTGACTCCCGTTATTTCCTGCAAGCCAGCATACAACTGGAAGGATCCGGTATCGAATTATATAAACTGGCATTGCCGGAAACTCCGACCATTCCGGAATTCCTGCTCCATGAATTGCAAAGCGGACAAACGGTCGGCACAGACGGACTGACCTATAGTGTTGCCGAAGCCGCTAAACTTGAAAAAGCACTGAAACGGAAAGAGATCAAGCTGGAGACAGCTTACGACCTGATTGATCTGATCTGGAAAGACAGGCCGGCTGTTCCCGGTAACCCCTTGTTTGAAATGCCGGTTGAACTGAGCGGTAAGGCCGTCCACGAAAAACTGGATGAGATAAACAACCACCTGCGTAAAGAAGGGGCTGATTGCGGAATACTGGCAGCTCTCGATGAAGTGGCTTGGACATTCAATATCCGTGGCACGGACGTCACTTACAACCCGGTTGTAATCAGTTATGCCTTTATCTCCGAAGATGAAAGCGTTCTTTTCATCGACCCGAAAAAGATAACGGCGGAAGCTTCTGAGAATCTGAAAAAAGAAGGTGTCGTGCTGGCCGATTACACAATGATACAAAAGTATCTTTCCCGTCTTCCGGAAAACAGCCGTGTATTTATCGATCCGGCCAAAACGAACATTTCCCTTTACAATGCCCTCCCGAAAGGATGCACGATCATCGAAGGCATCACTCCGGCAAACCATCTGAAAAGTATCAAGAACGAAACAGAGATAAAAGGATTCCGTAATGCTACCGTGAAAGACGGTATCGCATTGACCCGTTTCTACATTTGGCTGGAAAAGAAACTGGCTGCCGGTGAGAAAGTGACAGAACTGGATGCTTCCGCCCGCCTGACAGCCTTGCGTGCCGAGCAACCGCAGTATATCATGGACAGCTTCGAGTCGATCACCGGATATGCCGGACACGGTGCGATCGTTCACTATGCCCCTACTCCCGAAACCGACGTGGAACTGAAACCGGAAAGCCTGCTCCTGATGGACTCGGGCGCACAATACCTGGACGGGACGACGGATATTACCCGTACCGTCGCACTGGGTGAACCGACCGAACAGATGAAAAAAGATTTCACCCGCACGCTAAAAGGCATGATCGGAATTGCCAAATGTAAATTCCCGGCCGGCATACGCGGTTGCCTGCTCGATGTTCTTGCCCGTAAAGCGTTATGGGATGCAGGTATCAATTATCTTCACGGCACCTGCCACGGTATAGGACACTGCCTGAATGTACATGAAGGCCCGCAAAGTATCCGTATGGAAGAAAATCCCGTTCCGTTGAAACCGGGTATGGTGATGAGCGACGAACCGGCCATGTACCGTACCGGTGAGTACGGCATCCGCACGGAAAATATGATCCTGATCCGCGAAGACAGCGAAACGGAATATGGTAAGTTCTATGGTTTCGACACCCTGACTTTATGTTATATCGATACCAAATTGATCATGGTGCCGATGTTGTCGGTTAGGGAACGTGCCTGGATAAATAAATATCACCAGATGGTGTACGACTTATTAAGCCCGCATCTGAACGAAGAAGAAAAAGCCTGGTTAAAAGAAAAAACAGCAGAAATTTAAAACAAAAACAATGGCAATAATAAGATCAGTAAGAGGCTTTACCCCTAAGATCGGTAAAGACACATTTTTAGCAGATAACGCCGCTATTATCGGCGATGTTGAAATCGGAGAGGGTTGCAGTATCTGGTTCGGTACGGTTTTACGTGGTGACGTAAACTCGATCCGTATCGGTAACGGCGTGAATATCCAGGATGGTTCCGTACTGCATACGCTGTACGAAAAATCAACGATAGAGATTGGCGATGATGTTTCGGTAGGACATAATGTAACGATTCACGGGGCCAAAATCTGTAACGGCGCACTGATCGGAATGGGCTCTGTTGTACTCGACCATGCCGTGATCGGTGAAGGGGCCATCGTTGCCGCCGGTTCGGTAGTATTAAGCAAAACGATTGTCGAACCGGGTAGCATTTACGCCGGCGTGCCTGCCAAGTTCGTCAAGAAGGTAGATCCCGAACAGGCCAAAGAGATCAATCAGAAAATTGCTAAAAACTACCACATGTATTCAAGTTGGTATAAAGAAGAAACAGAATAAATGAAAAAAGCAGGATGGGCAATACTTTTGATAGTATGCTGTATCGGAGGCTATCTGGTATTGCCCTCCAACTATTATCTGCGCCGTGCCCTTACGCATTTGCTTCCCAAGATCGACCAGTATCCGATATTTGAGAACCGGACGGTAAAGGCCGGTAATCCGCAGCCCTGGATACAATCGGAGGCATACAATACTGTATCCATCCCGGAAAAGTATCTGCCGGTTTTCGAGCAACTGGGAACGGTTGCTTACGTTATTATCAAAGACAGTACGTTGCTTTTCGAACAATATTGGGAAGATTACTCTCCGGAGTCTCACAGCAACTCCTTCTCAATGGCCAAGAGCATTGTCTCGCTGGCAATAGGAGCAGCCATTGACGATGGTTTCATAAAAGATGTCGACCAACCGGTCAGCAACTTCTTCCCGGAGTTCCAGGGATACAACGGGAAACCTCTAACTCTCCGCCATCTGCTTACGATGAGTGCGGGAGTGGACTTTGACGAAGCCTATTCCTCCCCCTTCTCTCCTACGACAAAATTGTATTACGGCGATGATTTGCAACAGATTGCATTCGGCATGAAAGAAATCGAGGAACCGGGAGTCAACTTTATCTACCAGAGCGGTGTAACACAACTACTGGCTTTTATCGTTGAAAAGGCGACCGGAGAAAATATCAGTTCCTATGTTTCACGCAAGTTCTGGACTCCGATGAATGCGGAAGAAGACGCTCTCTGGAGCCTGGATAAAAAAGACGGTATCGAAAAAGCTTATTGTTGTTTCAATAGTAATGCCCGCGATTTTGCCCGTTTCGGACAGCTGATACTGAACGAGGGCGAATGGAACGGCGGGCAGCTTATCTCCTCTTCTTATCTGAAGGAGGCAACGACTCCCGATACCAGTTTACTGTTCAAAGAATATAATGAGACAAACCACTGTTACGGTTTTCAGTTCTGGCACCTCTCCTACAACGGTATGGAGATCCCCTATATGCGTGGTATCCTCGGACAATACATCTTCATCATCCCCGACCTCAATGCCGTTGTCGTACGGCTCGGTCACAAACGCAGCGAAACACGCTCCGACCAACATTATCCGGATGATATAGATACCTGGCTGGGAGCGGCTGTCGAAATGATTCAAAATAAATCAGAATAAACACTCTAAATTAAATCAACAAATGAAGAAAACAGTATTTACTGCGCCTATCGCAGCATTATTACTCCTTTCTTGTGCACAAGCACCACAAGATAAAGGGAAAGAGATTACTTACACACCGCAAGCGCCTTACAATCCGCCGACTTATGTGTGTTACAAAGCCCCGTCTCCTATCAAAATAGATGGAAAGCTGTCGCCGGAAGAATGGGATGCCATCCCCTGGACAAACGACTTTGTGGATATCGAAGGCGACAAACGTCCTAAACCGCTTTTGCAGACACGGGCAAAAATGACTTACGACGACAATGGTATGTACTTTGCCGTTCTGATGGAAGAACCCCATGTATGGGCTACGATCAAAGAACATGATGCCGTTATCTATCACGATAACGATTTTGAAATATTCCTCAACCCGACAAACGACACACATAATTACCTGGAGTATGAAGTAAACGCACTGGGTACGGAGTGGGATTTATATCTGACTAAACCGTACCGTGACAATCCACAGGTACTGAACAACTGGGAGTTTGCAGGGATGAAATCGGCTGTTTATGTAGACGGAACATTGAATAATCCGAAAGATACCGACAAATCATGGAGTGTGGAAGTATTCATTCCGTGGTCTTCCATCTATCAGGTAGCCAGAGGAAAGGATAAACCTACTGCCGGTGAACATATTCGTACAAACTTCTCCCGCGTGGAATGGACAACAGATGTACAGGATGGAAAATACGTGAAAGTGCCCATCAAAGGGGAAGACAAGATACGCGAATACAACTGGGTATGGGCCCCGACAGGTGTAATCAACATCCACATGCCTGAGTACTGGGGATTTGTACAAATCTCGGATAAAGTAGCCGGTACAGGAGAAACTCCGTTCGTGAAAGATCCGAACGATGAGATCAAATGGCTTCTTCGCAATTTGTATTATCGTCAGAATGAATATGCAGCTACATTCGGAGGATATGCCCCTTCTGTGGCGGCCCTCAAACCGGAAGAGCTCTGCCCGGCTGAACAGGCTAAGCAAATCCAGCTTTTCCAGACTCCTTCCATGTATGAAATAACAGCACCGGGAACAGACGGGAACACATGGCATATCCGTCAGGATGGATTAGTTTGGGCAACAAAAAATAAGTAATAATAGAAAATATGAACCTATATGACTGCCCCTATCAGGCTTGTCATATAGGTTCACATCTGTCAATAAATGAAACAATATAAATATCTCCTTTTAGATCTTGACGGAACAATCACCGACTCGGAAACAGGGATTACCCGTTGTGTCGAATATGCGTTAAATCATTTTGGCATTCAGGTCGATGATTTACGTGAATTATCACCATTCATCGGCCCTCCTTTATTGGATTCATTCAAAGACTTCTACAATTTTACAGACGAGCAAGCCGCCATTGCCGTTGAAAAATACAGGGAAAGATATGAGAAGAAAGGAATCCTGGAAAACAAGCTATATCCGGGGATTGGCGAATTTCTGGCAGAAGCCCGGCAAAAAGATAAAATAGTAATACTGGCTACCTCCAAACCTGAAATATTCGCCAAACGTATCTTGGACTATTTCGAGTTAAGCAATTACTTCTCTTTTGTGGCCGGAAGCGGTCTGGACGGTTCGCTACACACCAAAACAGATGTGATCGACTACATATTACAATCGAACAAGATCACAGATTTGAGTTCAGTCGTTATGATTGGCGACAGGAAGCACGATATTATCGGGGCAAAGAACGTTGGCATAGACTCCATCGGCGTTTTATATGGCTTCGGAGATTATAAAGAATTATCAGAAGCCGGAGCAGACTACATTGTTGAAGATATTCCGGCACTCCGTAAACTGCTATTGGAGAAGTAAATGTAAGAATGGAAAATAATTAAGGATTTACTTATGATCAATATTATAAATAAGATAAACTCATCGTATCCAATTTCTGATGAAACCATACGGACACTGAAAGAAAATGTAACCTTATGCCATTTTCCAAAAAAACACCAGCTGATCAAAGCTGATATGTTTTGCAAATCAGCTTATTTCATAGAAAAAGGAATGACCCGCTCTTTCTGGTTGGTAAACGGAGAAGAAATAACAACCTCTTTCTCCGATGAAGGTGGAATTGTTTTCAGCATGGATGAATTATATTATAATAAGCCCAGTGAAGAATTTGTAGAGACACTTGAAGATGTTATTGCATATAGAATATCACTGACTGATTTACTCCGGTTATTTCAAACCAATATTGAATTAGCTAATTGGGGAAGGGTTATTCATCAAAACGAATACAGACGTTTACACCGTTCCCACAAAGAACACCTTACCTTGTCTGCAAAAGAAAGGTACGAGGAGTTTAAGCAACAATTTCCGGAAGTGTGCCAGCGGGCACAATTAGGATATATAGCCTCTTATCTGGGGATCACATTGTCTACACTCAGCCGCCTCAGAGCTCAGAAATAATCTTTACCGGGTATAATTTGACATAAGACAAATTTTAAGACGCATAAGTTTTATAATTTTGGCACTTCATAAGTAACAGCAAACAATAATAATCTAAATAACAAATTCTTATCATGCAAAACATTTCTTCCGCTGCATTTACAGACACTAAACCTCATTACGACCTTCTCGACGGATTAAGAGGAGTGGCGGCTCTTTTAGTCGTATGGTACCATGTGTACGAAGGCTACGCTTTTGCCGGAGGCAGCGATACGATCGGAGGCATCAATCATGGCTATCTGGCCGTGGATTTCTTCTTTATCCTATCCGGTTTCGTTATCGGCTACGCTTACGACGACCGCTGGGCAAAAAGTTTAACCCTGAAAGATTTCTTTAAACGCCGTTTAATCCGTCTCCATCCGATGGTTATCATGGGAGCGGTTCTGGGTCTTATCACTTTCCTCATTCAAGGCAGTGTAAAATGGGACGGAACACATGTAGCCATCTCCACAGTCATGTTGTCCCTGCTTTGTTCCCTGTTTTTCATTCCGGCTATACCGGGTGCCAGTTATGATGTCAGAGGTAATGGCGAAATGTTTCCGCTGAACGGCCCCAGTTGGTCTTTATTCTTCGAGTACATCGGTAATATTCTTTACGCCTTGTTTATTCGCCGCTTGTCGACCAAAGCATTGACGGTAGTTGTCTTTTTGATGGGAGTGGCATTGGCTGCGTTTGCCTCCTTTAATGTTTCCGGATATGGGAATATCGGAGTGGGCTGGACATTGGACGGCGTGAATTTTGTAGGAGGATTATTGCGAATGCTTTTCCCCTTCTCTATGGGTATGCTTTTATCCCGCAACTTTAAGCCTATAAAGATAAGAGGTGCTTTCTGGATTTGTTCGATTATATTACTGGGATTATTTTCCGTACCCTACCTGGAAGGAACTGATCCCATTTGCATAAACGGACTTTACGAGTCGTTTTGTATCATTATCGTTTTCCCAATCCTCATTTGGTTAGGAGCATCGGGAACTACAACGGATATAAAGTCTACGAAGATTTGTAAATTTTTAGGGGATATCTCTTTCCCGCTTTATATCATACATTATCCGTTTATGTACCTGTTCTATGCCTGGTTGATCGACAAGCAACTTTTCACTCTTAGAGAAACCTGGCAGATGGTCTTAGGCGTTCTTGCCTTAAATATAGTAGTCGCCTATCTATGCCTGAAACTATATGACGAACCGGTGAGAAAATGGCTGAGCAAGAAGTTCCTGGCTAAGAAATAAGGATTACTATACATTAATAATATAATGCAGGCACGGATTACGTAAATAATTCTTTATACAAGAACAGTGATCCGTGCCTAAATTATTATTTACGATATTTACGGGAGTTTGCTTTTACAACTATAATAACAGACCCAATCATAACAAGCAAAAGATTAAACAAGCCATTAAACGCCCACAACTCATACTTTGTCATGAAAAAAGCTCCTATGATCTGACAAAGTCCCATGCACAAAAAACATTTACATGCCATACGACCAACGGCATTCATATCAGTTTTCCGCTGCCGTTCTTTTGTCATAACATTAAGCATTCTCGGATATTTAACAACTATCAAACCCGTGACAATCAAAATGATCCCAACTATATAATTATCTAAAAGATCCATGCCTATAAATATTAATAACACAAACCGATCAGATAGCGACAAAGAATATCCCCGCCAAACACAGCCACACAATAAAGAATGCCTAACGGATATCCTTTCAGATTACAGGAAACTTTTAACGCTTTGAACATCCAGACCAATACCCACACCAGAAATATCACTCCGATCAGTGATAACCATACACCAGCCAGAAAGCCGGGTTGAGCCAAAAGTTCAGTCGGTGGTACATTCATATCCACTTTGGTCATATTTTGTATAGGGGGCAACATATTGAACAAGTTCATAAAAATAAAAGGCAATTGGGCAAAAGCGACAGTCCCCAACACATCAATCACCCTTATCCGTGAACGTGACAAGATCAGTCCGCCCAGATAAAACAGCAAAGTCGGAACGAGCCAGACAACCAAATGCTCGATAGCATAACACCACCAAGCCGGATTAGGAGCCGGGCCAAAATGTAACAGTCCGTGATAATGCCAGCCGGAAAAATAACAGATAACGGTAGAAACGACCATTCCTAAAAGTCCCCACCCTAATGCCTGAAAACCGGCAATCCGCTCAAACGGATTAATCAGAAAATTCATCCATTGTTTTTTCATAATGATTCAATCTTATTTAGTTTATCTATCAGATCATCCAATACATTCCTGACAGTCGGATAACTTACCCCCATATTCTTAGCCATATCTTTCAGGCTACCGCTGGATTTAATAAAGTCAATCACAAAAAGCTGTTCCTTCTCCGTCAGCTTTGCCAGAACGGGAAGTTCAAAACTTCCACAGACTTCCGTATCACATTGCTCACAAAACAATCTGCCCACTTTTAACGGAGAGTCGCAGGCGGGACATTGCAAGGGTAATCTTCTCTTTTGCTCATTCATTATATTTATCTTTTACGCAACAAATATAACAACATATTTAATATTATCAATATATAAATAAATATTATTCATCACATACTTAACTTTATCACACAAACAGAATAAACCTCTCTCCGATCTCCTTCAACACAAATAATGACAACATATCTGTTTACTATACATGATTTTGAATGATTACCGCCAACTTTTCTTATATTTGCAAATAAACTTAATACATAAACGAACTATATCATGAAACGAAACAACCTATGGATGACAGCCCTGGCATTGGGGATCACATTGTCCGCCTATGGCCAGCAGCCCGATGGAGGTATTTCAACAGAGATGTTGCAACAGATCAAACAGTCTTACAAAGGGACTGCGGCGGATAAGGCTATACACAATGCGATCAGCAATAACGACATCAACAAGTTAGCTGTCAATGCTGAAAGTAAAAACAACTTTGATACTTACTTCTCCAATAAGGTAAACAGCAAAGGCATCACCAACCAGAGATCATCCGGACGTTGCTGGTTATTTACCGGGTTGAATGTATTCCGTGCACAGGCTATAGCCAAATACAACATGGGAGATTTCCAGTTCTCACAAAACTACTCCTTCTTCTGGGATCAATTGGAAAAAGCCAACCTGTTCCTGCAAGGTATCATCGACACACGCGAAAAGCCGATGGACGACAAGATGGTTGAATGGTTATTCAAAAACCCGCTTAGCGATGGCGGACAGTTCACGGGAATATCCGACATCCTGGGAAAATATGGTGTAGTTCCTGCTGATGTAATGGTGGAAACCAATAGTAGCGAAAGCACAGGAAGAATGGCAAACCTGATCGGCCTCAAATTAAAGGAGTTCGGCTTGCAACTGCGTGACCAGTCTGCCAAAGGAACCAAGCCAGCCGCTTTGGAAAAGAACAAAACGGAAATGCTGGGTACTATTTACCGCATGCTGGTACTCAACCTGGGTGAACCGCCTACGAAATTTACCTGGACACGAAAAGATGCACAAGGCAATCCGGTTGAAACCAAAGAATATACTCCCCAATCATTCTTCGATGAATACATCGGCAAGGATCTGACAAACAATTATGTCATGCTAATGAACGACCCGAGCCGCGAATACTATAAACTGTATGAGATAGACTTCGACCGTCACCGTTACGACGGAAAGAACTGGACATACGTAAACCTTCCGATCGAAGATATCAAAGAAATGGCCATCGCCTCTATCAAAGACAGCACTATGATGTATTTCTCCTGCGATGTCGGCAAATTCTTCGACCGCGAACGTGGCTTACTGGATGTCAACTATTATGATTATGGTTCATTGATGGGCACTACATTCGGTATGGACAAGAAACAGCGTATCCAGACTTTCGCCAGCGGTTCTTCGCACGCAATGACATTAATGGCTGTCGACCTCGATGCTAACGGTAAGCCTAAGAAATGGATGGTAGAAAACAGTTGGGGGCCGGGAGCTAATAACGGACACCTAATCATGACGGACGAATGGTTCAACGAATATATGTTCCGCCTGGTGGTTGACAAGAAGTTCATAACAGATAAAGTAAAAGATGTTCTCAAACAAACACCGACCCGCCTGCCGGCTTGGGATCCGATGTTCCAAAACGAAGAATAAAAAGATAGCATAGGGATACTTTATTTTAGGCACGGATTGGATTTCACTTTCAACTCAATGAATAATCCGTGCTTAAATTATATTATTACGTAAGATCACAATTTGTTGTACACATACTATCCGGTAATTCAAATTCGACCGTTGTATGAACAATGTGGTATTCTTCTCCAATATCTAAAATACTCTTTTTTATTTCCAGATTATTAGTTCCGGATGAGACAATATGAAGGGTCATAACGTGAGACTCGCCGTCTAAACTCCAAATATGCATATCGTGTAAGGATATTACCCCCTCAATGCCAACGATCTTTCTTTCGATTTCCTCCATAGAAATATCATCCGGAACAGCCTGCAAAAGCACCTTGAATACACCGCGTAAGTTCTTATATACATTACTCAACACCCAGACACTAATGGCAACAGACAAAAGCGGATCCAAAACAGGTAAATCCATAAACATCATAACGATACTCACAACAAACACTCCTACCCATCCTAAAACATCTTCCATTATATGAAGATAGACAGAACGTTCATTCAAAGAAGAACCTTTCTTTACTCTCAATGCTGCAGCACCATTAATAACTATACCGAATACAGCTAGCCAAAGCATTCCCTGCACACTCACTTCCTGTGGCGATGCGATTCGTTTGACAGCTTCGATAAGAACAAGAACAGAACTGACAGTCAACACGCCGGACAAAAAAATGCTTCCCAACAAAGAGAACCTTTTATATCCGTAAGAATATTTTTTATCTCTCCCCCTGCCCGATTTCTTTTGCAGGAACCAAGCCGTTGCTAATGAAAGGCAGTCGCCAAAATCATGCAGAGCATCAGTTAAAATAGCTATACTATTTGTCAACAGTCCGCCGACAAGTTCGACAACAACAAAAAAAGCGTTCAGAAAGAATGCTACAGAAATGTTTTTTGCGGCATTGTTTTGATGAGAATGATTATGTGCCATATCTTAATTATGAGTTTCTACAAAAATAGAATAATATTTATGCAACCCGGTTGCAACTAACTAAAACTTTGCTCTGATTAATAAAATTATCTATTTCTGTAATTCAAACCAGATTCTCGGTAATTGCCAGTTTGACCATAGCGGCTGTATTTTTCACCCCCAACTTTAACAACAAGTTCTTACGGTAACTATTAACAGTTTCGACACCAAGAAAAAGTTTGTCGGCAATCACTTTATTGGTATAACCTTCTACTATCAAGCTAAGGAGTTCCGTTTCCCGGAGAGTTAGAAACAATTTACGGTTTTCTTTACGGGCATTCATCACGGCATTAGTTTCATCACTGAAATAACTTTCCCCAGCATAGACACATCTGATACCTTCCAGAATTTCTTCCGGCAACGCATTTTTCAGCAGATAACCGCAGGCTCCGTTCCGGATCATCTTTTGCATATAGAAATATTCTTTGAAGCCGGTCAGGGCAATGACACGGATAAAAGGATAGCGGTCATGGATATAACCGCAAAGATCCATACCGCTCATATCGGGTAGGTTGATATCGAGCAGGATAACATCGGGGGTAACCTGTTTCAACAGTTCTTTACAGTCGCCGCCGCACATGGCTGTGCCAACGACTTTCATTCCGTCGGCTTCTTCTATGAACTGACGAATCCCGTCAACTACGATAGGGTGATCGTCTACTATAATTATCTTAATCATGGATATCAAGTATTAGCAGTTTAACTCTACAGTAATTTCCGTGCCCCGGCCTTTGCCGGAAACGATATTGAGGGTAGCACCAAGCAACTCGGTACGCGAACGGACCGTGTTCAACCCTTGCCCTTCCGAAGCTCCGTCCATTCCTTTCCCATCATCCTGGACGGTTAAAGAGAGACTGTCGTCGGACTGTATCAGTTGCACATTAATCTGGGAGGCTTCGGCATGCTTCAGGGCGTTATTGATCAGTTCGCAGGCAATGCGATAGATATTGACTTCCACATCTTTGTCCAACCGCCGCTCTTCTCCGTAGAAATAGAAATCGACATTCGAGGAGCCGGTGCAGAACTCTTCCAGTACGGGACGAAGCCCGAAACGGGCTAATGACTCGGGCATCAGATTATGCGCCAGCCGGCGCATCTCTGTGATGGAACGATCCATCAAGCCTATGACATGTTCCAGGCGCTCTTTTTCCTTTTCTTTTTCCTGGCGCAGTTGGGAAAGGTCGAGTTTTGCCATTGTCAGCAACCCGCCGAGTCCATCGTGCAGTTCGCGGGAAAGACGTCCGCGCTCCCGGTTCTCACCACTGAGCAAAGCTTCGACTGCGACCAGTTGTTTCTCCTGTTCCAATTGTTTTAATACCTCTTTCATGCGAAGTTGTTTTTGCCGTTGATAACGGTTAAGCAGTAAAAAAACAGCCAACGCAAGAATAAAAGCGACCAAACCGATCACCGCAATAATAAGATAAAGCCGTTTCGACGCATGCAATGTTTCAATCAATGCTTCTTTCTTTTCCGTCTCATATTTTACTTCCATATCAGCCAACGCAGCATGTGTTATTTCACTGTTATTTTCCAACATGAGCTTATACAAAACCTGAAAAGCTGTTTTTGCTTTTTCTTTTTCACCTTTGTCGATAGCAATATCCATCAATATGCTATGTATGGATATAAGCTGGTCCAGATCTGTCGGGTCGACAGCGGACAGTGCTTTGTTGACGTATCTTTCGGCTTCCGGTATATTACCGGACAGTTCATCAACCCGTGCCAAAATACGGTAACTGGCCACACTATACACAGGGTAGCCCGCATTTTCAGTCAATGCCAATGCTTCCTCCGCATATACCCGGGCTTTTGCATAGTCCTTATAATAATCAAAATAGACAGTCGCTATCCCATGCAAAGCAAAAGCCTCATTCAACACATCCCCTTTGGCTTTGTACAAAGAGCGTGCTTTCTCCGCCAGTTGCAGCCCTTCTTCATATTTATCTTGTGCATAACGGATGATTTTCAGGTTATTGCATGCCTGGGCAATACTCAATGTATCGTTTAATTCTTCAGCTATCTCTTGTGCCTGCAATATATACGATTCGGCCTGCGCATAATTTCGCAAATTGTTATACATCGCACCGATATTACCCAATATGGCACACACTCTTTGCCGGTCATTTGCCTTTTCATAAAATGATATGGCTTTTTGATATTGCGCTAATGCTTTTTCCGGCCGGCATTGCACATTATACATATTTCCGAAAGCCAGACTTACTGCTGCCTGTAAATTGATGTTTTTCTCTTCTTCTGCTATTTTTAACGCCTTTTCATAGTAAACAGATGCCGTATCATACGAACTTTTCATGTAATAAGCCACACCCAGATTGCGATAAAGCATTCCTTCTTTCAACTGGTTACTTTCTCTGTGCGCAAGCCGTATACCTTCACGGGCGTAAAACGAAGATTTAACGAAATCAATTCCCAAATATTCCCAGCTCAAATCATCATAAAGCTGTAATTTTTCCTCCACATTCAAAGAAGTATTATCCAGTTCTTTTTCCATTTCTTTCAAGTGACTCTGGGCATACGCCGGAAAGAAAAATGCCAACAACAAAAGTATGGATATGTAAAAACTTGTACTCATAACGGATTGTATTTTAAGAAAACTTTCACAACAAATGTAACGAATAATCTCCGAACCTATTCCCCCAAAAAGGGGGTTCTGTAGCATAAAAAAACAAATACCCCTTTTTGGGGGTAAAATCAACTCATTGAATCCTCTAAATTTGATCTCGAAAGACAAAGGCAGATACACAAACTTGTCCGTATAAATTTGAACGGACATCAGAGCGGTTTAGATTGTCCTTTTGTTAAACAGGAAATACTTTCTTTTGTAAATAAAAGATAAAAGCATGAGTATACGCTATGCAAAATCAAGATTGAGCGAAGAGGAAATGGAGCGGAATTGTGAGAAAATACAATCTTTCCTCCGGTATTCAGATGAATATAAGAATCCGAACCTTTGCATTTGGGATATCTCCCGGGCTACAGGTATTACGCCGGCCGCTATCTCTCAATCGTTGAATCGCTTTCTGAAACAAAACTTCTTTGATGTGGTGAATAGCAGACGATTGGAAGAGGTGAAGCGTATCCTGTTATCGGACGATACCAATAGTTTCACGATCGAGAGCGTTGCTGGCGATTGCGGTTTCCGTTCGCGCTCTACCTTCTACGCAGCATTCAACAAGCTGGAAGGAACCTCACCGGCCAAATGGCTGAAAACGGCTTTGGAAACAGACAATACAAATGAGAAGCTCCCTTCGGGGTGATGATGAAATATAAACCTTCAAATACATTAATCTTATGAGCGCTTTATTCAGACTATTCGTTACGGTTGTCCTGATTACATGGTTAATACCTGCAACCGGTCATGCACAGAACCCATTTTTCCCCAATAAGGAAGGAATAATATTGACATACGCCTATTACGATAAAAAAGGTAAAACGACCGATTACGTCCGCTATACCATTTCAAAAGTAAACGGAACAGACGCACAAAATTTTGAAGTCACTTACGACACAGAAGCATTAGACAAGAAGAAAGAAGTATTATTCAAAATGCCTGTTGAAATACAAATCAAAAACGGAACAGTCTATTTTGATCCCTCCTCCAGTGCGGGCAAGTTAATGGAAGGGGTGACCATTACAGGCGAAGGAACCGTCGTCCCTGCCCACCTGGAAGAAGGGATGACGCTGGAGGACTCCAATGTTACCGTAAAAATGGGCTCCATCACCGTTGCGTCTTCCAAGATCACCAAGACAAAAGTCGTAGCCAAGGAAGATCTCACCACGCCTGCGGGAACCTTTGAATGCTATAAAGTGCAAAGTAAAGTCAGCGGAAAAGCCATGGGGTTCAAATCAGAAAACACCCTCTGTGTATGGTACGCCCGCAACATCGGAACCATCCGGATTGAAACATACGACAAGAAAAACAAACTGATAAGTTCAAGTGAACTGATATTGATGGAGGGCAACTGATATGAAACGACTCTATACCTTATTCATAATAGCACTGTTTGCCTCTCCCCCGATCTACGGACAAGGGTTCCTGAAAAAGCTCGGCAAGAAAGCGCAGGAGATCAGCAAAACCGTACTCGGTGAGGACGAGAAGCAAAAAGAAAAGGAAACAGAAGAGACCGGCTACGACTTCCCCCCGGCAGAAGATATCTACCCGGAAGATATGCATGCGGAAGAAGAAGCCGAAGCTCCCACACTGGGTTCCACCGATCCGAATGCCCCACGTATCCTCACCTTCTCCATCGGAAAAGAAAAAGGCAAGATCGATCATAAAAAGGGAACGATTGAAATTACAGTCGATCCGGATACGGATTTCGAGAACATCATACCTGTTTATACCACCGGAAGCAACGTCACCGGCTCACCGGCATCCGGCAAACGGGTCGTTGGAGAGGATAGCTACTTTACGGTAAAAGATAAAGCAGGCCGCAAATGCGTGTACGAAGTCGTTCTGCATATCCGGGGCATGGAAAAGAAAGACCTCAAAGCCGGAACAAAAAGCGGAACGCTGCGTATGGTCAATACGATGCAAGGCTTTCCTAAAATAAACAGTACCTACTATTTCGATAACTACGGGAAGCTGTTTGCCATGATGAACGATCTGGGAACAGGCATGATCTACGATTATACCGCCGGAAAAGTAACCATCCTTACCGCTGTCGCCTCAATCGAAAAGGTAAAACAGGTAACCGACCAGACCGCCAGCCTTCAGATACCCGACATCAAGGAACCGACGATGAAAGATCTGGAAAACGCCTTGAAGAACGGGCTGAAAGATGTGGAATTCGTCTATTTCTCCTACGAAATACCCAGTCTGGACGAGAAGCTCGAATGTCCGATCATCAGCAATTATGAGGTGATGCCCCCCTCCTTCCTGGCCCGGATGAATGCCCGCAAGGTAGCGAACACCACCATAGCCGGCAAATCCTGCTTCACATTAGAGATCACCGAACCGGAAAGCGGCATGAAGATGCTATACTACAGTTGGAAGAACATCAACTTCGGCGGCGGAATGAAAGGGCTCGTGTGGAGCCAAGTGGAAAGTTTCAGGGAAAGCGTTCCGGCGGGTATCTTCTCGCCCCCCAAAGGCTACCGTCCTTTTGCGGAATACCAGACGGAGGTGGATGCCATCACCGAAGCGGCAGGCAAAAAGCTTCAAAAGAAAGTAGAGCCGCTGATGAACGCACCGGAAATCCAGGCTATCAAACAATTTCTCGACGAATACGAGAAAGAGCTGAAAGCTACCGGTATTAATAAATAAACTTTTAAAACTTACAGATATGAAAACAATCATAAACATACTGCTCTGCCTGGCGATAGCAGCCGGCATGACCTCCTGCGGAAATAGTGGAAACAAATTGGATGAAAGCGATGACAAACTTTCCCGCAGTGAAAAGAAAGAACTGAAAGAAATGATGAAAGACCTGTCCGACAAGGTTGAGATCAAGGGGGACAAGGTCATCAGAACGACAAAAGCATTTGGCGGCATGGTCATCAAAACCACTTATCATTTCACCGGAGACAAATGTACCCGTCTGGTGGCCGAGAACAAATTCCCGGACAAAAAAACGGCGGAAAAGTTTTACAACGGAAATAAAGAAGTAAGCCACCTCTTTGATGATATAAAGATGGAAGGAAACACCGTCACTTACGTACAAAGCGGCGAGATGTTGGAGCTCGGATACGGCGAATACACGAAGAAAAGCCTTCGCGACAAACTCCAGAAAGAAATCGACGATTCCAAAGAAATAATGGATGCTCTCAAAGATGAACTTTAGAGTCGGGAAGCCGTAACGGAAAATGAATCGTAAACCATTAAAACGAAAGCATATGAAACGCATTATCACATTAGTAATAATAGGCATGATCGCCCTCTTTGCCACCCCGCAAGCCGAAGCGCAATGGATCAAGGATCTGGGCAAAAAAGCGGTCAAACGAGCCAAAGACCGCTCGAAACAAAAAGTGGAAGATAAGGTGAACGAGAAAGTGGATAAAACCGTCGATAAGGTTTTTGAAACCGGAGAAGATATTGTGACTGGCAAGGAAGGGGAAGAAGAACATGCAGAAGAGGAAGTTGTAGAAAAGAAAACTGTAGAAAAAAAGGCCACTCCGGCCGCTGATCCCAAAGCAAAGAAAGACGAACAACCCCAGGTTGGGAAAGACGCCGAAATGTCGTGGAACAAGTTCGACTTCGTACCCGGCGACGAAGTCATTTTTGAGGACAACCTCATCGGCGAGCAACTCGGCGAATTCCCCAGCCAGTGGGATCTGATCGCAGGCAATGCCGAGATCTCCAAACTCAATGGCGAAACCGTGATCCAGTTGATGGAGCATACGACAATGGCACCTCTGATGAAAGAGCCGAAGAACTATCTGGGCGATATATACACCATCGAGTTCGATTACTGGAGCCAGTATCATTCAAATGATGACGACCATTACGCGAATTACGGCCTGATCGATTTCTATATTAAAGAAAGCAGTTACGATCAGACGACTTTCAGGTTGAATTTTCTCACTCAGGTGTTTGAATCGGAGTCGTTAAATAATTTCGAATACGAATGGAAACCGACTTCGGGAGATAAAATGCGGCGTGGCGAGGATCAAGCGAAACTCGAAGCCCGGAAATGGCAACATGTCTCTCTCTCATTCAATAAGCGTGCCATGAAAATATACATTAACCAAACCCGAGTGGCCAATATTCCGAACATGGTCAATACGGGAAGTTACATGACTATCGGAAGCTCCTTCGAGAACGAAGTCTTTATCAAAAACATCCGTATCGCCAAAGGTGCCGTTCCGCTCTACGACCGGATGATGTCCGACGGGAAGTTCATCACCTACGGCATCACCTTCGACGTGGGCAAGAGTACGATCAAGCCAGAGTCGATGGGCGAGATCAACCGCATCGTGCAGTTGATGACCGAAAACCCCGACCTGAAATTCTCCGTCGAAGGCCATACCGACAGCACCGGCAACGCCAGCTTGAACCAGACGCTCAGCGACGCCCGCTCGAAAGCCGTCGTCGACAAGCTGGTGGAAATGGGCATTGCCGCCGATCGTCTCACCTCCTCAGGCAAAGGACAAACATCCCCTATCGCCGATAACGGAACAGACGAAGGACGCACCAAGAACCGGCGGGGGGAATTCGTGAAACAGTGAGAGTCATGATAAAACAAGTTTTCTCATGGCCGAGTCGTGCCACGAATACGCGAAGCAAATTCGTCAAGCTGTGAGGGCAGAGCCAAGCTTGCTTGGACTATGCCGAGCAGCGCAGACAAATCGACGAAGTCAATTCGTGAAGCAGTAATAAACAAAATATGTGAACATCGCTCTTTGACATGCTGAAATGATTTTTAGGAAAAGGGAAATGAGTTATCTCCTTCAAATGATTATCTTTGCAACTAACGTATAAGAAGAAAGGAGATTATTCCTATGACAACAATTTTAATAGATGACAACAGCTACGAAGGTAAAGCCTTTATCGAACTGCTCAAAAAAATGAGTTTCGCCCGTGTATTGGGGGAAGAGCAGGAGAACGAATGGTGGAACACCATTTCTGAAAAAGAGCGACAGGCTATCGATAAAGGATTAGCCGACATTGAAGCCGGAAAGACCATTCCCCATAACGAAATGAGAAAACGTTATGAACAATGGCTATAATATAGAATGGTCTGATCAGGCTACTCTTGATTTTGAAGAAATTGTTCAGTTCCTGTTCAATATCTGGGGAGAAACTATTGTACGGAAATTTGTTCGGTCTGTTGACAACGAACTCATACGTATCAGTACATTCCCCTATGCATTCCCGGCATCTTCTCTGAAAACTGGCATTAGACGATGTGTTTTATCCAAATTCAATACAATCTACTATCAGGTAAAAGATCAAACGATATACATTGTAACGATCCATGATAATAGAAGTAATCTGGAGCTTTTGAAGAAAAAACTATAGCCAATAGATCCTCTTCTCTGAAAATCCCGACATCTCTCCGCAAAGAGTTGCCGGGATTTTTGTTTCCTGAATGTTCTTTCGGCAACATTATGGTATTAACATTTAAACAAACATCATCATGAGAACATATATATTCTATCTTATAGCCATCCTTCTCACGTGGTTTTCCGTTTTCGCCGACGGTAAACATCCGCCTTCCGAAAGTACGCAGCAAAGTTCCCAAACGAACATGCTTGACTTTACAATGCCCGAAGATTTCACTTTTGAACTCGATGAAAAAGGATAAGGAGCCGACCGAAGCGGATATACGATCATTCAAAAATAATCATATAAAGAAACGATATAATATATAACCGGCGGTCTTGCACCGCCACAAAACAATAGAAAAATGTCTCTACTCGACGGAATAGTAAAAGGGCTGACCGGTATCCTGCCGCAAGACGATCCGGATGTAAAAATACTGAATGCGCAAACCGAGCTGAAAGAGCTCGCTGCCAAAGAAGAAAAAATCTACGCCCGTCTCGGCCGCCAGGTCTATGAAGCAAACGAAGGTGAAGGTCATCCTGAAATACAGGCTGAACTGGAACTGCTCGCTGCCAATCGCCGTGAAGCCGAAGAACGCCTTCAGGCCGCCCGCGACGAAAAAGCAACACTCGAACGGGCCGCTGCCGAAGAACGTGTCCGGCGTGAAAACGAAGAACAGGCACGAAGTTGTCCCAACTGCGGCAACGTCAACCCTGAAGGCACTAACTTCTGCAGCGAATGCGGCACTAAGCTCGCCCCTCCGGTTGCCAAACGGTTCTGCTCCAACTGCGGAAGTGAGATCGCAGCCGGTTATCGTTTCTGTAGCGCTTGCGGCACAAAAACGGAATGAAGAAAACTTCAAAAATGATTTTTGAGCCCTGCGGAATTTTCCGAAGCCTTTAAAAACGATTTTTGAACCTTTCGGAGTTTTCCGCCCCCTTCAAAAACGTTTTTTCGACCTGTCGGAATTTCCCGAAGCCTTCAAAAACCATTTTTGGACTTTTCGGGAAATTCCGCAGCCTCCAAAAGTATTTATTTAATAAAATAATAATCCATGAAAGCTATTAATCTTAAATTCGACCTCAGCCGTGCCCGCAACGCCGAGCACTATCAATTCCATAGCGATATGCTCGGTATCCTTACTCCGGCGTTTTGTGAGGACAGGAATCTGACCGAGTTGCGAATCGACTATCAGTCGCTGTTCGATATCGAAAACGACTGCTACCTTCGCAACCGCAACTATCAGGATACCCCCGAAGTGGAGGCCACCGACAAAAAGCGCGACGACCTTTTCCTTTTCTGTTCGCAAACCATTTCGACAGGCGTATACAGCCCGGTTGCCGGCCACCAGGCAGCAGCCAAACGGCTCTATTATCAGTTGAGACCCTATATCAATGCTCCTCGCCTTAGCTACAGCGCCAACACGGCGGCCGTCGCCGACTTCGTTCAGAAAATGAAAGAAGAAGCCAACGCAACAGATATTGCAACCCTGGGACTAACCACCGCTATCGATGCGCTCGAAACAGTCAACAACCAGTTCAACGCACTCTATACCGGACGCTCTGCGGAACTGCTCTCGCGTGCCACGTCCGACACGATGAAGAGTATCCGTCCCCGTGTTGACCTTTCATACCGGACAACCGCGGAAGCCATCAACGCTTTGTACATGGTAAACGAGCTAACAACAAAAAACAGCAGTACAAGACAAGCACTCGAAACGGTTATCGACCGGATGAATGCAATCATCATCCAGTTGCAAACCATTCTCTCACGTGCAGGTGTCGGGGCAAAGCCTAATTTTAAACCGGATGGCAGCACCCCGACAACACCCGCTCCCGGCGAAGACGAAGACGATCGCCCGGTAATCGAATAAATGACTAAAAACAATAAAAAAGGAGACATTATGGCATTTTGTATTTTTTGCGGGACACAAGTTCCCGACGATATCAAATTCTGCCCCGCGTGCGGAACCTCGATGGGACCAAAGGTCACTGAACCGGTCACTCCGGTTGCGCCACCGGTACAACCTGTGCAGCCGTCCATCTCACAGCCTGCACCACAGACACCGCAGCCCATGCAACAGCTGGTCTATCCCCAGCAACCGCCACCTGCATACGGCGTTCCGCAGGGTCATCCCTACGCGACCCCGACTTACATGGCTGCTGCCGATCCGAACACACCGCATCCAAAGGGGAGTAAATACGAGCCGGTCACAACCGGAGGATTTATCGGTATCATGCTTCTGATGCTGATACCGATTGTCAATCTCGTCCTGCTCGTCATCTGGGCCTGCGGCGGTTGCCGGAAAGTAAACCAGGCAAATTTCGCGCGCGCCATGCTCATCATGATGGTGATCGGCCTCATCCTCACGCTACTCATGACATTTGTATTCCGGTCGGTCTGGGGAGCAGCCGAGAGCTATCTAGAAGACTTGGGCGGAATTAAGGATATGATCCCGATGGAGTAACAAGAACGACAATCAATAACAATTAATTATAGGAGGAAACAACTATGGCATTCTGTGGAAAATGTGGACAACAAGTAAACGAAGGGATAAAGTTTTGCCCTTCCTGCGGAGCCCCGATGAGCGTGGCTCAGGAACCGGTATTCAACAAACTGAACGAAACGGCCGATGCGACCGCCCAGTTCACCCCGCAAGAGATCGAAGACGGCAAGATGATGTCGATTCTCGCCTATCTGGGAATACTGGTGCTCGTCCCTATTCTGGCAGGGAAAGAGTCGAAATACATACGCTTCCATGCCAACCAGGGATTACTGCTCTGCCTGATGTGGATCGCCTGGGTAATCATCGATGGGATTCTGAACGCAATACTGCGTGCCATCTTATGGCGCGGACTGTCGATGTGGGATCTCTACTACACGACATCGTGGATACTGGATCTGGTCTATCTCGTGATCGGCGTACTGTCTATTGTTGGCATCATCAACGTGGTCAACGGACGTGCAAAGGACTTGCCTGTCATCGGTAAATACCGTATTTTGAAATAACAATTAATCAATCATGTTATGACAGCAAAAAATATTTTCTTCAAAACGCTTTCATTCGGTTGCGTGAAGCTGGCTCTCGGCCTGATCAACATACTGGTCGCCATCTTACTGCTCGCCATTCTGATGAGACTTGCGTTCGTGTTCAAAAGCGAAAGTACAGGGGCGGTTATGTTCATCATCTGGCTTGTACTGGTCGGCATTGTAAATTTTATTATCAACCATTATTTCGGTTACCTGGTCAAAGCCGGTCATGTAGCGGTGATCACGCAAGCCTGCCGTACCGGGGCTATCCCCGAAAACCCGGTCGGAGCCGGAATTGCAATGGTGAGGGAACATTTCGTGACCTCCAATGTCTACTTTGCATTGGACAAACTCGTAGCCGGTGCCGTCAAACAATTGCAAAACGCGCTCGGACGTTTGGGCGGCGGATTGATTGGAAGCCTTCCGGGTGGGAACGGGGTGATGAGCCTGATCAAAATATTCCTTGATATCTCCCTCGGCTATATCGATGAATGCTGCTTGGGCTATACCTTCTGTCATCCCAATCAGAATCCTTATAAAAGCGCAGCCGACGGCGTGGTGATCTATGCCCAGAACTGGAAAGTCCTGCTGAAAGATGCTGCAAAGACGACAGGGGTCGTGATTCTTTCGTTCCTTGCCGTAACACTGGTATCTTTCCTTGCCTTAGGCGGATTATTCAGCCTGATCGGGTGGAACGGATTTACAGCGTTCGTGATCTCAATACTGCTGGCCTGTACGATAAAATATGCTTTTATCGACAGTTGGATACTGGTAAAGATGATGAGCAGTTATATGCAGGTCGTCCCCGCTACCCAAATCACATTCGATTTGTACGGCAAATTGAGTGCTCTCTCCAGTAAGTTTAAAGAGTTGATCGGGAAAGGACAAAACGTCAGACCACAACATGCAACGCCCGGTACATCAACGCAGCCGGGCAATAGCAACACTCCGGCTACCCAACCTTTTTTCTGCCCTAACTGTGGAACGCAGTTAAAAACAGGAGTATCCTTCTGTGGCTCATGTGGTACAAAAATATAATCCCTGCTAAAAAATCAAGGCAGACTCGGGAAAAGTCTGCCTTGATAGGATTAATAAAATTACGTGATCAGAATTTATTATGCCTTTGGATCATTGGTATAAATAAACCGAGCATACCGCCGGCAAACATTTCCGGTAACGGGAAATAATTGAGTATGCAATCCTGCTCTCCGCATCGTAGAAGAAAGAACCAGAAACAGGCACCCGCCACGACTCCTAACGAGGTAGAGATAACAAGTATCCACTTACCGGATAAACCTCTATGTGCTTTACGGCACTTCCCTTTTACTGTTTTCATTGTCTCATATTTACAATTCTACGGCAGACAGGTCAGCCAAAGCCTTCTCAAAATCACGTTCGGCGGCCAATGTCTGGTTCACGGTGTCATAATACAGCCCGATCTCGACAATGTAATTCAGTAAAGAAATTTCACCTGCATTCAGCGCTTTAATCAATAAATCTGTATTATTCAACGCCTGGAGAGACTTTCGGTAGCCGGCGGCAGTCTGTTGTAATCCGCTCGCACGCATATACAAATTCTGTAATCGGTTATAAAACTGGTGTTTGCTATCCTGTTGTCTTGCTTCTGCTGCAATAACATTCGCTTTCGCCTGTTTCACCCGGTTCTTATTTTCCCATAAAGGAATAGAAATGCCGACACTGACACCCTGATAATTTTGACCGAGCGTCTTTTCCAATGAATATCCCGCCGAAAATTTCGGAAGTCTCATTGCTTTATTTAATTTCACCTCTTTCCTGCCCACCTCGATCTCTTGTTTCACATATTGTAATAAGGGATTTTTCTGTTCGGCGGCGAAATACCACGTTTCAAAATCGACCGGTAAGGATGCCGGAGCATAATTATCATTCTCAAAGATAACCTCTATCCCGCCGTTCAGGCGCTTCAGTTCGGATAAGAGAGCCTTTCTTTCCACCTCCACCCGCGACATTTCTCCCTGTACGGCAGAGAGGTTCAATTGAACCTTATTATACTCCAGTATATTGGCATCCCCGCTTTCCAGACGCTGTTCATAAGCATCGGCGATCGTTTGTGCGTGGCGTAACCGTACTTCGAGTTCCCTTTTCAGCCCGTTGTAATAAACCAGGTCAATGCCATATTGCTTGGCTTCCAATAATATATTGATCCGGTCCGAAGCATACTGCAGTTCCGGCAAGCGGTTTTTACTACCGGCCAGCCTGTTTCGCATTCCGGTTATCGTCGGAATATCGAACGTCTGCCTGATACTAAAGTCCTGCCGGGTCCCGATCTTGCCGGGATCTCCCCAAAGATAACCGAATTCGACATCAGGATCAGACAAATATATGCCCGTCTTGTTCCCTAACTGTTGAGACCTGGTCTCTTCCCTTAGCGCTTTCAGGGTCGTATTATTCTCCTCTATCGAAGATAACAGACTGTTTATATTTTCCTGGGCGACGAGCGAAACACTTGCCAGTAACGCCACTATGATCATAATCGTTCTCATTTTATTCTTCTATTATTTCAATTGTTTTGATTTGTTTTTCCTGTTTTCTGTTGTTTATATACAGATACATTATAGGAATGATAAAACCATTCAGAATGGTTGAACTCAGCAAACCGCCCAATATCACTTTCGCCATTGGACTCTGTATTTCATTACCGGGCAAGTCGCCGCCTAGTGCCAGCGGGATCAATGCCAAACCGGATGACAAAGCCGTCATCAGAATCGGGTTCAAACGATCGAGAGAACCGTGCAGGATACTGTCGTTCAACGACATTCCCGAAGCACGCAGGCTGTTATAACGGTCTATCAACAACATACCGTTGCGGGTAGCGATACCAAAAAGGGAAATAAAACCGATAATCGCCGGAATACTTAATACGCCGGAAGTAAAATAAATAATGAAGACACCACCTATCAGGGCAAGCGGTAAATTCAGTAAAATTATTAACGACTGGGTCGCACTCTTGAATTCTTTGAACAGGAGCAGAAAGATCACCAGTATGGAAAAGATGGATGTGATAGTGATGATGCGTGAAGCCGCCTGCTCACTTTCAAACTGTCCGCCATATTCAATGTGATATCCTTCAGGTAAACTTATCTCATTGTCTACCTTCTCCTGAATATCCGTTACCACTCCCCGCAAATCACGTCTGGCAACATTGGCGGAAATTACTATTTTACGAGCTACATTTTCGCGACTGATCGTATTGGGACCGACCGACGAAGTTACATTAGCGATATTCTCCAGCGGAACTTTTCTCCCGTTGGCATCCACAATCAGTTTCCTGATCCGCTCCGCACTTTCGCGACTGGTATCATTCACCTTCAATGTCAGATCGAACGACTTATTCTCTTCATATACTTGCGACACGGCCTCACCACCCAGCATGACATTTACGATGTCGGCAAACTGGGGAAGAGTCACACCATACTTTGCCAGCATTTCCCGTTTAGGTTCGATCTTCAACTGGGAACGTTCCACTTGTTGCTCCACATTCAGGTCGGCAACACCTTCAATTCCCTGAATCGAAGTTTTAATCCGGTTTCCAATTTCATACATTTTGTTAAGATCCGTACCGAACAGCTTTATAGCGATATTCGCTCTCGACCCAGACAACATCGCATTGATACGGTGCGTAATAGGTGCACCGATCTCTATGTTTGCACCAGGAATGACCTTTATCTTTTCTCTGATCTCGGCCAGCACCTCGTCTTTAGAACGTTCGCCAAGTACGAACGGAGCTTCGATCTCTGAAGTATTCACACCCAAGGCATGTTCATCCAACTCAGCACGCCCCGTCTTACGACCTACAGTCTGTATCTCGGGAATCGACAGCAAAACATTTTCTGCCATCCGGCCTATTTTATCCGACTCTTCCAGGGATATACCGGGCAGCGTACTGATACTTACCGTATACGAGCCCTCATTGAACGGAGGAAGGAAACTGCGTCCGAATGAGGACAGCATTATCAATGCAACAACCAACATGGCACCGATACCTCCTAAAATGACCGCTTTATGATGCAAAGTCCATTGTAAAACTATTCCATATCCGGATTTCAGGTGACGTACCAGATAAGGATCACGTTCTTCTCCTTTACTTTTCGGTTTACTCAGCAAATAGCTGCATAAAACAGGGGTAAGCGTCAAAGCAACAGCGGTAGAGGCAAAAAGCGAAATAACAAATGTAATACCCAGGGGGGCCAACATCCTGCCTTCCATACCGGAGAGGAAGAACAGGGGCACAAAGCTGGCAACGATGATCAATGTCGAATTCAGGATAGGCATACGTACCTCTTTAGATGCTTCAAATACGACGGTAAGGACATTCTGCTGTTCTTCTTTCGGCTTCTGCCTGTTCTCACGCAGACGTTTAAACACGTTCTCCACATCCACGATTGCATCATCGACCAACGAACCGATAGCAATAGCAATACCTCCCAAGCTCATCGTATTAATAGTAAGCCCCAACACTTTTAGAGTAAGGATAGCCACAATGACAGCAAGCGGTATGGTGATCAATGAAATAACAGTTGTCCGTACGTTCATTAAAAAGAGAAGCAGCACGATGACTACGAAAACACCACCTTCATACAGCGACTTCTGTACATTATCAATCGAGTTGTTGATAAAACGGGCTTGACGGAAAATATCGGTAGTGACCTTCACATCCTTAGGCAGTACTTTTTGAAGATCGGCCAGCGATCGGTCCAGTTTATCTGTCAATTCAAGGGTACTCGTATTGGGCTGTTTGGTCACGGTCATCAGTACAGCGGCCTTTCCGCGATCCGAAGCCAGCCCCATTTTGGGGGCTTTGGTACCGATTTTAACTTCTGCGATATTTTCCAGAACGACCGGCACTTCGTTTACATTCCTGATAACGGCTTTACGCAAAGCTTCAACTTTATTCGTCGACAATACCCCACGAACGATAAATTCGTTTCCGAACTCATATAATACACCACCTGAAGCATTCCGGTTCATATCCTTTACCACCTCGATCACCTCGTTCAGACCAATACCGTAGTGTTTCATCTTACCCAGGTCGAGCAATATTTGATATTCCTTGATATCACCACCCAGTACCGTTACCTGTGCCACTCCACCGGTAGATAAAAGGCGCGGACGGATCGTCCAGTCAGCCATCGTTCTCAAATCCTGTAATGAAGTACTGTCGGAACTTAGCCCGATGATCATTAATTCACCCAGAATCGATGACTGTGGTCCCAAGGTCGGTTTGCCGACATTGGATGGCAAGGCATCTCCCAAGACGGCCAGTTTTTCGGAAACGATCTGGCGGGCACGGTAGATATCCGTACCCCAGTTAAACTCCACCCATACAATAGAAAAACCGGTCGTGGAAGAAGAGCGTACACGACGCACGTCCGTGGCACCGTTCACCGCAGTCTCCACCGGGAAGGTTACCAGGCGTTCAACCTCTTCCGGTGCCATACCTTTAGCTTCAGTCATTACTACGACTGTCGGAGCGTTAAGATCCGGAAAAACATCCACTTCCATATTGGTAGCTGTGTAGGTTCCCGCAATGATCAGTAACAGCGCTCCGATCAGAACAACAATACGGTTGTTCAATGAAAATTTAATTATCTTGTTCAGCATAATCTTTTTCTTTATGAATTAATGACTATGTCCCTCGGGAAGTACAGACGAATTGGATGCCAGCTTTACCTGATAGGCTCCCTTTACGACAACTTTATCGCCACTGTCAAGTCCGGAAAGAACCCGCACATTTTTACCGTCATTCTCTCCGATAGCAATCTCGCGCTTCTGATATTCTTCATTCCCTGTTTGTATGTAGACAAAATAGATACCTTGCTCCTCTGTTAATGCGGAAACCGGGATCGAGATCACATTCTCCTGAGGAGTGCCCAATAAAAATACTTCCACATAAGAACCCGGAATGAAATCACCTCTGTTATCAAATTCAAAAGTTACCGGAATATAGAAGGATGCTTTGTCGGCCGCCTTACCGAATGACAGAAGTTTTCCGTTCAGATCAGACAGCCTGTAAGCCTTATTGTTAAAGGATACGACAAAGTTGGCTCCCCTGACTTTTCCCAGCTCATTGAAATAGTTCTCCGAGACATCAGCTCTGAGTTGTAATTTACGGTTTTGGGAAACAATTGCGATCGGCTGCCCTACAGACACATATTCCCCCTGGCCGACTAACCGATTTTTTATATAGCCACCGATCGGAGAAGTCACTTTAACACCGGAAGCAGTCACATTAGCAGCCTGTGCCTCATAAGAAGTCTTGGCATTCTCATACTTCAGGCGTGATTGCTCGAACTCTTTAGCCGAGATGATCTTATCTTTTACCAGGCCTTCGGAACGCCTGAACTCTTTTAAGGCAGTCTCATAAGCAATCTTGGCTTTAGCTACAGGATCTCCTTCCGACAGATTTTTAGCCGAGATAGTCACAATAGTGGTACCCACACCGACCAGTGTACCGTCAATAATGGATTGACCGGGAAAAGAAACAATGCCGCTTGTTGTCGCCACGATGGTCGCTTCATCTCCCTGAGCCGCCTGTATTTGACCACTGGTTTGTATGACCTGATTAAAAACACCGGGAGTCACTTCATAAATATCCAACCCGATAGCATCGGCCTGTTGTTTAGTAAAGACTATTTCATCGGCATGTTCCTGCTCTTCTCCCTCATGGTTATGGCCGTCGCCCTCTTCAAGGTCATGGTCATCATCTTTCCGATGAGTCTCTTTCGGAGTAGTTTCATTACTCTGTTTCATATCGCAGGATGTAAGAGAAACGGCCGCAGCCAATATGATAAATATATACTTTTTCATTTCTATAATTTTTTAAAGTTGAACTGATAGGGAAAATCCACCTTGCTGTCCGTTATAAAAGGGCATGAATACCAGATTTTTTCCGTTTTTGTTATTTTTAGAGAGCTTTTGTTGTAACACTGGATATATCCAGTAAGCGACCTTGGTACTAAGGATGCCAAAACCGGCTCCGGCAACTACATCACCGAACCAGTGACGATCGTTGTATACCCTGAGAAGTCCCGTGCTGACAGCGACGGTATACCCAGCGATCCCATACCAGGGAGAAACATCTTTGTATTCCTGACGCAGGAATTCTGCCCCCATGAAAGCTATCGCAGCGTGACCCGATGGAAAAGAGTTACGGGTTGATTTGTCCGGACGTTCCACCCGGGTAGTATACTTGAGCAGGTTTACCGAAGTTCCGACCAATAATCCGGAAATACCCAGAATAATGGTCCGATCCTTAAAGTTGTGCTTCCCCTTAATTCCCGCTAGGTTCAGAGCATATACGCTAACTGCAGGAAGATACTGTGTAACATCATCTATCCGGAATTTTGACTTCACGTGATTGTCGACCTCATGCTTGGCTCCGTAATTAAGCAGCTTAAGCTTACCGGCCAGAACAGTCTCTACAGTACCGTAAGCAATCAGTGCCGATGGCAAGATTAGTTGTTTATACGGGAAACGGGACTTTGAATTGCGGAATGTTTCCCTATTTATACTGTCAGCTTGCATATTCTTTTCAATAACGGTACGTGCTTTCACCGGAAGAAATATGCATAGTAATACCAATAGCAGCACAGGATATACTACTTTTTTCTTTTCTAAAAGCATTCTGTTCGATTTTAGATATCCTCGTTACAAGGGAATCGGATTATCTGAAAATAAGAGAGTCGGGGCAACCTGACACGGTTACCAGAAAAGGGTGCTAAACGCAACGGCCTCAAGCCATGCAGTAAAACACATTAAGAAAAGATATAGGGAGGAGCACGCAACCCGCTGCTTTCACCAAGCACGACGGATGCATAGGAAACGACATATACCCCATATGTCGCTTCGGATTCAGGTGTGTCAAGGCTAAGAGTAAGGATATTCGCCAATAGAAACAGAACGGATATAGGATAAGGAGATCCATCCTCTGAATGAAGATTACTCTTTACAACACCGGAAGAAGGTATATAATCAGCATTGGAAATACAAGTATTTTGATGATCTTCGTCATGTTCCGATCCGTGACTGGTATGGTCATCATTGTAAGCATCATCCTGCTCGCACAACTCCATAACCAGACACAACACCTCTTTGTGGTGGTGATGCGGAATAACAGAAAACATCATCAGGAACAATGTCGCTATTATAAGTGGATATATGGAAAAGATACGTTTCATCTGCTTTACTTTTCTTCGACGGCAAAGATAAAACATCTTTTTTGCAACTATGTTGCAAACATATTACATTCAAGCTAACCATGTGCCATATCAATCAAGAGCCCCAGGAAGAAGGTGTTTTCCCCATTTCAAGTACTAACTCCCCTCCCTTTATCAAATCCTCATGCATCAAGTAGGATTTATCATAGGGCTTACCATTCAGACGGGCACTTTGTATATATACATTTTCCGGACTGTTATTATGAGCCTCGATCACAAACGTCTTTCCGGATGCATATTCCGGAGAGAGATTAAAGAGAACCTTCTTAAATACCGGACTTGTTATTTCATACCGTTGATCACCCGGACAGATCGGATGAATACCACTGGCAGCCAGCACATACCAGGCCGACATCTGACCGACATCTTCATTCCCAACCAAACCCAGTACCGAATTTTTATAGGCATTCCTACAAATATCGCGCGTCCACTTCTGCGTCAGTTCGGGAGCACCCAAGCGGTTAAAGAGGAACGGCACATGGTGTACCGGTTCGTTGGCATGATTATAATACTCATTCCATAAATAACCGTCCGGTGTCTTCTCAAACATATCCGTAAGGTCTGCCAATACTTTCTCACGTCCTCCCATCAGCTCTATCATACCATCTACATCATGGGGAACAAACCAACCTTGTTGATAAGCATTGCTCTCCACACAACCATATCCTTCCGCCAATCGTCCCTGTTCCGGCAACGTCTGAAAAGCGCCTTTATCATCCCGCTGACGAAACCAGCCATACGCCGGATCATAAATAGTTGAATAAGTAGCTGCCCTCTTGTCAAAATAAGTTTTATCTTCCTCTTTTCCTAACCATTCAGCCAAACGAGCCATACACCAGTCACTGTATGCATATTCCAATGTATGGGAGATAGATCCCGGAGTATATCCGGCTTCATTATTACCGAACAAACGGGAAGTATTCAAAGCATATCGATAGGCTTTATCTATGTCATAGGAACGAATTCCCTTTGAATAAGCATCACATAAAACAGAGATAGCCGGATTACCGATCATACAGCCGGAATAGGCATTCAGAAGCTCCCAGCGTTCCAGATATTCATTCCCGCTCTGGTCGGCTATCTCGACCAGCGAATTGATCTGGTCGTTCACTAAAGCCGGATTGATAATCGTCTGCAAAGGCATCTGGCTGCGGAACACATCCCAACCGCTGAAGATAGTCCGCTTCGTGAAGTTATTGGCAACATGTACTTTCTTGTCAGCTCCGGTATATTCGCCATTCACGTCACTGCATATCCTGGGATCGATCATAGTATGATAAAGAGCCGTATAGAAGATAGCCTTTTCATCTTCAGAAGCTCCCGACACGGTCACTTTACCCAGGGCGTCGTCCCAGAGTAACTGACATTTAGCCAATGTATCGTCAAAATCCCAGCTATTCATCTCCGAATGCAGATTTTCCTCCGCATTCATCATACCCGTAAAAGAGATGCCGCTTCTCATCAGGATCTGGTCGTTCTGCTCCGTATCGAAATCGGCATAAAAACCCAGGTGCTTTCCGACGAAAGAGGTTACCTCCGGTATGATCTGGGCATTCTTCACCACTTCACGGTAACGGTCGCTTTCAATATCCTGACGTTTGCGTGTCCAGCCGTCAGGAATATCTGCCGACCATACCCCATGCGTTTTAAACGGGCGGGAAAATTCAGCGTAGAAGTAAACGGTGTAATCCGCTTTTCCATCGCCATTTCCCCAACCTCCACCGTCAGGCGTACATTTCATTTCACCCCGGATGGTATGATCATTCACTATTTCTATAGCTTGCCAGACAGAAGTACCTCCCACTCTCCGTGCCAGGTCTATCTGTATATGTGCTTCTTTACTTTCCGGAAAGGTAAAACGCAGCATACCGCTGCGGGGCAGCGCTGTAGCTTCCGCCTTAATCCGGTAGTCGGTCAACATAACGGAATAATATCCGGCAGATGCTTTTTCCGAAGCTTTATCATATCGCGAACGATACCCGTTATCCGGATCATCCTGGGTTCCGGAAAAAGTATGCAGTTTACCGACAGTCGGCATCACCAACAGGTTACCCAGGTCGCCATACCAGCCGATACCACTCATCTGCGTAAATGCGAATCCTTCGATAGAGGTATGTTCATAGCTATATCCCGGCCCGTTATCTCCTCCGGTTATTGTATTCGGGCTCACCTGTACCATGCCGTAAGGTGCCGTAGCTCCCGGAAAAGTCTTCCCCAGTCCATGATAGGAACCACCAGCTTCCGTACTGGTGGACGCTCCGATAAAAGGATTTACATAAGAGGAAAGAGGCAGGTCTCCCGGCTGGTCTTTCACAGACTTGCAGGAAGATGAAATAACACAGAGAACAACCAAACACAAACGAACTATTTTTACCATACTATTATTGATTAAAGATTAAGAACGGAAGCAAAGATACTATTTCATAAAAAAAGCCGCCTCATAATGAGACAGCTTTTTCACCTTTATACATTTATATCTTACTTACCATATTCTTCATACAACATAAGCAAATGCGCCGAACTCCAACTGAAATGAGGTGCTTTCAAGCGTGCCCCGTTATGAGTATCATAGTTCTCATGAATAGGAGCATCTTCCTTCAGGCCTTGCAAACGGGTAAATACCTGATCAGTAAAGGCATCGGCCTCTTTTTTATATCCATACCGGCGAATACCGGATATCCCGAAATAAACCTGATCCAGCCAGATAGGCCCCCTCCAATAACCGGCCGGCATAAACTTTGGATTGTCGGCTGCAATTGTCGGGAAAGGAATATAAGTGGCAAACTTTGTCGTATCACTGAATATCTTCATTACGGCAGCAGCTTGCTCTTTCGATGCGATTTCTGCCCATAACGGGATACAAGCTTCTGTCCCTTCCTCCATAACAAACGTACCATCCAGCCGTTTATCAAAAAAGAACCCCGGATCGGAAACAAAGAAGTAATCCTGTACCTGTGCCGATTTATCCGGTTCATCAAAAACGGCTTCGGCAACAGGTGCCAGTTTGGTTAACAACCGATGTTCAAGTGCCAGGAAAGCGTTCAGGTCGACAGATTCCTGATCCATACTCCATGCCCCCTCGCTATTCTTTACCATAACGGCATTGTCGAAACGGATCGCATTGTCCATTCCGCTCTCCCAGGCGGCAGCTTCAAGGGTTCCGTCGCAAGAGCCAAACTCGCAGATACCGTTATTATTATGGTCACGGTGGGTGAACCACCATTTATAGTAATGAAGTAACTTGGGATACATTTCTTTCACAAAGGCAGTATCGCCCGTTGCTTTATAGATCTCATCCACAGCCCAAGCGGCCAGAGGGGGTTTGCTATCACGAGCATTGTTCTCAGAAGCATCACTGTAAATACAGTCAATAATCATCCCTTCAGGTGTCTGATAATCAAACATGGTACGAACCTGATCCTTCGCCAGTTCCGGAGCGAAACGTGCCAAAGCGACTGCATGTTTCCAGGAGTCCCATCCCCAAAAGCCCATAAAGTAACCTACCGCATGACTGGGGGCAACTCCATCGTGAAACAAATCCCCGCGTGCACTTTTCCAGTTGGCGATCAAAGTAACAACCGCTTTTACGGCTATCCTGTTATAAGCTTCCGGCATATCCGGACGCAGCACTTTTTCCAGGTAACCTTCCCAGCGACGAGCCGTCTCTTCACGGTATCCCGAAGGGGAAGCCTGCACAACGGTAGCTCTGTGTAATACAGATTGCCTGGACGCTTCATTCTCAAAGAAAGAAATTATGACATCCGATCTCCCAGGGGTAAGTGTCAACGTTTCATATCCCTTTTCCGACGAAAGAATTCCCATTTCCGGACTGAATGTCAAAGCGACTCCCTCACCCGAAGGCCATGTCAGCAAAACCCGGTTTTTATCTGTCGTACAAACAACATCACCGGGCAAGACTTCTCCTGCAAAACGAAGCAAGGTTTTCTGATCAGACAAACACGTCAATAGAGCCGTGGATTTATCAACAAAGACCAGACGTTGTTCTATGCGCCCGGTTTGGGAAGAAGAAGACATATATAGTTCTCCGGGAAAATAAGATACCGAGTCCGGTGTATAAACGGCATCCGGTTCCTCCCCGTCGAAACGGACTTTCACCAAAGCATCGGAAAGCCACTGTCGCTTATTCATATCCAGATGGAAAGGGCCACAGAAACCATTTATCCACTGCTCCTGTTTCGGTATAGTAAACCCATACCATGCACCGGCATCAGTAAACCATCCCCTACAACGGGAAACGGAATCCGGCGTATAACGTATATTTAGTATGTTACTATACTTACCGGCTGTTCCGGAAGAGGCAGGTTGCTCCACAGAACAACCTCCCCACCCTATCACAGCCAGCAGTAAAGCACCTATAAACAAATTGTGTTTCATATCAACTACTTTAAATTATCTGTTCAATTTAGAGATCTCAACCAGATCTGTTTGCTTATCGACAGGAATAATAAAGAAGCTATATTCCTGACTGACCGGTGTAATCGTATATTCCGGATGCGTCTGGGCTCCCCACGTATTATCTCCGCCAACGCCCATTTGCTGTTTGTCGATATTTAACCAGACCATATCTTTCTTCTCAATGCTGCCGCCATGAATATGCTGTATACTGGACGGGATATATTCTATATCTTTCATCGGGAAGTTCCAGGCACTGACACCCAAAGGTTGGCTAGCGGATTTAACCAGAATACCATTTCCCGCCTGGTTCTGAAGGGCCACCCAGCGGACATCCGATTTATTGGCTGTCTCCTGTGCACGTACATAAGGATGATACTGATCCCATACAGAAGCTTTGTACAGATCTATATCGGCACCCGATTTACGATCCCAATAATTTTCCTGTGGGCCACGGCCAAACCAGGTCATCTGGTCGTATTCACCTTTCAAGATCATACGCATACCTACCCGGGGTATTTCCGGGAGTTGTTCTTCACCGGGAACAAAAGAATAGGCCGTCTTAATAATACCGTCGGCATATACCGTATAAATGACGGAGCAGGAAGACTCCTGCAAAGGCATATCATACAAAACTTTCACGATCACAGACTTCTTATCTGTAGAAACATCGGCAGAGAATTCTTTTACTACTAATTCATTACCGGCATTCTTCCACGTCTCGCTTCGGCTTCCCAGTTTATTTGCAACGTCATTGTCTGTTAGGGGACGCCAGAAGTTCGGGCGAAGTCCTTCCAACAGGTAATCATTACCATCAACAGCATAGCTGGTTATCTCACCATTCTTTTTTGAAAAGACAACCGACAGGGCCTTCCCTTTGATTGTAATATTTTCCGCCTCATCCATAGTCGATAAAGTTTCGGAAGATACAGGCACAGAAACCGAAGAAGAGACCACCGGCAATTTCCATTGTTCCGATGCAGCCAGATGTCCTTTAGGAACAAGAGGGGTTTCTTCTTTTGTCAAAGCTGAGATATGAAGGAAGTACTCTGTTCCGGGTTCTCCTTTTATAGCTGGTATCTGAACCTGTACCTCCGCCGATTGATGCGGTGGAATAACCGGAACATCCAGTTTTCCCTGAGAAATAATCTTTCCGTCAGCTTTTACAGTCCAAACATAATCATACACATCCGAAGAAACGAAGTCATGGCGGTTGGTCACTTTAATCAGGCCGGCAGAGAACGGCACTCCTTCAAAATGCATATACTGATACACTTTCTTCACTTCCCAGATATGCGGGTGCAAGCTACGGTCGGCTGCTACCAATCCATTCGCACAGAAATTAGAGTCGTTTACTATACCGACAAATCCCATATCACCGCCGTAAGCCTGTATGTCATTTCCTTTTTTATCTTTAATAGCGAAAGTCTGGTCGACCCAATCCCAGATAAAACCACCTTGCAGGTTATCGTATTTATAAATCAGATCCCAGTAATCGTTCAGGTTTCCGACACTATTTCCCATCGCATGTGCATATTCACAAAGGATAAGCGGACGGGGTTGCCGCTGATTCACCCACTGGCGAAGCAACCAGATACGACCATACATCGGACAATAGATATCAGACAAACCTTTTACACCACCCCCTTCATACTGAACGGGGCGGCTGGCATCCCGCTTTTTAGTCCAATGATAGATGTCCTCAAAATGTTTACCATATCCAGACTCATTCCCCAAACTCCAGGTAATAATTGCTGTAATATTCTTATCCCGTTCCACCATACGCTGCATACGTTCATGGAAAGGAATCTCCCAGCCGTCCATATTAGCCAGCGTACCATCCGGATGGGCTTCCATGCCGTGCGATTCTATATTGGCCTCATCTACCAGATAAAGACCATACTCGTTGCATAAGTCGTACCATTCTTCACGATTAGGGTAATGGCAGGTACGGACAGCATTTATATTGAATTGCTTCATTAAACGAATATCTTCAATCATACTTTCGACAGATATGGACCGTCCCTTATGCATGTCGTGTTCATGGCGATTAACACCTTTTATCAGGATCGGGACACCGTTTACTTGTAACATGCCGTTCTTCATTTCTACTTTACGGAAACCGAAACGCTGTACAAACGATTCTACAACCTGGCCTTTCTTGTTTATGGTATTAACAACCAAAGAATAGAGATTAGGGGTTTCGGCCGTCCACCGTTTTACATCAGGAAAAGTTTTGTTCAGACTAAAGATACTGTCTGTTTTACTACGTGCCACATATTTTCCGGAAGCAATTTCATTGTCACCATCAAGAACCTTCAACTGAACAGTCGTACCTTTTTCAATCTTCCGGTTATCTAATGTCACCTTAACATCCAATACTCCATCCTGATAATTGTTACTCAGATCAGCCAATATCTCGAAGTCTTTTACGCGAACCTCAGGACGGGCTATCAGCATCACATCACGTTCTATACCGCTATATTTCCAGTAATCCTGTCCTTCCAGATAGGAGCCGTCGCTATATCTATATACTTCCACGGCCAGTTTATTTTCACCCGGCTTAAGATATTTGTTGATCAGAAACTCGGATGGCAACCGGCTATCTTCGGCATACCCCACAAACTGTCCGTTCAGCCAGCAATAGTAAGCCGATTCGACACCCCCAAAATGCAACAGGATATCTTTTCCCGTGAAATGCTCAGGCACAACAAAACTCGTAACATACGAACCTACCGGATTATAATCAGTAGGGACATGAGGAGGATTAGCCGGAAACGGATAACGCGTATCTGTATAAATGGGTGCATCAAAGCCTTGAAGTTCCCAGCTACCGGGCACTTCTATATCTTTCCAGCCGGATATATCAAAACCTTCCTGATAAAAAGATACAGGCCGGCTCGACGGATTCCTGGAGAAATGGAACTTCCAGTTTCCATTCAGTGAATAGCGCTGCTCGCCGGATATATCCTTCTGTAATGCAGCCTTCTCAGACGAATAGGGCACAAACTGCGCATGTATCGGTTCCCTGTTAATCTGATTTATCCGCTGGTTCTCCCATTCTTTGGGTTGGGCTTGCAAAGAGGAGCAAGCCAAGAGCGCACAGATTGTATAGAAATATTGTTTCATGAATAATGGATTTAATGAAAAAGGTGCCTCCCGCATGAGGCGAAGAGACACCTGATTCTACTGATTAATTGTGTCTATGAAAATATAAAGCATGTATCAATGCAGAGCATTATTCGTATTGATCTCCTGAATAGGTATCGGATAGAAATTATTCTTATCCGGATTGAAATCGCGACCTACTGCTTTAAGAGCTTCCTGCGTTTTGCCCCAACGACGAAGATCATAAAAACGGAAATTCTCCAGTGGGAATTCCAGTATGCGTTCGTGCTCAATCTGCTCACGAACCTGTGCTTGCGATGTGCCTTTCATATTCGGCATATCTGCCCGTTCACGAACCTGATTGATCAGCGAGATGGCTTCAGGCGTTTGTCCCAGTTCATTCAATGCTTCGGCTTTCATCAATAATACATTTGAATAGCGCATCAACGGGATGTTCGGAGCAAAGTAATTATTTTCCATACCCTCGTAATCGGCCGGCATAAACTTCCGGAATGCAGGTTTGTTCTTTCCATCAAACCAATCATCATAAGTATATCCGTATACACGACCGGCTTCCGGATCATTAAAATAATCGCACTGGAAGAAAATAGTTTCATACAAACGACTGTCGTAACGGCCTGTCGTCGCAATCTGACCTTCTTTCATATATTCATTCATCAACATATTATTCGGAAGGATTTCATCCCAGCCCCAAAGTTCGGAACAGCCGATCCAGCGATGAAGCTGTGTTTTATACCAGGCACCATTCGCATCCGACATCGACATCTGTAACTCAAAAATACCTTCCTGCGAATTCTTATTACTACCATCAAACATAGATTTGAAGTTCTTTACCAGATCATAGCCTTTTACATTATTGAAAGCATCTACAGCAGCCTTTAATTCCGAGTCTTTGCTGGCAGATTCTTCATAAGCTCTTGTCAGGTGTGCCCAACCGATATAAGCATAGGCAGCCCCTTTGGTTGCACGTCCCAACTGGTCGGAAGTACGGGTTTCCGGCAATGCGGTTGCCTTAGTCAATTCACCGATAATAAAATCCCATGCTTCTTCACGTGTAGCCAATGCTTTATCCAACTGGTCAGTCGAAGAGATATAAGCATCACGAATAACTATTTCCTTCCAGTTCAAAAGAAGTTTCATATGATAATAACCACGCAGGAAATGAGCTTCATTCAAAATGAGACTCCGTTCTTCTTCCGTTATCTTCTCGGCCGGAATATTCGGCACGTTTTCTATAACCTGATTACAATAGTTTATACCTCTGTAAGCATCCTGCCAGTAATAAGTAAATTGGGAATTACCATTTGTATAAGTAAAGTTAGCCAACTCTACCCAGTTCGGATAATTCAATGCATCGGAACCCAAATTAACGATATCCTCGCGGTATGCCTCCACCGGCCATTTTACTTCCGAAAAGCCCCAGGTATCGGTAAATGATTCCAATTGCGAATAGGCTGCTGCCAGTCCTGCTTCCGCATCCGATTTGTCACGCCAAAAAGAATCGGTAGTCAATTGGTCCGGTGACGATACTGTTAGAAAATCATCACAACCCGTGATTGCTCCCATTAATAAGAAAGAAGCAACTATATATTTTATCTTTTTCATTGTCTATGTGATTTTAAGTAATTTGTAATTAGAATGTAAGCTGCAATCCTACGATATAAGAACGTGTGAAAGGATAAATTTCCTTATCCACACCTGTATTCAATATCTTTTCTGTAGAAAATTCAGGATCGATACCGCTGTATTTGGTAATTGTAAACAGGTTCTCGCCACTTACATATAATCTAAGTTTATCAACAAACAGTTTCTTCAGCAATGTTGAAGGTAATGTATATCCGATCTGCAATTGACGAAGGCGAACAAAGTTTCCATTTTCCAGGAAACGGTCGCTTTCGCGTGAGTTATTGTTCGGATCCTGCAAAACTGCACGGGGAACACTTGTATTGGTATTACTTGTAGTCCATGCATCTAATGTGGAAGCCAGCATATTGGTACCCGAGCTCATTCCTTCAAAGAAATAACGGTTACCGTTATATAACTTATGTCCCCAACCGCTACCCAGTAAGAAAGAGAAATCGATACCTTTATAAGAGAAACCGGCAGACAGGTTCGCTTCCAGTTTCGGCATACCGGAACCACAGGATTCCTTATCATCTTCGTCTATCTGGCCATCTCCATTCACATCACGGAAACGGATATCTCCCGGACGGGCATTCGGCTGCAATAAATCACCATCGGCATTCACATGAGCGGCTACTTCTGCTTCATTCTGGAAGATACCGTCGGCACGATACAGATAGAAACTTGCAATAGGTTCACCTACACGCGTCTGAGTCGGGAAGTGCTCCGTACCCCATTTCAAACCATCACCATATAAAGCTTGCTTCGGGTCTGAAAGTTCCAGAACCTTATTACTTGTTGTTGTCAGGTTCAGCCCAACGTTATAATCCCAGTCTCCTTTTTTATCAGCCCAGTTGATCTCCAGTTCAAAACCGGAGTTACGGATTTTACCGACATTCATCACCGGGTTATTCAGACCAACGGAAGGAGCCAGTTTCTTGGTGATCAGCATATCTTCTGTCTTGTTATAGTAATAGTTCACTGCACCGGATAAACGGCCATTCAGCAAACCATAATCGAAACCGATATTTTTCGTATCAGTTGTTTCCCATTGCAGGTTACGGTTTGCCAACCCGGTAGCAATACTTCCCGGCCATGGACTTGACCCGTTACCCTGAACAGCCCCCATCGACATATCGTTTCCGCTGGTAATCAATGCCTGGAAGTCATAATAGCCAAGCGCTTGCTCATTACCCAAACGTCCCCAACTGGCACGTAATTTCAAATTACTGATCACGCCGTCTTTCGGGAAAAATTCTTCTTCCGTTATTCTCCATCCCAAAGCAACTGATGGGAAAACACCCCAGCGACTATCTTTACCGAACTTGGAAGAACCGTCGGCACGAACAGTAGCCTGCAACATATAACGTCCAGCATAAGAATAATTTACACGGCCAAAGAAAGAAGCACGGTTATAATCGTATAATGAACCATCTCCGCTATACGTACCACCCGATCCGGCACCAATTGTTGCGAAATTCGGATCCAGGAAACCTGCCGGCTTTTCTGAAGTAACCAACTGACCATCTTTCACTTCATAAACCGTCGTTTTGCCATCCACCTGTATTTCATTCCAGTTATACTTACGTATCTGAATCGAATTACCAGCCATTACATTCAGTGAGTGATCTTTAAATTTCTTATCGAAGGTAAGTACGTTATCTATTACCTGATCTTCCCAGTAATAGGATTTTTCATATTGAGACGGATAGTCCTGCTTCGCCTTTACGTCCGCTACATAAGCCGGCATATGACGTTTGTAACGATAATGTTCTCCACGATAAGAGTAAGCCGTTTTGAAAGTGAGCCATTCAGCCAGATGGATTGTCAATGCAGCATTTGCATCCATATTATATGTTTTGCCACCACCCTGGCGATAAGTGTAATCAGCCATCACGTTACGGTTGCTGGGCAGACCGTCGTGGTCTGTCAGTCCGAAGCCATATTCTTTCGTATCATCATAGACCGATACCAGCGGAGAAATACCATATACTTCTTTTAATGAGTACTGCGGTTGTTTTTCATCTTTAGCCATAAAAGACAGGTTGGCATCCAGATCAAAAATATTCTTGGTGACGGCCAGTTTCATACGAGCATTATCCTGTTTAAAACTATTGCCCAACAGGATACCTTTATCATCCGAGTGATTATAAGATACGGAATAACGGGCTTTTTCACTTCCGCCGCGAACACTTACCTGATAGTTCTGTGTCAACCCGCCGCGGAACATCTCATCCTGCCAGTTTGTATTAGGATAAGAAGAAGGATTTGCCAGGTAATTTGTAATATAAGCCGGATAATCGACAGTCTTATTCGGATATTGCAGGTTATAATTATCATACATCTGCTTATGTACCTGCACATAGCCGTCGGAGTTCAGCAGTTCCAGTTGGTTGGCTACTTTTGAAAAGTTAAGATAAGCATTTACATCTACTTTCAGATCACCTTTCTTTCCGTTTTTGGTTGTCACCATAATGACGCCATTGGCAGCAGTTGAACCGTAAATTGCAGCAGCCGCACCATCCTTCAGCACTTCCATAGCTGCAATATCCTGTGGGTTGACATTACTTATGTCACCGGGAAAGCCATCAATTATATACAAAGGTTCATTGTTTCCGAATGATTTCACACCACGTATCTTAACCGAGATACCTGCACCGGCATTACCCCCCTTCTTCTGGATACTGACACCAGACACTTGGCCTTGTAAAGCTTCTGCCGGATTAGTGGTTGCACGACTGGTCAGTTCCTCTACATTAACCGAAGAAATAGCTCCCGTTAAATCGCTCTTTTTCATTGTACCGTAACCGACAACAATAACTTCATCGAGCTTTTCGGCATCTTCCGACAATCTGATTTCCAGACGAGGTTGCCCGTTGTAGGTAACCGATTGTGTCGTATATCCGATATAAGAGAAAAGAAGTACATCCCCTTTCTTTACAGACAACTCAAAATTACCATCCATATCAGTGGTAGCCCCTTCAGTTGTTCCTTTTTTCAGGATGTTCACACCGATGGCCGGTGCTCCGGTTTCATCATAAACAATACCTTTTACATTTGCATTTTGAGCAAAACCTAAAAAGGGTAAAAGGGAAAGGAGCATCAAGACAATCGATGTCCTCAGGAAAGAACCGGTAGTTAACCGGGATTTACATTGCGATATTCCCATGACTGTTTTAATTAGATTAATTTAATAAAGTTTTGCTGCAAGAATAGCGGTTTATGATTCTTTTGTCAATACTTTATCAGCCTATCTAATCTCTACATATCAGTGGATAGTGGTCTGTTTTTATCTACAAATACATTTTAAACCATACTGATTATCTGCACATTAACCTATACAAGTATACTACATCATATACTTTTCATATATTCAGTCAGACTCTCGTCCGTTTCCAGGTTCAGATGCTTACGCAAACGGTATCTGGCCATGTTTACGGTCTTGGGGGTCGAGTCTATTACGGATGCGATTTCTTTTGTCGATAAGCCTATGCGAAGTAAAGAGGCCAGGCGTTGTTCGTTTTTCGATAAATCCGGATGGAGCTTGGATAGTTTATCGATAAAGCGGGCATTCACCTCATCTATTAATAATTCGGTTTCAGTATTCCTTGCGTTGAACTGGGATATATATGCATTGATACTTCTTAGATGGGCATCCATTTCCGAGCCGGATAATTTATAACTCTCTTTAAGCATCGACTGAATGTTGGCCAATAAGTCATTGCGACTACGTACAAAAAAGGCGAAGTTCGTCAATTCGTGCCGGTTATAATCTAATTCCTGCTGTGCGGTCTGGGTTTCCACTTCCGCCTGTTGCAGCTTCAAAGCAATCAGTTCCCTCTCCTGCTCTTCCAGTTTTCTGGAAGCTTCCAATATTTGTATTTTCTTTTGTTGGCGAGTATGGAAAGTAACATATAATAATATAAGTAATACGGCAATGGCAATAAGTATCGCTATAAAACTCTGCATTCTCAGACTCTTGATCTGAAAGGCCTGCTCCTGGACGATCATTTCATGCTCTTTCGCTTTCAAACGTTTCTGAATGAGGTTCAGTTCTATCTGTCTCATCTCATCTTTTGCAGACAGGCTCTGTTCCATATCATAGAGATCCTTCAGATTTGCATAGGCATGCGTATAGTCGCCCATCGCTTCGTGGATCCACGAAGCGTACCGATAATTATCGGTAATCAATTCTTTCGCATTGATTTTACGGGCATATACCATTGCGGTATCTAATGCAGCCAATCCTTTTTTATACTCCCTGGCATAGAAATACTGTGTCCCCAGATTATTATAATTTTCCCCCAACGACCAGACAGTACCTAACGAGTCGTTTATAGCAATCGCTTCCCGCAGCATCAGGATCTTTTCATTCGTATCTCCTTCATACAAACAAAGGTTATTGAGGTTTACAGCTACCAGCTTTCTTTCTTCCAGTTCTCTGTTTATCTCTAAAGCGGCTTTAAAGTTCTCTTCCGCTTTTCTATTATCCGGCACAAGTATATAAACCAGCCCACGAGCATTATAACACATCGCCAGACTTTTCTGATCATTGGCTTCTTTACAAATATCGATCGCCTTATCGACATATTGAAAAGCAGCATCCAAGTCCCCTAACTTGGTATAGCAACCCGAAAGGCGCACATAGATATAGGCACTCAGGTTAGGCCTGTCAGAAGGAACATTCTCCAGCGCATTGGTCATCGATTCAAAACCCATATCAAAATCACCCTGATTCATATAAGCTTCTCCCAGTGTCGACTGTGCCTTGGCTAGAAGACGCTTATCGCCCTTTTTCTGTGCTTCGGCTATCGCCACATTAGAGTAATAAATCGCTTTAGAAGGATCTATTTTAAGCATTTCTTCTGCCTTACTGATTAAATCATCGATCGTATCTTCCAAGTCATTCTTTTGCGAAGACGCGGACAAACCAATTACAAGACAACATATAGTACTCCAAAGAAAGGCGGTTTCAAATAGTTTTTTCATCTAATCCTGCTGTTTTAATTTGACAAATGTAAAAAAATCATGCGAGAATAGAAAAAAGAAACCATGTATGTCAAGAACTGAACTTCTATCCAATCAAACAATTCATACAACAAAAGTTTTTCAAAATAAATCCTTCAATCCTTCAGCCTTACTGTTATAATACTCATAATCACAACTATAAGACTGAAGGAAAATAATTTGCATGAAGGATATATCCCGGATTTTAATTTTTTTCATTTATAGAAGGTTGTGCCCTGTATTAGAAAAAAAGCGAATAGCTACCGGTCGGTTGTCTGTTTGCATATTCTATTCTAATACATGAGTGCTGGCCTTTTAGTTCAACAGTCCTTTCTTCTTTTCTGTTTGACAGCTCTCGAACGCTTGTTTGACATATGTAAAACGCTTGTTCGACAACTGTGATACAAGCGTACGACAACTGACAAACAACAAATAGGTTCTATCCTTCATGTTAACAGGCCGTTATGTAACTCATTGTTACTTATTAATCCTATTCTTATTCTTTGCCTGAAAGAGTGGACTAAAAACTAGTATAAATTTTAGACTGAAATATGAAGCATTTGCTTGAAAATGTAAACAATTTCCTTCATATACCAGAAAATCATTCAGCTATAAATATTAGATAATCAGATATATACATTTATCCTGAAGGATTGAAGGATTTATTTTGAAAAACTTTTGTTGAAATGTTTGGGGACAGGATGTATGCCTGTTCCGCCTACGACATTATCATTAGACTCAAAACTGCCAAATAGCCTTAGTTTTGGCACATAATATTTTGATAAGATAGAAAATTGTAGTTTTGTATATTGTTAAACTATTGAAAGAAAGGAAGGCAGAGAGTGAACCAGTGCCAAGTTGGAATAAGATTCATGTTCACTTTAGGACTCTCTGTCTATCCTGAACCCAGACCTATATAAGAATGTAACACCTTTTGTTAAGGCTTTTAGGCTAAGTTCAAGTTCCTTTCTCTCTTTTTCCCAATACAAAAATATGGAAAACTTTTATTTTATCGGTGTAGATGTTTCTAAAAAGAAGTTGGATATCTGCGTAATGTGTGGTTCCAAAGTACTTACAGAGGAACAAGTTAGTAATCATCAGCAAGCTATCATAAAGCTGCTAAATGAATTAAAACGGGATTTTAATATGACAAACGACAATTTTTTAATTTGTGCGGAACATACTGGTCAGTATACATACCCATTAATTTGTGCGTGTAAATCGGTAGATTGTAAATTATGGATAGAAAATCCAACCCAGATAAAGTATTGCTCCGGTCTAACCCGTGGTAAAAACGATAAAGTAGATGCTAAACGTATTGCCTTATATGCATCCCGCTTTTACGATCGGGCGACTTATTATAAACGTCCTTCTGAGGAATTAACCAGATTAAACCAGTTGGAAGTAGAACGTACATTATATATCGTTGATTTATCTAAATATAAAGCTCAGCTAACTGACCAGAAGGAGTTTATGCCTAAAGCATTATACAAAAGCAAATCTGATAGATTAAAAATATTAATGAAGTCCCTGGAACAGGTACTAAAAACAATAGAAGAAGAAATGAACAGTATCATAGAGTCAACAAAAGTATTAAGCCGACAGATGGATCTATTGACCTCTATTGATGGAGTAGGTCCTGTAGTGGCCCGGAATATGATTATTGCCACGGAAGCCTTTACACGCTTCGATAATCCACGGCAATTTTGTTGTTACGCCGGTGTTGCTCCGTTTGCTTATACTTCAGGAAGTAGTCAGCACTCAAAAAATAAAGTATCACAGAAAGCCTGTAAATATCTCAAAACGCTATTACACATGGCGGCAGTTGCTGTAGTACATAGAAAAAGTGGTGAACTGAAAGTGTATTATGAGCGTAAGGTGGATGAAGGTAAAAATAAAATGACCATCATCAATGCATTACGGGCTAAACTTGTAGCGAGAATGTTCGCTGTTATCAAAAGGAATGAATTTTATTCACCTATTTTATCAAATAATATTTGCTAAAATCATAAGAATGTGA